>Ga0224513_10000004_pt1 | contig 64769 bp, 86 predicted proteins | sample SF_May12_sed_USG_5_FD_169109 | JGI IMG/M metagenome (GOLD analysis project Ga0224513, IMG submission 169109) | Sediment microbial communities from San Francisco Bay, California, United States - SF_May12_sed_USGS_21 | ecosystem: Environmental > Aquatic > Marine > Sediment | place: USA... | reverse complement strand
TAGGACAAATCACTGAGGGGGGGGTACGGTACAATGGCAAAGATCAAGATGAAAGCCTGGGTGACGTTCGAGTTCCAGGTAGTGGATGATGAGGGCGAGGAACTGGGCGAGCACTACCAAACCGCTGGCAGTGGGCTGGAGTATGACATCTTTGCTGGCGCGGTCACCTTTGAAGAGGGCGACACGGACGCCGGAGAGAAGTTTTACGCACGTATGGCCAAGCTCGGAGATGCGCCCGGCACCCACCTGGTGCCCTTCATGGTAGAGGGGGCAAAAACACTGCTCTTTCAAGAGTGAACACAGAACGCCTGACAGTTTTACAAGCTGTCGGGCGTTATTCCTATGTAGGACAAATCACTGAGGGGGTGCACGATGAAAGGCAACACTGTAGAGGAACTGAGGGCGGACCTTCTGGAAAAGCAGGCCAAGATCACGGCGGAAAAGATGGCGGAACTGGATCGCAAGCAGCAAATCCTGGATGTCATGCCTGACGCCTGCGCTGACAGAGTGCGGTACATCTTCACACACAAGCCTCTTCTGTACGGTTCAATTGGTGGCATCGAGTTCGCTACCGTCGGGCTGGCTGGAGTAGAGGAACTGATGGACGCCTATGCGCCCATCTCCATGGTCACCGTGCAGGGCGGCAGCTTCAAGGTGTTCTGCCCTGAGACAAACGCAGATGCACAGATCGCCAAGTATGGCGGCACGGCGCAAGAGATCGCGCCCTTCCTTATCAAGGCTGGCTACGCTGGCAGCATGCGCAAAGAGGTCAAGATCGTCTGGTTTGCGCAGCTGAGTGACGATGTACAGGTCAGGTGCACGGCCGTTGTGTACGAGTCGGAGATCCCTGAGTACTCACACCTGGGAACAGCGCCTGACTGGCTGCATTACCAGATCGAGTGGGGCGGCGTGAACCAGTATGATCGCAGTATCGTCAAGTCTGATCGCGCCTGGCTGGACATGCCTAGCGCCAGCGCATTCAGGTCGATCAAGTGGGCACGGGGCAGCAGGAAGTACCCCCACTCGTACACCTTCTACTCCACACACTCCAGCTTGCGGATCGGGTCACTGCTGACCGATGAGGAAAAGTAGAACAGAACGCCTGACAGTTTTACACACTGTCAGGCGTTATTCCTATGTAGGACAAATCACTGAGGGGGGGGGTGCACGATGAGCGACAAAGACAAGTGCGACCTGGCAGGCAAGATCTACCAGGGGCGACACCCTGGCATCCAGGGATACGACGGCAGGCTGATCAAGGTCCTGGGCTGGTGCATGCTGAGCGATGGCCTGGGCGGCGAGCGGCGGGTCTTGGTGAAAGACAGCAACGGCAAGGTGTGGGCAACTGAGGTCGGCCGGGTACGCGAAACCATCAAGCAGCAGGAAGCAGCCACGGCACAGCGGATCATGGTCAGCGTCATGACCCTCTTTGAGGATGGCGCCTGTGAGGATCGCTGCCCTGATGGCGGCGCTGATGACTGCACTGCGGACTGGTGCCCGGCAATGGAAGCTGTGAAAACTGCCTGGCTGCGCACACTGGACATCGCCAAGGAAAAGATCATGGCGGGCGTGCCCGCAATGGGTGCAGCTGCCTTGTCTCTGCAAGAGTGAAACGGAACGCCTGACAGTTTTACACGCTGTCAGGCGTTATTCCTATGTAGGACAAATCACTGAGAGGGGGTACAATCATGAGCGTCTACTGTGACGTGTGCACCAAGGCATTGTCACCGGACAAGGCCACATACTACGGCGGCGGCGCCTACTGCAATGAGCACGCGCCGGAAGAGGCGGAAAGCTACTGCGGCGAGTGCCAGGCACACCTTGAGTTCTTCCAGGCAGTCACGATCACGGAGAGCCGTGCGCTGGAAATCCTCACCGGGCCGGCGCTGGACATCTCGCAGCGGACGGTAGACCTGTCCGTCGTGGAGCTACAGAACGTGCGCGACTACATGACCAGGCTGGCAGATCGGGCCGTGGACAGCGCTGAGTACATCGAGCTTCTGCTTGGCCAAAAGTACGTAGAGAACGCCATGGAAGCGGTCATAGAGCTGGCCAAGGTCACCGGTCGGGCGGCGTTCCAAGAGGGCAAGATGCGAGCGCCCTACATGGACGAGAATGTGCAATACATGCTCAAAACCAATGACCCGCCCTACCACGAGGCCATCTTTACCAACTGGCTGGCAGGATGGGACCAGGCCAATCTGGACAGCACCAAAGAACAGCCTTTCTAGGAAACAGAACGCCTGACAGTTTTACACGCTGTCAGGCGTTATTCCTATGAGGGCAAATGGCCCGGAACCACAGGGGCAACTGATGGCGGACTCGGACAGCTGGCAGGTCTTGGCTGGCGGGACAAGTCACAGCCTGTGGCGGGGGTATCGGGGCGGCAGTCACACCTGCGCCGCATAGGCGGGTTGGCCTTTGCTCAAAAACTCTAAGGAATGGGGGACTCGGGCTATGAAATATGAAATCCGCGCCAGGTGTGGGGATGATGAGTACATTCCCATAGACTGGGCGGACACCGACGAAAAGGCAAGAGGAAAAGTCACAGAGTACACTGCCCTCTTTGGTGCTGGCTGGAGAGTGTGGTACATCTACACTGGCGGCGCCAAGTCTCCACGGGTACGGGCAACATAGACCTCAGTGAACGCCTGACAGTTTTACAGACTGTCGGGCGTTTTTCCTATGTAGGACAAATCACTGAGGGGGTGCAAGTATGAGCGGAACTGATAGGCTGGACAAGGTTGTGCAGCTGCTGAACCTGAACACCCTGCTGGCGGGCGCTGCACAAGAGGCGCTGGACGATCACGACTGGGACACCGGCGGCGCATGTGACGCCATCGCAATGGCCTTCGGCGGAGTGCTGGCAGAACACGGGTTCGACTTCCGGGACGGTGGCCACGACGGTGATGACCACGCCTGGCTGGTCGTGGAGATCCCTGACGGTCCTGGCTACATGCTGGACCTGCCATCCTCACACTACGAGACAGGCGGCGGCTACGCCTGGCAACCACTGCCGGACATCGACATCATGCCGGACGACATCTTGATCGAGCCAATGAACTGGTAACCGGAACGCCTGACAGTTTTACAAGCTGTCGGGCGTTATTCCTATGAGGGACAATACACTGAGGGGGTGCACGATGGGCAAACTGAAACGGATTACATTCAGCAAGATGACACACTGGCTGGACGGCACCAAGCGGGCGGATGACTGGCCGGGCTACATCGGCGGCGACATCCCTGCCGGTCTGGCTGTATCAAGGGTCGCACGGCTGGATGATCCCACGGTGAACGCGAACGGCTGGACGGTATCGCACATTCAGTCAGGCTACGCCGTGGATCGCACGCCATACCTGAGGACACGCAAGCTGGCCATAGAGTGGGCAGAAGCACTTGGCAAGATCGCGGAGCGCTTTGCCTTCTCGTGGGACGTGGATCGCGGGGTCCTGGTTGACAGCATGTGGCGGAACGGCACGTACTCCGACATCCACGGAGAGATTGACAGGTCGATCCGCACGATAGTGGAGAAGAGCAAGAACTAGGAACGGGCCGGCCAAGTGCTGGCCCGTTTTTCCTATGTGCTAACCCTCTCAACCCGGTGGCGCTCGCTGTGGGGCGGGCGTCACCGGGCCTTTTTCCTGTAGAACGACACACTGAGGGGGTGCAATCATGTGCTAATGCTAGCCCTGGTGACCTGGGTCGGGTCACTATAACCCGCAGACTTTGGGAAGCCCTGAGAACTGCCACTCGATGCAGTTTCAGGCGGGCCGGGTGGCGGAGTGGGATGTGAGGCCAAGGAAACGCCTGACAGTTTTACAAGCTGTCGGGCGTTATTCCTGTGAGGGACAAACCATGGGCGTGAACTTCAAAAATCTGCCCTGGACACCCATCGGGTCGGAATGCAGGATCTTTAGTTTCCTAGCACGGGGTTACCTGTGCACCTACTGCGTGGTTGCCCTGCACCAAGAGTCAGAAAGGGTGCTGGAAGTCCACAGAGAAGCAGGGGTGGAACCCAAGATCTCGCGCAGTGAGGAAGGCGACCTGCACGGCATCGCCGGCGGCATCCGCTGGCAGATGAAGGCAAAGGACGTGACCGGCACTGAGACTGGCGGGCTAGCGTGCATGATGTGCGGCAGTGACTGCACCGTGCACAGTGTGCCTGACGTGGAAACGCACGGGCATCTAACGACGTTGCGCATCCACACCACACCGGCGCTGGACTTCTCACAGCTGATCTGATAACTGGCCACGCAGATATAAGCCGCCAGCTGTAGGCTTACCGCATGCGGGTTACGTAGCTGGCAACACAACTGAGAGGGAATGCACCTGACAGTTTTACACGCTGTCAGGCGTTATTCCTATGTAGGACAAATCGCTGAGAGGGGGATGCAACATGGCTTCACTTTGGCAGTTCAAGGATCTGGAGAATGGGGAACTGTTCACCGTTCCCGGCGGGCGCCTTGACGGCGTTTGGGAAAAGGCAGAGGAACCTGGGATCGTGTCCAATGCACGAAAGGTCGGCACCAATGACTGGGCCGGCGTGGGGCAGCTGGTGGACGTAGAGATCTTCACCGTGCCCGCCATAACTTTTGGGGACCTGGCACCTGGCGACCTCTTCACCATGGTATGGAATCCCGGTGACACACAGTGGGCACCTGGGATCTGGCGCAAGACACTCCTGGACACGACACTGACCCTGAACACGGCGCAAAGCGTAGGGCACCCCGTGTTCGCGCCGATAAGCAATGACCGGCCGGTCACCCGCTTCACCATGAAGGAACCGGCGCCAGGGGAAAGGCAGCTGTGGAATGGACGACGGCAATACTAGACGACGCCTGACAGTTTTACAGACTGTCAGGCGTTATTCCTTTGAGGCGCTACACTTCAAGTGAGCGGCTACTACAATCAAAGAGCCACTGCTGGTGCCTAGCAAGTCGGCACCGGCCTGGCTCACGACTATCAAAGGGGGTAGGACAAATGGCAGGCAGGATACTGTACGGGCTGTACGAGATCTGGTACCGGCGGGAACCCATTTTCATGTCTGACCTGGGCCTGAGAGCGGAAGACCTGCGGGGTACGCACGAGTACATCACGCACCAGAACCACAAGCGGGACGTGATGGGTGAAGACTGGGCGCACTGCACCAACTTGCAGTGGGTCTACAACCAGATGCAGGGCATGAACTGGTCACCACACGGTGAGGCCAGGCCGCTGCTGCGGCGCCGTGGCATCAACCACACCAGCATGAGCATCGGAGATGTCATTGTCTCACCGGACGGTGAGGCGTTCGAGGTTGCAGATTACGGCTTCCGATCCATCGGTTATGTCAAAGACGGATCGGACTCCTTCATCACAGCGGCAGGATAGCAAACCAGGAAAGGGGGCTGGCGGGGGCGACCCCGCCTTTTTCCTGTTGTGATCGAGCGATCACGGACTTGACACGTTTGACGCCTTTGTGGTATAATTCCAGTGGATCACCTGACAGCAAGAGTGCGTACAATAGAGGGGACTTGCAGTCTGACCCGATGCCTTCACGGTGTCGGGTGATCCGCCAGAAACCGTACATCGGGTCAGACTACAGGTCCCCTCTTTTCTACCCCTGTGGCACACCACCACGGAAAGGATCGCAATGGCGCAAGGCAATGGATCGACAACTGGCGAGGCAATGGCAAGCGCTATACGGCGGTTGCAGGGCTTCGGCAACCACGCCACGGAAGAGGACGTGGCAGAACTCCCACAGATCAAGAGCCTGGAGATAGAGGAAACCTGGATGAAAGAGGGCCAGCTGTGGGCACGTGGGACAGTCACCTGGCAGGACGACAGCCAGGAACAGCACGAGGGGCCGATGGTTCCGGTCAAGAAGGGTGGTCAGTTGGTCGGCTACACACTCGGGCGGGTTGAAACAGCGCCTGGATCGCCATTCGACTTGGACGATGCGGCCGGCGATGACGGCGATGCGGCCGGCGATGAAAAGGATGGAAGCGATGACAAAAGCGTCTAACGGCACGTGGAGTGAGGACGCCCTAGCCGTCTGGTCTGTCCTGGGTGACAGACCCGTGGCATTTCACCCGGCGCTCGCCAGGGCACTGGGTGACGATGTTGGCGCCGCCCTCTTCCTGGGACAGATCATGTACTGGGGTGACAAGGGCACCTGGGACCCTGACTATGTGGCCAAGACACAGGCTGAGATCTACCACGAGACGGCACTGACCCGCAGCCAGCAAGAGCGGATCAGAAAGAAGCTGGTAGCACTCGGGGTGCTGAAAGAGAAGCTGAAAGGTGTACCCGCCAGGCTGTGGTTCAAGGTGAACTACCAGGAACTGACCAGGCTACTGGTCGAGCAAGCCAAAGATGAAACCCCGCCACAAAGCAGGAAACCCGCAACCAAGGATGCAGGAAACCCGCAAACTGAGCCAGGGGAACCCGCAACCAAGGATGCAGGAAACCCGCAAACTATTTCAGAGACTTCACACGAGACTACTCCAGAGGATACAACAGAAAAAAGCGCCGCCAAAGCGGCGCCTGTTCTGGATGCTGCCTTTCCTGACTCAGCAGCTGTGGACCGATCAGGAAAGACGATCCTGGACGGTAACCCTGACGATCTTTCGGCTGAACAGCGGGCACAGATCGCGTCCCCTGTTGGTAGCGAGGCGCCAGGCAAGAGCGTGGACCGGCGCCAGCTGAGATGGCAGGAGTATTGCCGGCGGATCACCTTCCCGTACAGTCTGACCTGGCACGACATCTACGCCTATGCCTTGCTATTCTCTGAACTATTCGGGATACCACTGCCGCTGACCCGCAACGGTGTGGGCCAGTGGCGGCATGGCATAGTACAGGGACTCGTGGCCTACGGCGAAGCGCTACAGGCTGCGTCCCCGGACAATACTGTGCCCTGGCCATCGGTCCTGGTACGCCGGGCACGATGGGGACTGCAGGTCCTGCACGCACGCCGTGAACTCGGTGACGCCTGGACCTTTGACATTGTTTCACCAACGTCAACAGCCAACACCCTGCGGGTCATCGCCGGCGACCTTCACAAGATGGAGAAGCTGTACGAAACGAACGGCGACCTGCCAAGCGAGGCGCAGATCCTGCAGTTCTACGCCAGCAAGCCACAGAGCAGGAACAATCGAGCGGCCGGCAGTGACATCACTGCCAACGCAGTAGCCGAACTAGCGCAGATGGGAGTGTGACATGAGCGACAACCAACCAAAGCGACTGGAACGTATCGGCATGGCCCTGCGGTACCTGAATGACGGCCTGCCATCGGCGCCGGGCATGACCGCACGCACCATAGCAACCTATGCCATGGTGCTGGATGGGATGCCGGTGTCAATCATCGAGCAAGCGGTGCTCCGTGTCCTGAGTGAATGGGATAAGGCGACGATATTGCCAACCCCTGCGGTGATCCGCACAGCTGCGCTGGAAGTGCTGGCAGAGATCGACGGCATACCCTCTGCGGCGGCAGCGTGGGCAGAGGTACAGCAGGGGATCTCGCTGTACGGCGTGCGTGGTGAGCCGGTGGACACTGGCGGCTATGCGCCTGTAAGCTGGTCACATGCCGCCGTGGGCAGGGCGGTAGAGGCGGTAGGCGGGATCGCATACCTGTCCAGGAATGCGAACACGAGTGCTGACCGGGCGCACTGGTTCAGGTACATCTACCCGGCGGTACTGGAAGAGTGGTACGACACTGCGCACAATCAGATGAAGCTATCAGCAGGGCGGGAAACCGCCATGCTAGGGGAAGGGGGACAAGAGCCGTATGGCTGGCCAACCTAAACCAAGGAAGGGACTACCAGTCAACCTGGATGCGGAACAAGCCGTACTGGGCGCCCTAATGATCGATCCTCACGGGATCAGATCTGTATCTCTTGGGCTGGACCCGCACGACTTCTGGCGCGAGAGTCACCGCTGGATCTACACCGCCATCCTGAGGCTATACCAGAGCCAGACGGCCATCGACCTACTGACCGTATCAGACTACCTGGAAAGCAAGGGGTACCTGAACAAGATCTCGGCCGACGGTCACACCGGCGTAGGGTATCTGATGGAACTCCAGGACCGCACGCCGACAAGTGTGCACCTGCAGCACTATGCTGACATCGTGTCGGCAGCTGCTAGGCGCCGCACCCTGCTGGACCTGGCGGAACGCATCGCCATAGACGCATGCGACGAAGCCACGGACCTGGAAGACGTGCTGTCAAAGGTGGAAACAAATTTCTACACTGCGACCACCAGCAAGGGTGATGACGGCCTGGCGGACAGTAGCAAACTGATGTCCGAACTGTATGAAGAGGTAGAGCTAGTCAGCAAGCGGCAGGGCCTGGCCGGCATCTCAACTGGCCTGGTGGACGTTGACAAGATCCTGGGCGGTATGCACAACTCTGACGTGATCTACCTGGCCGCACGGCCGGCAGTTGGGAAGACAGCCGCCATGCTGAACATAGCGCTCGCTGCAGGCAAGGCGGGCAAGCACACCCTGATCATAAGCCTGGAGATGAGTGCGCTGCAGCTGTCGCAGCGCCTAGCCTGCATCGAGAGCGGGCTGTCAATCCACAAGCTGCGACAGGGAAAGCTGGAGGGCAACGACTGGCCGCGCCTGATAGACGCCATGGGCAGGATCGAACAGCTGCCCATCTGCGTGGCCTATGCCGGTGCGTACAAGCCATCACAGATCCGGGCGATTGCCCACAGGCAGCAGGCAGAACACGGCCTTGACCTACTGTGCATCGACTACCTGCAGCTGATGACGGCCGACGATGATCGCAAGAATCGGCGCGAGCAGGTGGACGATATAAGCCGTAGCCTAAAGCTGCTGGCCAGGCAGCTGAACGTGCCACTGCTGGCGCTGTCACAGCTGAGCCGTGGAGTGGAAACCAGGGTGGACAAGCGGCCTATGCTGTCGGATCTACGAGAGTCCGGTGCACTAGAGCAAGACGCCGATGTCGTGGCCTTCCTCTTCCGGCAGGAGATGTATGAGCCAGAGGCAACGGAGGTCAAGGGGCAAATGGAGTGGATCACCGCCAAGCATCGGAACGGGCCAACCGGCACGAGTATACTGCACTTCCGTGCGCACAGTGGCCAGGTCGTGTCCACCAAGCTGACCAACCTGGATGGTGGGCTGCAGCACCGCATGCCACTCGATGAGTACCTGGAGAACGTGGACTGAGTTGGAATAACGCCTGACAGTTTTACAAGCTGTCGGGCGTTATTCCTACAATCAGAGAAGGGGAGGTATTGGACATGGGCAACTTAGTCGGAAACATCGCACGTATCGCAGATGCGTCCACGGTGGACGGTCCCGGCGTGCGAACTACAATCTGGTTCCAGGGATGCCGCAACAGGTGCCCTGGATGCCAGAACGAGGCCCTGCAGGACCCGGCCGGCGGCAACAGCCTGGACGTGGTAGCGCTTGGGCACATGCTTAGAATCGTGAACGTGCTTAGCAGTGCGGCGGGCAATCATCTGTACACCGTCACCGGCGGCGAGCCTTTTGATCAGCCGCTGGCGCTGGCACTCATGCTCTCTAGCCTGCGGGCGCACGATCCTGATGCCCACGTGATAGTCTACACGGGGTACACATGGGAGTTACTGCAAGCATCCGGCAGGAAGACGGCCACGGAACGTCTGGCCATGCAACAGATCGATGTCCTGGTGGATGGGCCGTACATTGCAGAACTGGACGACGACAAGAGGCAGTACGTTGGCTCTAGCAACCAACGTGTGATCCGGGTGAAGGAAAGCCTGGAGAGTGGCCAGCTAGTCCTGGAAGACTGGGACAGCGCCGCCCTGTTCACCATCCTGGATGGGCAGGTGACCATGGCCGGCGGCTGGCTGGAAGAAGTCAACGTGGCTGGCATCGGCACCGTGACTGAGGCGCCGCTGTGTGGCCAAGCAGAAAGGGGGAAGGGTAGTGACTGATAGACGTATGACCGTGATACAGGGTGACATGTTCGGGGAAGATGATGTGCGCCCTGCAATCTCTACCACCTTTGCACAGGTCAAGTTTGTCCTGGAGACTGATAAGCGCTGCAGGGGAAACGTGGGCCGCACCGTGGCAGAGGTCTGGCAAGAGTTCTACGGGTTTGACCACATGATCCGGCGCGGCGATGTAGAAGAGATCCTGGACGTGATCGCCGGGGAACACAAGAGCGTACCGAACTACAAGACTGTTTCCAGGAACTATCACCGGGTACTCAAGAAGCACCCGGACTTGGCGCCACAAGATGAATAAGATCCTGAGAACCAAGGCGCTGGTGCCAGGGTGCAAGCACACCTGGCTCTTGAAGGAAGGCGGCGTGGCCGGCGAACGCCTTGACAGTGTGGGCGGGCCTGAGTGGATGGCAGAGTGCCTGGCCGCTTGCGCCCTGCTGGACATCCACCAGGAGTGGCACCGGGGCAGTCAGTTTTATCAATACTACGCCTGGCCGGTGCCAATGAACGGCGGGCTGTCCATCATGGCAGATCGGGCAATCGTCTGGATCTGCAGACTGAGGCGTGCAGAGTACGCCGGCGCCGCATATCTCCAGCTGATCAATGCCTCTACTCGCATGCTGGAACCTACTCGTGTGATGACCCTGGCCCACGTGGACCTGGCCAACCAGATCCGGGTCAAGATGGTAGGCAGCGGCATGATCTCAGATGGCGCAGAGGATTATGCCCTACACTTCAAAGAGATCGGCACAGAGCTATGGCTGGAGTGGATGACAGGTACGGCAGATGCCCTGGCGGCATTCATCGGGCTGGCCAAAGCGGCCGGCTAGTCAAAAGATCCCCAAATCCTTGGGCGGTTGTGACAGTTTTACAACCGCCCAAGCGTTATTCCTGTGAGACACACTGGACTTAAATCACAAACGCTAGGGATAGCGAGCGCTAGAGATAGCGGAAAGGGGACAGCGGCATGACTGACAATCTGATGGAACTGACCCACGAACAGGTCAGGCAGCGGGCACTGAGCAATCTGTATGAGATGGGCTTTGACGGCGATGTGGAAGTCTTCTACGCCAACGCCAAGGCACTACGAGAGTCCGGCATGTTGCTGGACCTGGACATCACCGGGCTTACAATGTTCGACGCACGGATCAGTTGGAACCTGGATCTCGGGGTGACCAAGGGCGACAGCCGGCGGATCACCAAGCGCATCCGGCCTGGGCGCAAGAATTTGTTATCAAACACCAGGCTGCAGAGCATCGCACAGCGGATTCGCCAGAACCTACTGGACTACAGCCAGGGGATCAGCATCTTCCCTGGTTACAGGTACGTGCCGTACAGCGCCTTCATGCGCTGGCACGAACGGCACCAGGCGCTAGTCAAAGAGTGGGAACAGTACAAGAAATGGGTCCTGGACAACTATGACCAGATCAAGCTCGACTGCCGGGCGGACTTCACGGACCACGCCAAGGACACCTGGGGCCGGACTCCTGCCCTGCAAGGCAGCTACGAACTGGACGCCTTTGTGAATGCGGTAGTAGCGGACGCACTGGCACGGTTCCCGACCAAGGCACGTATACTGGCGGAACTGAACGTGACCCTGAAACCGCCGGCAACCTTCCTGCTGGAGTCGGAGTACCAGGCAGAGATGCTACGGGCACAGCGCCTGTCGGCAACTCGCCGGGACGAAGCGGAAAAAGAGCGGTTGGAACGGGACACGTGGGCACGGGATCGCAAAGCTCAGATGGAAAAGGCAGAGGCTGATGCCGCTGCGGCCAAAGAGGAACAGCGCCTGACTGAGGAACAGGTTGCCGCCCAGTTGCGGGTGGTACAGTTTGAAGAGGAAGAGGCCATGCGGGCCATCCGGGCCGCACAGGTAGAGATCGCTCGCAAGGCGGTTGCCGATACTGTCAACCCCCTGCTGGAGATCGTCAAAGAGAACCGTGACAAGATCTACGCCACGCTGTCAAAGCTGCAGAGCAACATCGCCAAGCGTGGGTGGGTACACGGCAAGGAAGCAGCAGCCATCCGCAACCTGGCGGAGTGGTTCAATCTCATGAACATCACTTCTGACAGCGAGATGGCCAAGCAACTGGAAAAGCTGTCAGCTACAGTGGAAAGCAGGACAGAGGGCAGCGGCAAGTCGTATGATACGGACGCCGTGCTTTCCTCTATCCGCAGTGCGGTAGCAACATCGCTGACCGACGCTGCTACCGTGGCAGCTAACCTGGAGATGGACGAACTCTCCATGATGGACCTATAGGTGATGACTATGAGCCAGGGAACAAGTAGGACAAAGCGAAACACGCACCCGCTTGGGCATGAGCATGCAAGCGGAGAGGTTGCAAACGTGCGGCGTGCGTTTGACTCTATCTTCACCCTCTTCTCTGACATGTCGGGCGATCTCGGGCCTGGCATAGTCGTATACACGCCAGAGGCTACGCCAGAGGCAAAGTTCCTACGGATAGAGGATCTGGACAAGGCGCCGGCGCACCTGCAGGCAGCACTTCATGAACTGCTGTCGCAGGTGCCCGACGGCAATCATGTGCCAGTTGCCTTCTCCTACATGAAAGGGGCACTTGCGACCTATGTAGTCACGGGCCGCTACTCGGACACCGACCTGCAGACCGTGGTCACCAGCCAGAACTACTACGACTTGGCCAATCCGGTCTACGCCAGCACAGAGCCAGAAGTGCCAGAGGCATGGGATGTGGACTTGTGAACTTGGAAAAACGCCTGACAGTTTTACAGGCTGTCGGGCGTTATTCCTGTGAAACAAAAACCAATCTCATAGGGGGAAGCAAATGAAGATGACGGCAACGGAAAAGGCACTACAGCAGTTTGACACGGCAATCCGGGCACGCATCCCGGTCATCGGGATCGAAACCACGGAAGAGGCACGGATCTTGAAGTACATCCGGGCAATCTCGGCAAGTCCAATGATGAGCCTTGCGAGCGGCGCAGGGTCGAACAAAGAGGCGGCGCCAGAGCGGATCGTGTGGCGCTGGACTCTCACCGGCGGGCTGGAGATCTTGCGCCCCAAGTTCCTGGACAAGGGGGGCATGGTTGCACCGCTGTCGGAGAAACTTGAACGCCGGTACTCAGAGGCAGAGGCCCATCTGGAAACGCTGCAGGCAACCAACCAGCCCTTTGCGGCAGTGGCGGACTTTGTAGCATGGGCACAGGCAGATGAGACAGGGCCGGCCATGGTGGACCACGCCAGTGTACTCATCATGCACGATCTGCACCGGTTCCTTGGTGGTGGTGGTGACGCAAAGGGTGACGCACTGTCGATCAGGGCGGTGCGGGACCTGTTCTATGGGCTGCTCAAAACAAAGAGCTACGCCGTGATCACGGCGCCGGATCTGAGCGCCCTTGGTGACAGCGAAAAAGAGATCGTGACTATCAAGTGGCCACTGCCCGACGTGCAGGAACTGGTCGGGATGGTGCAGACCACGGCGGAACGGGTGAGCATCCCGGTCAGTGAAGAGATCCAGAACGGCGGCGCTGAGATCCTGGCGCAGGCCCTTGCGGCTCTCTCATGGACACAGGCGGGGTTTGTACTCCGCCAGGCCATAGTGGAAGCCAGGGAACTGTCGGTAGAGAAGTGCGGGCCGCTGGTATCCAGCATGAAAGCTGCAATCTTGAAGAAGCAGCAGGGCATAGAGTTGATCGAGCCTGAACCGATCACCGACGTGGCCGGCCTGGACCTTCTCAAGGCAGCTGTCAGGCACTACCCCAAGTTGCTGAGCCAGGCTGCGCTGGACGCCAAGGTGCGCCCGCCTCGGGCCATCTTGTTTGCTGGACCTGCCGGCACTGGCAAGTCACTGGCGTGCAAGACCATCGGTGGCGGACTGCTGCCCATCCTGCGCTGGTCAGTGGCAGAATCGAAATCGAAATGGCTTGGTGAGACAGCGGCCAACATCCGTGGTGTCCTGGACGCTGCGGACGCGATCAACACCTGCGTGCTCTGGCTGGACGAAATCGACCTACTGGTATCGGACAGTGAGGGCCAGCACGAGGTCAGCAACGAGACACAGCAGATGCTGCTATCCTGGATGCAGGAACGCAAGAGCATGGTGATCGTGGCTGCGACCACCAACCACCCTGGACGCCTGCCCGATCCTCTCCGGGATCGGTTTGAAGACAGGTGGTTCGTAGACCTGCCCAGGAACGCAACAGAGGCCCTGGCAGTCTTTGAGATCCACCTGGGCAAGCGTGACCTTGGCGACATCCTCACTGGCAACATGAGCCAGATGCGGGAACTCGCCGCCTCCACGGTGAAGGGTAGCCTGAATCCTCGGGGCATCGAGCAAGGTATAGAGGCTGCGCATCGGTTCGCCTGGGGGGAAGGCCGTGACATGACCTTCTCAGACCTGGCCAACGAGATCGAGCGCCGGGTCAAGATGAGCGCTCGCACTGCCTCTTCCATCGATCAGATGCGTGCCGACGCACGACGGTGGGCATCTGAAACGTCATCGGCGGTTCCCGACAGGGACACCACCAATGAGGAAGAGATCCTGGATGTGTAAACTATCGGCGGGGTGGCCGGCTGCGGTCACCCCGCCAGGAGTCTGACAGTTTTACAAGCTGTCAGGCGTTATTCCTATGTAGGACAAATCGAATCAAAGGGGGATGGACGTGAGTATCTACGGGCAAGTACAGACAGAGATAACAGACATGTCGCTACTGTGCCAGGTGCTGGACGAACTGGGGCTGGACTACGTGTACGATCCCAACGGCCAGCTGGCATACCACAAGTGGCGGAGAGCGAACCAGGCCAGGGGCAACGATGCTACCCTGGTGATCGGCCGGCTGAACGGCGGGCTGGACACCACGCCACGAAGGTACTGTGGTGACACGGCGTTCGTGCAGAACGCAGAGGGCGGCTACAGGGCAGAGATCGACATTGCCCACGGGAATGCGCCGGCCAACTGGCAGGCGGTACAGAACCTCTATGCGGCCAAGTTGGCACAGCGAGCGCTGCCAAGAGGCTTCTCTTTCGAGTATGACCTGGACCGTGACACAGGGCACATCACCGGCAGGGTGATCCCCTCTGTTCCTACCATGGCAGCTGTGCCTGCGAGAAGGGGGCTGGCGAGATGAGCGACACACGGGCCAGGGTGGTAGACTTCAAGATCGTAGACGGCAAGTTCGAGTTGGATGCACAGGGCTTCCAAGGGGAAGGTTGCGAAGCTGCTGTAGAGTTCCTGGTTGGACTTGGCGAGAGCGAGATCAAATACAAGCCGGAACATGGGCGGGAAGGGGGTGAAAGGGTAAGGGCAACAGCGTAGCGACCAAGCGGCCTGTGGCGATCCCCGCCACGGGCCGTTTTTCCCGTGCAACAACATCGCCAGAAGGGGGATATGATGGCCAGATGTAACATGGAAACAGAACGAGAGATTAGGGACGCTCTACGCCTGACAATCAAGTGGAAGTGGGAAGTTGACTGGGACACAGTACTGGACAGGGACAAGCTGGCTGCAGCCTACAAGCAAGCCCGTGGGATGCGCAAGCTGGCCAAGATGGTTGGGCTGACAGACAATCGTGTCAAAGCGGTGCTGGTGATCCATGACATACCGCTGAACAAGCGGGGCGGCGCCTACCAGTCGGTGGGAAAGAAGAAGAAGGAAAAGGCGCTGCCGCCACTGGATCTGTCTGCGGTACACGCCATCGGAGAGGGATACAGCAAGGAACTAAAGCGATTACTGCTGTTCCACGCCAGCGGGTCCGTGAGGGCCTGCACGCCAAAGTGTCCCAACGTCGTGGTTTGTTGGGATGCGCCTTTCACGGGCAGTCGGCCTAAGAGGGCCAGCTGCACCCTGAGAGATCACCTTATAGCCGTGGGGGTGCTAAATGCCAAAGGGTACCAAGTGGGAAATGACATTCGTGATCAACCATCGTCCTCATCCATACACGAGGACGACACGCCGGCAACAGTGGGTGGACAAGCGCTGGAAAGCGTACCTTGCTAGCCGGGACGAACTGCGCACAGATCTGAAACTCCAGATGGCTGAGCATGGGTGGGAGATGTTGCCCGAACGCACGCATCTGGTCATGGAAGTGCGCCTGCTCACCGGGGTGAGGAACTACAACAACGTAGACGCCGACAACGAACTAAAGGGCATCATAGATGGGATGCAGGGCACCGTCTTTAGGAATGACGCCTGGATAGATGAGATGTACATGATCCGCAGCTGGTCACCAACTGGCACGGCTATGGCCCATGTGCGGATCAAGACGGTCAACAAGGACTGGCTGGCCCTGAGGGCGCTCAATATCTCCAGGGGTATGGTGCGCGAGCACGGTATGATCGGTGCGATGAGGGCGGCGATAGGGAGGCTTAGAGATGGCTAAGATGCGTCGGAAGATGTGGCACCACTGGGACTGCGACACCTGTCACTACAACGTCGGGCCTCTGCCAGAGTGTGAGCCGGGCACGGGGCGATGCACGGCGCCAAGGAAGGGTACACATATAGAGGACATGGCCATACTCGGGCCAGAGAAAACGAACCGGCGCTGCAGTGACTACCTGTGGCAGCACGATGAAAGCGTGAGCGGTTGCCGGCAAGTCAAGAGAGGGAGGTACCACGAAGTGGATGCAATGGTGTACTCTAGGACGCCTGGGGGCACGTTCACAATGTACGGCGGGACCACCCAGGCCATGTTCGTAGAACAGGCGTTTGGCGACAAGGCACAGGGCGCCATGGAACAGATGAGGCAGGGCGAACTGGTGGCTGACCCTGGCGGCACCGTATGGTTTATGGCGCTACCTGTCAAAGGTAAGACGCCACACGAAAGGATTGTGGCCGCTCTCACAAAGTACGGGATACTCAGCATAGGACCGCTCAGCCGGGTATCGAGTAGTAGCGCCTACATGATCCGCAAGCTGGCCAAGACCAGCGACAGGTTTTGCATTGCGGCCAACAAGCGGGGTAGCACAGGCATGTACCCTGTCTATGGACTTATCAAACAAACATCAGAAACTGAGGAAGGAGGGGAAGAGAAATGGCGACAAACGGGACTGTTCTGATAGTGGACGCGATCAACGAGTACCTGGACTCGCAGCAGAAGTCGCCACACACCGTGGCGACCATGCGGAGTGCTCTCAATAGGCTCATCCCTATCACCGGCGACGATCTGGAACTGGGCGATCTGGAAACGAACGACTTGATCGACTACCACCATTCGCTGCGTGAGGACGGCCTAAAGTTCAAGAGCGTGAAGACGTACACCGGCATGGCTACACGGTTCTTCAAGTACCTGGCGCTGCGCAAGATGGTGACGTTCACGACTGACGATCTGGAGTTGGCCAAGGAAATCATGGCCAGCAGGAATGGGCGCGAGCCTAAAACGCTGCCCAAGCTACCGGACGAAGAGGCCGTACAGGCCATAATCAAGTTGGCGGAAAGGGATACGGCTGATCCTGGGACAGATCGGCAGACGTGGGCGGCGATGCGCAATGCGGCAATGCTGCACACCCTGCGCTCTACCGGCGTCCGTGTACAGGAGATGCTGGACCTCAAGATCGGTGACATCACCTGGGACGGTGGCGGCACCGGCTATGCCAGGGTGATCGGCAAGGGCGAGAAGGAACGGATCGTCTTCTTTGATAATGATGCCACCCAGTGGGTGAGCGGCTGGATTCACGAACATCCAGACGGCGGCAACAATGTGCCGGTCTTTGTTCGCCTGGATCGGCAGATAGATGACTACCAGATGGCGCTGACCTCAGAGTCAGTGCGCTTCATCATGCGGGAACTGTGCAAGCGGGCCGGCGTGAAGAGGATCACGCCACACATGATGCGGCACAGGTTCGGCACGGCTCTCTACATCGCTGCTGGCCTGGGCGCCGCCGCAGATCTCATGGGGCACGCAAGCACGGATACCACCCGTGAGTATGCCAGGCTGGCAAAGGTACAGATGAAGGCCGTGCACGCAAAGGCAGACCTGTAAAGCAAGGGCGGTGCAGCTGCGCCGCCCTTGTTCCTGTACTACACTGAAAGGGGGAACATCGCATGAGACGAAAGTTCAAAACGATCAAGTTCACCAAGGCGACAAAGGATCTGATCGCAAGAATGGACGCGATCCTGACTGAGTACGGAGAGATGGGCTACAGGCTCACAGTACGCCAGCTGTACTACCAGCTGGTAGCCAGGGACATCATACCCAACAGCCAGAGATCCTACAAGAGGATCGTCAGCATCGCCGGCAAGGCGCGTATGGCCGGCATGCTCGACTGGAGTGCCATCGAGGATCGCGGCCGGCGCCAGGTCTACCCGCCGCACTGGACAGATCCGTCCACTGCGACCAAGAGCCTGGCGGAACAGTTCAGGGTCAATCGCTGGATCAACCAGCCAAAGCACGTTGAAGTGTTCCTGGAAAAGGATGCGCTCGCCGGCGTACTCGGGCCAGTGTGCAGGGAACTGGATGTGCGACTGCATCCAAACCGTGGGTACTCCAGCCTGTCCAAGATGTTTGACCACGGCCGGCGCCTGTACTTCCGGGAACGCCTGGACGACAAAGAGATCTACATCATCTATGTTGGCGACCACGATCCGTCTGGCATGGACATGGATCGCGACATCGTAGAGCGCCTTGACCTATTCTCATCTGGCGCGACGATCAACTTTGAGCGTGTGGCCTTGACCATGGCACAGATCCAAGAGAAGGACCCGCCGCCGCAGTGGGCCAAGGCCGGTGACAGCCGGTCCCCTGCCTATGTCGCAGAGTTTGGCTACGACGTGTGGGAACTGGATGCGCTCGATCCGCCGGACCTGGCACAGGTTGTAAAGGACGCCGTGCTGGCACTGCGGGATGAGGATCTGTACACAGATCTCATGGAGATGGAGACAGCCATGCGGGAAAGCCTGGAAGCCAACGCAGATGACTGGAGAGAAGACCTGGACGCCGGCGATCTGGACTACGTGCCGGACTGGTATGTGGACCTGGCCTACGACGATGACTAATCACTTGGCCAAGTACGCTGGAAAAGGGCCGCTGCTGGATGGCGCCAGGGGGATGTGGTACCATGGCCGGTGGCTGCGCCGTGCGCTCAGAACCGCAGAGGCGATCAAGCCTCTGTTGGACGTGGCGCCGCCTGAGTATGATGCGGATCAATCATTCCAAGTGTTTGGCGCATCGTCGGATCGCTACAATGCCAAGACCGTGGAGATGCTGCTGGAATTGTCCAGCGTGCCCCTCGGGGAAGTGACCTGCCTGCAGCAGTTCTTTCCCAGGTTCCGCCTGGAGTGGACCTGTCAGGAACTTTCACGGAGTAGAAGAGAATGGCAAGGATGACATCGGGCATGTACTCATCGGCACGCACCGACTACAGCACACCGCAGCCGCTGTTCAACAAGATCAATGGCGTCTTCCGGTTCGGGCTGGACGTGTGCGCAGAGGAATGGAATACCAAGGTACCGGACAACTACATCACGCCAGAGATGGACGGCTTGTCCACCGACTGGCACACGCTGCGCCCTACTGGGCCAGAGCACGCCGGCAGGGAGTTCGCCGCCTGGATGAATCCAGAGTACGGTGATCAGGTCGGGCCGTGGACTGCCAGGGCCGCAGAGCAACACCTGCATGGCATGACAATCGTAGCACTGCTGGCGGCTCGCACGGACGCCGCCTGGTTCCATGAAAACTGCTCGAAAGCCTCCGGCATCCTCTTCATGCGGAACCGGGTAAAGTTCCTGCTGCCATGCCACGAGTGCGGGGAAGAGACAGATCGCCGGCGCAAGCCATCGCTGGCCAAGCTGGTAGCACTTGAGGACGCCGGCATGGACGTGGATGACAAGATGTCATTCCCTCTGTGCGACATGTGCCAGGCAAAGGACGTGGTTAGCTGGCTCAAGAAATCGTCAAATAGCCCGGCCGTTGGTTCGATGCTGGTCATATGGGGTTGGGGCAAGTTCGCCTGGAAGGATGCGTGGTACACTGGCGACCTGGCAGACCTCGGGATAGCGGTCGATCTGTAGCGAAAAAAGAAACGCTACCAGAGCGTTTCTAAGCGGAATTTGCTCTGCTGGCCAGCCCGGCAGAGCAAATTCCTGGGAAAAATCTGACTCGAAAAGGGGGGTGTATGAGCGGCTTTAGTGGGACTTGCCAGATCTGTGGCGAGTATGACGTAATGGCCGATGTGATGGGCCGGACGCACAGGTGCAAGCCAGCCTGGCGGGCGATACCAGCAGATTCTGGCTACGAAGAAGAGGACGCCACCACAGTATATGCCTCAGATGCGGAAGATGCGGCAGAGGCATTCATGGAAAAGTGGGACGACGGTGACATTAGTTACGGGTCAGATATGGATGTCATCGTGTGGCCAAGGGGAGAGCCAGACAAGAAGGAGAAGTGGAACGTCACCAGCGAGCCAGCGGTAGTGTACTCAGCGTCCAGGTCCAAATGACGCCAAAGCGGGGAAGGTAGGTTGTCAACCTACTTTCCCCGCTTTTTTCGCGTTTCCGGGTCACTAGCCCGTTGGCGCCCTCAACAGTCGTGCGGGGTCAATCCACTCCCCCACAAACTTGAAGCCAAAGTGCAGGTGCGGCTCAGTGGTAGACAGGCCGGTACTACCGACCAGGCCAACGATCTGCCCACGGCTCACCCATTCCCCCTCAAGGACAAGGGCTACGGCGAGATGACTGTAAAATCCCCTGGTGCCCTGCCCGTGATCAATCCACAGGCTGCGGCCTGCTCGCCTTGTGGCCCTGCTACGCAAGACTTTGCCATCGGCGCTGGCCAGCACGAGTGCGAACAACGGTGCTGAGATGTCCATGCCCGGCGCCTTAGAGTTTCTTAGCAAATGACAAGCATAGTCACAGCAGACATGGCTGTGGTGGTCCATGAGTGGCCAGAATAGTGGCACCGATCACCCCTCCAGTGCCATCTTCACGCCAGTGGTGCCAGCCTTCTGCAGGTTGTAGAATCCCTGCGAAACGGTCCAGGCCACGACAAAGTTGGCCCAAAACCCCTGCGCCTGGTCATACACACCAAAGTAGATGATCAGCTGGACCACGCCAAGTACAATGCCGGCGACGATCACCGACACAAGAAATGCGTTCAGTCCGCCGGCATTCAGCCAGTCACCGAACTTGCCGACCGTGCCATGCTTCTCTGAATTGAGCCTCTTTAGCAGGCCGACGACCACGACAACCACGACGCCAAGACCTGCCGGCGCGGCCAGGTCTTTCAGTTCACCCGGTAGCGGTTCTTCCACCTGCGCAAAGGCAGTGATGCTCAAGGCGAGCGAGAACAGCAGTACCAGGACCGCAAGGATAGTGATGCGCCTCTTCATGCTACAACCTCCGTGATATGTGTTACGCCGGCCAGTCCGGCGCCTTACCCCTCTTCAACTCGTTCCACAGGCACAGAGAATGCCGGGATCACAACTGGGACCATGACACTGATCTCGGGCACACGGGCAACGTAGTCGCCGCCCTCTGGATCAGGATCGGGGTCAGGACCGTCGCCATCACCTGTCATCTTCCAGAACTCTGCCCAAAACATCTCGTGGGCACGGAACATCCCGATCCCGCCCAAGACATCGGTATACCAGATCGGGTCTTCATCGGGACCCATGCACATGACCCATGTCCAGTGGGTGCCGCCGCCACTGCCGCCGTCCACCGGGGCGACATAGTTTGAGCCAGGGCCAAGCGAGCGCTGGATGTAGCCGTGCAGGCCGGTGAAGTTCTCACCGGACGTTTCTGCGCGGTTGGGATAGTCAGCGGGCTGCTGCCAAAAGTCTGGTGCAAGGCGTGGGGCGGCGTCGTCCGGCAGGTCCTCTCCACTCGGTGGCCTGATCCCCAGGAAGGCGGCATGGCCGGAAAGTGGTGCGCCGTTCTTGTCCTTTATGTACACGCGCCAGTTGGTAACGTCGGAACTCTCGTAGATGATCCGCTTTAGCCTAAACACAGTGGCGCCCTCGGGCGGCGCTGCCGGGAAGTACACCAGTCCGAATTGTTCACAGGCTTCCTCAAATGTCATGTCGGCCGGCGTCCCGTTTGCGTTCACTACTTCAATAGTCATATCCTCTTCCTCTTCCTCCTGACAACTCTGGTCAGGAACCACGATCTTGTCCCACCACCTGGCAATCTTGCCAGGGCAGGCGGTTGCCGTTATCTGCTTGTGTGCCAAGATCTCGGCCGGCGGGATCTCCAGCCACTGGCACAGGCAATTCATCGAGTGCAGCTGTGCATCCGTCGGTACTGTCTCCAGATGGAAGGCGCCTAGCATGCAGATGCCGTATGAGTATGGGTTGTGCTGTTCTCCGGCGTGAAAGGCGATTGTGTCTTGATGGTTGACTTGCCAGATCCTGCCCATGCCGTCCACCACATAGTGGTAGGCAATGCCGGGCCAGTCCTTTCTATTGATGTGGTAGTTGGCGATCACATCCAGGTGGGCACGCACCTGCTCCATTGTAGCGTCGGCCGGGTAGTCGTAGCCGGCGTGGTGGATGATGATCTCGTCGGGGTCCCAGTCTCTGGTTTCGTACTCCTTGGTGGGATGCGTGGGCAGTTCGTCTGACACGTCCAGGATCTCGAAGGGTGGTGGCTCTGGCTTGGGCTGTTCCTCTACGTCGTACCCTTCCAGTACCGCCGCCGCTATCTTGTCGATCAACGTGTCTGTTGGGATAAAGTCGTCCCATCCCCAACCCCATGGCGCCACGGTGAAGATGAAGGCGCCGTGCACTGTGGGGTAGTCGTCCAGGTGTTTCTTTGCCTGCCACACCAGCTGCTCTACGTACTCTTCCTCACTGGCGGCATGCGTCTTCCAGCCAGTGCCAGCCTGGTGCACAGGTGCCACGCCTCCATCTATCCCAGTTTCACCAAGTAGGGCGGGCGGGATCTTTGTGAAGCCCGCAGTTTTCAGTTCGTCAATGAACATGTTGTAGCGCCCACAGTGCCAGGGGTACCGATCCCACATGGGGCACCCGTACTCGTGTAGGCACAGCTGGTCCAGCTTTTCCACGGCCGGGCCAAGGTAGACGGCGTGCCCGATGTCGGGCTGGCCAACAGAGAAGTTCGGGCCGGCACACTGCAGGCCGGCCTCGTGCATGAGGTCGGCCAGGCGGCAGAGGAATTTATTAAGTTGGCGTAAAAAGTTCAAGTCCTCTGGCGGGTGCGGCTCATTGCCGGTATTCCACGTCGTGACCCATGGCCTGGCCAGCCAGTGATCGATCCAGCGGTTGAAGAAGTCTACGGCACCTTCCTCACCCCTGGCCATATCTGCCCACGTCACGCCGTCCGCCTCAAACATGCGGCCGCACACGCTGACGCCGGGCAGTACCCAATCGGGCTTCTGCTCTGGTGGATCTAAAGCCTTGATCCAGAATGGGAAATCTGTTTCCACGAAGAAGGGCAGGACTTTCCTAATGTACTCGGCAATCCTGGGATCGCACATGTCCTGCAAGTGCCAGGAAATCGGCAGGGGAAATCTCATAGGCGCCACCTTTCTGTTCCTCCAGGGAACACTAGAATGTAGCTCGATCAGACAAGCAAACTCCTGCTGGACTCAGTGTACCAAATCATCGCAATCTGCGCAAGTTCACCCATCGGCGCCATCCTGCAGTGCCGCAAGCTCTACCACAAACCGTCTTGCGAGCCATGCTGCCATACAGCCGACAAAGCAGCACATGATAATGAGAATGCCAAGATGGCTACCACGACCCTGCGGGTGAAAAACATTCTCCCAAGTGACCGCTTGACCAGTAAGAGCCAGATCAATGACGTGATCCCAAGCGTCAATCCCCACGTCAACAAACCCACAGAAGATCCCCACAAAAAGTGGATACAAGAGTCCATACCTGCACGGTATGCAGGGATGACAGAACTGTCCACGAAGGCAGATAGGATCAGAAGTAGCCTTACGGCCAGTGCTAGTAGTCTCAACAGTTCTATGATGTCCATTCAACCTACGACCTCCCAGGCCAGACTGCAATAGGTCTTCTGCGCTATCACGGTATTGAGTGTCGCGTTTTTCCAAAAGCGCAGGGAAACGGTAGTGGTAACCTTAGATGAATAGGTCCAATTAAGTTCGACTGGCAGGGCAATGTAGTGCGCATTGCCCCGAATAGACATAGCCGAAATTCTATTGTATGATCCACTACTAGATAAGACCTGTGCAAGTATCACAACAGGGGCAGTGTAGGCAGTGGCGTGACAGGTTAAGACCCCACTAACCCTGAGTGTGCATCCAGCCGGGACAACTACACCAGTCTGTGACAGTACGGCAAGTGCCGAAGTGCCAGGATCACTACTGTCGCCAGTGCCAGTGACATACCCATGGTCGAGGATTACCTCCCCGGTGTACTCATCGCCGCTGCGGGTGGGTTTCAAGTCCCCATCGTAGGGAATATCAGACGTGATTCTGCCGTCGGCGCTCACGACCAGGCCGTCACTCTCAAGGCCGGCAGTGTCGAACAAGAGGCCGGCCGAACCGTCCACCCGTGACAGACTTGGCACCCAGTCCGCATAGGTGACCCCGCGCCCAAGCTGCGCTTGATCCACATCGACCGTGATCGAACTACCACTGCCGTTGCCTACTACAAAGTCGAAGCCTATAAAGTCGTCGGTGTCAATCCAAACAGTGACGGTGGCCCAGATCAATTCCCACCCACTGCCCAGGTCCACAGCGCCACCGATGCCGGCAGACCAGTCATAGCCCCATGCCCCAACCGGGTTCGTCACACCACCGTAGAACTTTGGCCAGATCTTAATCCTTGTCTTGCCAATCGGCGGAGTGTCGCCCATGTTCCACTCCCACGCAGTGTCACTGCACTTCATCTTGATCGCTATGACGTACGTTACATACTGTTCAATCGGGCGCTGGATCGAAGTGTCGGTCAAGCTCTTGGGCCAATCCAGATCGGCAGTGTCGGTATTGTCTAGCGAAAACCTAATGCCCTGCCCTCCACCCCAACCATAGGCGCCAAGTGCGTAAGTGCCACCGACAGACGCAATGTTCCATTCATCAGGATCGCCAGAAGTTACAGCGTCTCGCTCAAAATCTGAGTTGGTCAACCACTGTTCACCAGGCGGGTACAGGGACTCTCCCCTTTCCCATGGAGATGCGCCATAGCCACTCAGGTTTTCGCTGTGGTCAACAGCCTTGATATTATAGTAGGCGACAGTGCCGGCACCGATCTGAACTACGCTTGAGAGGCCGACGGACAGGGATCTCAAAAGTGTTGCGCCGGCACCATACCCATCAGTGGCCGTGTAAATGTTGAACCCCGCAAGGTCCGGCACATCACCCATACTCGGACCTGTCCAGCTGAACTCCAGCGCACCGGGCATGTTGGTCACCACAAAGCCGGTCGGCGCCGTCGGCGCCGTAGTGTCCGCCGCACTCTTTATCGTAGACCAGTCAGACCACGGAGAAAACACCGTCTCAGACAGGTGGGCACGCACACGGACATTGTAATCCATCGAGCCGACCAGCGGCTGCAGCATGAACCCTAGACTTTGTGCATAAATACCAGCGCCCGCAGCGTGGGTGGTGGCTGTGGTATTGTCGTACCCTCGGGTGCACCCGACAAAGGCGGGATAGGTAGATCCGCCAGTGGCGCCGGGATCTCCAGATGTATCGAAGGTGTGTGAGTGTGCCACGGCACTGTACTCATTGCCAGTGATCTTGACCCGATCAAAGCCGACAGCGTAATACACAAAGTCGATCCACTCATCGTCCACTAGCGAGCGCTCGCGTGCGTCATCTAGCCAGAAGTTGTCCATTGTGACGGCCACATCTGACCAGATACCCACACTAGAGGATTCTGCAATGTTTGTCAGGGCGTCAGTGGCCGTGTATTCTATGTCGGCGTCAAGATCTCCACCAGAGATCTTGATATGGACCGTCTTGGCAACCGCCTGCGCCTCGAAGGTGTACACCTGTGCGGCTGTAAAACTGTCATCCGCCTGCGTCCACACCGTAGTCTCGACAGCACTGATACGCTCCACGATCTCGAACTGCTCATTGGTCATGTCGTAGCGGACGTACACAAAGTTAGATGCGTCCACATAGTCCACGATGTACCCGAACTGGCCAGACGCTGGCCATGTCCAGTCACCACGCAGCCTGTGTGCGTACCAGGAAGTAGCCATGGAGTCTATGATCGCCGCAGAGTATGGCCATGTCCCGCCCGGCGTGGCCGCAATCTTGTTACTGGAGATCGCCCAGTTGCTGGAGTAGGTCGGGATCACGTACCACCCGCCGGCGTACCGATCATAGTCGGGTGTGTGTGCGGTGATGTTCGTCGTGTCTGTGTCGGTGAAGGTGTCTTCAACATAATCCCGCAGCGAGAAGGATGTTCCGCCAAGTGAGTATGGGTACAGCCAAATGCCAGCGGTTCGCGTTGCGCCAGTGTAGTGTATAAGCTCGGAGTCGATCTGGATGACGCCAGTCTTGGCAAAATCGTAGTCTTCTGTTGCCGCACGGGGTATGACTGTCATACTACTGGAAAGTGAGCCAGTCAGCGTGGTGTAGGTGCGTGGGTCCAAATTGCCAAGTACCGTTGGATCGTCATCCAACTCATCGTTCATGCGATACTCGCACTGGTAGCCAACAGAGCCATACACCGGGTTTATAGTCCTAAATGAGGCATAGATCCAGGCAGCTGTGCCGCCGCCGGTCGCAGGCGAGTATGTGCCCGTGGTTAGGGTCAGCGCCGTTGGCGTGGGCAAGGTGGTGCCGAAGGGCAGCGTGGGGATCGGGACTGTGGTCCTGACCCGGCGCAGGGCGTACCAGGCCGGGCCGGCAGCGCCGCCACGGTTCACCACGTCAAGAATGTCGCCAGTCTGCAGGTTAGAGCCATGGTCTATGTACACACGCTGAGAAACCAGGCCGTCAATGCTGGCAGTGGCACCGATCACCCTGTCGGCCACATCCTTTTGCACAGACGTAATGACTGCCCTTGACACCCTCTGTCTTGGCTCGAAGCGGCGAGTCAGGGCTTTTGCCAGCCGCCTTGCGATACCGCTCTTGTTAGGCATATTCCACCCTCTTGGCTGTGATCCTTGTTATCCACTGCTTGCCCGTGCCGTCTGTATCGCCAAGGGCAATGCTGTGAGTCACGCCGGTTACGACTATATTATGACCGTTCAGGTAGGTGTCGTCGCCGTCCACGTCGAAGGTTATCACGTGACGCTGACCTGGCAACGCCCACTCTGCTATGCCCTTAACCACAATATCCACGGTGTCAGTCTGGCTCCGGCTATGATATAGCATCTCGGCAATGCTCGCAGCGTCATCCTCATCGCCAATTAGCAAGCTCTCGTTTTCTTCTATGATGTCACCCAGTGGGAATGGCGACGATGGCCAAACAGCCTCAAACATCTCTTCGTTCTCGGAGTCAGTGAGCTTGACAATGACTTGGGCCACATTTGTACGGGTTTTGCGAGAAAATTGTATGGATCTGGAATTGCTGCGAGTCCAGTAGAAGAATACCGACGGCCAACCGCCCATGCCAAGCAGTGTGTTCCAGTCCACTTCGACGGTATTGTCCAGGCGAAAGTACACCGTCGTCCCGGCGCTCTTGCAGATGTCTCTAATCGCATTTGCTATGCGATCTCTGGTCACGTCTAGCTTGTAAACCTGCCGGCCACCTGCTGACAATGTGATGTTAGATTCGTCCATGGCAAGCCAAGTCTCTAACAGGCTCGATATGATACTGCTGGAAAAGCCGGCGTCAAAGCTGTCGTCCTCTTCCCCGGCTGTGAGGACGTACCCGGTTGGGCCATAGGCGTACAGGCTATTGAGTTTGACCCGGCCTCCGTCGGACATCCCCATGAAGGACACCATGATGTTTCTAGCCCTGATAGGTGCGGAGAGGGTTTTCTGCCAGCCTGTTTGGCTGTACCACCTAACGCTTGCGATCCTGTCCCAGTAGTCTTCCCACCCACCACTACCAATGCCGTCGTCCCATTCAGCCTCATCTGGCTTTGGAAAGCCGGTGCTATAGATTGTGGCATATACATCGAAGTGGCGTGGCACAACGTATGACAAACCCGATGAATCAAGGACTGGCCTGCGCCTCCAGCGCACAGTCTGCAACAAGTGGTTGTCCGTGGCCGCTCCACTCTCATATTGCTGGACTGCTTCGCCGGCAGAGTGGGCCTGATCTGACGTGCCCCCCTCTCCCCTGGTCAACGTTAGGAGTTTGTTGTTGATCCTGTCCACCGACTGGTATGAAATGATCTCGTGACTAGCTCCGCCAGGATCTATAGAGGCGTAGGCCGGGCCATCCGTCAGTCCCAAGTGTCCGTCTAGCGCCGCCTCGGTCGTGGCGCCCATTGCCAGCGCTGAATCGAGCGATATACCCAAAGAGCCAAGGTCCACTATGATGTACTCTGGCTCTCCAGTGATGGCGTCCCCTGGCGTGGGGTGATCTTCATCCTGCTCATAAAACGCAATGGTCCCGCCCCTATTGCCAGTCGGATCAGACCTGATCGTGTGGCCGACCGGCGGCACGGTGCACATGGCACCTGTCCAGCCAGAATAATTGGTCCCCCCGGCATCATAATAATGGCTTCCGCCCCCGCAAAAGTCGTACAGCGCCCAACCGCCAAGGCCACCGTCCCACCAGATAATATCCACGTGTTGCACGCCCAACAGGCGAAGGGAAATAAAGTCGCCGGTCGGGTCTAGCGAAAAGTTCCCGACCTGGAGGGATCGCCAGTCATACACATTTGCGGTGCACCCTGGAAAATGAGCCATAAACATGGCCTTGTCGTTTGTGAACACGCCAAAAAAGTCACCCAAGGGTGGGGTGGGCGGTAGCTTCAAGTAATTCCACTTGGGGTGCCGTCCGTCAGGGTCCCACCCGGTCCATCCCCACGTTGTAACCTTGCTGGCTATGTAGCTTCCGCTGAAACCGTTTGGGTAAAGCGATCCACGTAACTCAAACCACTGCAGGCCGTCGGGCATCCAAGGCTCTGCCCGAAGGTAGACCTCATTTATGTTGCCGCCACTGGCAACGGGTGTCTCTATGGTAGGCGCCGGCTCACCGTCACTCACCCAAAGCGTAGATATGTCATCGTCTACAGCCCTGTCGCCGTCCAGGCTTGGCGTCCCGTAGAACTCACCGGACTCCGCCTCCTGGTATACATCCTCTAGGTGACTTGAAACCTCTACTGTCCTGCCGCTCGCAAGATCGATCTTTCCATAGGTTACACCAGAAACAACATCGGTCTTGTTCACGTAGAATCCCAGGCTCACAACCTTGGCCGTCCACAGGTTCGCCTCTTTCCAGTCACCATCTATGCTCACATCCTGGAGGAAGCCGATAAAGCCGACCTGCCAGCTTGACCAAGTTGACATACTACCATTGTACGGCCTGAAACGCCACATGCACAGGAAGGCTCTGTCTGGCTGGAAGACGGTAGACAGGTAACTGTGACCCTTGATGTTAGCCGACCAGTCAGAGATCTCATCGTCGTGGTTCAGGTCTATGGAGACATCGCCATAGAGATATTCTGTGACCTCCATCCACTCTGAAACCGTGGCACCGGCAGAGTGGAAGCGCTTCTCTCCATCAGGCTCAAATCTGGTCAAGTGGTAAAACTCATTGCTGTACGTATCATCGTAGGCCATGACCTCGTAGTGCTCCCCTGCGGCCTCAGGGTGTATGGCGATGAATCCCGTGGTGAACCCAACCGTGCTTGCCACATACACGTGGTCATCATCGGTCCCTACGTCTGTCGTGAGATATGTGGACGCCTCTGGATCGTAGGCGCCGCCGGCTGTCAACTCGACATCGCCAAGCATCCGATCTGCGCCCACAAAGAACTTTAGTTCAAAGTCGGTCCAGGGTGCTGCTGTGCGCGAGTCTTGATCGCTCGTAGTTGCCATTGGCCTAACTCAGCTTTGTAAACTTGATCTCTACGTCCAGGTAGTCGCCGCCAGATATATCCTCATAGGTGGGCCTGTGCATGATTGCTGACGTGCTGTACGTCGTCCACGCTGGAGTAGCCGCATATGGGTTCCACACTTGCAAGGATGTCAGTTCCACTGACGGCTCATCGCCAGTGAAGTCCTTATACCAGTCCCACACAGTGCCCGTGACTCGATTGAACCTGACAATGACTCTAGGGTATCCAACCGCACCGCACGGGAGGCCATTACCATCTACTCCCATAGCCTCTGGCAAGACGAACTTGTACCCCTTGCCAACCGGCGTGCCGCCAGCAGGCGGGTCTGTCGCGTTTATCTGAAAAGGCATGCCGTCCTCCTAATCTGCCTCAATGGCGGCTAGTATTTCCTCCATCACGATCCCTACCACGGTATCGATCAGGCCACCGGCAGCGACACTGCCTTCAAAGCCCTGCCAGAACAGGGCGCCGGCCATCCTGCCCACACTAATGATGGGGTCTGGAGTGTCAGCTATCTGCTTGGTCCATGCAGAGTTTAGAGTACTAGGCAGGTTCATCTCGGCCAGTTTGCCGGTCAAGCTGGTGTCAAATGCAGCCTTGACCGTGCCGGCCGCAGTGTCGAAGGCGCCGTCTTCAATCGACATGCCAGACACAACGCTGCCCATGGTCCCTGACAGGCTGTCACTCGCAGCCTTTGTGGACAGCCCGCCAAGGAACATCTGCTGTATTGGACTTTGTAAGCCAAGCGCAGCGAGAACTTCATCACTCGTGGCCGTGATCCCTGCCGCCGCCAGTTCACCGATAGCGATCTGCAGCAGGTTCTCCTGCGCTGTGGCAGCGGCCAGGTTGTCCTTGAACGACTGCACGAAGGCTGGCCAGTCAATCGCATCTGGATTCATACCTTTGTAGAAGGAGTCTAGCCAGCGCTTGCCGAACGCCTGGATCGCATCCTCTCCGCCGGCCAGGACATCGGCCGGGATCATGGATGCCCGCCACTCGTTCATCGGATCTGCCAGCGCTGCCTTCATCCGCCTGGCCTGCTCATCCCACTTGTCGGCGTAGTTGCCCAAGGCGGTGTCTAGCATGTCCAGATCGGTGACATCCGTCGGCTTTAGTGCGTCCCTGACCAGGCCCTCGAAGCCCGACTGCGCATCTTTCAGGAACTGCTCTCTGTCCTTCTGTGCCTGTTCTGCATCCCTCGTGATCTGGTCCTGTGCTTCCTTGTGAGAGTCCGCCCAATCGTCCCAGGTTTGCTGCCATCGTAAGATATGTAGCTGTCCGGCCCGCTCGCCCATCAGGGCGGCTTCCTTGTAGGTCTGGTCCATCTCTTCCAGGTAGGTCTGGTAGTTGGCAAGGATCGCCTCGTTCGGCATGTAGTCGGCCAGGCCCTCGAACATGCCAAAGCCGCTCTCTGCGGCTGACTCCGCCGCCGCCGCCAGATCCTCCAGTGACGCAACCCCTAGCTTGGCGCCTTCTTCTATCCCGTGGCCAATAGCCTCGAAGCGCATAGTTTCCATGCTGCCCTCGATGCCGGATAGCTTGGCCTCCAGGGCAGATATGGCGCCCTCTGTTCCAGGAAGCAGCCGTAGGGCTGCGATCACTTCCAGAATACCGTCCCTGGTCCTGGACAGGGCACTGTCCATGGTGCCCATCGTTTCCAGCCAGTCGTCCCACGTCACCTTTGCAGCTGCGGCCGCAGCTGCAGCTGCCCTGGTCTTTTCCTCAATCTCCCCTTGGGCCTCGGCTACCAGCAGCGCCTCTGATACCAGGTCCTCTGGTGGACGCATGGACTGCCACGCCTCTTCCCCGGCTACAGACTCGTACATAGCCTCTAGCTCAAACATCTGAGCCAGGTACTCCGCCATGCCAGGTGCGGTTATACCGCTAGAGGCTGCAACCTCGGCAACCAGATCGCGCTGTCTCAGCAGTGACCTTTCCAGTTCGCCCATGTTGGCCACTGCTTCTTTGACTTGTTCCCCGTACCCCTCTTCCATCTGCCCGCTGGTGACAAATGCCCACCCTTTATTGGCCTTGAGCATCTGCCTTATGGCGGCTTCCATGTTGTCTTGCGCCCGCAACAGTTCCTTGGCACGTTCCTTCTCTGCCTCAGAGTCTGCGAACTTGCCCCGCTCTCTCTCAGCCTCCAGCAGGGCGTAGGTGGCCTCAGTGAGGGCGTACTTCCCTTCCCCGGCGTCCTCCATTGCCTCAACGTAGTCGGCGTACGAGTCAGTGGTAGCGGCGATCAGGCTGGCCTCTTCCCTGTGCTCGTCGTCCACCCGCTTCATCTCGCTGTAGACCAGGGCCAGGGCAGCAGCCACGCCAACTACGGCGCCAACCGAACCAAGGATGCTGCCAGCCCTACCAAGGCCCATTCCGGCGCCGACAGGTCCGGGCAGCGCCGGCCGTGTAGTTATCTGCATTCCTGCAGCCCGGATCTGGTTCTCGCTAGCTGCCATCTGTAGCGCTGCGGCCTCTATCTGCCTGGTGGCGGTGTTGTACAGTGAAGTGGCCATGGCCAGCGTCTTGACATCTGCCACTAAGCGGATACCCTTGCCCACCGCAGTGGTCAGCAGGCCGGCCAGGCCGACGATGGCCACGGCGCCCACGACGGCCTTGGCTGCGTTCGGGTGTTCTGAGGTATATGCAGCCAGCTTGCTGGCGATCTCCGCCGCCTCCCTCATAACGGGCAAGAGGACAATGGTCATCTCTCTACCGATGTCACCAACGGCGCCGGCAAAGCGGGCTTTCATGAACTCCGCCTGCCCAACCATGGACTCAGCTAGCTGAGTCCAGTAGCGCTCAGCTGTGGCCGTAGAACTTTCCGTGCTCATCTCGTAGCCGGTCTGAGCCTCCATTAGTGCGACAAAGGCCCGCTCTTGGGCACCCACCTGGCCTTCAAGGATGTTGGCTGTGGCCTCGATGGCGCTGATCCCCTGCTCCCTAGCCTGTGTCTCTAGCTTGAGAAGGGGGACCAGGGCACGGCTGGCGTTCTGAGAAGTGAGGTTGGCCACGATCTCCTGGGTCCTCATCTCGGTCAAGCCGCTTGTTGCCTCCGCCAGGATGTTGATTGCCTCCGCCATGCCCACAAACTGACCCTCTGCGGTTTCCAGCACATCTGTTCTGCCAAAGACAGATCCGAACAAGGCGTCTAGTTCACCACGGGCTTTCTCGCTAGGTGCGATCAAGTTCTCCATGAGCATTGCAAAGCCACGGCCGGCGCGAGATCCACGCAAGCCAAAGGCGCTCAGCAGCTGGAAGGCAGCGGCCGTTTCCTCAAAGGTGGTGTTGGCCTGGTCGGCCCTGGCGCCGGCAAAAGAGAACGCCTGTGCCAAGTCCCCGACCTCTGCCTTTGACACTGCGGCCACTTTGATCAAGGTACCAACAACCCGCTCTGTCTCGGAGATGTTCAGTTGATACTGGGAGAGGATGTCAGTTGTGGCCTCTACAGCAACACCGTACGAGACGTTGCCTAGCTTGGCCAGGCGCTGCACGTGATCCGCCTGTGTCAGCACGTTGTTTAGTTCTGTCTCTGAGTCTACCACGGCACCGGTGGCAGCTGCCCAAAGGTACAGGCCCTCTGCCTGCTCTCTCGGGGACATCATGGACACTGTGCCGGCCAACTCCGTTAGTCGCTTGTCCAGCACCCCGGTCAACTCTGAGTTTAGATCAAGGTTCCTGGCAGCACGACCAAGGGGATCGGCAAACTTTAGGTACTCATTACTCGCAGCTGCAGCTGCGGCACCCATGGCAGTTGCCGTCATCGTCATGCTGCGGCCGTATGACTCCAGCTGATAGCCAAGGCCACGCAAGCCCCACATCCTGCGCTGTACAGACTGCACGGCCGTGATCGCACGGTCCACGCCGCCCATGTCCACCAAGTCGTCAGTGGACACCCCCATAGTCTTGGCGGTCTTGCCCAGTGCAGCAACGGCTGACTCTGCCTTGCGTATGCCCTGCACTGCCTCGGCAGATGGGTTGATCGTGCCCTCTTCCCACATGGAACGGAAGCCCTGCGTGAACTGCTGTGCGCCGGCCCTCGATGTGGTAGTGGCAAAGTCGCGCTGCGCAGTGCCAAGTGCTTTCTTGTACTCTGCAGCAACCTTCTGCGCCTCTGTCTTGACGGCCTTTTTAGTCGCGCTCGTGTCAACAGTGGCTTTCAGGACTATGTTGGCCGTAGTCCTGATCTCCTTCATCTGCTGCTGTACAGCTTTGGCAAACGCCTCCGCTTGCTTTAGCGCCTGCTCACTGTCGAGCCGCAGCACGTACCAGTATTCAGCTTTTCCTGGCATCGTTCTGACTCCCCTTGACTATAACAGGCATGCGTGGTATAATTCAGTAGATCTATGGGCTTTGTGATGAAAGCCCATGGCCCATGGGCCACCGGCGTGACGACGGTCTGAGACACCGCATACTGCACCAATCGCCCTGACACTGACGAGTGTCGAGCCTTGGCCAGCTTGCCGATTAGGTAGCAGCGAGAGCGGCGCCGGTGCCCCAATCATGGGTGCACCGTCTGGACGTACGCCGTCAGCAGGGCGTCCAGTTTTGCCTTGATAGATGTCTCATACAGTCCGTCGATATAGTTCACCGGCCTCGGTGGCAGGGTGCCCTCTGCGCCCTCCCCACCAGAGTTGTCCCCTAAAGACAGGGCCTCTGCCCTATAGTCGTCACTCCCCTCCATAATCGTTCTACTTACCCGCCCCACAGACAAATCTTCACGGCCGTGATCATGATGGCCACGCTCTACCCAGGACGCCATATAGCCGCCAGTGCGCTGCAAGATCGGGTGCCTTGACGTGAAGCCCGGCACAAGACTGCCGGAACCTGCGCCCGCAAAGCCTTGCTGGTGCAAGAGTTCTTCACGCTCAAAGACTGTCCGGCCGGCCAAGGGGTGCCAGCCGCCAGCTGCAGATCCTTCACTCCTAAAGTTCGCCCTGAAACCCTCCAGAATCGGTGCGGTCACGTAGTTCAGGCGATCTGTGCTCATTAGGGCGAACGCATACGCCAGCTGTATGCCCTCTTGCCAGGCGTCTGCCGGGTTGGGCATGACCAGCCGGAATGTCGGTGTTAGCCGGCAGACGGTGTGCACGTTCACTCGTACTTTAGCCACGTTGTTTGCCCCTGAGTCTGTCGAACAGGCCAAGGCGCTTTGCTGCATCTTCCCGGCGCTTCTTGTTCCTGTCCCGTGCCGCCTTTAGCAGGCCAAGCCGGCGAGATATGATAGCAGCGTCATGCAAAAAAGCGTCATCCTGGTCCTGTATACCGCCGGACCTCGGTAGATGACGCCATTGGAATGCCTGACACAGCGCCCACATAGGCAGCGAGCCATCCAGATCAACTATGATGTTGTCTGGATCTAGCGGGTCCCACTCTTTGGTCCCCTCATCCTCACTGAGCCAGTTACCGATAAACCTATCAAGTCGATCTAGGTCTTCTCTGGCTCTGGCTCTAAGGCTAAAGGGACTTGGCCCACCGAAAGGGCCAGTTGTGGGTTAGCTTCCCACAAGAGCGAAAGGCATTCAGTGACAAACCAGTCCTCTGCCTTGCTCCAGTGGGCGGGATCTTCATTGGCCACCCACAGATCCTCGGGGTGCTCGCTGAACCATGGCGGAACCTTCCCGCCGAACTCGATGCCGGCACAGTCTTCCCACGACAGGCCGGACAGGATGTCAACGGCCTGCAGCTGCATGAGAAGTTCAGATGAGTGCTCGAAATCGAGTTCCTTTAGGTTTATCTCATCCCGCTTCAAGCCGGTGATCTCGCTGACCCACTCCACGATCTTGTCTCGGTTGTGGGATCTGAGCATGCCCTGCTGGCGGGTGATAGAGAAGAAGGCAATGTTGACGCTGAGAGCTTCAATAATCTCTTCCGTCGTTGGCGCATCCAGTCCAAGCTCAACAGCCCTGGCCGCAAATCTAGCCAAGGCTGTTTGCCCGACAGGTCGGTACAGAGTTTTTACCAAAACGTTAGGCACAGGCCCCTCCGTTTCTGCTAGCCCTTGGGGCTAGTCATAGTAGTTTGCTGCGTAGCCGTTCACCAGGACAATGCCATAATCCTGGCTCTCCCGACTGACCATGAAAGTCATGCCGGCGTCTACTGGTTCCCCGCCAGTCTTCTCCAGCGGGTAGCCAAGGATATTGCACTCGTTCATCGAGAAGATGATGCCGTAGGGTACCGGCTCATCGGTGCCAGTCGGCGTGTCCGTGCCGGCACAGAACTTGATGTGTAGAGGCTCCTGCGTCAGGCTGGTCGAGAACGTGGTGCCAGAAGCACCGCCGTAGTAAGCCTTCCTGAACATCACCCCGTCATCACTTCCAAAATAGATGTCTGCGTTCCCGCCCATCCGGCGCCTGGATGCAGAAACCTCTTCTGGTCCCATCTGTGTGAGCTTGGGCAGGGTGCTCTGTTCCCACTGCAGGGTGGCCTCGAAGCTGGCGATCCAGTAGTCTACCTCATTCATGAACACGTAGCCATCTTCATTGCCAGTGTTCGGGGTAGAGATGGTGGCAGCGTCCGCCGTGTTTGTCTCAGTGCCGGCGGCGTCCTCAAACGAGAGTGCTACACCCTCGTAGGACATCCTGACCAGGCCGTTAGCGTCCGCCGTGAAGGTAATACTGTTCACCCTGGCGTCTATCAGCAGGGTATCGAGATCGGCAGAGCTATTGAACTTGTCCAGAATGGTCATCCACTCGAAGTCCGCCACGCTGTCAATCGGTGCGAACGCATGGCTATTGGGCCAGTTGCAGTCATTGTCGGACTCGTAGCTTGTGCCGCCGGTGTCGTCCGCTGCGTAGTTGTAGCCCAACCACTCGGCAGTCTGTGGCTCTGTGGTGTGGTGCAGGGACAGCGTGCTGCCGGCGTGGGAGATGGTGAACTTGTTAGTGGCGTACGCTACAGTGTACGTCTCCGACAAGGTTGTGTCCCCATCGAGCGCTGCCTTGATCCCGGCGGCAACCTCTGCGCCGGTGTACACTGTCAGGTACTCCAGGGTAGCGCCGGTGCCAGAAACGAGGTTCACGGAAACTGGCCCGCCTCCATCGTCGGTGACACTCAGCACGTCGTTGACGGTCGGGATGATGACAAAGGGTCCCTCTGTCGCTTCCATCCCGAACGCTCGCAAGATAAAGCCGGCGTTGCCAGGTCTGCACCTTAGTTCGCCACGGAAGGTGGCGCCCTCGTGCCCAAACCTCTCAGGCAGGGCCACGTCGATGCCGGCAGCGCCGATCTCTGACTCTGGTTCCTCATCCTGGACTACTTGCGGTTCCCAGGAGAAAGACGTGTGATAGATGCCAAAGAATGCGCTAGCCGCCGTTTCCTTTGCGGACTGTACGGCAAAGCCAACATATCCTTCATCACCAGAAGGTGTGGTCATTTCTTATCCCTCCGTCGCGCCGTCTGGCTCCGCATCATCCGCCTTAGCGGCACGTGCGGGCATGACAGCACGCTTCTCATGCCTGGTATCCTCCACCACCTGTGCAGGCCCAATCTCTTCTGCGAAGTGGCGGAGTTTCAGTAGCTTCCTCACCAGCTTGTCGTCGTGAACGTCAACGGCGTCACCGTAGTTCAAGACAACGCCGGCCAGGCGCCTGTCAGTGTGGCCGTCCTCTCCACCGATGTAGTAGATTCTCATGGTTCCATCTCCAACTCCCAACGGATCGTGACGGTGAACTGCCGCTTGTACTCATTGACGAAAGTAGCAGCCACGCCATACACCGTGGGCCTACCCCGTGTCGTTTTCTGCCCGGTCACTGTGTCAGTGATACCAGGGGACCAGCCAAGTAGCAGCCTCCTGATACGCCTGGCCCACGTGTCAGCGTTGGCCCTTGATCTGGTGACAAAGGCTTCCTGATCGTCTGGCGACACACCCAAGATCTCCGGGGTGAGAACGATGCTCCCGTACAACATAAAGATCTCGTTCGCCATACCGACAGCGTTGCCGATCACGCCGCCCCTGTCCATGCCCCCTACGTACTCCAGCCAGATGAAGGGCATGTCATCTTCCGACAGGTGAGGGATCGGCTCGCCGGCCGTCCTGGCCGCCGTTTTGATCTGGAGATAGAACGGGTCCTGGTAGGTCCCGCCCTCTCCCATCGCGTCCGTCAACCTGTCGAATAGAGCATCTTCTACGAGTGTGGCAAAGGACTCAATGATCGCCGTCATGATGTTGGCCAGTAAGACTCTTCAAACCACGGCAGGGCGTGGGAACCGTCCACGAGATCCTGGGTCACTTCATTCTCGTGGTCGATCTCAACGGTCCCGGCAAGGATAGAGTCGGCCCTGTCTATACTCACGCCGATCCTGGCCAAGGCGTCTGACAGTTCCTGCCTGAGGCCCTTGACGCTCATCCGCAGGGAAGCTATGGTGCTTTCTGTCTGCACCATTAGGTGTAGGCCAGATGCGCCGGCGCCCTGTTGTACGGTTGGGCGCGAGATCCACTTGTTAAGCAGGCGCTGCATGATATAGTACTCGGCACCAGTCAGGACGGCGGAGATCTTGTCATCAGTGTCGGCATCGGCTATGGTAGCAAAGCGGCATGTCCGCAAGGCGGCGTCTATGGCATCGGTGTAATCGCCCTCTGGCTGATCGTCGCCTAACTGCGTGTACTTGAGTCCGCCGCCAAGATCGTCAGTCTTGCGATGAACGACCTCTGCTACCTTTCGCCGGGTAATACTGGCCATGACTTATGCTCCTGCCGGCTCTGCCCCGCCAGCCTTCTGGATCTCTTTGGCCTTGGCCACGTGTTCTTTGTGAGCCGCCAACTTGACTGCCTGCATCAGGTCGCACTGTCGGGCATGGCGCTGCATCGCTGATTCCAGATCCAGGACACCGGGCTGCGGTTGCCACCCACACTCGCACTTGTACAGGTGCCACATGTCACCATGCACCTTCAACCAGTGAGGGTTGTCGAAAAGGGCACCGCACTCGGCACACTGGTGCAAGGCAGTGCCCTTTTTCACCACCGACACGTAACCCATGGCGATCAGCCTGGCGTCACCCGGCCTGCCCCGAAGCTCGAACACCTGTTGCCGGCTCAAGCGCAGATCCATGTAGTGAAACGGCGCCTTTGCCTTTACATAGTCGTCACCGGCCTTGGCGACAACCTTGCTTGTCTTAGCAGAAGATTTTGTTGCCACAGGGCACCCCCTCTTCCTCTGGCGCTAGCCAGGCTAGTCTGCAGCGTCAACCATGAACAGGCCGGCGTTCGCGGCAGTCACTTTCATGTTCCAGTATTCATAGATCTCCAACAGATCGCCCATCTCCGAAAGCGGCTCTCGGCGCCGGCGGATATAGCGGCCGGTGCCAAAAACGTTCTTCCAGGTGAAGCAGTAGCCAGCGGCCGGCGTGCGCAAGCTCGGTCGGCGCGGCTGGTACAGGAGTAGGGCGTCATCGTCCCAATCTGCGGTGTAGGTGACAGAGGCTTCCGCCGTGCCCTCAGGGCTGGCGGTATAGATGCTGGTACCGACAAGGATCTTCTCGATCTCCAGCAGCTGAGCGATGAGGTTGGGTGTTACGATGGCCGGCGCAGAGTCGCTAGAGCCGTACTTGATGCGCTCCAGCATGTCAGGCGCATCGGCCAGGACATCCCAGGTCAGATCCCCCATCACAAAGGTGTTGGGGTTGCGGGCGATCTTGCGGCGCATGGTGCGCTTGGCAGTTCGCAGGTCAACAATGGGGGTGCCGTCTGTGTAGTCAGACCACTTGGTGAACGTGGTTCCGCCTGTCCAGTCGGTGCCCCACACGGACGTCTTCCAAAAGTCCGTGACGAATTTTCGCTCTCTCGATGCGTCCACCCGATCAACCAGGAACTCGGTGCCGTCCCGGTCCACGTCAAACGGCTGATCGGTGTTCGCCCGGCTCTCGTCGGGGATCGGGTGCGCTAGGCCGTACTTGCGGCAGAAGTACGTGTCTGTCAGATCGACTTCGTAACCGGCAAGGGGTGCGGGCTGCATGGGTGCCAGTTCCGCAACCTCATCCCGGAACCAGTAGGACTGGTCGTACTTGGGAACAATGTCACTGCGGTTGTTCACCAAGACCTCGGGAAAGATCTCCTTGGCAATGTACATCTCGTTCATATAAGCGATGGACATTTGCGTCAAGGGCCTGTCAACGTGACGATCATTATATCCAGGCTGTGGCATTGTGCTAAACCTCCATGGTGTTTACTAAGAAACTCTAAGTGGCCGGTGCTCCAATCGCTACCGGCTTCTAGGCTGCGGCGATCCTGCGGTCGGCCGGCACTGACCCGGTGATCCACGCCTCGATGATGTTGCCATCGGCGGCAGCTGCCTGCAACGCCCGGCCGATCATCATCTCGGCGGCTTCATCCGTGCCCTGCTCGGTCGCCACCAGGACCTTGCCTGAGTCCGCTGCAGTGTCGCTGCCGGTGGCCATGATGAAGTTGCCAACCGCAATCGCTTCCTTGGCAACCACCTTGGAGAAACCGAAAATGACCACTTCGCCAACCTGGCCGCTCTCTGGTTCATCCTGCAGGATACCGATCATATCGGCGCCATCACCGGCTGCAGCAAGCGGCACGATGATGTTGCCGCTGGAGAGCATCACGGCCTTGAACTTGTGGCCGGTCAGGTCTACACCAGCGACGAACGCCCTGACGATGTTAAACTGTCCACTAACTGCCATGGTCTTACCTCCGTGTCAATCTCTCAGGTGTGCCGATCTGGCCATGAGCCAGCTAGTCTACCAGCGGCTCGCTAGGACCGTTCACCAGTCTTGCCCGGTACTCTTCGTAAAGTCCCGGATTCTCGGCCATGACTTCTGACATGGCATCGTTGTACGCCTCGGTGCCGGCCGTGAGGGTCACCCCCTTGGCCTTGGCCTTGGCATCCATAAGCTGCTGAATCCTGGTGAACGGCTCGTTGCCGGCTGGCGCCTGCTCGCCGGTACCGCTCTCCTGGAACGCAGCGCTCTGTGCCAGTGCTTCGTCGGCAGTGCTGAATACCGACTGGAACCACGGCAAGTGCTCGCCGTCCTGGTCAACGGACTGCAGCCAGGCAAAGTGCCCGGCATACTCGTCAACCCCAACGCCAAGGGCTGAGAACTGTTCGGCCTCTCGGCTGAACTGATCAACCACCCGCTGGTGCCGCAGGTCAAGAACCTGCTGCTCTCGCGCAGCTGCCTGGCGAGTGAGCAATTCCACCTGATCGCTCAAGGTGGTGGCCCGTTCCTGCATGGCTGCAAAGTCCTCGGCCGATACCACCGCACCTTCTTCTGTCTGTCCTTCTGGCGGCATAATCGTTTCCTCCTGTGTGTGGTCTGCGAACGCCTCAAAGAGGCTGGCATGGCGCCCAACTGCGCCAGGTTCTGAGTCAAGCATGTCTGAGTGCGCCTGCTGCACCAGGCGCCTGTCGTGCTGCAGCAAGTGCCCGCTGTACCCCTTGACCCTGTACTTCCAATCGCCAGCCGGTCCTTCATGGAAGAGGAAGGCTGAGCGTGGGTAGTACGCCTCACCCTCCCCTTGCTGCGCATCACATTGCGCGAGCGTGAAAAAGAATTGCACCCGCTCTGGTTTGTCCAGAGCGTATGACAGGCGGCTAAAGGCCAGGACAGGATTGTCCCCCCATAGCTCCAGATCGAATAGTTCAAACCCGTAACGGCCCACCATGGCCGTGACCTCTGAAATCAGGTCGCCAACCCCGCTGTTCAAGGTGCCCGCAGGCAACTCAGAAGAAAACCGCTCTGCAATCTGTGCGGCTGCGCCGTCACTGTACATAGCGGTGCTCTCACCAAAGAATGGGTAATTGGTCAAGGCTGCGCCCACAACCACAGGCCCCTTTGCCTCGCCTGTTATGATGTCCTCAAATTCCCATACGATCTCGGGGGATAGATAGTCAAACTTGCCGCCCTCCAGTAGTTCACGGCCTTCCTCTGTCAGGTCGAACCAGGCGTACAGGCCATCCTGCCTGGCTTCCATGTTGGAGATGCTGCCAACCTTGCCGGCGCCCTCATCGTGCTCCACGTTCAGTGGCAGATTCTTGACTAGACCGCCAATGTTCAGGCGTTGAAGGAAGTTCCTGACAAATTCCTGCAGTGTGTCGAAGGTGATCGGATCTCTCTTTATGCCCCATCGGTGGTAGCCGCCCGGCATCACAGGCAAGAGTCTCACTGGCTCACCGGCCAGCACTAGATCCGCTGAGTATTCATCGACCCACCTGCTACGGGGGTTTTCCTGGTCGATCTTTCCATCCTGTGGCATCGTGTAACCCTCCCTAGTATTTTATAGCAAACCTGATAAATTGTCAAGGCCAGATAGCTGCCGGTGAAGCAAGCTGGCTGACCCTATCGTACAGCACAACCCAGTGGCCATCCCGGCCGCAACCGCACGGCATAGATGTCTCGGGTAGGTCATCCCTGCCATGGAAGATGTACCGATACCCGCACGGCATCACGATGCCGACCAGGCACAGGCCAGGCGTAGACGGATCAAGGCCGGCGCGGCCCTGCTCGATATAAATGCGCCTCTCCAGGGCCTCCAGTATCGCCTGGATCTGGCCCTCTTCCTGGTACTCTATCCGCATGCCGACAACAAGATCGCTGTCAACGTCATGGCGTATGGTCATGGCCGGAACTGGTACCACGAGTTTCATTTCACCACCAGTGCCGGCAGGACTTCCAGGATCTTCGGCACGGCGGTGACTAGTGCCGTGATGGCGCCTGGCGCGAGCAACTTGATTGTGTCTGTGAACCTTCCCAGTTTCTCGGGGGAAGGGTCCTCTGCCTTCATTTCCTCACGTATTGCGCTAAGCGCCTGCATGGCGTCCGTTCTCTGCGGTAGACCTCCACCAGAACTCGCAATCACAGCAGCCACGCTCTCCCAAGCTCCCTCGGAGATGATCTGGTCACCACCAACCATGTCGCCTTCAACCGTAACCTCTGCGTCGTCCCCAAACGAGATGCCCATGTCACTTTGTTCCTTTCTGATCGCCGCCAACCACATCACCGCCGATCCCAACCTTGGCGTGCTCGCCAAACGAAATGCCGTCACCCTTGCCGGCCAGGCTGGCCAGTAGGCGTTCACGTATTTCCCGAATCTCGTCATGATCGCGCCCGGCAATGACCGCCATGTACTCTACCACGATGGTGATCATTTGCTGCAGGCCCTCGATACACCTGGACAGCATCACCAGCTGGTTAGCCAAGTGCCCAACCTCAGAGCGCACGCCGTCCTGTCCGGTGGTGATCTCGGTCAGCATCATGCGCACCCTCTCTTCGGCCAGGGTGCGTTCCTCAGTTACCTTGATTAACTCTAGTATCTTGTCTTGATCTTCCATTTGCCTGGTACCCCCTGATAGCGCCCCTTTCGTGCTCGATCACGACATCCATTGCCTGATTCAGCACGCTTTTGTCTGCAAGGGTGCGTCTCACCACGGCCTCAGACCGTGCGTTGATGATGTAGACGATGAGTGAAACAAAGAACAGGGATACAAAGGCGTAGAAGTTTACCTGGGTACCCTGGTTTTGACTCAGGCCATAAGCTGTGGCGCCGCCGGTGAACGCCGCCCACAAAACAAAGGCTGATGGGGGGGGGCAAATCGCAGGTGCAATCACAATCGGTATAGCCATATAGATGACGCTCTCTCCAAGGTAGAAGCCCTGTGGCTCAGTCTCGCCTATGAGAATGCCGGCGACGATGACCGCAAGATAGCATGGGGCAACCCACCTTCTGTGCGGTCCCGCAATGAAGAGTACGTGACAGGCAACCACCACAAAGCTGGTGGCTAGCAGGGCTGTCACAAAGGCGAGCGATGTGATCCAGGAGAGTGCGTAAATAATAGAACTGTACAGAGAGTAGATCAAAGCCATCGTGATGGTTGCTCGCAAAAAGATCCTGAGAGTCGATACACGCATCTCTCTCACAGAAGCCACCCTGCCATCCCTTAGTTCCCTGAATGCCGGGAAAGTGTTGAACATCATAACTACCCCCTTGCGGACGGCCTTACAGTAAATCTGTGCGGGGTGCCGCCATATTGTGCGGTTGCGAATATGATGTCTGGCTCTAAGATGTACTCGCCGTTCTGGTCCAGGTCGTCTTCATCGAATGTGATCACTATCTGACCTGTGCTGCCGTCGCCAACTTTGGTGGCTTCCTTGCTCACCACGGTTCCATCTGGTTGCACTAAGTACCCTTGAACTGCCGTAGCAGTGCTCAAGTCAAGCACTGTCTCATCCTGCTTGCGCATGGTGAAAGTTACCGTGGCGCCGTAGTCGTCCCTGGCCGGCCTGACGATCTCCATTAGTCCGTACCTCCCACTCTACTGATCACCTGCATCGAGTCACACACCTGCGAGTCCGCTTCTATGCCATGCCACACCCTGGACACTACGGACTTTGTTACAAAAACGTAGGAAGTCGCCGCCATAGCGACTGAGACAGCAGTGCCCACCAGGACCGTTGGATCGACGCCGTTGCCGACCCCGTAGCCGGCAGCTGGCGAGATGGCCAGGCTACCCAGGACAACGGCCGGGTTGGTACCGCTGCCGATCCCGTGACCTGCGGCCGGCGAGATGGCCAGGCTACCCAAGAGGGTGGTAGGATCAACGCCGTTACCGATCCCGTGGCCAGCGCTCGGGCTGAGCACCAAGTTGCCCTGGTGCGTGGTTGGGTCAACGCCATCACCGATCCCGTGGCCCGCAGCCGGCGAGATGGCCAGGCTACCCAGGACAACGGCCGGGTTGGCACCGTCGCCAAGTCCGTAGCCGGCGCCTGGCGAAACCGTCATGCTGCTCTGGCCAACGCCGGGATCAACACCGTGGCCAATGGCATAGCCGGCGGCTGGTGAAACAGAAACATCTCCGCCCTCTATGACCGTTGGGTCAATACCGTGGCCAATGGCATGGCCAGCGGCAGGTGAAGCAGTGACATTGCCCAGTATGACATCGGGATCAACGCCAGATCCTATCCCGTGGCCTGCGCTCGGGCTGAGCGTCAAGCTGCCCTGGTGCGTGGTCGGGTCAACGCCATGGCCAATGGCATGGCCTGCAGCTGGCGAAACCGTCATGCTGCTCTGGCCAACGTCGGGATCGATGCCAGATCCAATCCCGTGGCCTGCACTCGGACTGAGTGTCAAGCTGCCCTGGTGCGTGGTTGGGTCAACGCCGTGGCCAATGGCATGGCCGGCAGCTGGTGAAACCGTCATGCTGCTCTGGCCAACGTCGGGATCAACACCGTGGCCGATGGCGTGGCCGGCAGATGGCGAGACTGTAACGTCTCCACCCTCCGTGACCGTTGGGTCAATGCCGTGGCCAATGGCATAGCCGACGGCAGGTGAAACCGTTACATCGCCTAAGACAACATCGGGATCGGCGCCAGATCCTATCCCATGCCCGGCAGCAGGGGTGGCAGTAACGCTACCCAAGACAACCAGAGGATCTGTGGCGCCGCCGACGGCATGACCAGCTGCAGGACCAACCACGATGCTGCCATGGACCACCGTCGGGTCAGCGCCTGCGCCGATCCCGTGTCCGGCTGTGGGGGCAACGGTGACGCTGCCCATGATGACTGTCGGATCGGCGCCGGAGTCGATCCCGTGTCCTGGTGTGGGGGCAACGGTGACGCTGCCAATGATAACTACAGGGTTGTCGCCGTCGCCAATGGCATGGCCAGCGGTAGGTGAAACCGTGACGCCGCCGCCAACATCCAGGAATGGGAGTACCCACCCCCTTGGCTGACGGCGAACAGATGGCCGGCGATAGACGTGCCCTGGCATTGTTTAGCCGCCCACTTCCTCAAAGAGTATGATGCCGTTCATCGTCAGGGCGGCTGCGGGCGCAGCCTGCAATTCCACGACTAGCCTGCCGCTTGGCGAGATCACAGGTCGGCACTCTGGCGTAGGATGGAAGTCGAACCCATTCAGCACGTTGAACCCCTCGGCATGAATGAAAGTTCCCTCGGTCCCCTGAGAAGTGTTATTGGCCTCCACTGTTCCGCCGAATGCCGGCGATCCTACCTCCAGTGGGGAGGCTGTGGGGGTGGTGCCGCCAGAGCCGGACGTGCTGGCCCTGTGAATCAAGATCGGTAATTGCTCCGATGTCTCCCCTGCACTCTGAGTGATCAAGATCCGGTGAACGATCACCGCAGCGTCGGCGGGCGCGTTCAGTTCAAACAGGTCCTGGATCGCACTGACGGATACCTGCTCGAACACTCCCACGTACATTCTACCCATGGTTGCCTCCTACATCCTGATAAGTGGCGTCCTTCGCAAGCGCTGTGCGTCTGGCACTGGCGGAAAAGACGATGCGGTTTCATAGGTGATGACGATCTCTACATTGTCATCATAGAGGGTGATGGCTGCGCCGCCATCATTGGCCAGGTCTAAGTTGACCCCGGTGAAGATGCAGATCGAACTGGTGCTGGCCTGTAGCCCGGCTGGCACCGCTTGGTCAGACTGCGCCCCAAGACTTTGCCACGATCCGTGAGCGGCAGTGATGGACACGCCACTGTGCATAGTGGCCTGATCGACGTAGATGCTATTTTGTAGCTTGACGATTAGGTCTGTGGCAGAGTCTACGGCGCTGTACTCTGTACAGCGATAGTCGCACCCCTCCAGGCGGATATGGGTTACTGTAGCGCCAGAGGGGACCCCCAGGTCTTCCCAGGTCCCTTCCAGTCGCCAGCCGCCAGTATCCGTCTTGTTGCGGCCCTGCAGGCGTTCTTTCAGCGAGCCAGAAGGGTTGCCGTAAGAGGCGTCATACTCCCTGGTGGCTGTGGTGTTCATATCCGCCCACCCCTCCACCGTTGTGGCAAAGGGGTACGTCAGAGTCAGAGTGGCCACGGGCGATCAACCTCCGTCTTGTGGTGCACCATAGATACCCTCCCTGGCCGGGGATCGTGCCCCTCACACGATCCCCGGACCAATAGGAGGAAGGAAGACAAACGCCGTACTGGGTTACGGCGCTGCTTGGCGTAACTGCGACTCTAGATCTTCCAGGGTCAACGCCTGGCCAACAGACACGGTGCGATCACTTGTGAGATCCCACCAGGCGATCACCTGGCGGTTGGCAACCGTGCCGTTGTCGTCCAGCAAGACGGCGTAGCGGGCACCGTTGCCTGAACCAGGGATCGAGCCGCCACTTGCCGTCCACACCACGTCTTTGATCTGGACATACGCATAGTTGCTGGTGTCGTCCTCTGAGTGAACATCGAAATCTGTAGCGCCGGGGGTCAACTGGTACCCACCAGTGGTGTACCCGTTGCCGGCTGCGATCTCGGTGAGTTCACTAAACGTGTTGATGTCATCGCCTGGCGCCGTTGCGCTGGTGACTAGCCCAACATAGAAATTGGTAGGGATGGTGTCTCCGCGAAACACCCATCCCAACATGAGGTACAACCCTCTGTTCGTAAAACCAGCCATGTGCTAACCCCCTCTTCTGATGTGCACTACCGTTTTCCGTTGCGGAAGAACCAGACAGCCTGTGGGAGGCCCGTTTCGTCCGCATCGTCCCCTAAATATACAGCCACCAGCCGGCCTGCGCCAGTGCCTCCCGCCGATGTCCATGTGACATCGCCAGGATCTGTGAATCGCTGTACTCCAGCGACTCCACGATCTCCGCCAATTCCCATGAAATCACCATGCCGTGCGCGGGAAAGGCGCGAAAAGTGTTCAACGCTTCTTCGCACTGCCTTATGCCAAACGCCCTGAATGGCTCCTGCAATGCGTCCACCCTTGCACGCAGCACTGCGTGCCAGTCGGGAGAATCCATAGGTCATGAAACCACGCTCTCCAGGTACCGTGCTACAGTCCTGCACCACTTGCAGAACTCCGCGCCATGGTTGGCCCGTAGGCGCCTAAAGATCTCGTCGCTGCTAACGCCGGCGCGGATTGCCTGCTCAAGCCTCGTAGCCAAGGCAGGGTACTGCTCCTGCATGTTGTTCCATGAGGACTCGCCGGCCGCAGCGTCCAGTAGGTTCAGTGCAGACTCTTTCAGCTGCACCTTGTCCAATGTCTCTTGATTCATCGTCATACCTCCAGGGGTAATGGTTAGAACCGCTAACTATCTCTCCGATACCAAAAGGCTACTTCTAGCTGCTCATCGTCACCAGCGCCGTCATTGAAGGAAGTAGCGTCTTCATGAAGCCAGGCCAGGTATAGCGTGCTCAGCGGGGGGAAGATCAGCGGCTGGTCATGGACAAAAACGCTGGCCCCGTTGGCGTCCGCCTTCCAGTTTGCGGCCGCTACTGCGATCTGGCCGATCAGGGTCAGGCGCTCCGCTGCCGTGATCGTTGTGTCCCCTGCTGTGATGGCCGGATCGGCAGAGAAGACCAGCAACGTCCCGGCTGGAGTCTGTACAGCGCCGGTCCCATCCTCAGTGCTGAAAAGTCCCCACTGGACAATCTCTCCGCTCGCCTGGACCAGTGGAACCAGGGTGACAGCAACACTGGCGCCAAAATCGTTCTGGTCCACCTGATCATTGATGCCGACAAGCTCAACTATCCCACTTCCCTTAATCGGTGCGTTCATGGCACTCTCCTTTCTGCTGCTCTATTATAACACAATAAGTGTCCCGCCGTCATCTCTGGCCAGGTGACATCTACAGTTGCCGTCGCACGTGGTGCCGTTTCCAGGGAGAATCCCACCCGTGTGGCGCATGAGTGTGTTGTAGTTCTGGTAAGTCACGTCGCCAAAGAGTAGGCAGTCAGGGCAGTGCTTTGCCGTCACGTCGGTCACCCACCGGATCTGGTGATCCTCGCCACGCAGCAGGTAGTAGGCAATGGCGCCAACCCATATAGTGCGCCAGAAGGCGCCGGCGTACAGTCCCACGTGCCCACGCCTGCCCACAACCAGGGCCTTGAACGCTTCCCGACGCTCTGCCTCTACCATGTGAGAGATCTCCACCAGGCTTGGCAGGTGGACCTGGCCCTGGATCGCCGTGGCCAGGCTGGCGTCCATCCAGCCGTCGTTCTGAGCCATCTCGTACTCTATCTCCCTGCGCTGCTCTGGTGGGATCGCTGAACTTTTGAAACCAAGCTCATAGCCAAGTGGTAGCCATGACCAGGCCAGGGCCTTTAGTAGGCCCACGAGTATGGTGACCTTGGTCGGCCAGTTGTCGGCGTACCAGCTGCCCACGTCCTCTGGTGCCACTGTGGCAAAATCACCGGCCGTGCTATCTGCCCACGCCTCGAACTCCGCCACCAGGGCAGCTTTGTACTCATCTGTGGCAGAAGTGTAACGGTCCAGGGTGGGGCGGCTGGCAAACTTCTCGGCCGGCGGTGTGGCAGAACTCTCTTTCTCTTCCACGTGCGGCCCGGCGATCACGTCTTCGCCCTCATCGGACGGCGCCGGCGTTACCGGCTCATCTCCCTCCACTTCCACTGCCCGGCGGGGTAGGCCGGCCAGTTCACGCATGTGCTGCTCAAGCGCGATGTCAGGGGTGAGGACCAGGCCACCCACAAGGTCATTGACGACGGCCGATATGGCCTCTAGGTCCACCCGGCGGTTGATTGACGTGGTGATCTCGGGGTAACCGGTGATACCAGGGAAGGCGTTGTAGCTGAACAGGGTAGGCACTGCCCATCGGGTGAAGACCTCGCTAATGGTCTGTAGGTAGCCTTCCACGGCGATGAAGAACATGTCACCCAATTCCCGCGCCAGTGCGTAGGAACCTTTCTCTCTCGTGCCAAGCAGTAGCCAACTGGCCAGGGCAGATCTGGCAATGCCTTCATCCTTGCGCTGGATCACCCGGTCTGAGTCACCGGTGACGCCGGTCATCTCTGGAGTCTCGAACCGGAAGGTGAGCGCTTCACCCTCTTCAAGGATGCCAACGGTGTCATTCTTGTGCAGGCTGGAGAGGATCTGCCTGGCCCTGGCCTCGTGGCTATCGTTGGGATCGGTGATGTCGCCAGAGGCACCCTGGCCAAGGGTGACAACGGGAACGCCCATAAGTGCTCGCTGCAGGCCAATGGCCTCGATGCGCTCAATCTCTTTCTTGTACGTCCAGTCCCGGTAAGCCGGCCTGAGGATCGAAAGCCCTTCTGGATTGTTCCCCTCCCGTGTCGTCCTGAACAGCAGGGCCTTCTCGATGGGGATGTACACTGGTGGCTTCATCATGCGCTGCTGCCACATCCCCAAGATCCCGCCAGTTTCGTCAAGTTCCCACTCCCACAGACTGGTCTGTTTCCGCAGTGTGATTTTCCTGAATCCTATGCGGCCGTCGTCGTGGGCAGATGATGCCCGCTTTCCCCCAGGTTTTCGGCCAAGGCGGCGCTTTAGCACCCATTCCATATAGGCCCACCCAAAGCAGAACATGGTGGACGCCTCGGTCAGAACATCATCCAGCGATGAACTCATGTCGTGCAGGCAGGATTCTACGAACTCCGCAGCTTCCTGGTCTGCCTCAGAGTCGCTTGCCGGGTTGACTTGCCACTGGGCCTCACGAATGGGGAGGGAGAGGGCCAGAAGGACGCCGGCCACCGTGGGATCTGTGTAGCGCATCGTGTTGTACTCTTCTGCACCCTGGCGCCCCTGCAGTAGGCTGTTCGGGTCTTCCTGGATCTGGCCAGACATGAACTTTAGGCCAGTCCATCCCTTTTCCACCAGAACATTCTGTCTTACCTTTGCCATACGGTGGCCTCCACTTTAGCTGAATGGGTCCTTACCGACCGATAGCCCGCCCCAGGCCATCTCTGCCTTTGGTGCCGGCGCCGCTATCGGTGGCCCGCCAGGCGCTGCCAGGGTCCTGGCCATCTCCAAGGCGTCTGGTCCGTCAACGTAGTCGCCCATCGGGTACTGCCACAGCTGGTCATACAGCCTGGCCTGGTCGCCAGGCGTGGCCTCTGACTGTGCCTTGAATAGGCGCAAGTACCCATTGGTCAAGTCCGGCTGCAAGCTGTCAATCCTGGCGTTCTTGTTCGCCGTACTCTTGACCTCCACGATGGGCAAGCGCAAGCCTGCGCTCAGCAGGTCCTGGCCGGTGCGAGACGCAAACAGCTTCTGAAACTGTACAGTCTCGATGCCGAACGCTGAGTATGTCTTGCCACGGTCCAGCCAGTACTTCATGCGGGTCCCGATGTAGTCAATCACCCGATCTGGATGCCGGCGCTCAACATTGGCGTGGGCTACAAACATCATGTTGTTTGGCGCCACCAGAATGTCCACGATGGCAGTGTAGGCGCCGCTCTGAGTCTCACCAAGGGATGGGTCACAGGCTCCGAATAGCCGGCAGCTTTGCAGGTTCACCCTGTGGCCGCTGTCGTCCGGTACAAGGTACGAGAACGAATGTTCTCTCTCCCAGTGCCAGTAATGGAAGGTCTTGAACAGTCGGTCATCGTCGTCAATTGGCTCGTTCTGCATCTCGGCAGAGAATGATCGGATCGTGCGTCCCTGTGCGTCCGCTTGCTCGCCGGCAAGCATTAGCTGTAGGGTGTAATAGTCGAACCTGTCAGGCCAGGAGACTTTCACGCCGGCCATCATTTCCGTCAAGTTGGACTCGTAGAAGTTCCGGGCTGTAGTCTCCCGGTCTGGATCAAAAAGGTCAAAGAGTAGCTTGCGCCACTCATCCCACAGGTCCTGCCTTTCTGAGTGCTCCAGCAGTGCCCTGTATACCCTGGCTCTGACACCTGGCCTGGTCACCATCCAAGCCTGCGTACAATCATAGTGCAGGTGAGTCCCAATAAAGATATAGTCGCACGTCTTGGGATCGCCAGCCTTCTCTACAGCCCTAGTCACCCACTCTTTGACCTTCATGCGTTGGGCAGGGGACCTCACGGTCTTGTCATTCTCCAGGTCATCCAGGATCACCAACTCGGGACGCCTGGCAAAGTGCCGCCGGCCACGGATCTTCTGGCCTGTGCCAAGGGCGTCGATGCGCACGCCGTTGGACGTGACGATCTCGGCGGCGCCCCATGGCTGGCCCATAAAGTCACCCCAGTCATCCCGCAGCTTGTCGTTTGACTCTATCTCATATTTGATAGCCGCCAACTCTAGCTTGGCCTGGTCAAAGCTATCTTTGGTGAGGATGATGTACTCTTTGAGCGCCCTCCTGGCGGCGCCCATCACGCCTAGTGGCGCCTGTCCCACAATACACCAGAGGGTAAAGCCCACGCAAACAATGGTAGACTTGCCGAAGCCACGGGGAAGGCTTTGCGCCAGGCGGTCGGGGTAGTCGTTAGTGATCGCCTTCTGCATCTCGTCCACAAGATCCCAGTGGCAAAGTGCCCACGGCTCGGAAAAGTAGTGGGGAAAGTAGTACTTTAGGAAGAAGGCGCTGTCAGTCTGCGACATCATTGCCGCCACTTCCCTGGCCGGCGTTTCAGAGTCGTAGATCGCCTCCACGGCATCGGAGTCGTACCACATATTCAGATGTAGGTCGAGAAGATCACTCTCCCACTGTTCCATCGTCCTCTATCACTACCTCTGCTTCCACTGCCTCATCGTCCCCAAGTTCCGCAAGCGTGGCGCCACCAACTATCAGCCTGGCGCCGCCGGCGGCTTCCACTGCCGGCATGCCACCTGTGGCCAGGCTGCGATCTGGCTTGTCCCGACGGCGCTGGTTGGCAAGTTCTCGCATGGTCTGCTGGCCAGCCTTGACCGTATGAGTAGACTTGGTAGCCGTCTCTTCCGCAGCCCGGTCCAGGACATCCACCACAAGTTGCCGGCGTACAGTATCGGCCGTCTCAGGACTTGATAGCATGTCGGCCATCACCTGGATCGCAACGCCGGTCAGGTCAATCAGTTTGTCGTGGGATTCCTCTACCACGTTGGCCCGTTTCATCATCCTCTGGCCTTCCAGCTGGTCATACCAGTGCCTTGCGGTTTGTAAGCAAAGCTGATAGACCTCCTGGATGATCGGGTCTGGCTTCATCCTCTGGTACCAGGCGGAGTGCCCAACCGTATCTTCGTCCTGGAGGACGGCAGTGATCTCACGGTTGGTGGAGGCTACGGCGTCCGCCATCTTTAGCAGCGTTCTTCGCCGCTTGGCTATTTCCCCGGTGGTGATACGATCAAGTGCGGCTGACACTTCCTCAGTGACCCAGGAGAACGGGACAATGAGCGGATCTGACGCCTCTGGCCTCCTGCCCCATCGGGTCCAATCAGACGGCACCCACTTCCTGTGGGGGAGGGCGCCTGGGGCAAGTTCCTCATCATCGTCAAGGTCAAAGAGATCCTGGCCGTTGTCAAAATCTGTCATGCTAACCCTCTCGCTGGTATTTTATACCAAAGCTGATGGATTGTCAAATACGTCCATGTCGCAATTTGACACATCGGGACATATTTGGTACAATTGGCGCACTATGATAGGAGGTACGCCAATGATCAAACAGGCGGTAGATGTGTCGGCTTCTGAGCTACGTTTCATTCTCGGAGAGCTTACGCAGCCAAACCCGGAAGTTGTGTATGTGGTCAGGCGCCACGGCAGACCACTAATGCTGATCTGGCCGGCTCGGGACTTGACGGATGAGGGTGCGATGCGAACCAGGATCGCCCAAGTGGTCAAGTCTCTGAATGTGGCCAATCATGCAGTAGGGCGGAGGGGGGATACGCCGATACCAGAACATCCCCGGCGGGTTTCGCAGACTGAGTTGCGGCGCACTGCGACGGCATTTTACCTACAGATCTCTTCTACTGGCCTGCCAGGGCTGATCACCCACTATGGACAGGATGCGGCCGTGTACGTCCCGGTGGGCGCTGACAACACAGTGGAACAGTGGGTCAAGTCCATGAATACCCTGCTGAACTAGGAGGGGGCTATGTTCAGGCGGCGTCGAAAGCTGGATCGTAGCACGGCAGACATCCTGGATGCGTACAGGCGACACCAGCAGTACGACACCCACACAGTGAAGGCTCCCACAAGGGCGCCTGGGTTAGTTTCCGACTACCTGGTGCCCGTAGCTCACGCCATGACCTGGGGGGTCATCATCGCCTGCATCCTGTGGACAGTGGCCATCCTGAAAGACTGGGATGTGCCCTTGACTGCGTTGTGGTTCCTCACCTTTCTGATCACTGCCGCACTCACCTACCTCATCGGGACTGTGGCGGTCTGGAGCTTGTTATGGGCGGCGTTCGAGACGCTAACCAACAGGGATCTGGATCGGAGTGGGCGAATAGGCGACAGGCCCATTATCAAGGGGCGCCGCCAGCAGTCGCCAAGGGGGATCTCTGGCAAGGTCAACCAGAGGGTGAGAGAGGAACCAGAGGAAGGGGAAGAGGCCGGGCCGGAACTTCTCACGGTTCGGGAAGTGGGGTTGCGGTACCCATTTGTCGCTGGTGAAAACACATTCCAGTGGTTCGTAAGGGTGGCTGCAGAGATCGGGACAGTGGGCCGGCAATGGGAACCGTTGTTGGGCAGGAAGCGGTACATGAACTACCGGGACGCCCTGATCGATGCGGGGTGGGCGCGATGGACGCACTACGACGATGACGGCAAGCCAATCAAGAAGACTGGTTGGGTGTTGGATGCGGAGGTAGACAAGATATGTCGGGAGATCTCGAATTTGTAGACTATCTCGAAGCAAGGGCCGCAATAGAGGCCGGTGCGGGGAACGGGGGTGATGGCGTGGACTTTCTGGTCAGAATCGGCGGGATCTTTGTCGTTATCGCCGGTGCGCTGGCAATCATGGGGATGATCCTGCTGAGAACGATTGAAAACATCGGGAAGGCGAAGGCAGAGCATGCGTGGGCCAGGGCTGCGCAGCTGGATGCGCAGGCCAACTTGGTGGACGCCAGGACGGCACAGATCGGAACGGTCGCCGCCGGCATGTTCCCCTATCTTGTGATCGCCCTGTGCTTCCTGGCAGTTGCGGCTGCTGTGGTAGCGGTTATACTGTACATGGACGGCCGGGCCAAGGAACGACACACTTTGCAGCTGCAGTACGGCACTACAGAGCTTTGGATTCCCGGTGAGCCAATCCGCTTTGGGGAGAATGGAAGAAATGCCCGCATACCTTACCGCCCGGTTCAGACAGCTGTTAGAACAGAAGATGTTGGAAGTTATCAGCGATCAGGGGACGCTGACTCACCAAAACTGCAGGTGCGTCATAGTGACTGATGAGCCTGAGGCCCTGGCGGAAGATGAGGGCCAGGAAGTGGCCGCACCGTCCAATGATGAAGGATTTATCAACCTTAGTCCGCAGCTAGCCAGGGGAGTAGCCGCTGCCTATGCCGGCTACACGCCAAGGATTCTCGTGAGTGAGCCGTACGAGGAAGATATGCTGCGCACGAGTCGCCAGGTCAGGTTCGGCAGTAGCGTCACTACCATAAGTGATGAGGTCCTGGCCGAAATGGCGGCGCTCATGGGCCATTCGCAGCAGTCAGTAGCTGATATGGTGATCGCCTTCGATCAGGCGGGACAGGCAGCAAGGGCGGCAGGGGAGACAGTGGGGAACATGGCTCAGTGGACATCACCCAGGCCGCAGCCCTTGGCCACAGTGCGGCATCCAGATGAGAAAGTGGGCGATGTCAGCCACAGATACTGCAGGATCAACTGGATCGCCAGTGACCACACTTGCGACTTTACGGTGACCATCTACCCGCACGAGGATATGGAACAGATGCACGTCCATCGCGTACGGGCAGCAATGAATCACCTGGGGGGACTGATAGAGATTATGGACTCAAGACTAAGGCAGGCCCAGGCCGTTGATGTGACTGAGCACCAGCACGTTGGCTTGCGAGCCTTTTTCAGCTTCATGGCTAACGAACTGAACGATCTGTACCACCACGCACGCCAGGAAAGGCAACGCTCGCTTATGGAGATCTCGGGCGGCGCTGAGTGCGACGTGATCAAGTGGGCAATGGGCGGGGAAGGGCCGATCAACGTCGTGACAGTGCTGCACGAGGTAGGGATCGCCATCGAGCTAGCCCATATAGAGCCGTGGCGGATGTATGAGCAAGTACCCAGGCGCATGGACTCTGAGTGCAGACTTGGTGCCGTTGCGGTCGTGCCCGTTGGGCGCGGGGAAGAGGCTGTGGAGTGCCTGCAAGGCTGTATGGGGGTGCCGGCACTAGTTGTCTACAGTGGCAAGCCAGACATCCCGGCGATTGTGGACATGGACCAGGGGATGATGACGGAAGACAGGGAACTTGCCGGCAGCGCTGACCCGTTCGCCGTGGTGGATGTGTAGCCATGACAAACAAGCGAGGCGTTAGGTTGCTACTACTTCTCATAGCGCTCAGTGCGCTGTTCATTGTCTTGCTCGGGCTACCTGTCGCGCCATCGAACGGCACCACCTTCACATCACCGTTCGAGTCGCCGCTGTCGCCACTGCCAACACCGACACCTATCTGCCTGCCGGATGGTGGGACCCACTACCTGCCGGGCAGGCCACGGCCGGCGCCAATGGAGATGTTCTAGTGACACAAATCATCACAGCGACAATCGCCATCACGATGGGTGTCACCATCTACGAGGCGCCAGAGGGTACGGGCCTGGCCTGCAGGGGCCACGCCTACGACACGAGTAAAGAATGGGTAGCCGTGCCAACAGAGTGGCTACTGGGCGGGTACCTGGACTGCAAGGATCTGGCCTACGGCTGTCTACCCAATGGCCACTGCCTGGACGGTGTACCCGTACGGGACACCGGGTGCCTGCTGCACTATCCGGTCTGGCCAGTGGAAGATCGTATGCCATTTGGCCTAGACATCCCGCTGCACATGAGGGAGTGGTACGGGAACTTCCACACCGGCAGGATGACCATGCAATTCTATAGAGTTTCTGAACAAAGTTGGTGGACGCCATCACAGGCATCTCTCACGGCCTGGGATACCGTCAACTGTGATGGGCCACTAACTCTACGTGGCTGGCCGTGGGGGCATATACCAAACTGAAAGGGGATTCACCAGTGTACGAGATCAGGTACAGCATGGAAGGGAAGGTAAAGGGCGATCCGCCGACGGTCGTGATCCAGGACATGGGCAGTCTCAAGCCGTACGTAATCCTCAAAGAACCGCCCATAGATCGCAGCCAGACAGTTGGGGGCGTGACAAAGCCGCACTGGGAACCGGGGCCGCACGCCAGGGCCATTCTGGCGCTGCTGAACGGGAACGGCGCAGAAGACGTGGAAGAGATCAAGGCGGCTACGCTTGTCATAGAGGCGCTGGTCAAGACCGTCGCCGGGCAGCTGTTGACGGTCGCCAGCCTGACCAGCTACCTGGCCAGCAGTGCGGACATAAGTAGCCTGGAGGGCAGCGAGCGTCTGGAGCGCACGCTGGTGGATCTTGAGGATCAGATGGGCGCCATAAGGCGCATAGCAGGAGAAGAAGAGTGATCCCGCATCGGCTAAAGTACACAATTCATGACTATAAGTTCAACTGGCGCCGCTACCCAGTGAGCATGGCGCTGGTGCACGGGGTGGCGATCTTCTTCATCCTCTTCCTGCTCTTGTTTCACCTGTACCAGGAGGGCGCGGTTGACGCCATCTGGCCAGGTGTTCCGCTGGCCTTTGCCGTGGCCTGTGCCCTACTGGCGACTCTTACATCATGAAACTACAACAGACCAAGGGCGGTATGTATCTTTGTCGGATGTGCAGGACTGCCTGGATCTTCAATAGGCGGTTACAGACCGGGATCTGCACCAGGTGCGAGAAAACGGCCGTGACCAGGAACGATCTGCAAATAGAGGCCAAGCGGGCGCTGGACACCACAGAGGTTGAATGGGTTGGCGACTGGCCAGGCATTCTGCATGTGAGCTATGACCTTGACGGCCATCGGCGCAGTCTGCAGATCTCCTATGCAGAGGCCAGTAGGTTTCCAGATCTTATCACCTACCTGGCAGTGGAGCGCCGGCGCATGATGAGAGAGATTGAAGAGGAACAGAGCGGTGACTAGCGAACGCCTAATGTCGTGGGCCTCCATAACCGTGATGGCGCTGGCCATCGTCGCCAACGTGCGCAAGGCTGCTGATGTCATGATCGGCCTTGGCCGGCCTGGCTCTCTCCTGCAGTCCTGGGACGCCATCTTGGCGGCTGTGGCGCTAGAGGCTGGCTTTGCGCTCTTTGCTTTTTTCATGGCCAGGGAGATCCAGGGCAAGCGGCGCTACATGGCACTGCTTGTGTCCGGGACCCTGGTCATGGGTGCATTCAGCGCCGTGGCCAATATCGCCTACTACACCAAGTACTCGCCAGCAGCTGCGCTCTCCTGGCAGTGGTGGCAGTCTGTCATCCTTGGACTTTCTGCACCAAGTGTAGCGATTATGACGGCTGTCCTGGCCGGCGTGGTGGTGGGTATCCAGGAGATCTCTGCCAGGGAAGAGGTTGATCTGGTGAGGCAGGGCAGGGAACAGGAACTGCGACTGGCCAAGGAAAAGACGGCGCAAGAGAGGGCCAGGGCCAGGGCAGAGAAGGCTAGGTCTTCCGGCAATCTTCCGGCAACTGCCGGAAGGGTGGGGGTGGTTTCCGGCAATGGCCGGATGACACCGGAAAGACTGTTACGTGAGCACCCGGAAGCTGCCGGGTGGACCGGCAGGCAGATCGCAGAAGCTGCCGGCGTGAGTGCTCGAACTGGGCGTAACTGGGCAAGGAAACTCAAAGAAAGGGGGGCGGAATGAGCAAGACGGAAAAGAAGGTGGGGCGGATCATTAGAGAGCTTAACTGGCTGGCCGATATGATGGAGGCCGGTTACGAGTTGGGCGACGAAGAGGCAGCGGCGCTGGCCAGGGTAGCAGAGATCGCGCTGGTCAAGATCGGGGCCGTCCAGGTTGACAGGGACTGGCCGGGCGTTGTAGAGGCCATGGTTGTGGAGGCCATGGCGCTGAGCAAGAAGCGGGCGCCAGACGCAGAGGATGCGGCCAGGCTCGCCAGGCTGAACGGCCTGCTACTCCAGTCACGTGCGCAGGATCGCACGGCCGAACTGTACCAGGAGTGCGTAAGGGCGGTGCGTGGTGACTGAGAACAAGGCGGAGTACGAAGCGCTACCACAATACAGCATGAGCCTGGTCATTCCGCACTACTTGCTGGAAGAGTTGGTTGGCAGGTGGGTAAGGGAGAAGGTGCTGCAGGGTGGGCCAGGCGCAGACATCGTTATCGGGCTAGATGCCACAATAGAGACGCCGGGGGTTGCCGGCACTTCCCTGGTGGTGACAATGCCCTCTTCCTCAACGGTGCCGGCAGAGATAGTCATGGACTCTGACAACCTTACGGCCATGGTGCAGTTCAACCTGGACAGATGGCAAGAGAGCTTCCTGGGCATGGTGCCCACGGTCACAAGTGTCTTGTGGGATCACGATCTGTGCCTGGTGGTGATGCTCTCCCTGGAAGATGATGTGGCCAAGGAAAAGCTGGCGGAAGAGGCGGGGACATGAAGGCGAAAAAGATCAAGGTTGGCGTGTACTACCGGATGCGGGATGACCAGATGGCCGTCGTCCTAGAGAAGGGCGTTGTCACCACGGCCTTTGCGCACCGTGGGATCAAGGTGTGCAACAAAGGTGGGATACGCGAGCGAATTGTGCACCCAAGGGAGATCATCGAGCCATGGGCAGATCACGAAGCCCGCAATGATGCCTGGCGGCAGAGGGATGAGGCCGACATTGCCTACAGGGCTGCGGTAGATCCTCTTCTGCCGGCACTGGAGGCCGCACTGGGCAAGGTCGTCGGTGGTGAGTGGTCCTACGATGTTTGCCGCCTGTCCCGTGTGTCTATCGAGCTACTTACCCCCAATGCCGTGGCAGTCCTCACAGAGGCACTGGAAAGGATGGTGGAAGAGTCATGAAGATGGTAGACATCCAAGTGGGCGAGACGTACAAGTGCAAGGGCCATAGCCAGCCGATGAAGGTGATCGAGGTTGGTTATAAGCAGTCAGAGTATGCCAAGGCCGCTGTTCTGATGGAGGGTGTCTACCTCACGCGCCAGGTCACAGTGCAGGCCAATCGGGTAGTGGAACTGTGGGCAGCGCACAAGGCCAGGCAGGATGCCGCAGACGCCAGGTGGAAGCAAAGGAAGCGGAACGAGTCTAAGATGCGCTCGATGGCACCAGAGGTCGAGGCCCTGCTAGAGGAAGTACTGGGCACGAAAGAGGGGTGGACCGTCTTTAGTGACCTGTCATTCCAGATCCGGGTGAAAGATCCCTGTGTGCTACGAAAACTCATGCGTGTCCTGGAAAGGGGGGATCGGTGAGCCAGGGGGAAGAGTACGAGATTGTGGAGTTGCCGGAAACGGCAGAGGATCACGACGAATCCATGAGGCAGCTGGCCGACGTGCTGCAGGAGACAGCCCAAGAGCTACGGGCCTCTGTGAAGGATCGGCCAGCCCAAAGCGGGGACATGACGCTGCCCTACTATCAGGATCTGGAAGAGTGGGCAAGGCAGCATGGCGCCGACCTCGGGCAGACAGCCAAGGGTGGTATGAAGGATCATATTTGGGGTGTACGCTCTGCGGCCATGTCCCTGTGCGGCCTGTGGCCAGGGCCGGACAAGTCCAGGCCCAAGGCCGGCCAGATCTGCAGCAAGTGCGCAGCTGTGGCCAGGGCTATCAAAGAGAACTACACCAAGCTGGAAGGGGGTACAGCCAGGTGGCCATAAAGACGGCTAAGCGATGGCGGGTCAAGCGCTTTTTCCGCTGGTACGACCTGTGGATCGGCGCCTATATCAAGTGGAAAGAATCGGCCATCTATATCTGCTTCCTCCCCATGTGCGGCGTCAAGATCTGGCGTCAGGAGATCGGGCTTTGCGGGTGGTGTGACCGGAGACTAACCAAGGTTGCGCACAACACTGGTGATGGCTGGTTGCTGTACTGGCGCTGCGAGTGCATTGCCGGCGATGAGTGGGATGAGGACACAGAGATAAAGTGGCCGTTCGGTGATAACTGGGTGACCGGGGCAGAACTGGAGGAACTGGGCTATGAACTCGTCTGACAAAGAGGAAAAGGTGACCAGGTACTTTGGGATCGTGGTCCGCTGCGCCGCCATCCTGGACCTGGACCAGGAAGTGATCGACGCTGTAGAAATAGATGGCTGGCAGAAAAACTTTTACGACATGTCGCCAGACAAGGGCGGCTTGAGCACTGCGGAGAAGGTAGCAGAGATGGTCGGCCGCTGCGCCGTCGCCTACAGGACACCGCTGACCGGGCTGGATGGATGGGGCGACAAGGAAGACTGGATGGCCAGGGTGCACAGCCAGGACTGGGACACCGGAATGGTGGTAGAGTTGACTCGGGAAGAGGTTGCCGCCATCCTGGAGACTGATGACTTTGCCGGTATGAGCGCCGACAAGGTAGAGGAAGCGGCAAGGGATAATGGCCATGGCGGATAACCTACCTACAGGCTTCATGCACGTCAAGATCTCGCACACTGGGGAGCAAGAGACACGCAGGATACTTTGGTTTGAGGTTGATCCAGAAGACGAAGCCTTGGACGAAGACGTGCCCAAGCGCTATCTGCCATGCCCGAAGCTGCAGGACGGTGAGACGTACTACCGCACCACGGCCGGTGAAGTGCTAATCTTCCAGGGTCCATAGAGTTGGTGAGCAAAGTCTAATGAGCACAGATGCGGCGGTTATGCAGCTGGATGGGGTAGATGCCAGGCCGGCAGAGGGTGAGTTCGATGTTGCCGACTTTCTGCTAAAGATTGCGGCGTCTGCGGACTGGATCGGGCCAGTTGGTGCGGTCGTCCAGGATATGGTTCGTGGGCCTCACGCTGTCTTCATGGTAGACTATGACTGCTGCCCGCTTAGTGGGCGCGAGATCATGTGGCTGCTGAGCAAGAAAGGCGTGGAGGCGTGGGGCTTTGTGGTAGTGTGGGACACGCTCTGTTTCAGCGTGGCGGAGAAGCACGAGAGATGGGCCGGCCGGGTACTGGGAAATGCCGGCGTGCCGATCATGGGTGTGGGATAGGAGAGGAAGGAACTATGCAGCAGGTTAGATGTCCAACGTGTGACATAACATTCGGGGTGAGCGTGAGCTTCCACAAAGGTAAAGTGGACACCGGGGAAGAGTTCTTTTGTCCGGCCGGCCATTCCATGCACTTTAGGCCGACGAAGGCAGAGCTAGAGCTAAAGGTAGTCGGGCTGGAGGTCAGGCTTGCGGAGTGGGAAGAGTACGCCGGGCGCCTGAGTGAGTTCCTGGCGACTGAGAGAGAGCGGGCCACAAAGGCGCTGTTGTCAGCTGCTGGCTACAAGTCGCAGTGGATGCGGGTCAGGGGAGAGAAGAAGATGTGGCAAGACAGATACTGGGCGTTGAAGAGGGGGGAGGGGTGAGTGATGGGCAGTGAGCTAGGGGAGGTCCTGACTGGATTCATAGACGGCATCGGCACAGTGCGGGCGTGCCTTGACTGCGGCGTGCTTGTCGCCGGCGGACCTACAAGGTGCACGCCGTGTGCAAGGGCTGCGTTCCTAAAGGGCACCAAGTGCCCGGACTGTGGCGGGGTGATGCCGTTAGGCAATATCAAGTGCATGGCCTGCGTGCGGAGGGAAGAGGCAGCGCCGATCACAGAGTGGCGGGAACTGTTCGCCGTGCCGGCCATAGAGTTGATCCAGACCTGCAGGGACTACATGGGGATGGGCGGGCACGATCTGGCGTCTCACAGGATGGTGGTGACTCAGAGCAACCACAACTTCATGGCCATCATCTCGCAAATGGCTGCATGCCTGGATGAGGCCCAAGACAAGGGATACCGGCCGTCGAAGGAGAGGCATGGCGATCATGTCTAGGGGAAAACAGGATGGCAAAGGAGGCCAGGGAAGATGAGACGTAGGACACTGGGGTGGTGGCGGCGCCGGCAGGCAAAGCTGGATGCGGCAAGGGTGCGGGGTAGGGGTAAGTGGCGGGTCCTCACAGTCTTTGAGGGGACTCAGGCCGTGGTCATCGAGCCAGGGGAAGGGCCGTTGGTGCTGAACACGCCTGAGAGCTACGGCAAGTTCATGCGCTCTTGCACAGATGCCGGCCTGCTGCTGGCTCTACCTATCCCGGAAAGGTGGATCAGCGTCAAGGATGGGATGCCGGCGCCAGGGATCAGGGTACTGGTGTACGTGCAGGGGATCGATGAGGTACAGATCCGCCAGGTGCGGAGAATGGGGATTGACTGCTGGCATGCGGATAGCGGGAACGTGGTGCCAGTTGAGGCCAACTTGATCACGCACTGGTACCCGCTGCCAGGGAAGCCGGCCAGTGAAGAGGTATAGGGTGTTCGGGATCGTCAGCTGTCGTGAATGTCCCCTCTTCCACTACAGAAATCTGACATCGGGGTGCCGGAACGATGGGCGAGAGAGCCTGCGTGAGTTCTCGGAAGAGGAACAGGGCGGCGCCGTCGTCTACCCCAACGAACCGCCAAGTTGGTGCCCACTGAGGCAGGGCGACATAACCTTTACACTACAGGAGCCAGACACAGACGATGACCTGCTGCGAGATACTGGAGATGCTACGCAAGAAAGAGGCGCTGCAGTGGCCTAACCTGGAAGCCGCTGTGACACTGGCTGAGACGCCAGAGGGCAAGCTACGGGCCAGGGAGTACTGGGAGACTCGGGCACAGTGTATCAACGACATCATAACTGAGATAGAAGGGAGACTGAGAGATGCCACGTGAAGAGGAATGGGGTACCTGGGAGTGTCCAGACTGTGGGGAAGAACACGACGATCCGGCCAGTATCTGTGTTTCGTCCTGCCGGCAGTGTGGCCTGTCAGTGGAACTGTCTGCCATAGATGATTACGGGCAGCGTGATGCCTGGAAGCTGAGTGATGATGCAGAACTCATAGTTGCCGGCGGCGTCCTCGTAAGTGTGGGCGTGCCTGGTGGAAGGAAGGCGCAAGATGAAGACGACTGATAAGAAGCATGAGCTACCCGCCGTGTTCCTGGACCTGGAAACCAACGAGTTGGCAGAGGACGTGGGCGGCTGGAAGAATACACACCTGCTCACCCTGGCCGTAGCTGTGACCTACGACGAACGAGACGTGACCTGGCGCACCTGGCATGAGGAAGATCTGGTGGATCTGCTCAAGTACCTGATAGAGGCACCGGTTGTGGTCGGCTGGAATTTGCTGCGCTTTGATTACAAAGTCCTGTGGGGCGGACTCATGCGCCAGGCGATGCACGCTATCGAGTTGCTGCCGCTGGTCAACAGTATTCCAGAGGCGTGGGGACAACACATCTCGACCATAGATCTGATGGCCTGGCTACACCGTGAGACTGGCCAATACATCGGGCTGGACAACGCCGCCAAGTCAACGCTCGGCCGTGGTAAGACGGAAGGCGTAGAGGCCAGGATGATACCACAGATGCTGCGAGATGGCGAGATGCGCAAGGTGACAGCCTACTGCAAAGACGACGTACAGCTGACTCGCGATCTCTTCGCCTGGGGAGTGACAAAAGGCTCATGCTGGTACCTGGCACGGAACAAGAAACCCCGAACCTGCCGTGCACTATGGCAAGGTGACTTCAACAGCCAGGCTGCATCCAGAGGCTCACGTGTAAAGCCCGTGAAGCGCAAGAAGCCAGTAAAGAAGCCACCTGACCCACTCTTCTGACTAATTCTCGCTTAGAACGGCTCTGGTAGCGAGTAAACAGGGTCCCAACTACCTATATGGTGATGGGACCCTTTCTTTTTCCCCCAAACGCCTAAAATTTGCGCGAAAAAAATTTGCGAACAGGCGCAGTGGAAAACCTAGAGGGGGTAAATCCGGGAAAAGAGAGGGATCGGAAGGTGGTAGGACCGTTCGAGAGTATGTAAGAGGGTGCATGGTACGGGGTATAGGTCGGCCGTGGGTGGATGATTCTGACATTCTGCGGTGTTTTTGCCTGCCCGGCGTGGTCTGGCTGGCTCGCATGGTTGGTTTAATCCATGTTATACAATGCACGTGCGTGCACGGCCGTGATCCATGTCTGCCGGTCGTCGTTCGTGGCTCTCGCTGGCTGGCTGGCTGGCGTGGCTGGCAAGTCGGCTATACTGTGCTTGTGTGTGTGTACCATAGGGCAATCGGGCGTGGTTTGGCTGTATCGTCGGTATACTCTGAATTGTTTCTCTCATGGTGTAGTCTAGCACGTGGGCAAGCAAGGCGGGCAAGCGTGCGTGGGGTGCGTGGCTGTACGCGCATCC
>Ga0224513_10000003_pt1 | contig 74196 bp, 68 predicted proteins | sample SF_May12_sed_USG_5_FD_169109 | JGI IMG/M metagenome (GOLD analysis project Ga0224513, IMG submission 169109) | Sediment microbial communities from San Francisco Bay, California, United States - SF_May12_sed_USGS_21 | ecosystem: Environmental > Aquatic > Marine > Sediment | place: USA... | reverse complement strand
GCGGGAGTGGAGCGAGGAATGATGGATAGGTGTTTGGGGAGTTATTGATTTCCGAATCCGTTATTTGCACCGCAGTCCGGGCACTCCCAGGTTATTCCGTTGCACGACATACCCCAGAAATTTTCCATCATGCATTCCTGACAAATAGCGAAGCCGCAACGGCATCTCCAGCAAAAAGGTGGATTATTCCCGCAACAATGACATCCGATTTGCCGGGCTCTATGACGTTTTTGTCTATAAGGTGTTGTTTTTACAGAGTCTGTCATGTTCAATCTTTATACATTTGTTCATGACGACATCGATGCCCGCTTTTACTAAAAGCGATGCCGCTTTTTGATTTTCGATACCAAGCTGCATCCAAAAAACCTTGGGTTGCATTCGTATCGCCTCGTGCGCATGCGGTACAATCTGTTCAGGATTTCTAAATACATCCACAATATCCACGTGTTCCTTAATATCATCGAGGGTGGTATAGGCGCTTTGCCCCAAGATTTCTTTCTGGCCCGGCCTGACCGGAATTATTCTGTATCCATGATCTTTCAGATATCTGGCGACCCTATTGGAATCCCTGTCAGGTTTAGGGCTTAGGCCGAGGATTGCGATGGTCTTGGCGTTTTCAAGTATATCTTTTATTTCGCTGTCTTCGCTAATTATTTTGCCTGATTTCATGTGATGATCCCTTAAGCGGCCTTGCTGTCTTATAAAATTAATGATAGGAACAAAAGCATATCAATTTTTAGTGATTCAAAATTAATGCAACAGTGTATTCTTGTCAACCGCGAGCAATCTTTAGAGATATATGGGATGAATATCATCCGAAAACTGAATTCATATGAAAAATGATAGAACATTATATTTGATAGACGGCAGTGCATATATTTATCGTGCCTATCATGCCATAAGGAATTTGGCCAATTCAAAAGGTCTCCCCACTAACGCAGCATTCGGATTCGCTCGAATGCTAATCAAACTTATTGAGGATCGATCTCCTGAATATGTGGCCATGTTCTTTGATGCCAAGGGGCCGACCTTCAGGCATGAAATATACCGGGACTACAAGGCGAATCGCCCTCCCATGCCCGAGGATTTGTCGATTCAGATTCCATATATAAAGGAAATAACCCATGGATTCAACATACCGGTTATTGAAATGCAGGGTTTTGAGGCCGATGATCTTATCGGCACTTTCAGATACCAGGCTGAAAAAGCCGGGTTCTTTGTCGTAATGGTCACCGGGGATAAAGATTTTGTTCAGCTTGTTACAGACAATGCCGTCATCTGGGATCCCATGAAAGAAAAAACCATTGATATCAATACGATTAGAGAAGATTTTGGTGTTGAACCTTATCAGATGATAGATGTGATGGGGCTTTCAGGTGATGCGGCAGACAATATACCCGGTGTTCCCGGTATTGGGCCTAAAACAGCCCTGTCTTTAATAAAAACTTTTGGATCCGTGGAACGTCTTTATGAACGCGTTCATACGATTACAAAGAAAAAACAGCATGAAAACCTTGTTCAGTACAAAGAACAGGCATTTATGAGCAAAAAACTGGTTAAAATCAATATTGATGTACCGTTTCCATTTAATCCTGAAAATTTCAAATATAAAACACCGGATAACACCAGGCTGTCAAAACTTTTTAGAAATCTGGAATTTAGACAATTGCAGCAAGCTTTTCCCAGACGATCCGATCTTTCAAATAAAAATTACCATGCGATATATGATATGTCGGCGCTTTTCGATCTGATTGAGCGGCTTAAAAAAGCTGAAATGTTCGCTATCGATACCGAAACCACCTCCAGAGATCCTATGAAAGCAAATCTTGTGGGATTGTCGTTTTCAATGAAGTCTGACGAAGCTTTTTACATCCCGTGTGCCCATGATTATCCGGAGGTCCCGGCACAGCTTGAGCTTAAAAAAGTATTAAGCCAATTGAAACCTGTGCTTGAAAATCCGGATGTAAAAAAAATTGGGCAGAATATAAAATATGACTGGATGGTGCTTAAACGTTCCGGGATAAACCTGGCCGGCGTGATTTTTGACACCATGCTGGCGTCCTATCTGATTAACCCTTCAAAACGGGCCCACAACCTGGACCAGATCGCTCTCGATTTTCTGGATCACAAAACGATAACGTACAAGGAGATTTCAGGTAAGGGGAAAAAAGATGTGAGTTTTTCCGAAATTCCCCTGGAAAAGGCGGTGCCGTATTCCTGTGAAGATGCAGATATTACATTGATGGCCTATCATGTTCTAATGCCTTTGATCGACAGATCTGGCCTGATGAAATTGTATAATAACGTTGAGTTACCTCTTGTGCCGGTTTTAATGAACATGGAAATGACAGGGGTTTGTGTTGACAGAGAAAAGCTCATGGAGCTTTCTAAATCGTTTGAACACCAGCTTATACAGCTTGAAAGCATGATTTATTCAATGGCTGGAGAAGAATTTAATATCAGATCATCCCAGCAGCTGGGGAGGATACTTTTTGAAAAACTCAAGCTGCCGGTTCAAAAAAAGACCAGAAAAAAAACAGGGTATTCAACAGATGTTAACGTGCTGACAGCCCTTGCAGACAAGCATGAACTTCCGGAGATTATTTTAAGACACAGAACCCTTGCCAAATTGAAATCAACCTATACGGATGCCCTGCTTGATCTTGTTCATCCGGAAACCGGAAGAATTCATACATCCTACAATCAAACGGTTACCGCTACAGGAAGACTGAGCAGTTCTAATCCGAACCTTCAAAATATACCCATCAGGACAGATGAGGGCATGGAAATTCGCAAAGCATTTGTTCCCAGAAAAGACTGGACCCTGATTTCAGCCGATTATTCTCAGATAGAACTTCGCATCCTGGCCCATTATGCCGATGATAATATTTTGATAGAGGCATTTAACAATGATGAGGATATTCACACCCGCACCGCGACCGAAGTATTTCAGGTTTTTCCCTCATTTGTCACTTCCGAACTGAGACGACAGGCCAAGGTGATTAACTTCGGCATTGTGTATGGTATGAGCCCTTACGGGCTTTCCAAAGAGCTGGGCATCAGTCGAAAAATGGCCAAAACTTATATAGACAATTATTTCGCCAGATATAAAGGTGTCAAAAAATTTGTTGATCAAACCATCAGCGATGCCAGAAAGACCAAAAAAACGAGTACCCTCTTGGGCCGCATCAGGCTGCTGCCGGATATCAATAGTCCCAATAAAGTTGTACGGGAGTTTGCAGAACGAACGGCCATCAACACACCCGTCCAGGGAACTGCCGCTGATCTCATTAAGCTGGCGATGATCCGTGTGGATGCCGCATTCAGGAAAGGCCGTCTAAAAAGCGCGATGCTTCTTTCGGTACATGACGAAATCGTTTTTGAAGTTCCCCCTGAGGAGCTTGAGTCCGTCAAGGTCCTTGTCAAAGAAATCATGGAAGGAATTTGGAATCTAAAGGTGCCCTTAAAGGTCAATCTGGCATCGGGCGATAACTGGGCTGAGGCCCATTAACCTGAATTCTCATGAAGAATTTATCTAATCTTTGAAAACCGTTAACACTCGCTATTCCGATGGTTCAGCATCCTCATCTTCTTGAAAACCTTTTACGGTTTGTTCAACCGTTTTATAAACAGCTTTGAACGTTTCTTGAAAACCAGCCGGTCCCACTCTGCCCGTTTCAATAAATTTTACGACGATTTCTTTGGTTGATCTGAGAATCAGTTCATCAATTGAGCTCATTTTTGACACCTTTGTTTTATTTACAATAATATTAGTTCGTTATCAGAATTAAAGCCCCGTGTCAAGATCCCTGCAAAGTTCTTTAGGACCTGCATAAAAAAATCAGGCGGCTTGTTTGACAGAAAAGGTTTTCTTCACTATTATAGCATTTCACGAAAAATCGTAACACTATTTTAAATTAAAATATCATGGAGAATTAAAAAAGTGCCCGCATCATTAGAAAAGCAAATAAAATATACTATTGAAAGTCCGGATATTGTAAAGACTGACGTGCTTGTCCCCATGGAATATCAATATCAAAGGGACATTGATATTGTCATTCAACAACCTGAGTATACCTCTGTATGCCCAATGACCGGATTGCCGGATGTAGGATGTATAACGATAACATACCGGCCGTATAACAAAATCGTTGAATTGAAATCGTTGAAATTTTATCTGTTGCAATATAGAAACGTGGGTATCTTTTATGAACATGTGGTCAACCGGATTCTTGAAGATCTTGTCGCTGTACTGGCACCCAGATACATGGAAGTTACGGGAGATTTCACGGCAAGAGGGGGTATTACGACCAAAGTTACAGCTGTGTTCGAGGGAAAAAAATAATGTTTCAAAGATTTAAATCCTTTGTGGTAAAGATTCATCGGGTTGTCTGTATTTTGTTTTTGCTGTTATGTTTAGTTTCGATTACAGGATGTTCCACCGTTGCTTCGATTGAGAAATCGACCAAGAGAATGGTCAGAGATTTTAGGGCTCCGGATAGTAATTTGAAAAAAAGGGTTGGAATACTGTTATTTGAAAATAAAATGACTCTCGCCAACAAAGATGTGGAAAAGAAGTTTATAAGAGATCTATCCGAAACCATTGCATCTTCATGCCCGACCATTCTTTTGGAAAAGCCGGGCGATTCCAGCTATCCTGACGACTTGGCAAGGGTGCCGAGGACAAGATCCGGATGGATCGATAACTTGGCTCTGGCCAAGACCGGTCGACAGCTCGGTCTGAATGCCATTGTAACCGGCGCTTTAATAACCATAACACCGAACAAAAGGAAGGAGGGTATCTGGTGGCTCAAAGACACCCATTACTTTGTCCAAGTACGAATAGCCGCGGAAGTTTACGATACTGAAACCGGTGCAAAACTACTGGATGAAAGTTTTGTGCACGAAATAGAAGTTGACGAAATGGACCTGGAATCGATCCATGCCGACCATGAAATGAATTCATTAATAGTGGATGAGGCGTTTGGGACCATTGCAGACAAAATGGGCGAAACGATTTGTAATGCCATCGTCTTTCAACCCTGGAAAGGGTTTATCGCTTCAATTGATTCAGATAAAATTATTTTAAATTTCGGGGAAAACATTGGCCTGAAAATCGGAGATTTGTTTAAAGTCTTTGACAGCAGCCGCATATTCGAAGGGTTGGAAGGGCAACGATTTTTTAAACCAGGTTTTAAGACCGGTGAAATCAAAATAACTGCAGTATATCCTGACACTGCTGAAGCGATTCTTGTTTCAGGTCATGATATAGGACCGGGGTTTTGTGTTCAGCCAAAAGAATAAAAAAATAAAGAGGGTTTAAGTTTTCTAAAATTGAGGCAACAGCCCGTCAAATACCAACCGTCCTCTTTTTATAACTTTTTCAACAGTGCTTATTCCCACATGATACGGAATGAATTGATATGAAGGGTCCTTGAGTATGATGACGTCCCCATACTTTCCTATGTCGAGACTTCCAATGGTATCTGCTCGCCCAAGGGCCGCTGCACCATTGATGGTGAGGGCGGTGATGGCTTCTTCTATTCCGATGTTCATATAGAGTGTGGCCAGTGCAAAAATCAGAGGGATCGATTCTGAAAAACAGCTCCCTGGATTAAAATCTGAGGCAAGGGCTACGGCACAATTGCTATCGATCATATATCGCCCTTTGGCATAAGGCTCTTTTAAACAAAATGCGGTTCCCGGCAGTAACGTTGCGATCACACCCGCTTTGGCGATGGAATGTATACCTTTATCCGAAGCCTGAAGCAAATGATCTGCCGAAACAGCCCCGATTTCTGCCGCCAGTTCAGCGCCGCCAAGCCGCTCAATTTCATCTGCATGAATCTTTATGTTAAGGCCGTTTTCTTTTGCCTTTAGTAACAATCGCCTTGACTGCTCTATGGAAAATACATTCTTTTCACAAAAAACATCACAAAATTCTGCAAGATTTCCATCGATGACCACCGGCAGTATATTATCGATGATATCATCGATAAACTCATCCGATCTTTCTTTATATTCCTCCGGCAGTGCATGAGCGCCCAAAAACGTGCTGACAATATCTATCGGATGGCGTTTGTCTAATTCTTTCATGACTTCCAGCTGCTTTATTTCCGTTTCAAGGTCTAAACCATATCCGCTTTTCCCTTCAACCGTTGTCACGCCAAATGACAACATGGAATTCAGCCGCTGCATACCTGTTTTGATCAATGTTTCTTTTTTAGCCGCCCTGGTCGCTTTGACCGTGCTTAGAATCCCTCCCCCCCTTTCTAATATGTCCATATAACTGTCACCGCGAAGTCTCCATGAAAATTCTTCAGCACGATATCCGCCGAAAACAAAATGTGTATGGGAGTCAACAAACCCCGGCAAAACAGCTTTGCCGGCAGCATCGATAACGTTAAATTCACCCATTTTATTCTCTTTATCATTAAAGCCTTTCAAAATATCGTTTGTGTTTCCCACCGATCGAATCGTTCCATTTTCAATAACCAAGGCGCCGTTTTCAATGACGTGCAGGTTTGACATTTCTTTGCCCTGCTTTGCTTTAAAGCCACTGCAGGTAACCAGCTGGGCAGCGTTTTTAATGATTAGGTTTCCGCGCATAGGTTTGTCTCCAAGCATATATATATGAGCCCTCAGGGTGTTTTTCTATAGAAGTCGCTACATGGACAATCTTTTTTTAAAGCGCGTGAACTCGTTGCAAGGGCTCGTAAAGAAAGAACAGAGACCAATCTTTGAAAAATCAATAGGTTCGCTATACAATTTATCGATCCTTTTAAAGATGTGATTTCGGTATGCGCCTGTTCTTTCTTTGGTCTTCGCTTTTAGCTACGCCCCAACAAGAACGATCCCTAAGCCACTCAAACAGCACCCGCTTTAAAAAAAGATCATCCATTCCGCTAATACTCAAGGATTTAGAAGAAAAACATCCCGACCCCTCATATAATAATGTATCATTCCATGATTCTGGCTTCCAACACCTGCTCCATGGAAAAATTTTCTATGCCCATGTAGTACACTGCTGTATCGATGAGTGCCGCCATGGGTAGGAGGCCGATGACCTCGCTGCCAACAACATTTACACCATATCTCCCGGCTTCCATTTTGATAAGTTCAAATGATCTGTAAAGGGCTGTTTTCGTATAATCCGTCATGTTCATGGAAACCTGAACCATGCCTCTTTCTTCTAATTTTACGCCAATACCCTTGCAATATCGCAATCCTCCGCTGATATGCCTGACCTTTTCTGCAATATCGTTTGCGATGGCAAGGTTGTCTGTATCTAAATTTACGTTAAAGGCAACCAACGGCATTCTGGCGCCAATGGCCGTTACGCCGGCAGTTGGATGAATTTTCTCCGGACCGAAATCGGGTTTCCATTCCGGTTTTTTTATTTTATTAGCCATCCCTTCAAACTGGCCTTTTCTAATGTTGGCAAGATTTCGTCTTTCGGGCCGGGTCGCCGATGCTTCATATAAAAATACAGGCAAATTAAATGTTTCAGATACGTGTTTGGCAATCTGTATGGACAGGTCCACGGCTTCTGCCATGGAGACATTTTTTATCGGGACAAATGGAACAACATCCACAGCTCCCATTCTGGGGTGTTGTCCTTTGTGACGTCTCATATCGATAACATCGAGGGCCGAACGGAACGCTTCATAAAGGGCTGTTTTCAAAGCATCCGGTTTACCCACAACCGTTACAACCAGACGGTTATGGTCTTCATCGTTTTGGTAATCCAAAAGTTTGACGCCGTCTTTTCCCTGAAAGGATTTAACGATTTTTTCTATTTTATCCAAATCCCGTCCTTCACTGAAATTGGGCACACATTCGATAATTTTCTTCATGCCTGTCATGGTTTTATCCCTCTTTCATATGAATCAATATGAAATTGTAAATATTTGAGCTCTCGGGGTATTTTTCTCTAAAACCGCTTCATGGATAATCTTTTTTTAAAACGCGTGAACTCGTGGCAAGGGTCCGTAAAGAAAGAACAGGAATCAATCTTTGAAAAATCAATAGATTCGCTGTGTAATTTACAATTTATTTGAAGATACGATTTCGGTATGCGCCTGTTCTTTCTTTGGTCTTCGCTTTTAGCTACGCCCCAACAAGAACGATCCCTAAGCCACTCAAACAGCACCCGTTTTAAAAAAAGATCATCCATTCCGCTAATATTCAAGGATTTAGTAAAAAAACTCTCCGACCCTCAGACATTTTTCGCACAATTGTATTTTTCATTCAATTATATTATTGATAACGCAATGGATACAATAAGAAATTTTTTAGTCCTTTGAAACAAATCGATTTCATTGGTCTTCGCTTTCAGCTTCGACTCAACAAGAAAAAGCTTCAGAATAAATTTAATTATACCTGAAGCGGCAATGTTTTCAACAGCGTAAAATGTTACAAATTTTTAAAATTGAATACAATTCGTAACCTTAACAATAAGGATTGTCTATTATGAAACCCATCATGATTGGATTAGAGAAAATGACCCTTGAAAATCTGGTGAGTATTGCAAGGCATGGTGTCAAGGTTCAATTGACCAAAGCATCCTTACAACGGATAAATGAAACCCGTCAGTTGATCGAACAGTGGGTGAAAGAAGAAAAATCCATTTATGGGATTACAACCGGTTTTGGTGCGTTGAGTGATGTTGCCATATCGAAAAAAGATACAAGGCAGCTTCAGCAGAATATTCTCATGAGCCATTCAGCAGGAACAGGCAATATGTTTGATGAAGAAACGGTTCGGGCTGTTATGGCACTTCGTATCAAAGATTTTGCCTTGGGACATTCGGGCATCCGTCTGGAAACAGTTCAACTTCTCATCACAATGCTTAACAAAGGCGTTTACCCCGTTGTCCCTGAGAAAGGTTCTGTTGGTGCAAGTGGCGACTTGATCCCCCTGGCACATCTTTCTCTGGTTATTATCGGTTTGGGAGAGGCCTATTACAAGGGACAGCGAATGTCAGGGGTGGAAGTATTAAACCATTGTGGCATAACGCCGCTCAGGCTGGAAGCGGCAGAGGGGCTTGCGCTGATAAACGGTACACAGGTCATGAGTGCCATTGGCGGGCTTGCGGTTTATGATGCCGTGAATCTTGCAAAACTAACGGATATTGCTTCATCCATGAGTCTCGAAGTCCTCATGGGCAGCCGAATGGAATTCGATCCAAGAATTCACAAGGCTAGACCCCATCCAGGACAGGCTGCGGCTGCCGATAATATGTATCGAATCACTCAAAACAGCGAAATTGTCACCTCTCACAAAGACTGCCACCGCATACAGGATGCTTATACGTTAAGGTGTTCCCCGCAGGTTCATGGCGCCAGTAAGGATGCTGTTTTATATGCTAAAAAAGTGTTGGAGACAGAGATGAACGCCTCTACGAATAATCCACTCATTTTCTCGGAATCACGAGAATTTTTGTTGGGCGGAAATTTTCATGGCCAGCCGATTGCCCTGGCAATGGATTTTCTTTGTATGGGTGTTTCGGAATTTGCGAATATTTCTGAACGTCGTATCGAACGACTGGTAAATCCCAAATTGAGCGGCCTTCCCGCATTTCTTGTCCGAGACGGTGGCCTTAATTCAGGATTTATGATTGCCCAGTATGCGGCTGCGGCCCTTGTCTCAGAGAACAAAGTTCTTTCTCATCCTGCTTGTGTGGACTCTATCCCGACGTCCGCCAACAGAGAAGATCATGTGTCCATGGGAACGATTTCTGCGCGCAAGTGCAGAGAAATCGTAAAAAATGCGGAGCAAGTCATTGCCATTGAGCTTCTGTGTGGTGCTCAGGCACTGGATCTTTTCACCAACATGAAGCCTGGTGAAGGAACGCTTGCTGCTTATACCGTCATCAGGAATGCCGTATCCCATCTGGATGACGACCGTGTCTTGCATAAAGATATTGATGCGGTTAAACAGTTGATGCGAAACAATAAGATTTTGGATGCGGTGGAAAAAAAGGTGGGAAAGCTAAAGTAACTCAAAAAGAATTCCGCTTTTCTATATATTCGTAGAGCAGCGGGTGGGTACAGACTTCATAGTATTTTTTATCTGTCTGTCGAATGATGCTAAAATCGTGAGGGGAAATAACAGGTATTCGGTCTTCTCGTATAATTAATCTGTGATACTTGCCGGTTGTCGTTGGAAATTTTCCTGTGTGAACTCTAATCTTCTCCGCTTGTAACTCCGGGATGTGACACTCTAAAGGTTTTAGGTCGATTTCTCGTGATAGTTTTTCAAAACCTTCGGCATTCAATTCAATACCGTTTACATTATGGCGCAACAACATATCACCTGTCGGTGTGGCGGCGCTATTTTCTGATGCTTTTTGAAATACATAAAGATTAAACGGTTTTTTTAGGTTTGAGATTTCTTGAGATAATGATTTCGCACATCTGGACATTCGATCCGCCGCATTAATAGCAGGTGAGATCATGATGCGGTTACTTTCATCAAAGAGAAATGTCGGAGAGCTGTTATTATAACTTATTCCGATGCCCAGTTCGAGAACCGGAAGTTTATGTTTTTCGCTTTGTGAGTTGTATTTCTGTACAATCTGAAGTATTTTCCTTGCTATGCCACAGGCCCGTGAGACACAATACCACTCTTCAGGTGTATCTTCATGTTCAGATATTGCCAGGATAATTGCATCACCTTCGAGGAATACCTTTTCGGCCGAATAATCAAACAAAATACTGGTAATGGGAACAAAAAAATTAAGATTAAAAAAAGATGCCGGGTTTAATCCTTTCTCTTTCATCTTAATGGTAATATTTGTCGAATCACGGAGGTCCGCCTTGATGACCACATGATGGATGATCGGTTTTTCCTTCGGTGGATGTTCGTCGGGCAGTAAAAATTCATAAAGAATATTATTTTCACGTGAAAGGTCGATGATCTTTTGTTCCGATACCAGATTAATGCTTTCCATGGCGTCTTTAAGCATCAGAAGATTTTGAAAATCTCTGTGATAACGGGCAAAGTCATTTAAATAGTTAATTAGACACTTTTTTTTTTCTCGAACGGTAATTTTTCTCAGATCTGCAATCTTTTTTTTCAAAGGTACAAGGGAAAAAGATTTACCATAAAATCCTTTTACACGAGAAAGCTGACTTGCGATATTCTTCCTTTGTTTGGGTTGAATCAGGAACTGTAAAACCTGATGAGGTACCAAGGGCGGACAATACTCAAGATAGACAGATTTCATTTCATAAAAAGCGGTAATCCTTTTCATAAGGCCTGTTTTGTTAAATTTGTTGTAGAAAAAATTTAACAGTTTTTCTTGGTTTTTAGCCAATTTCTTGAAATTTTCAACGTCCTTTTTAGCCTTTTTTTGTTTTTTTAGTGATTGATAACGCTCCCTGGATTTAAAGCTGTTAAACAACAAATCGATATTCTCAACATGGTTTAACCATATATCTATTTCATCATAGCGGTTATCCTGATAATAATTTCCAGATTTACCAGACACCTTTTGGGTAATTTTTGCTTGATTTATAGAGCCGCCCGCAAAAGACGAGTCCGTTAAAAAAATTTTTAAAAGAATTTTTCTTAATAGACTTCTGATTAAAGACAACAAATTCTCATAACTATCCGGATCCTCAAAACGGTGGCCGATCAATATGTATTCATCCATCATAAAATGATTTTCAAATGGGTTCTCTACATGGATGATGGGATTGGAAAAGACATCATCAGGTAGAATTGTCTCAGGTCCCAAAATCGACTCACGCATCTCTGTTATGTTTTCGTGTTGAACGTCTATCAGATACTGAAACAATTCTTCCGCGACGTTAAGGAAAATAGATTTTTTATTCTGCTGTATCTCGGATAGTTTCTCTTTTATTTTTACGTAGCTGCTGAACCCTTCGCTGGATGCGATTTCATGTCTTCGAGCATTAACATTAAAATTCTCAATCAATTTGCTGTATTGACATGGAATCTCTTGGGCTAATTTTTTAATAATGGTTATCTGGGCCAACAGATCGATTTGGATTTCTGAAGCAGACTTTGCCTGATTGACTGCCGCATGCAATACATCGCGGCAAAGATGTTTGAACTCATCTCGTTCAATAACCAAACTTGATGTGGGGTCGATATTCAATATTTTTTTGGCGTTGGCATGTTTTAAAAAAAGTTGGTAAACCAATTTACTGCTTGATTTACAAAAATCCGGACTTAAAAGAACATCATGACGGATATTGTCCACACCCGGAGTCAGTCGGTCCAATTGGAATTTCACCGAATAAGCTTTGAGAGGAAGTCCTGTAAGATCAGAAAAATTTGAAAACAATGTAAACATATCTTAAATTTTAATAAAGTTTAGATCCAACATTGTTATTCTGGCTTAGATTTGAGTTCCAAGCATTTTTTTTACGTTATAATTATACCACGAAAATTCATATTTCTCAAGATTCACACATTTCTTAAAAACATTATCGGCATTAGATATTTTTGCCTTAAGTGGTATTCATCCTCTAGGATACGAAATGATATTTTACATGGAATGGGTATTATGATAAAAATAAAATCAATTGTTACCCATGGAGCGATTCAACAAATAAAAATATACCGACGCTTAAGCTATCTTTAATAATTTGCCTTTAATAAGGAGGTTCAAAATGACACTAAAAATGACGTGGTATGGACATGCATGTTTTTTGATTGAAGCAGGCAAAACAAAACTGCTGACCGATCCCTTTATTACCGGCAACCCTTTGTCTCCAGTCCAAGCAGATGAGGTTGATGCGGATTATATCCTTGTTTCGCACGGACACGGGGATCATTTAGGGGATACGCTGAACATTGCTACAAGAACCGGCGCGACCGTGATTTCAAACTATGAAATTCATAACTGGATTGTAAATCAGGGATTCGAAAATGTTCATCCTCAGCATATCGGCGGCGGTTTCGATTACCCTTGGGGCCGTGTAAAATTGACGATTGCCCACCACGGGTCAGCGCTTCCGGATGGAACCTACGGCGGTAACCCTTGTGGCTTTCTGTTTTACATCCATGGGAAAAAGATTTATCATGCCTGCGATACAGGCCTTTTTTACGATATGAAGCTTATCGGAGAAGAGGGAATCGATTTAGCGATCTTACCCATCGGTGATAACTTTACCATGGGACCGGATGATGCCTTGCGAGCGGTAAAACTGATTGAACCGGCACACGTCATTCCGATTCACTATAACACATTTGATGTGATCAAACAGGATCCCCATGCTTGGGCCGAAAAAGTGAAAGAAGAAACCTCGGCCAAAGTAACGGTAATGGAGCCCGGAGACGTTCTTGAGCTTTAGCTTTAATCACTTTAGAATTCGATTTGGCGTCATTCGTTATTGTTTGTTTTCAAGCATATATTGAATATTTTTCAATGGTTTGGAGTTAATAAAAACTTTTCAGTTCATTGACTTGAAAGAATTTGTAACCTAAATTGAGCGATTTTCAAGTTTGCCGCCCCAGAGAAATAGGCTTCGCATTTCACAGGGCAGGCAGATAAGCCCCGCGTAGCGGGATCTCCGCTTCGCTACGACAAGTCTTGAGCATAGCGAAATCCCGCTCCGCGGGAGAAGATGTTGTTTCGCGATAGTCGTCTATGCGGAACGGCATCTGACGCAGTAGATGCGGTGAAATTGGAAATCCCGAAGGGTTTCAAATTATTGAAATTCAAAATGTCAGAATACCTTAAAAATATTGTTAAATTACCCATTTCAAAAATTTGAAACGCTCGGTTTAGGTGTAATATTATGTCGCAAAGAGATTATTATCAGATATTGGGTGTGAAAAAAGATGCCGGCCCGAAAGAGATCAAAGATGCTTACCGGCAGTTGGCCTTTAAATATCATCCAGACCGAAATAAAGAGAATCCGGAATCTTCTGAAGAAATGAAATCTGTTAATGAAGCCTACGCTGTCCTTTCGGATACGGCGAAAAGACATGAATACGATACCTTGAGGCAGCGGTTTGGGTCCTCTGCTCATCACCAGTTTAGGAGCAACTACTCTGAACAGGATATTTTCAGTGGCTCAGATATCAACCATGTCTTTGAAGAAATGGCAAAGGTATTTGGATTCCGGGGGGTTGACGATATTTTCAGGGAATTTTACGGGAAAGAATACCGAACCTTTCAGTTTAAACGCCCCGGCATTTTTGCCGGAGGATTTATATTTACCGGCCCCTTTAAAAGAGGTGAATACGGTCAATCCATGTTGCCACCGTCTGGAAAACTTGGAAAACTCTCCAGATTTTTGTTAAAACAAATCAGTGGGTTTCAAATGGCAAAAAACGGTAAGGATGTGGATGACGTCATTCGCTTGACCCCCGAACAAGCACTAAAGGGAGGTCCTTACGCGTATTTTTTGCGAAAAAAATCCAAGAAACTGGTGGTGAAGATCCCACCGGGAGTCCGTGAAGGACAGAAAATACGGCTTTCGGGAATGGGGGAAGACGGAAAAGGCGGAGGAACATCCGGAGATCTTTATCTAAAAGTTCAAATCAAAAGACCTCTTATCCAGAAAATCAAAAAATCTATTACCGGTCTTCGCAAACGGTGAATAAAGGGCAATCCGAAATAACTATTTGTAAAATGTTGGCCTTTTGAAAAAATTACCGCTTCAGGTATAATTAAATTTTTGCTGAAAGAACTCGTGAATAAGGGCTCGTAATGAAAGAACCTGCCCGGGCTATTAATAAAGGTCTCTGTTTTAACAGGGGGTTTCATCCATAAAGTAAAATCGCCGATGGTTCTTTCAAAACGATCCCTAATCCACTCAGACAGCTTCCAGTCAAAAATTTAATTATACCTGAAGCGCCTTCTTGTTGGGTCGAAGCTGAAAGCGAAGACCAATGAAATCGATTGGTTTCAAAGGAATAAACGATTACAAATTTTTAAGGTAAATGGCGCATTAGCGTAAGGCGCCAAGACAAAATGTTTTTCAGACGACGCCTTTTAAACCGATCTCCTCGGCAACTTCCCGCATGCCCATAATGGTATCCGTAATCAGTTCTGTTCGTTCCATACCCAGCATTTGGGCACCCTTATCAATGATAGACCGATCGACGCCGGCGGCAAAACGTTTATCTTTCCATTTCTTTTTTACGGATTTGGCTTTTAAATCCATAACACTTTTTGAGGGGCGCACCAGGGCTGTTGTTACCACCAGACCGGTAAGTTCATCGATGGCATAAAGCACCTTTTCAAGTTCTGTTTTAGGCTCAACATCCGAGCAAATCCCCCATCCGTGACTGACCACCGCGCGGATGTATTCTTGGGGCCAGTTATTTTCCTTTAAAATCTCTTCGGTTTTGCGACAGTGTTCTTCTGGAAACTGCTCATAATCGAGGTCATGAATCAGGCCAATAATGCCCCATTTTTCTTCGTCGTCTGCTCGTTTTCGGGCAAAATAGCGCATCACAGCCTCCACGGCCAGCGCGTGTTTAATAAGGTTTTTATTTTTATTATATTTTTTTAGAAGTTTAAGGGCCTGTTCGCGGGTTGGAATAATTGAATTCATTTTTCATCTCCTAAGGTAAGGGTGTCAAACTGCATTGCCAGGAACTATACCCATGAATTTGTTTTATTGTAAATACCGATATAGAAAAACCTCTTGACAGGCGCTATCATATCCTTTAGAAAATCTGGCAAGGTGCCTGTTAAAGGCTTAATAGGGAATCCCGTGAGAATCGGGAGCGGTCCCGCCGCTGTAATCCTGCCCCTTTTTAATAAAGGGAACCTTTTTAGCAAATATGTGCCACTTTTCCGATAAACTGGAATGGGAAGGCCGCTAAAAAGGCGGGAAAGTCAGAAGACCTGCCTGAAAAAAAAAGACGCACCTTTGCGGTATGACAGGGTGATGTGGCTTCAGCAAAATAGGGTCAAGTAAACTGGGTGCAGCCCTTCAATCTTTTGTTATGAGATTGAAGGGCTTTTTTATTTATGTATAAAGCATCTTCGGCGGGGCTGAAAAAAAATAGTGAAAGGAGGTGAGAGCAATGAAAACGGGATTAATTGTGTATGTTGTTGGAACAGAGCCTGTCGATTGGGATGCAAATTCTGAAATGAGAGCCATTAAGCTAAGCAGTCGAGCTGACCTGATAGAGATCATCACCGTCAAATCAGGTCATTTTGATATTTTGGATGCCTGGTGGTCCCTTTTGACCAGGGGAATGAAGCGAATTGTCTGTATAATTGGAGAATTTACGCCTAGCGGCAATCTGACCCTTAAGGGACGTAAGCTTTGTCTGTGCGGATAAGAATACAAACTTTAAACCCCCGATTGAGCTTTTTGCCCAATTGGGGGTTTAACTAGTGTCCATCCATAAATGGCCCTTTTTGCCCTGCTCGGCGTTCTCCGCGGGTTTGATCAAGACAAAAATTGCTCATTTCTGAATTGGACACTTAATTGGGTCCATTACACTTCGTGGATGGGCATTAAATAAGATCATAAAGTTCAGGCCTTCTGTTGGGCAAAAAGTATCGCATCCGGTGCTCTCTAACCCGGTCGAGGTCTTTGGATTTAAGATTTACGACCACCAGACTTTCCTTGTTGCTCAAAATTTTTTTAATAACCTTTCCAGATGGCCCAATGATCACTGCGATACCTGGAAAACGAAGTCCTTTTTCATTTTCGCCGGTTTGGTTGCAGGCGACGATAAATAGACCGTTATCAAACGCTCTTGCCGTGAGATGGCGCATCCATGATTTGTATTTCTCTTCGGGTGTTCCTCTTGGGGATGCATGAGGAATAAAAATCAGATCAGCACCTTTTATTGCCATGTGGGTGGAAAGTTCAGGAAAATGGGCATCATAACAAAGTTGTATGCCGAACTTGACGCCCCTTGCACCAAACAAAGGAATCGTATCGCCTGGTGTGAAAATGTCTTTTTCAGGAGGGGCGATGTGTAACTTTCGATAGACGCCCACAAATCCGTCTGGCTTTATGACCAGGTGGCTGGAAAAAATATGCCCTTTTTCATCTTTTTCAACAATTCCTGCCAAAATGATAATTTCTTGGGATTTGGACACATTTAAAAGATTATGGGTTATAGGACCGGGAACAGGTTCTGCCGTATTCTTAATCTCTTTAAGATTACTGTAGCCTGTGATATTTAATTCAGGAAAACATATGATATGGGCACCTTCATTTTTTGATATCTTTATCCAATGGTCCATGGCGTCAAGATTACGACGCACATCCCCTGAAACTGAACGAAAAATCATGGCTGCAATACGGATGTTCTGCATAGTGAATTTAGTACCTCAATCAAGGTAGTACTGTCGGTTGTTGGGTATGATACGATGAATCCGGGTAATTGATGTTCAAAATTAAAGATCAAAATGGGCTTTAATTTTATACATTTTTGTTGCAGGCAGGTTTATAATTCTTTTTACACCCGTCTCCTGAGAGATATTTTCAAGGTTATTTTTTATTTCATCCATGGATTGAGCGATAAAGGTGAACCAGATGTTATACTTATTATCCCGCCGGTAATTATGGGTTACCCCTGGATAACGGTTAACGGCCCTGGCAAAATGGTCAATTTTGTCCCGGGAGACCTTTGCCGCACAGAGCGTACTGACAAATCCTAATTTTTCAGGAGCAAAATTACCGCCGATCCGGCGGATAATTCCTTTTTTCTTCAGGCGTTTTAGTCTCTTGATAACTTGATCTTCCGAAAGATTAAGGTTTTCAGCAATTGAAAGATAGGGACGCGTTGTTATGGGAAAGTCGGATTGAATCCGATTAAGTATCGCACGGTCAATTTCATCTATTGACGGCATGATTTACTCCTGAAATGTTTCTTTTATCAGACGCACATGGACCTTTCTGGTTCGGGGGCCGTCAAATTCACAGAAAAATATTCCCTGCCACGTACCTAAGATCAACCGATCATTTTCAACCGCGATCAGTTCTGAAGGTCCGATAAGCGTAGATTTGATATGGGCCGGCGAATTTCCTTCCAGATGACGATATCCCGCCTTCCAGGGTATGATGGTGTTGATGATCATTAAGATATCTTCTTTTACACTCGGATCGGCACTTTCATTAATGGTTATGGCAGCAGTTGTGTGCGGGACATAAAGCATACAGAGCCCATGGCGGATGCCTGAAGAAAGGACGATATCCTGAATTTTGGAAGTAATGTCAATAAGTTCCGTCCTATTTTTCGATTTAATTGTGCAGATCATATCATCTCTCCATTACAAAAAAAAAGCCCTGCAAAAATGCAGAGCTTTTTTTTGTAAAATGGGTAAACTAATTGTTGTCTTTTTAATTAGACACATCCCGTGGGCTTCGGAAGACCGGCCATCTTACAGGCTCCCTTGCCGGGACCTGAGGGGAACAGTTCATAAATATGTTTCAGCTTGAAACCAGTTACTTTTGAGAGGATACGAACCATAGGAGCAATCCCATTTTTTTCATAGTATTCCTGAAGAACCGTAATCACCTTTTTATGCTCATCATTCAATTCTTCAATTCCTTCCTGATGTTTTACCCACTGTACCCACTCTTCATTCCAGTTTTCGTAGCTGTCGATAAAACCGTCTTCATCTACAGTAAATGTCTTTCCCATATAGTCAACTGTTGCCATTCAAAACCTCCTTTTTACTTTAATTATTTTTATGGCGTTCTGCCTATTCCTTTCTTTAAAAGACTAAAAACAATTATCTGATTGATTTGTCAATGTCAATATGAAAAATATAAATACTTTTAATTTGATAAAGATAATCTATTTTAAATTTTTAATTGCCTTCACTCTGATGCCGATTTTATTTGAAAGCAAAAAAGAAATCCTGTAGGTGATGCTTAATTTGAAAGAATTGAAAAGGATAATTAATGTATTTTAAGGGTGTTAAGCCAAAGGTGATTGTAATATGCGGACCAACGGCTTTGGGGAAAACATCTACGGCCATTCATCTTGCAAAACACTTCGATGGTGAGATTGTCGGAGCGGATTCAATGCAAATATACAGATATATGGATATCGGAACAGCCAAGCCTACAATGGACGAGCAAGCTCGTGTCAAACACCACATGATCAATTTCATCGATCCGGATGAACATTTTGATGCCAGGAAGTATGCAACCCTGGCCCGTGAAAAGGTTATGGAACTTTGTGGACAAAAGATAATCCCTTTTGTTGTCGGGGGGACAGGACTTTATATCAAAGCACTCTTTCACGGTCTTTTTAAAACCGAAGCATCGGATTCTGATATCCGTGGCCATTTAAAAGCCGAAGTTCAAGCTTACGGAAACGCTTATCTATACAAAAGATTATGTCGGCAGGATCCCGACACTGCAAGAAAGATACACCCTAACGACACATACAGGATCATGAGAGCTCTGGAAGTATACGCTTTAACCGGAAAAACGCTTGCGGAACTCCACCAGGCCCATGGTTTTAAAGACATTCCGTTTGTCGTTCTGAAAATCGGTCTTCATATCCATCGAGAAATACTTTATGATCGTATTAACAAAAGAGTGGAGATAATGATCAACAGTGGTTTGGTTAACGAGGTCAAACGACTGCTGGCAATGGGGTATTCGCCGGAGCAAAAATCCATGCAGTCCATCGGTTATCGCCATATCGTCAATTTCATAGAAGGTCATTGCACATGGGAAGAAACGGTAAGGACTCTGAAGCGGGATACAAGAAGATATGCAAAACGTCAAATGACGTGGTTCAAAGCAGATCCGGAAGTCATATGGAAAGAACCGGAAGCTTTAGAGGATATCAAAGGGTTGATAAAAAAATTCTTGCAAGAGGGATAGAGATATATCAATAAACAAGTTAGTGTCCATCCATAAATGGCCATTTTTGTCCTGCTCGGCGTTCTCCGCGGGTTTTCGGTTGCGGCGTACAGACGTACGCCTTCCTGTCCCGCTTTGCGGGGACCGCAAACCCTTGTGCGGCCTTGATCAGAACAAAAATGGCTCATTTCTGAATTGGACACCCATTGTGTTCATTTTGAACTCATGGATGGACACAAGTGAGTTCGCTTCGCTCACAATTGGAATGTTGGAATAATGGAGTAATGGGTTTTGGATAAAATGGGTATGTGGAATTTTGATAAAATGCGTCTTGACCGGGCAGCAAAAAATCATAACTAATAGAATTCCTTTAGAAATCAATATTCCATTATTCCATATATGAGGCGGGAAAATCAAGCCTCAACAAATTATTTATTTACAGTATGTTGTAGAATTTACGAGATATTATTGTCATGAAAATAGCCATCGCACAGATCAATCCGATTATCGGCGATTTTAAACACAATTTTGACAAGATAAAGTATTTTGCAGATCAGGCCATAAAGCTTCAGTGCGATCTTGTCGTCTTTTCAGAACTTGTGATTACAGGATACCCGCCTCGAGATCTTCTTGAGAGAAAAGATTTTATCGATGCGAATCTTGCCTGTCTTGAACGGCTGCTGACCTCCATCCGCGGAATCGGGGTGATATGCGGCTTTGTGGACAAAAATCCTGCGGGAAAAGGAAAACCGCTATATAATACGGCCATTCTTTTTGAAGACGGCAACATCATTCATAAGGTTCATAAAAGGTTACTGCCGACATATGATATATTTGATGAGCAGCGATACTTTGAGCCTGGAAGAAATAGTCTGCCATGTTCGTACAAGGGACACAAAATAGGGCTTACAATTTGTGAAGATGCTTGGAATGACGAAGATATTTTTAAAAAAAGAATTTATGCTCATGACCCCGTGGCCCAGGTTGTTCAAGCCGGAGCTGATCTGGTGATCAATATCGCCGCATCTCCTTATTATCTGGGACATGATACATTCAGGCAAAACATGTTTTCGTTTATGGCACAAAAATACCGGCTTCCCTTTATATTTGCCAACCAGGTTGGCGGCAATGACAGCATTCTTTTCGATGGGTCAAGCGCGGTTTTCGATAAAAAGGGTAAAGCGATTGCCAGGGCTTCAGACTTTTCAGAAGATGTTGTGATGTTTGATTCAAAAACATTACAAGCAGACAAAGACAACATTCACAACATTTCACAATCGGATACGGAATCTATATTTAAGGCCTTGGTTATGGGAACACATAACTATGTGACGAAGTGTGGTTTTTCCAAAGTGGTTATCGGTTTGAGTGGGGGGGTAGATTCAGCTCTTACCGCATGCATTGCCGTCAGGGCTTTGGGCCCGGAGAATGTTTCTGTGGTTTTTATGCCGTCTCCGTACACATCTAAGGAAAATTTTGAAGACACACAAAAACTGGCCGCGAACCTGGGTGTAGTTCTGACCACCATCCCCATAGAAAGCATGTTTAAAGAATTTTTAAGGTTTCTTTCACCTGCGTTTAAAGACACCGAACCGGATATTACGGAACAAAACATCCAGGCCAGAATCAGAGGCATCATCCTTATGGGACTTTCCAACAAACATGGTGCACTTGTTCTCTCTACCGGCAACAAATCTGAACTTTCTGTTGGGTATTGTACGCTCTATGGTGACATGACCGGCGGCCTGGCGGTTATTTCGGACATTCCAAAAACCATGGTTTATGATCTTGCGTATTATATCAATCAGGAAAAAGAGTTAATTCCTCCCCGAATTATCACCAAAGCGCCATCCGCCGAGCTTAAGCCTGATCAAATCGACCAGGATGATCTACCGCCTTATGACATTCTGGATGCTATTTTAAAAGAGTACATCGAAGAGGTTAAGGGAATCGAAGATTTGGTTCAAATGGGGTTTGATAAACGGGTCGTCGAGGATGTTATTTCCAGGGTTGACAGGAATGAATACAAACGGCATCAGGCGGCGCCGGGTCTCAAGGTGACGTCAAAGGCGTTCGGTTATGGCAGAAGGTATCCTCTGGCGCAGCGGTACACTGGAAAATCCAAACTATAGGTTAACCATCAACATACTTTCCCTGCCATGTATCTCTCGTTTCTAGTTTTTTCCGGATGAGAGCGATGGTTTCCGCCTTTTTAAGGGACCATGTGGGTGCCACCAATTCATTTGGATGTGGATCTCCGGTCAGACGCTGAATCACTATGTGTTTTGGAATACGTTCCAAAAAATCACAGACGATATCTATGTATTCATTTTGCTCCAGACATCTGTATTTGTTCGTGTGGTAAAGCTTATCCAGTTTTGTACCCTTTACAACATAAAGGAGATGAAGTTTGATACCGTCTATTGCCATGTCGGCAATAGCCCGAGCTGTTTGGAGCATATGAACCTTTTTTTCCTGGGGAAGACCGAGAATCACATGGGCACAGATATTGATACCCCTGTTTTTTGTTGCATCCACAGCCGCTTTGAAACAGCTGAAATCATGTCCCCGGTTGATCAAGGCAAGGGTAGAGTCATTGGCCGATTGCAGGCCGTATTCGATCCAAACCAGATAATTGTCCACATATCCCTGTAAAAGATCCAGGATCGGTTCGTCGATACAGTCCGGTCTTGTACCGATGGAAATTCCAACCACATCTTCAACGCTAAGGGCCTGTTCATATAGATGTTTAAGCGTATTAAAAGGCCCATAGGTGTTTGTAAATGACTGGAAATATGCTATAAATTTTGTTGCTTTATAGCGTTTAAACAGTGCGCTTTTCGCTGTTACAATCTGATCGACAACCGAAAGTCCTTTTGTGTGGGCCCCGGTGCCGGAGCCTCTCACATTACAGTAGAGACATCCGCCTGTGGAGATGGTTCCGTCCCTGTTTGGACAGGAAAGACCGGCATCAATGGTGATTTTTTGAACTCTGCATCCAAAGATATTTTTCAGATAGGTGTTAAAGTCATTGTATCGTTGACGCATTTTTCTTGGTTTCGGGATAAGGTGTTTGTTCAAGTTTGTTTTTGGCGAATTAATGATTAAATTAACAGGTTAATATATACATTTTTGTATAAAAGATGTAAAATAATTAATGATAAATTTGCAAGACATCGAATTCATCTGGTGTTAGATGCCCAAACAAGAAATACTAAATATTTTCGACAAAAGTTATTAAACATCTTTTCACGTCACAATTTGAAACGCTCAGTTTAGGTAAAAGCAACATCATTGCCTATGTCAGTTTATAGAAAAAAATACGATGTTATTGTCGTTGGTGCCGGCCACGCCGGATGTGAGGCTGCGCTGGCTGCTGCCAGAATGGGTTGCAGTGTACTTCTTTTTGCCATAGATCTGGATAAAGTGGCGTCCATGCCCTGTAGTCCATCCATTGGAGGCATGGCAAAAGGTCAGCTTGTAAAAGAGATCGATGCCTTGGGTGGTGAAATGGCAAAGATCACGGATAAAACTGCGATACAGTATAGAACCCTGAATACTAAAAAAGGTCCTGCCGTCCATTCTTCCCGTACACAAAACGATAAAATCCGGTATCACATGGCCATGAAGGCCGTTATTGAAAAACAACCGAACCTCGACCTGAAACAGGCCATGGTGGAACGGCTTGTTGTGGAAGGCGATAGGATTGCCGGGGTGGAGGATCAAACCGGTTTCGGATACCAGGCTGATGCTGTTGTTCTGGCCACGGGAACTTTTTTAAGCGGTCTGGTTCATATCGGATTTAATTCTTTTAAAGCTGGAAGGGCCGGTGAATTTGCATCCTATGGCCTCCCTTCTCATCTGGAAGATCTTGGATTTAAACTTGGAAGGATGAAAACCGGTACACCGCCCAGACTCAAAAAATCGAGTGTCGATTTTAATGCATTTACAGCCCATGGCGCAGAGGAACAACCCGTGCCGTTTTCGTTTTTTACGGATAAGATTTCCCTTCCGCAAATTCCGAGCTTTATCGGTCATACCAACGAGAAAAGCCACAAGATTATACAAGAGAATCTAAAACGGTCTGCCCTGTATGGGGGTATTATCAAAGGGATTTCGGCCCGCTACTGCCCTTCTTTTGAAGACAAGATCGTCAGATTTCCGGACAAGGAAAGGCACCAGGTCATTCTTGAACCTGAAGGTCTTGATACCCAAGAGATTTATGCCAGCGGCCTTGGAAACAGCATGCCAATGGATATTCAGATTCAATTTGTCAGATCCGTCAAAGGGCTGGAATCGGCGGAGATCATGCGGCCTGCTTATGCCATAGAGTACGATTATGTAAATCCTATTCAGCTTAAGCCAACGCTGGAAACGAAGTTGATTTCAGGCCTGTTTATGGCCGGTCAGATTAATGGAACGTCGGGTTATGAAGAGGCGGCGGCTCAGGGAATTTGGTCAGGAATCAATGCCGCTTGCAAGGTTCAGAAAAGACCGCCCTTTATTCTTGACCGCTCCCAGGCGTATATGGCGGTTATGGTTGATGACCTGGTGACGCGGGGTACACGGGAACCTTACCGCATGTTTACATCAAGGGCGGAATATAGATTGATGCTTAGAGAAGATAATGCCGATATAAGATTGATGGAAATCGGACACGAAATTGGCCTTATCAACCATGATGCTTTAAAAGATGTTCAAGAACGGAAAAAGCAAATTTTCGATGAAATCAAGAGAATTAAGACCACTGTTATTAAACCTGAAAAGCAAATAAACGATTATCTCATTCATCAAGGGACAACACCCTTAAAAAGTGGTATGTATCTTGATCAGCTTCTTAAAAGAGCCGAACTTACTTACAGTGCTGTTGATGCTTTGGCGAAAAGCCCCAACAACATTAGCAGCAAAGTCACCCGGCAAGTGGAAACAGAGATTAAATATGAGGGATATGTACACCGTCAACTAAAAGAAATCGAAAAATTTAAAAACATGGAAAGGATAAAAATTCCCGACAATTTTGATTTTAATAGGGTGCACGGCCTTTCCAACGAACTCAAAGAAAAGCTTTCCGCTGTCATGCCGTCTTCTTTGGGACAGGCGTCACGTATAGACGGCATAACCCCCGCCGGACTTTCAGTAATTATGGTCGCCATCAAAGCTGCTGAGAGACAGACATCTCAAATCGAAAGTCAACCATCGAATGGCCCTTGACACGTTGAAGCTTTTAACTTATTTTGATTGTTGAAAAAAATGATCATCGACAATATGAACGTGCCAATAAAGTAAAAAATCCTGGCCCGGAGTGCCAGGCTTAACGAAATCGTTAATATTGATTTAAAAATAATGAGGTAATTATCCGATGGCAGAAACAGATTACTATAAAATACTCGGTGTGAAAAAAACCGCTTCTGAAACTGAGATCAAGAAGGCGTATCGAAAACTCGCCATGAAGTATCATCCGGATCATAGCAAAGGAGATAAAAGCGCCGAGGAAAAATTTAAGAAGATCAGCGAAGCTTATGCTGTTTTGAGTGATAAAGAAAAACGAAAACAGTACGATACATTCGGTTCGGCCGGATTCCAGCAACGGTATTCACAGGAAGATATTTTTAGGGGTTCCGATTTTGAAAGTATATTAAGTGAGTTGTTCGGTGGATCCGGCCGTTTTGGCGGTGGTGGAAGGGGGATGCGGTTTTCCTTTGATGGCGGCGGCCCGTTTGGCAGTTATCAAAGACAGCAGCAGGCTCATCCAAAAGGATCTGATCTTGAATATGAACTTCCTTTGACCTTAGAGGAAGTGGCAGCGGGAACCCAAAAAATCGTATCTTTTCAGCACAAAGGCCGTAGCGAAAAGATAACAGTAAAAATACCAAAAGGAATGATTTTCGGGAAGAAACTACGGATTGCCGGAAAGGGTGAACCCAGCTCACACGGTGGTCCTTCAGGGGATCTGTATATTAAATCAAAAGTGCTTGATCATCCGGTCTATGATGTCCAAGCACAGGACCTATATATCAATCGGGACATAAAGCTGAGTGAGGCGATTCTGGGTGCGAATATTTCTGTTCCGACATTGAGTGGCAAAGAATTAAAACTGAAAATACCCGCTGGTACAAAACATAAAACAAAAATGCGCCTGTCCGGACATGGACTTCCCCATATGCACGGTAAAGGCCAAGGAGATCTTTATGTTAATATCCATGTCGATATGCCAAAGCGCCTGACCAAAAAACAAAAAGGTCTGATTGAACAATTGGCAGAGACTGGCTTGTAAAACAATGCATTTATTGGTAGAATGCAGAGTGGAGGAAATATTTTTCAATGGTATCATTGACAAGAATTTCCGTTCAATGTATTTTTATTTTCAATCAGATAAATTGGCCTTTTATTAAAATGCCAAAAAGGACCTTATAGGTTCTCACATTATGCCTGAACTCGTACCCGTCCTGTCAAAAAACGATATCGATAGCCTGGTCACAAAGGTTGCACACCAGATTTCTACTGACTATCGAAATCATGACCTTATTCTTATTGGCGTATTAAAAGGCGCATTTGTCTTTTTATCTGATCTTGTCCGGAGCCTTGATATTCCTGTTCAAATCGATTTTATACGCGTTTTCAGTTATGGTTCTGATATGTCTTCCTCCGGAGAGATCCATTTAAAAAAGGATATAGAGGTTGATATAAAAGATAAAGATGTACTCATTGTAGAGGATATTGTGGATACAGGCTTGACTTTAAAATATCTTATTGATTATTTGAGATCTTATCACCCAAAAACGATCAAGGTGTGTGTCTTTATTGACAAACACCAGCGCCGTGAGACAGATATTGCGATCGATTATAGTTGTCATGATGTGGACAAAGGGTTTCTTGTTGGCTATGGCCTTGATTATAATGAAAACTATAGGTATTTATCCGGGATTTATCACCTTAAACTATAACCATTGGGGCATACTATGATTATTACCTGTAAAGAATGTAACGCAAATTTTAAATTGGATGAAAGTCTTTTAAAGCCGACAGGTTCAAAAGTTCGTTGCTCGAAGTGTAACGAGATTTTCGTGGCATATCCACCAAAGATTTCAGAGGAAGATGAAGCGCCTATTGAAATGGAATTAGATATTGAAGATCAGCAAGTTACAGAGGATCTCGAGGACGACAAAAAGGAAATGACGGACCCGGATGAACTTGATTTTTCGGACATGGACAAGTTAATTGACGAAGAAGTAGCGCCGGAGAGTGAAGATTTGGCGGATGAAGACACCGAAGATCTGGAGCTGGATCTTGACCTGGATATGGAGCCTGAAACGGAAAGAGCAAAAGAGGATCTTGAGGCCAAAATCGATCAAGAGGAGTCGGACGAACTTGATCTATCCGATCTGGAGAACCTGCTTGATGAGGAAGAAGCAGCAGCAAGTGAAAGCACAGCGGATGAAACGGTTGAAGATCTGGATCTGAAAATTGAGCCCGAAACTGAAGTGTCGATGGAGAAGATGCCCTCGAGTGCTGGATCTGAAGAGCTCGATGAACTCGATCTGTCAGATCTGGAAGAAATTCTGGACTTAGATGACCCCATGACCGAAGAGGAATCCGTACCAGATGATATTGAGCTCGAATTGGATATGGACACGGAACCCGAGCTCGTAAAAGTGACCGAAGCTGATGAAGCCGAAGATCTTGATGGGGTTGATCTGTCAGAAATAGAGAAAATGCTTGAAGTAGAAGAAGAAACAGAAGCAAAAGAAGAACCTCTGGAGAAAGATCTGGAGCTTGAATTGGATGTGGAAGAAGCGCCTGAGGATTCATCCCAAGTCGAAGTATATGAACTTGATGAAGCTGACGATACCGTGGATGAACCCGAAGCGTTGGAGGCTGCTGCAACTGAGGAGATGGAGCCGGAATTTGAAGTTGGAGAAAGTGAAGAGGAGGATCAGATAGAAGAAGACGTCGTTGATGAGGAACTGCTGGCAGAGGAAACGACACCTGCCAAAGAAAAGCGCATTAGCAAACCGCTTGTTGTTCTGCTGATTTTAGCATTATTGGCAGGAGGCTCCTACGGCACCTATGTTTTGCTTGACTTCATGAATATTGAAATTCCTTTTATCAGCGATTATTTCAAACCCAAAGTTGTTGATCCTGCGGGAAGTCTCAAGATAGACACTTTAGATGTAGACAGCAAATTCTTGCTCAATGTCAAAGATGGCAAGCTTTTTGTGATAACAGGCCGAGTTAAGAATGGATATTCAGATGTTCGTAGTTTTATCAGCATCAACGGCAGACTGTATAAAAAAGGAAAAATTCTTGCCCAGACAGAGACGGTTTTCTGTGGTAATATTTTGTCGGATATTGAACTTTCCAATATTGAACTTGAAGCCATAAAGAAACGACTTTCAAACCGTTTTGGGGATAATAAATCGAATATGCAGATTAAACCTGGGGGAGAGCTTCCGTTTATGCTTATATTTTCGAATCTGCCGGAAGATCTCGAAGAATTTTCCATAGAAGTGGGGGGTTCGACTCCAGGTTCAGGATAACGAGCACAAATTTAAAGTTTTAGACTTGACTTGGCGAATCCGAATTGTTAAAAATTCTGTTTTTCCTATTGTAAAAGGTGTTATGGCGATGTAGCTCAGATGGTCAGAGCATACGGCTCATATCCGTAGTGTCCGGGGTTCAATTCCCTGCATCGCCACCATAAATAATAAAAAGCCATGACTATGCAGGTTATGGCTTTTTCGTTTTTTGGGAACTGCTATAGATGCGTGCTTTGTTTTTCAGAAAGAAGGTCGGATACAGAAACCAGCTCAAAAAAAGGCCCCTTTTTATTGATCTCTTGTTTGAAATCATAAAGGGCTGTCAGGGTGGAAAGGTGAGGGTGTCCGATGCCGATGGCTGCCCCATGTCTTAAAGCATACTGCTTTAAATGCCTGAGTTGCTGGCGGACCGCCCGTATATCGGGGGAATCGTCCAAAAAGACGTTTCTCGGCGCGGTCCTCATGTTCAACCGTCTGGCCATTTTGTAAGCCTGTGAATGACTGCTCGTCAAACTGTCCACAAAAAAAAGATCCTTCTGTTTGATGATTTTCAATGCCTCCACGACTTTGCTGGAGCTAGATGTAAACCTGGACCCCATGTGGTTATTCACGCCCGTTGCTTGGGGAATTTGTGAGAGGTTTTCTTCCATGATTTCTTCAATTTCTGTGTCCCTATACGAAATGTAGAGCGCCCCTGGTCCGGGATCGACTTCGTGTCCGTAGGGTTCCATGGGCTGGTGGAGCATGATTTCCTGCCCTTGTTCGTATATTTCCTCGGCAAGAATGTCGGAGTACTTTAATTTGGGGAGTATTGAAAATGTCATTGGCATCTTCAAGTCCAAAAACGCTTGGGCTCGGGAGATGCTGCTTCCGATATCGTCAATGATAAAAGCGATTCTGGGAGCAAATTCAGATAAGGGCAATTTTTGTAAAGGGGGGGTGTTAATCGGAAAGATGCGGCGTTGCCCTGCTTTTGCATTTGAAAAAAGATTCAGCCCAAACAGGGCGCCGGAAAGGTATGCAACGCCTTTTAATAGGAAAAGTCTTCGATGGCACTGTTGTATTCTCTGTTCCTGATTCTTTTCCGTCATCTTATAGGGGTACATACAACCTATTGATATATACGTCAAGTAAAAACACAATATATTGTGAAATAAGGAAAGAAAAAATTAATGCCTTATCCATGGAAAACAGAGGGCACCCTCCGTTAAATCAACAACTTGAAATAACTTGACATCGAAAATGATTATCAGTATTGAAAATATACAAGTGAGCATTAATCATCACTGGATTATGTTTCCACGGTATTACGATGAAACAGATACCGTCCATTGCTGCCAGTTTTGAAAAAACTGGGCCCCTCTGACATTTATCATTGGGGCTTTATGTTTTTTATTGTTTTCCAGCTTGAAAATATTGTGGGTTGTACTATAATTATAAACTGTAACCTAAGTTGAGCGTTTCAAATTTTAAAGTTTGAAACGCTCAACTTGGGTGTTATTAAAAAGGCGTATTACACGTAGGTGTAAAAAACGAAGCGTTTAACCATGATTCAAGGCTTTGAAAAAATTGTCGAAGAACGGATTCGAAAGGCTCAGAACAAAGGCGAATTTGAAAACCTTGTCGGCTCCGGTAAGCCATTGAAATTTAATTCAGATTTGTTTGTTCCCGAAGAGTTGCGTATGGCCTATAAAATTCTTAAAAATGCAGACTGTGTTCCTCCGGAAATTGAGTTGAAAAAGGAGATTAAACAGACAGAAGATCTTCTGGCCGGTATGCAAGAGACATCTGAAAAATACCGTGTATTGAAAAAGTTAAACTTTTTAATCATGAAGTTGAATACAATCCGAGACACATCCATTATGTACGAAATGCCCCAACATTATATGGAAAAGCTGGTGGGGCATATTGAAAAATCTAAAACCCAAAATGAACGTATCGAATAGTGACAGGGTTATAAAAAAGAAATATACATCTTATGGCGTTTAAAAAAGAAAAAGAGAGTCAACATTTTAAAAGCGTCCTGATGGCCTATTTCATTCTTGTGCTTCATATTGTTTTGGTTGCAGGTTTGGTCCTGATGGTCATTTTTTTCCGTGGCATTATAAATTACATGATTTGGATTTTTTTGGGCGGCCTAATCGCCATTATTGCTTCAGGCTATCATTTTTACAAACGCATGAAAATGGAAGGAAAAACCCTTCGAGAAATACTTAACACCTATCGGCACAGCGGAAGAAGCGTTGAGGTTAGTTTTCTTGGGGGACTTGCATCATTAAAAATCGGCGGCGAACATCACAACCCACCTGCTCTGAGCGGTAACTCATCAGGGCAAGTCAAACAACTCGAAGATCCTGAAACTGTTCAATATAAAGAGTTTTCAGAACTTGTCAGACTGCTTGAGAACAACCTTATTACCCTTGAAGAATATAACAAATTCAAGGAACAGATTTTCAAATCCTAACGCGGAAATACCGTAAGCTTAGTTTATTAACACATCCCAACTCAGCAGTTTTCAAACGGAAAGGAAACCTCATGAAAAAATTAACCATTGCCCTTTTGTCCGGGGGGATATCCTCCGAGCGTGAAGTTTCTATCTCAAGTGGAAACCAGGTTTATGAAGCTCTGGACCACAATAAGTACGATATCATTCGGTATGATCCAAAAACCGACCTTCCACAACTGGTCGTGGACGCATCTAAAATTGATGCCGCATTGATCATTCTCCATGGCCCTTTTGGCGAGGACGGTACTGTTCAGGGATTGCTCGATCTGCTTGACATTCCTTATCAGGGGTCCGGGGTACTCGGGAGTGCTATCGGCATGAACAAGCTGGTTTCAAAACATCTTTACGAAAACTCCGGCCTGTTGGTTCCACCTTACATTGTGGTTGGAAAAAATGACACTTTAGATGCGGATGCGTGTGTCCAACGACTGGGCCTGCCCCTGGTTGTAAAACCGGTTGCCAGTGGATCGAGTGTTGGCATATCTATCGTAAAATCAAAAGATTTGCTCAAAGAAGCGGTCGATAAAGCATTTGAACAAGATTCTATGGTGTTGATAGAGGTGCATATCGACGGTATCGAACTCACCGGCGGCGTTATTGGCAATGATCAGTTGGAGGCATTGCCAATTATTGAAATTATCCCCAGCGAATCCTTTGATTTTTTCGATTACGAAGCCAAGTATACCGCAGGCGCAACAAATGAAATTTGTCCGGCCCGAATTAATGACGTGATGACCCAAAAAGCACAGGAAATAGCCAAAACAGCGCATAAGGCGTTGTTTTGTAAAGGATACAGTCGAACCGATGTGATTCTTAAAGATCAGGAGATGTATGTCCTTGAGACCAACACCATCCCCGGCATGACGGCCACCAGCCTATTGCCGCTTGCTGCCGGAAAAGCGGGTATCCCTTTCAGCCAACTTCTGGATCGTTTAATTGAACTGAGTATCGAAGGACACAAGGTCAACAGGTGATTCAATGATCGTCAGAAGCAGCGGGGAGCTTAAGGAAAGGTATCACGACCTTTGTTCCGGGGATATCTTTTTAGGTATACTGTCCTACAAACATATCAAACAATCTATCCTCATCGATCTTATGGAACGCGGCGTATCCTGCTTTCCATCCCCCCTTTCACAGGTTCTGAATCATTCCAAGGCGACGCAGGCTGTTGTTCTAAATAATTGGATGCTGCCCCATACATTTGTTATCGCCCGACGAACGGATCTCATTGTGGCGGTGAACACCTATAACAGACTTGGCATCGCTCCCGTGGTCACAAAAGAAGATCATCTGCACTGCGGCCATGGTGTGAGAAAATGGGATACCATTGAAATTCTTTATAGTTTCTTGGCCCTGTCTGAATCTTCATATCCTTTTATCGTTCAACCCTTTTTGGATAATTTTACGGATGTTCGCGTGATTATCGCGGGGGATTATATGGAAGCGTATGTTCGGCATAATCCCGATAATTTCAGGATGAATATCTCCATGGGCGGTAAAAATTATCCCCATGAGATGGACACGGATATGTTGAATTTTTGCAGAACAGCAATGGAGCGGGGTAAATTTCCTTATGCGCATTTGGATATTCATATTGCGGATGATGGGACGTATTATCTTTCGGAAATCGCTTTAAACGGCGGGACAAAAGGTGCAACGATTCGCCGTAAGGAACTGGATCAAAAGAAACAAGATGTGTTGGAGCGTCTCGCAAACGGATAACCCGAATATTTCATGAAAATTTTCGAGAGGCCTTTCTATTAGGAATGAAAACAGTTTGTTATTTACAATTTTGTCTATAGTAGTAAGGTGGCAGTTTGTACCGAAAAATTTCTTTTTGAATTTCTCAAAAATTTTCACCCTACGGGCGAGTCCGAGATGCCCATTTGCCTTGGTATCAAAGGCTTGCAGTGGTCTACTACGGCTGTGCCCTTGAATGCCTTGCAAATGAACGCTTCGTACACGTGAAATATCCGGGATAAGGAAGGAGGTCTATTTGAAAAAAGGAAATAAGGCTTTAAAACAACCGGGTCGGCTGCCTGAAGTTGGCATTGTCATGGGAAGCGATTCGGATCTTAATGTGATGGAAGAAACCGCTTTGGTTTTAAAAAGCTTCGGGATACCTTATGAAATAACGGTGGCATCTGCACACCGGAGTCCTAAAAGGGCGGCTAATTTTGCCGCTTCTGCCCATAAGCGGGGCATAAAAGTGATTGTTGCCGGGGCCGGACATGCCGCACATCTTGCAGGGAATATGGCGGCATATACGTCGCTTCCGGTGATCGGCGTTCCCATAGATTCATCTTGCCTTCAAGGACTCGACGCGCTCCTTTCCACGGTTCAAATGCCTCCAGGGGTTCCTGTGGCCACGGTATCCATTGGAAAACCGGGAGCAAAAAATGCAGGTATCCTGGCGGTACAGATACTTGCACTTACAGATCCAACGCTTTCAAAAAAGTTGGAAACCTATAAAAAGGAGCTCGCAAAACAAGTTGATCAAAAAGCCAAAAAGCTTAAAAATCCTTCAGGCTGACCCATTAAATCCCAGAGATGATCACATCGTTGCGACCTCTCAGATCATAAAAGACGGCGGGGTCATTGTGTTCCCCACCCAGTACCTTTACGGATTGGGAGCAGATGCCCTGAACGCCAAAGCTGTGGACAGGGTTTTTGACATAAAACAGCGGTCTTATCATAAACCGTTGCTGGTCCTCATACCCCACCGAAAAGACGTGACAAAACTTGTTCAACATGTCTCTTCGGCAGCTGTACACATTATGAACTGTTTCTGGCCGGGTGCGGTCACCCTTATTTTCAAGGCCAAAGACACACTGCCGGCAAACCTTACGGCAGATACCGGGAAAGTTGGTATTCGAATGCCGCAGCACCCTGTTGCTTTAGCCCTCTCAAAGGCTGTCGGATGTCCTCTTACCGCTACAAGTGCCAATATTACCGGAGATTCAGGGTGTTCAACGGTTTCTGACATTAATCCGCGGATTTTGGATAAAGTGGATCTGATTCTTGATGCCGGGCCGCTCAAAGGCGGTATCGGCTCAACCGTCGTGGATGTGACCGTCGATCCCCCGAAAATTTTAAGAGAAGGCGCAATCCCGGCAAAAGATATTCTTATTGCGCTTGAGGACCCTCCGGATTTTGCAACGTTAGGGTGAAGTGGAATCAAATCAATATGTTTCAGATAGATGACATCACCGACCAAGTCCTTGAGAACTGCAATATTGCGGATGCCCGGCATGCCGGACTCTATTCCATTTGCGGTTTGGCATTGCGATTGCGGGATTTGTACAAGTGGGAAAACAGATTGGACCCCTGGGTTGAAAATGATCCTTCAGAGGTCTTAAAATGGATTGGCGACAAAGAAGAAACGTGGGAAAAACTGATAGATAAAGATTTTCACGACATCACCCTTTTCGGGCGTCAATTCGATCCATTTGATGTCAAAGGAATCAATGTAATTTTAGAGCCCAGGGGATACATCTACGGAGGAGGCTATGCCCGGGGCCTTAAACCCTCATTTTTTCTTGCTGTAATTGAAGACAAGAAAACAATAAACGGAATTACGATATTTATTCTCGGTGAGGAGCTTGCCCGTGATCTATTGACCATCCCTGCCCTGTCTCAGGACAATTGTATTTATGTTCGAAAAGAATCCGCCAGACTTTTTCTTTGGGATCAAATATTTTATATTAAAAAATCAGGACGTTATGCTTTAAGTTTCGGTTTGGAAGATTATGGGCTGAAAGAACAGACACCTGAAGATTTACACCGGAATTTGCCTACAATTGCCGCCAATGAAACAGATACCTATATTTATCATGAGTTGGGCGAAATGCAGGACACGGCTTTTGACCGCAAAACATGGCAAGAAATTATTGCAGCGTTTCCCCACACCCCCATCGAACTTTTAACCCGAGCCGTTAAAGACCTTTTGGCTGACACCAGCGAGTATGGAACACTTTCCCATATTATCGAAAAGCGAAAAACATCGTCTCTTGCATTTTACGTCGCTTTTCTCGAAAGCTTTAACAAAATATTGTTTCCTCAAATAATTGAGGCGTTTCAAAAATTCACTCAAACACGTGACTGGGAATTGATAGAGAAAGCAGTGACTGAAGGTTATCGAAGCGCCAAATCCCGCGCTGAAGCGATCGTCGGTATTTATCGGATCGGCAGAGAGAAAAATGATATGAGATGGGTGGAGAATGAGATCGCAAAGCGGTTTAAGTCCTGCTTTGCCCGATAGTCAAGTTTGGCAGCTTCGTAAAAAGTCCAATTTTTGCGTTGTGCTTCATTTCGTGTTCACTGCGGCGTACATAGGTACGCATCATGCCATGAAATTCGCGGCGCCTCTTTATCCCGCTGGTGTTATGCGGGGGAACTTGAACTTTTTACTTTGTCGTCTCAATGTTGATTTTTTAAAAGTTCGTCAAGTTTAGAGATGAAAAAGCAATGATCCCGGAAAAAGAAAAAAAACAAATAGCCGATTGGAGCCAAACACTTAAAGATGACATACGCATCCATATGATTTCGACCGAGGACGAACGCAGCCAAACATTTAAAGATTTCTGTGATGATTTGATGCGCATTGTGCCTAAGATTAAAATAAAACGAGAAAAAGATGAAGGCTCAACCTCCCCCACTATTCAGATAGGAAATGTTGGATATCAGGCGATTCCAACGGGTAAGGAACTTGAACCGTTTCTGAGTGCACTGGCCGACGGTGGCGGCCAGGCCCAAAAAGGTCCTTTGTCGGTTCATAAAAATCTTCATCAAATCCAGGTTCCCGCCCTGTTGAAGGTTTATATTACGCCCCATTGTCCTTTTTGTCCGGTAACAGTAAAGCAGCTGCTCCGTCTTGCTGCGGCGAGTGAATCCATAAAGCTGACCATCATTGACGGCGCATTTTTTCCGGAAAAGGCAGCATCCGACAATATCCAATCCGCACCGACGGTATTGCTGGATGATCAATTTTACTGGACCGGATCAATTCAGATGGAAGAAATTGTCGACATGATTATTAACCGGGACCCTTCTCGACTCAGTGCGTTATCATTGAAAACCATGTTTGAAGAAGGCGGTGCTTTAGAAGTGGCCAGAATGATGCTTGAGAGCGGAAAAATTTTTCCGGCTTTTACGGAACTTATGGTTCACACAAAATGGCCGGTTCGCCTGGCAGCCATGATGGTATTTGAAACCATTGCCGAGGAAAATAATACGCTGGTTCACCATACCCTGCCCTATTTATGGGATTGTTTTTTAACGACAGAAGATACGGTCAAAGGGGACATTCTTTATCTTTTGGGAAAATCCGGAGACAAGGGGATGATTCCAAAACTTGAAACCGTTTTGAACGGTCCATATGGCGTTGATGTGAAAGAGGCGGCTCAGGAAGCATTGGAAGCCCTTAACCCAAACTGAGCGTTTCAAATTCAAAACAAATTGTGTCGCTCAATTTAGGAATGAGGAATACAAATGGTCAGAAAACCGAATCCGTTACTCATTGAATTTTTAGACAAAGACCTTCCTTTGCCGGCCATAAATTGGGACACCGTGCCGCCACGAGTGAACCCGGCGGATGCCTGGGAGATGTACGATGAAACCGTGGAAGGTTGGGTTCCTGTATGGTTCCCCACCATCGACCGGAGAACCGGAAGGTCCTATGAAGAGTTCGAGCGGGCGATATTGTTCAATGACGGACTGGAGAGGATCTTAAAAGCCATGAATCGCTGGCCGTTGTGGGGTTCTCCGACTCAGAAAAAGCATGCGGTGGCATTTGTACTGCTGCAATTATTTTGTGAAACCAGGGCGCTATGCCCTATGGTTTAACCAAAAAACGTTCGAGGAATTTTAATATAGAATACTCCGGATGGTCTCAGCAGTGAGCGCGGAAGTTCAGGCATTTGATTCGTTCGGATCCGAAAGTTCTTCCGGTTTGATTTCAACATCCACCTTCAATTTGTCTGCTGACTGAATCTGGAGACCTTTATCTTTTTTAGGTCTTCGTGATGTTTGTTTTAATCGGCAAACATTTTTTTTCAACGCCCTGCTGCGACGTAGCCGGGCCTTTCTTTTCATGTCCCCATATTTTCCAAATCTGCCGCCCATGGATAATATCCTTTGATGCGGGATTTATATTCTATTTTTAAGCATTGATTTCTCTGGTCTTAAAAAACGCGATCCCGGGCCATTCTTTCATGCAATAGTCGAGCTGGAACTTACTGGTTGTGAGATAGGCGCTCGATCCTTCGGCATCTTTTACCATGTTAGCCCGGTTTTTTTTCTCAAAATCCGCCATCTTTTTAGGATCGTCGCATTCGATCCACCGCGCAACACGATAATCAACAGGTTCGTAAACAGCATCAACGCCATATTCGGACCTTAAGCGTTCCATTGTGATGTCAAACTGAAGCATCCCCACAGCCCCTAATATGTAACCGTTTCTGGCAACCGGTCTGAAAACCTGAACAACCCCCTCTTCTGCGAGCTGGACCAGCCCTTTTTGAAGATGTTTTGCCTTCATGGGGTTCTTGAGGATGACCGTTTTGAAAATTTCGGGGGCAAAATTGGGAATTCCGGAGAATTTTAAGGGCTCCTTCTCCGTAAATGTGTCACCGATTTTTATGGTCCCATGGTTATGAATGCCGATGATATCGCCTGGATAGGCTTCCGACACGTTTTCACGCTCATTGGCCATGAAAATGGTGGCATTTGAAAATGTAACATCTTTTCCGATTCTGTGGTGAACGGCCTTCATTCCTCTGGTGAATTTGCCCGAGCAGATCCGGATAAATGCGATTCTGTCCCGGTGTGCCGGATTCATGTTGGCCTGAATTTTGAACGCAAAACCCGAGAACGCTTCCTCATAGGGAGAGACCTTTCGTGTAACCGCCGCTCTGGGACCCGGAGACGGCGCCATCTCCACAAAGGCGTCCAGCATCTCCTTTACCCCGAAATTGTTGATGGCACTCCCAAAAAAAACAGGGGTTTGGTTGCCTTTAAGGTAATGGTCAAGTTCAAAGGGTGCTGCAACGCCTTGGATGAATTCGATATCCTCTCTTAACTCATCGGCCTGGGTTCCGAGAACCTCATCGAGTTTGGCGTCAGAAAGGTCGTTAATCACCAGGCCTTCCCTTCGGCGCGATTCCTGGCCGGGCGTAAAAAGGTGAAGCTCTTTTTTGTAGAGGTTGTAAACTCCCTTGAATCTCTTTCCCATGCCGATGGGCCAGGAAAGGGGGGTGCACTCGATCTGGAGCTTGTTTTCAATATCGTCAAGAATATCAATCGGTGTCATGCCCTCCCGGTCCAGCTTGTTGATAAAGGTAATGATGGGCGTGTTGCGCATGCGACAAACTTCCATGAGCTTTTCGGTCTGGGGTTCAACGCCTTTGGCGTTGTCGATGACCATCAAAGCGCTGTCGACGGCCGTCAAAACCCTGTAGGTGTCTTCGGAAAAGTCCTGGTGTCCGGGGGTGTCCAGAAGATTTATCTCGAAATCCCTGTAATTAAATTTCATCACCGATGTGGTGACGGATATGCCCCGTTCCTTTTCGATGGCCATCCAGTCGCTGGTTGCATATCGTTGTGCCTTGCGGGCCTTTACAGCGCCGGCCTGCTGAATGGCGCCGCCATAAAGAAGGAGCTTTTCGGTCAATGTGGTCTTTCCTGCGTCCGGATGGCTGATGATGCCAAAGGTCCGGCGCTTGTCGATTTCTGTTTTGTAATTGTTCATGATGGTTTTATTAAATCCTAAACCAAGCGTTTCAAATAGCAACTCGACAATCGCTCGGTTTAGTTAGATATTTGTTTTCTTCGAACGTTAGTTCAATTCGTTTTTATATTTCCGCTTCTTTATGGAAAGCGTTTTTTTATACAGCCTGATGGATTGCGGGGTCACCTCCACCATCTCGTCATCTTTTATAAAATTTATGGCCCTTTCGAGGGTCATGGGTTTCACCGGCGAGCATACCGTGCTTTCATCTTTACCGGAAGCACGCATGTTTGTGAGCTTCTTTTCCTTGCTTGGATTTGCGCTGATATCAACAACCTTGTTATGCTCACCGACAATCATTCCCGCATAAACAGGTTCTCCGGGAACAATGAAAAGACGGCCTCTGGGTTCAAGGTGATAGAGTGCGTATGCAACAGAGTTCCCCTGCCGGTCTGAAACAATAGAGCCGGTAAACCGAGTGGGGAAATCACCCCGAAACGGCTCATATCCTGCAAAAAGGGTGTTCATGATTCCGGTTCCCTTTGTATCCGTGAGGAATTCATCCCGGTAACCGATTAACGCGCGTGAGGGAATCGAAAATTCCGCCCTTATTCTTCCGCTTTGGTTATTGACAAGGTTTGTCATCCGTCCCTTTCTTATGGAAAGCTTTTCGGTGACAACTCCCAAAAAATGTTCATCACAATCCACAAACAGTGTCTCAATGGGCTCAAGCATGGTTCCGTTTAATTGTTTGTAAATCACCTTTGGACGACCCACGGAAAGTTCAAATCCTTCCCGCCTCATGGTTTCGATGAGAATGGCCATTTGAAATTCACCCCTGCCCTTTACAATGAATCTTTCCCTGTCCTCGGTTTGTTCAAACCTGACGGCAACGTTGTTAAGGGTTTCCTTGATCAGCCGTTCGCGTATTTTGCCGGACTGTACGATTTTGCCTTCCTTGCCGCTCAAGGGAGACGTGTTGATGGTAAACTCCATTGAGATGGTCGGCTCGTCTACGGTGATTCTCTTTAAGGGTTTTGGAAATTCTTTTGTGCAGATCGTGTCACCGATTTTGACATCCTCGATCCCGGAGAGAACCACAATATCGCCGGGTTCCGCCGTTTCAACCTCTTTCAAAATCATCCCTTCATATACTTGAAGCTTGGATATCTTGAGCGGGAGATGTTCTTCTTTGTCGTTGATACAGACCATGGCGTCATTGAACCTGGCATTTTGATTAAAAATTCTTCCGATGGCAAGCCGACCAAGATAATCTGAATATCCGAGATCAGACACCAGCATCTGAAACGGTTCTTCGGAATCGTATTCAGGGGCCGGTATTTCATTGATGATGGTCTCGAAGAGAAGATGAAGATCATCGCTTTTTTCGGCCAGGGTCTTTTTTGCAATGCCTTCGCGTCCGATGGCATATAGATACGGAAAATCGAGCTGTTCCCCGTCGGCATCGAGATCGATAAACAGGTCATATATCCCATCGAGAATCTGTTCAGGACGGGCATCCTTTCTGTCGATCTTGTTGATTACCACGACAACCTTGAGGCCTTTCTCAAAAGTTTTCTTCAAAACGAAACGGGTCTGGGGCAGCGGACCTTCAGACGCATCCACGAGCAAAATAGCACCGTCCGCCATAGACAGGGCGCGCTCGACCTCTCCGCCGAAATCAGCATGGCCGGGGGTGTCGATAATGTTAATTTTTACACCGTTCCACTGCACGGAACAGTTTTTTGCGGCAATGGTTATTCCTCTTTCCCGTTCCAGGTCCATGCTGTCCATGATTCTCTCATCAACTTCAAGGCCCGGCCTGAAGAGCCCGCTCTGTCTGAACATGGCATCAACAAGGGTTGTCTTGCCGTGGTCAACATGCGCGATGATCGCGATATTTCTTATTTTTTCATTTTTGATAGTTTTTTTCACTGGATGCACTTCCGTGGTTCATTTCTTCATTTTGTTTGCGCTCAGTTGAGATAAAAGCCAAACAAATAAAATAAGCATCGAAAATTTTATTACAACCTTTTTGTGAACGAATATCCGGTTATTAACACTTGTCGTTTTTAATTTGGGCCATCACCTTCGTCCTATGGGGGGTAATCGTTCATCCTGAAGAAGCTTCATTGCAAGATATGGGGCATGTTTGCAAAGAATGCGGCAATAAATCATGTTATTCGAGCACTTTCTCGACTCCAAGGTAATTGAAGTTTATACAGGAAAATGTTACAGACCTCCTTAAGATCCTTCCCTTTGAACGACAGGTTAGAGACAGGGCGTTACATGTGATTCGTGAATGACAAAGGTCTCTTTTTCGCCGCTTTGATTTTTTCTTACAAAACACGGGGGGTAAAAAAATGCAGGAAGAGATAAATGCCGCTCAAAAACTGATCGACACAATCGTCAATTTCTTTGTAAATTATAGTTTCCAAGTGGTCGGCGCCATTATTATTCTGGTCATTGGGATATTGGTGGCAAGGGCCGTGTCTTCCTTTCTCTTGAGGTTCTTTGAGAGGAAAGAATTTGATGTTACCCTGTCAAGGTTTATCACTGCCGCGGCCAAGGGCACCATCCTTGGCTTTGCAATCCTTGTCGCCCTTGGCAAATTCGGTATCACCATAGCCCCCTTTATCGCTGCACTCGCGGCTATGGCTTTTGGCGCCAGCTTTGCGATCCAGGGCCCATTGGCAAATTATGGCGCAGGTCTAGTGATTATCGTTACACGCCCATTCGTAGTCGGCAACACCATCAGAGTTTCCGGGGTAAGCGGCATCGTCGATGAAGTCAATCTCGGCGCGACGATTTTAAAAGATGAAGACGGGGTAAAAATAACGATTCCGAACAAGCATATCGTGGGTGAAATTCTACATAACTCGGAAGAAAGAAGGATCGTGGAGGAAGTTGTGGGGATCAGTTATGACAGCGACCCGGAGAACGCCATCCAGGCCATCAAAGAGGTCCTTGATGCGTTTCAGGAGATTACCAAGGAGCCTCCTCCTCAAGTGGGTATTCAGGAATTCGGTGACTCATCAATCAACATTGGCTTGCGCTATTGGATACCCACCAAAATATATTTTAAGATACTCTACCAAGTGAACCTTGCGGTGTACAAACAGTTGAAAGCAAGGGATATTGAAATTCCGTTTCCACAAAGGGACGTTCATATTGTTTCGCGATCTCAGGATGGTCTGCTACCGAATTCATAGGCTTGAGAGAATCATTTGTTATGACTTCTTATGGAGTTTGCTGGAAAAGCGCTGTTGGCGGACACTGTGTTTTCTTTTGTATTATTATCGTGTTTGATATACAGTTATAGGAATTATTCTCTGTCTTGTAACAACCGAATCACCTTGAGAACCTGTTTTAACTTCTTCACGTTTCGACAAGACCTCAGATCGTCTTCCTTTGCGATTTTTTTCACCAGCCCTTTGAGTCGTTCTTCACCGTTTTTGAGTTTTTTGGCTTCTTCTTTGATTCTTTCCCGGAGCGCTTTTATCTGGCCGACCCCGGATCCCGGGTCCCTGGGATCCGGCACCTTCTTTTTAAATCCTAAAGACTCGAAATATTTCACCAGTGCCTCAAGCTCCGGGATCGACATGTCCGCCGAAGATCCGACACCCCAGTATGCAATCACGTCCCGATATTCGTCATCTGAAAGGGGAATTTCTTTTTTGGCAATATGCACCAGGGTCAACAGTTTGTGCCGCCGCTCCTGAAGCTTGTCCGCCTTCTTTTTAGCTGATCTTTGCCCGACAATGGTGGTCATAGTAATATTTTCCTCTCCAGAGCCAGGTTAAAATTTGAGCTTGACCCCAGAGAATAGGCTCTGCATTCCACAGGGCGAGCACAGAAATTGAAAAAAGTGGCGCATTGAAACTGGCTCTCCTAATATTAATACATCTTCCAACAAATGAAAGCCTTTTGACTCAAAGCTACAAAAAGCGAAATTTAACATTTGATATTAACTCTCATTATTAACCGACTATTTTTAGGAATATACATTGCATCGTTTTTAAAAGAAGTGTAACGATATTAGTCTGCATAGGTTCCTGTCGGCCGGCGGACAATAAATAGTAGCCATAAAAGATCAACCTTGGTAGCAGAAAGATGATAATTTAAATTATCGTTGTCCTACAATCTATTATTTAAGCGATTAGCAGAAAAATTTAGAAACAATCTACGTTAACCGGAGTATTGAATCATGGCCAAATCCGATTTTAATTTTTTTTCCCCCTTTCGTGTTCGCTATGCAGAGACAGATGCACAGGGTATCGTCTTCTATGCTCATTACCTGACGTATTTTGACACAGCTATCAACGAATATCTTCGGTATCTTCCCTTTAATTACATTGAGCATGTTAGGAACACCGGCACAGACTTCCATGTAATCAAGGTTGTCGTAGAATTTTTTGCCCCGAGTCATTTTGACGATGAAATTGAAGTGTACGTCCGAACAGCACGAATCGGCAGGTCCAGCATGACCTTTTTAATTGAAATATTTCCGAAAAACGGCGAAACAGCCTTGGTCAAGGGTGAGGTTGTGTGGGTGAATACCGACCAAAAGGCCCACAAATCAGTTCCATTGCCTGAAGAATTGGTTGTCAAGTTGAGGGTAAAGGAAGACAGAATTTAACAAAACAGATCATTATTTCGAAATCGATTTTAAGGTAGCATATGAAACCAACACTAGGATTTGGAATTGTAGCTCTGTTCCTTTTGGGCCTCATTGCTGTGGATACCGCTTTATCTGAAAACGTCACAGATGTCAGCCGCTACTTTTACAACGGCGACGGGAGGCTCAACCTTTTAAGCGGAAAAAACGGGATAACGTTCAATGGTCAATACCGGAAAAGCAAGGGCATCTATGATAACAAGGCCCTCAAAACAATTCATCGTCTGTTTGGGGCGGAAAAAGACAGGCCGCTTTCCACCATATCCCTGCGGCTGATCGAGTTTCTCGACTATTTAGAAGACAATCTTCATCCAGGGGCACGGATCACCATTGTCTCCGGATGGAGAAGTCCCCAATACAATACCGATCTTCGCAACAAAGGAAGGCTTGCTGCAAAGGCAAGTCTTCATCAATATGGAATGGCGGCAGACCTAAAAATTAAGGGAATTTCATCAAGGCGCGTCTGGAACACTGTTAAAAAATTGGGATTCGGCGGAACAGGTTACTACAAGGGAGAACTCGTACATATCGATGTCGGGCCTGCACGCTCATGGGATGAGAAAACATCCGGCGTGGGAACGGATATTTCAACACAAAACAAACTGATCGGACTCGTGACAGACTATGACATTTATCTCCCAGGAGAGATGATGGACCTGAGATTCATCCGGATGACGTCATTTCCCATCGGCGTGACCCCTGAATTTGTTCTGGAGCGTTTAGAAAAGAACGGTCAATTAAAAGAGATTGTCCGTTTTAAACCGTCATTTGCAATTGCTGCTAAAAGCCAATGTCCGCAGTTTTCTGATATTGGTCAGATGATGGGAATCGGTTGGAGGTTACCGAGTGGTATCTTGCCCGGTCGATATAAAATCCGCGCCTCATTTTGCCAAAGGCTATGGGAAGATATGCCGGCTCAGATCTATACGCCTGAATTCGATGTTAAACGCTGATTTTATTTTAAAGCACCGATCAGGCTTTGCCCCCAATTTTGGCACATACGACATTTATTTTTAATTCTCGTTTCTGAAAATCCGACTGATGTATCGCTTTGATCGATTTCTAAAAATTCATCTCTAAGCGACCGATGCGAAAGAAAAAGATACAAGCGCTTTTCGGCGTCTGCATTGCGATATTCTTCTATAATGTTTTTACTAGCTCTCATTTTTTTATCTCCTTTGGGAAAAGATTTAAACCTATTTGAGCGAAAGTCGAGAATGCCTCTTTGTTTACGATCAATTAGGGTTTACGTTTTTCATCAACGGATCATCTTTCTGGATTTGCCCGTTAAAAATATATTCTGTGATGACGTCTACAACGGTTTTGTCTCTCAATATTCGCTTGTGCCCTAAACCTTCGGTGGTGTGCAGAAAAACATTATCTGTTTTTTCTGAGAGTATCTTTGAGTCTATATAAGGGATGGTTCGGTCATCCTTGTCGTGAACAATAAACATCTTCGAGGAGATTGTTTTTGCAAGCACATCAGGGTTGTCTTGATGCACATCGTAACCGAAGTATCTTTCCATCTCGGCAACCAGGCTCTGATATACAATTTCGGGAATGCCGTGATGATTGAAAGAATTGAACAAAATTTCTTTGAGTTTAAGTGCCGGAGCAATAAGGACGGCATCAATGGAAGGTTTTTCTTTTGAAATGCAATTAATCGCCGCGGATGCACCGATAGAATAAGCGACAATGCCCTGGATATTAAAGCCATGGGACGGGTCCAAAAAAGATCTTACCGTATCAGAGAGTTCAAAGTAGTTGGTGACTTTCCCTTCTGATTTTCCATGAGCAGGCGCATCATACGTGATGACCGAGTATCCGGCGTCTATAAATGGCTTAATAAAATGGACGAAATTTACGCCGCGACCGTTCCACCCATGAACAAAGAGAATATTGGGTCCGCGTCCCCATTTCCAGCATCGAATTTTGTTGTCATGAACATGAATATGAAAAGGCGTCCCATTTTCAAGAAATTGTCTTTCCAAAGGTGTTAGGGCATAGGACCTTGGTTTAAAAAACCGTTTGAGTATTATGTTTTTCGTCGCATTGGGTGCAAGATGCCATAACGCTGTCAGCAAAACATGAATGCCTCTTTGCTTGACATTAATATAACGAACGTTCGTGCTTAACGATTTCATTTTTATAATCTTTTTTGCCATATTATCCTCTTATTGTTTGTAGGAATTTAGTAGCCGAATGAGTGCGGTTTCCTGACGTTTTTTGATTTCAGCGTCATCAAGCAAGTTATAATAAAGATGAAATCCCAGCAGAAGAGAATAGAGGTCAAAGGCAAACTGATCATCATCAATATCTTTTCTGAAATCACCCATCTGAACCGCTGACCGGGCGATGCGTTTAAGACAATCGATCCATTCTTTCTGTTGGTGCAGCAGAACATCCCTGACCTTTCCGGGACGGTCACTGAAATCCGCACTGGCGGAAACAAAAATGCATCCCCCTGTCAATTCAGAAGTCCATTGAATCCAGTTGTCGACCAGTGCCCTGATTCTCGGGATGCCGGCTTTGATTTTCAGTGCCGGAAGGATGACACCTTCTGAAAAAAGCTGAGCCGCGTAATGGAGTATCTCGATCTGAAGATTCTCCTTGGACTGGAAATGAGCAAACACCCCGCTTTTGGACATATTCGTTGTCTTGGCAAGGTTTCCGATGGTTACGCACTCAAGACCCAATTGGCTTGCCATATCCAGACCGGCTTCCAAAACGGTAAATTTGGTATCCTTTCCTTTTGTCATACCGATAAAATAGTACGATCGTTCGTACTTGTCAAGTAAAAAATCTCACCCGTATATTTTCTTTAGAATTTGATATGCATTCTCATTTTCTGCTGTAACGGGGCACGCCGATTCCGATGATTTGATTTTGGAGCACCAATCACCGATCATGGTTTGGCCCCGAAACTCTCAATTAGGGTTCTAACTGAATCTTGATTATCTCCTTTACCTAAGTTGACAAGGCACAAAAAACGACTAATTATGTCACAATGTGGCATGCATCCGGGCCGGATTAAGAAACCCTCAATCAAGCACGATGTCATAATGTTAAAAGGGAAGGTCAGAGTATCAAAAAGGAAAGATAGAATATTTTTTATAATACAATTTTTCAGCAGCTATTTTAGGAGGTGTTTTATGAGTTACCGTCGAAAAATAATATCGTATTTCGTTCTTTTTCTCTTGTTCGTTACCGTTTCAAGCGCCCTTAGTCAAGATAAGGATTTTGATAAGGTCCAAATTAAAACTGTTAAGTTATCTGAGAACGTGTATATGCTTTTGGGAAGCGGTGGCAACATTGGTGTTTATGCCGGTGATGATGGTGTTTTTATAGTGGACGATCAGTTTGCACCGCTTACAAAGAAAATTAAGGCTGCAATTGGAAAAATCAGTGATAAAAAAATCCGTTTTGTGATCAACACGCACTGGCATTTTGATCACGTGGGAGGAAATGAAAATTTAGGTGAAATGGGTTCGGTTATCATTGCCCATGAAAACGTTCGCAAACGGATGAGTAAGGATCAATTTATTGAATTTTTTCAAAAGAAAGTTCCCGCTTCACCAAAGGTTGCATTGCCGATAATCACTTTTACTCGAGACATCACATTTCATCCAAGCGAAGATGACATTCATGTTTTCCATGCGAGCAATGCTCATACTGATGGCGATGCGATTGTTTATTTTCGAAACTCAAACGTGATCCATACCGGTGATATTTATTTTGCAGGCCTTTACCCATTTATAGATACATCAGCGCATGGATCGGTAAATGGGGTGATTGATGCCGCACAATACGTTCTTTCAATTATTAATGATGATACAAAGGTTATCCCTGGACATGGACCATTATCAAACAAAGCAGAGTTAAGCGCTTATGTTAATATGTTGATCAGTCTGAAAGCTAAAATTAGCAAACAAATATCGGCCGGAAAAACTCTAGAAGAGATTCAGAGAACTAAACCTACACAGGAATTTGACGAAAAATGGGGTCATGGCATGTTGACACCGGATCAGTTTGTGCAGATTTTGTACAAGGATTTGTCTGTGAATCAGAAATAAGTGGACCAAGGTCGCCCATTAAGTCGAATTTCGCAACGTGCAACGCAAAACCTGCACCCCACAATTATTTATCAATTTCCAGATTTTTTTCTTACCCGGACGAGGGTAATTGTGTATACTTATTTCTGAATTTACTCGGATATTTTCTTTCCAATTTGATATGAACTCTCATTTTCTGCCGTAACGGGACTTGCCAATTCCGATGTTTTAATTTTAAAATAGTCGTCGAAGTTTGACCAGAAACCGGAAATAAGGAGACGCAACATGTCACAATCTGAACTTTATGATCTGGCCATCATCGGCGGAGGTCCCGGCGGCCTTTCAGCCGCCATCTATGCCATGCGGGCGGCCTTAAAGACCGTGCTCATCGAAAAAGGGGTGCCCGGCGGCCAGCTCAACCAATCCGACGCGGTGGAAAACTACCCTGGCTTCGAGAATATCAGCGGCAGCGAGCTTTCCATGAAGTTTGCCCAGCATGCCCGCGTTTACGGTATCGAGGAGCTCAACGACGAAGTCACGGTCATTGAGCCGGGCCTCGAATTTCATACCATACGCACCGCCGGCGGACAGGTGATCCAAACCCATGCCGTGATTTTGGCTACGGGCGGTCGCCCCCGAAAGTTGAACATCCCGGGAGAAGATGAGTATTACGGCAGCGGGGTGTCCTATTGCGCTGTGTGTGACGGCTTTTTTTTCAGAGGTAAAAATGTCATGGTTGTTGGGGGAGGAGATGCCGCCTGCGAAGAAGGGCTTTATCTGGCGAAATTGGCTGCCAAGGTCTATCTGGTCCATCGTCGAGATGCGCTGCGTGCCAGCATGATCCTGCAAAAGCGCGTCGAGGCGGAGTGCAAGATGGAGGTTTTGTGGAACGCCGTCGTCACGGAAATCAAGGCGGATACCGACGGTGTTAACGCTGTAACTCTTCGGGACACCCAAACCGGTGATAAGAGCGACCTACCCACCGACGGTGTATTCATATTCATCGGCTTTGATCCCAACAATCAATTGGTGCCGGCCGGTATTCGCATGTCCCCGGAGGGTTTTGTGATCACCAATGATCAATGCGCCACCAACATCGACGGCATTTATGTGGTGGGTGATCTGCGGGAAAGGTATGCCCGACAGATCGTGCTGGCGGCAGCCGACGGCTGCATGGCGGCCCTGTCGGCCGCTCATTATGTGGAGACCCGAAAGGCCAAGATGGAAGACCCCACCTGTGCTTCGCCGGAGTGAGACAAAGTATCGTTAATCGAGGAATCGGGGTTAGAAAACCTTTATCGAGCTTTTTTAACGCAGTTGCGGCAGGGGTGTAATGATGCAATCCAGGAACAGAAACAGAGATCACCTGAATCTACTTTGCGATATCGGAGAACTGGCCAATCTCATCATCGGCAGTACCGATATCCAGGGGTTCCTTCAGCAAACCGTTGAGATGGTGGCACACCACCTTAATGCCAATGTAGGCTCCATCTATCTTTACGATGACACCACCCGGGATTTGGTGCTCCAGGCTACCGTCGGTTTGAATCCGTCAGCGGTGGGCCAGGTAAGAATGAAATCCGGTGAGGGCCTTGTGGGAAAAATCTTTGAATCCCTGAAACCCATTTGCGAAGGGCGTGCCAGTAGCCATCCCAATTTCAAGTACTTCGAAGAGGCTGATGAAGATCCTTTTGAATCGTTTCTAGCGGTTCCGATTCACAGGGGAAAAGAAAAAATCGGCGTTCTGGTGGTACAGCATGAACATCCCGATTATTTTGATGAGATCGATGTGATGGCCATGCGGGCCATTGCTTCTCAGTTGACCGGAGCCATCGAAAACGCCCGCTTGATGATCGACCAAAACCACAAGACGGTTCCTTCCCAGGGAGACGACCTGATGGAAAGACTCCGTTTTATTAAAGGTAAAACAGCCTCGGGCGGATTTGCCCATGCCCCGGTTACGGTGTTGAAAGCCGATGGTGAATCCTTGCTGTCCCATCGACCCGATTCCGAGTTTGTGTCCGCACCCCAGGATTTTCTCAAAGCATTGGAATCAACCAAACAACAGCTCACGGATTTGCAGGATCGCCTGGCTCAGCGTTTGCCGGAAAGTGCATCCCTGATTTTTGAAGCCCACTTTATGATTCTCAAAGATGCCCGATTTGTGGATGCGATGCTGACAAAAATAGAACAAGGGGTATCTGTGCCCGAAGCGGTTCGAGATGTTGCCGGACATTATATGGCTCTTTTTTCTTCAGCTCCCAGTGCCTATCTGAAGGAGAAAGCCCAGGACATTGAAGATCTGGCTCGGCGTCTGCTCAACAACCTTTGCAAAAACACATCGGAAGACACGGATCATACCGAAGGCCGGATTGTTATCGCCCGGCAACTCCTCCCGTCCGATTTGCTCAAATTGGCATCCGAGGATATTAAGGGAATTGTTTTGGTGAGCGGCGGGGTAACGTCCCACGTTGCCATCATTGCCCGGTCTTTGAAAATTCCCATGGTGATTGCCGAGCGCAGCGATTTGATGGAGCTTCCGGATGGTACGCCTATGCTTTTGGATGCGGATATCGGAAGCATTCACACCAGACCATCTGAAACGATTGTCCAGCGCTTTGAAATCCGCAACCAGACACAAAAGGCCGAGGATGAGGCCACCCGTCCCATGCCTGCCCAAACAAAAACCCGCGATGGCGAATCGGTTAAACTGCTGGCCAATATTAATCTGCTCAGTGAAATAAAACTGGCCAAAGACCTCAATGTCGAGGGAGTCGGATTGTACCGAACCGAATTCCCCTTTTTAGTGCGATCCAACCTTCCTTCCGAAGAGGAGCAGTATTTGGTCTACAAACGGCTGTGCGATGAAATGGGCGACCGGGAAGTCACCATCCGAACGCTGGATATCGGCGGCGAAAAATTGCTGCCGTATATAGAAGGCATAAAGGAGGCCAATCCCGAACTGGGTCTCAGATCGATCCGCTTTTCACTGCACCACCGGGAAGTATTTCTCCAACAGCTAAGAGCGATCTTAAGGGCCGGTGCCGGTGTCGGTGCCGGAAAATTAAAAATCGTATTTCCCATGATTTCCGCCATTGATGAGTTTCGCCAGGCCCGTCACGCAATAGAAGAAGCCATGGTTGATCTGGCTCGCAAAAAACTGCCCTTTTATCCCGCACCCGCCCTTGGCGCAATGATTGAACTGCCGGCGGCATTGGATATTATCCATGAATTGGCCAAAGAAGCGGATTTTTTTTCCATCGGGACCAACGATCTTATTCAATACATGCTGGCGGTGGATAGAACCAATGAAAGGGTTGCTGCCTATTATCAACCCTATCATCCTTCTGTTCTCAGATCCCTGCACCGCATCATTCAGGCTGCTGTCAAGGCTGAAATTGAGGTGACGGTCTGCGGTGAAATGGGCCATGAGCCAGAATTTATCCCCTTTTTTATCGGTGTCGGCCTCAGAACCTTTAGTGTTGATCCGCATTTCTTGCGCTATGTTCAGGAGACGATCGTCGATCTCAGCGTAAGCGACGCATCTGCTTATGCCAAGACACTGCTGGCCGAACCAACATTGGAAGGGATCCAAAAATTGTTAAGATCCCAAACTGAGCGGCATCGCCACGTTTCATAACATCGTTTCACGATTATATTTTCATCTGGATATGAATTTTCATTTTCGACGGCAACAGGGCACACTTATTCTGTTGATTTGATTTTAAAGCGCAGGTCAAGGTTTGATTTGTGCGGTAACTAAAGACCTCTGGGTTTTAATTGCAGCACGGTTTCTCCAAGGCCTCTTCATCCCCGCTTTGACCACCTGTCTTGCAGCCTATCTGGCAAAGGTACTTCCGGCAGCGCGGCTAAACGTGGTCATGGGCTCATATGTTTCTGCAACGGTCCTCGGTGGATTGGGTGGCCGCTTGCTTGGCGGGTGGGTACACCCGCCATTGCACTGGCGCTATGCTTTTGTATCTGCTTCGATTCTCATCCTCATTGCTACATTCATCGCGTTTGGGTGGCTCCCGCGGTTTTCAATTACTTGCCATTTCGGATGACTGCGCCGCCCTTTAGCTTCTCCACCGAACTAACGACGCTCCTTTATTTCGTGTATATCGTGGGAAGTTTCATGGGGCCGGCAGCCGGTCGAACCAGCAACCGCTTTGGAAGTGGAAACACTTTACTGGGGGGTACCGCCGTTTTAGGGGTTTCATGGACGCTTATTATACTGCCTTCAACTACTGCGGTCGTACTCGCTCTCTTAGGTATTTGTGCTGGGTTTTTTGCCATCCATGCCACGGCTGTTGGTTCTCTTAACCGTAAGCTTTCCAGCGGCCAAGGGCGTGCGAATGCTCTTTATGTGTTGTTTTACTATATGGGGGGGTGGCTTGGAATTACCTTATCCGGATTTGCGTATAAACAGGGCGGTTGGAGTGCTGTGATATATATTTGCTTGTTCTTTTTGGTCATTCCATTAAGCGCGGGTATTGGAGAACGCAAAAACAGACGCCGCAGAATATCCACATGAACAGGATGCTCGTAAAATCGCTCAATTTAGGTTTTAACAAAAATCAAAAAATGACTTTATAACTTTGGAAAATCCATCCTCCGCTTCTTTGAAAGGATTATGCGGATATTGTCACTGTCCACTCCAACAGCCGCTTCTTCCCTTTGCTAAACAATTTAAACTCGGAAAATTTATTACGATTTTGTATCGACGAAAAAGTAAAACTTCAAACTTGACGGTCTTCATGGTCTGTTTTTCAGCTTTTCTAATGGGGGATTAACTCCCAGGCTAAATATCTCATATTCAGTTTCGCCAATAAGGAACTCTTGGAGCTTTTGCTCTATGGATCTCCGCAAATCGCTATTTTTCCATTCATTCCAATATTCTATCCTTCGCCAATTTGAGACGATCACAACCCGAAATGGATCTTCATGGTCCCACATCGTCTCAGAGGTTATATACCCTTCCTGATCCATGGCTCCAAAACGAATTTCCTTAATAACCTTATTAATTTCGTTAACATGCCCTTCTTTGAATCGTCGCTTTATTAAAACCTTAACCGGCATAATAATTTCCTCTCGTTACATGGCTGGTATTTAAATTATTTCCTCACCATCCAATAAGGAAATATTCTTGACCCGCTTTTTTATATATCACATAGTAGTATTAAATCCCAGAATTTTTTTAGTGCGGTTGTTAACCTATCGGACTTACTTGGTAGTTTGTTTGGTTCCTTCGGCAAGCTGATTCAAAAATGCATACGGGTTGTCGTATGTTGGAATTTGAATAGCGATCTTCAATTTTAGGTTACATCCTTGAGCATTGAAAATTTGCATTCAATACAATTCCGAATTTTAAGAGATACGTATTGTAGACTTAAAGGCAACACTCCTTTTTCACTGTGTGATTGAAAAAATAAGACTATGTGCCGTCTTCAAATTTACATTCTCGTAAGAGTTCTTCCGGTGTAATCGTGTAAAGTGCGTCCAGCATCGAAATCATGAAACTTCCCGGCGCAGACGCATTTTTTGCTGCAACTTCTCCGGCCAGCCCGAAAAAGGCCAGTGCCGTAGCCGTTGCACTGACAGGGTCTCCGTCGACCGATAGGAACGCGCCAATTGTCACCGTAGCCGTGCAACCGGTTCCGGTGACATATCCCATAAGAGGATGACCGTTTGAGACCCGTATCACTTGTTTGCCGTCTGTAATCAAGTCTGTGGGACCTGTAACGGCAAGGACGGATCCAAGTTCGCCGGCGAGAATTTTTGCCGATTTCGCAGCAGCCTCAACCGAATGAATCGAATCAACCCCCTTGGTTTTTGAATCGTCCTTCCGGAGGGATAAAATCTCTGATGCATTCCCGCGAATGACGCTGACGCGGGTTTTTCGGATGATTCTTTTTGCGGCGCTTGTCCTGAGTGATGTTGCGCCGGACCCGACAGGATCGAGTATGATCGGTGTTTTTGATTCCGATGCCTTTTTCCCCGCTTTTATCATCGATGCGATCCAGTCATCGGTCAGCGTGCCGATATTGAGAACCAGAGCCCCGGCAAAGGATACCATTTCTTCCACCTCATTTGAAGCGTGGGCCATTACCGGTGATGCACCCATCGCCAATAGGGCATTTGCGGTGTAGTTCATTACCACGTAGTTGGTGATATTATGAATCAACGGCTTTTTCTTTCTTATTGCCGCCAGATTCCGAGCCGCTTTTTCTGATAAACGTTTCATGTCATACCTCGCAGTTATTTCAAATTAAGTCCTCAATTGAGCCTAAACAAAATAAGATTTTTTTAATAAATTTATATCTCAACCCAAATTCAATTTGTGCTGAATCATGTATCCTAAATTAGCGAAAAATCAAATAGGCAAACCCAAGAATAAAACATATGGTCTTGGGGACGTCATGCAGAATTTGTAGTGATCTGGGCAAATTGATCATTGATTAGTTACTGTGTAAGCCACGGTCTTCGAGGCGTCGGCGACAGTCTTCTTGTTCAAAAAGACGGCAGGATACGGGTTTGATATTATGGATGGCACAAAAAAAGCGGGGTTCACCAAAGTACTGAAACAGAAATGGGCAGAGTTGTTGATTTTCAAATGTGTCACCTGCAAGGAAGCCAAACCAGTGATCCGGATAAACAACACCTGTCGGCGGATCCGGTGGTACGCCCCCGATCTTACAGCATGCTCCGCAAAGCGTGCACCACTGACCTGAAGGAAGGTGGTGGCGGGTGCCGTCCACTGGTATGCAGGTAACGGTGTTCGGATCAAACAGGGTTCGAATGTCGTGTCGAATTTTTAGAAAGGCTGTGGCCCATTCCACGAGTTCTTGGCCCAGGATCGGTTCCAGATCCCATCGTTTCTTGTTGATAAAAAACCGCATGCCGACCACATCGGCAAATATCGTCTGCGCCAGCATGCCTAAGGGAAAGTAGGAATCCGGTAGTGCCCGCAACAAAATGGAGACATCTGTTTCGCGATGAAAACGATCCAGCAACTGCTTAAAAAACCGGTTTGCAACATGCTGTTGTACGGTATCCGGTCTGCTCAACAGATTTTGCTGTATATCGGCAAACTGTTTGAACAATTCCGTGATATGATGCTGGTTACAGTTCATAAGGGGATGCTTTTTTTACTCTCATTGAGTGTAAACAAAATGAAGAAAGCCAATTATTGTTAACGATATCGGACATAATTCAGGATAAAACAAGCATGTTATAATCCGCAAATAGGGGAGTCATAAATTTATAGATCAGATCTTCATTTAGTTTAACGCTCAATAACAGTTGAAAATCATTATTTGTTATTCCGTTTCCAGTTTAACCTCTTGGCTCTTGGAATACAAGTGATCGAAGCAAGGAATGCAATTGACGCCGATAGCGACACCCAACGCAACCATGATTTCGGTTTTTTGATCCATCTTATAACCTCCTTTTCATTTGGTTTCAATCCCCCTGACGTTTTTCTCTGTGGGACGAAAAACAGGAACAAAAAGTTACGCTTTTTCATTGTTGAGCAAAAAAAACTTTTCAGGCAGTTTTTCTTCAACAATGTGTGTGTTTGCATGGTTTTTGCATACGAAAAAAAAGAGATGTCTCAGACTGAATATTATATATCAAATTAAAACCTTCATGAGGATAGCTTACAAATGTTTGAGTTAATTAAGATAGGAAATGAAAGCGTAAATGACGTGGTCGAGTGTAGATCTGAAGCGAGAACCATTTTGGATGAGTATTACAGTGTTCAGTTCTTTTTAAATGAAAAGGGTCCAGGCTACCTATTCAAATTACGGAATATTTCCTCAAATGCGCCCTGTATACTTGTTAAACAAGATTCCTCGGTGCTTAAAGAATTGGAAGTTGGCGATATACTGGACATGGAATACAATCAGCCTGAATCATTAGGCGGCAAACTTTTTAAAACCCAAATTGCTTCAAAAAATTCCCATGATCGTTATACAGGGCATTCTATTGTCGAGTTATCTATCATCGACAATCAGAATGAGTAAAACGATTAAACCAAACAGATCCTATGGTTCAAAAAATGAATGCGATTTCCTTAAGGGAAAATAGAGAATCTCTTGTGATAAAAAAGGGTTAATTCTCCAAAAAGACCAACATATCCAAAAAATTCCACGCAGAAACAAGGACATACCTTTCGGAATGGAAACGCAACATAATATTATTGGGTGATAAAGATTCAATAATGACTTTGCGTTAATATTTTGACACTAATAGAATTTAGGGACTTCGCTCCAATTGGAATAATGGATTAATGGGTTAAAGGGATTTTTTGACGATTTAATTGTTTATCCTTGCGCTTATTCCCAATATTCTAAAATTCTATTATTCTATACCGGTGGCATGAATAGATTGCATTAAAAGACATATGATTTCGAAAAGTTGTGGAATTTACGAGACGTATAGTTGTGAAATTAAAAAACTGAAAGCCGTAGCAAAATCCTATACGGCTCTGGAAAAGTAGGATATCGGGGCGCCACGTCACATCCGGTTTTATCCATAAAGGCGCTGTAAAAAATAATTCATCTGTTTGTACCACCAGGGCCAGTCGTGATTCACGTTGTAGCCCCAGAAATCGATCCAAGCCGGAATCGATTTTTCTCTAAAAAGGGCATCCAGGGAGCGCGTGTCGGCAATGGCTTCCTCTTCCCAGGCGCCTTGACCCACGCAGACAATGATTTTACTGTGCCGGTAGTGATCCAGATACCAGGGATCGTTGATTCCCGAAAGATAGTTCACGGGAGAATTGAAGTAGACGGCAGGTATGTCGGCGGCCGAGAGTCCGAACTCGGTCCGATCCAGCCGATAGAGGCCGCTTAAGGCGATGGTGCCTTCGAAAACATCCGGATGCTTGAGGAAAAAATTTACGGAGTGATAGGCGCCCATGCTGCAACCGTTGGCCATCACCCGTTCATTCGGTGAGCGGCAGTGATCGCGGATAAACGGGATCACCTCTTCGACCACATAGCGGTCATAGGCTTCGTGCCGCGCATTTCGATCCGCCGGCGGAACGGCGAAATTGTACCAGGATTCTGCGTCGATGCTGTCTATGCAAAACATCTTGATCTTGCCTTCATTGATAAACCCGTCAATGGCGTTGATCATCCCCATGCCTTTGTAATCAAAATAGCGGCCACGGGAGCTGGGAAAAACGATAAACGGTTTTCCCCAGTGTCCGTAAATTTTCAGGGCCATATCCCGATTCAGATTCGGGCTGAACCAGTTGTGTTCTTCAATATGCATAGTTAGTTTCCATCCATAAATGGCCTTTTTGCCCAATCTCTGCGTCAATCTGCGGAATCGCTTGTGCGGCGTACAAAAGTAGGCCTCCGCGCAATTCCTTGATTTCCTTGACCTTGAACAAAAATTCTCATTTCTGGATTGGAAACTTTCATATGTCCAAGATTGGTTCGTGGATGGGCATCAGTTAGGTTCGGTTGCATGAATGAAATTAATGATCTCAAAAATATTGTCCAATTTTGCTGATCTAAAAATATAGCCGATATCGCCCAAGGCACTGCTGAACACGCCGGGAACGCTTGCCACCTGGACCATAAAGTCACCGTAACGGGTCATAATGTCTTCATGTCCGTGACGATAACGCTGGTTGTTTTTGCGGCTCGTGTAGCAGCAGTGATGCTTGCGTGTAAAGGGAAGTTCCGTGCGCCGGTGCACCAAAAGCTCGGCCCATACCCGATAAATATCGATGTCACAGGCATAATTGAACATGTCGGTGGTAAAGCCCCCCGGCGGGCGCATGTTCACTTCCAGTGCTGTATAAGTGTCGGGGGCGGTTTGAAAAAATTCGATATGAAAAAAACGCTCACTCACCTCGAACGCCTTTATGCACCTACGTCCGAGTGCTTCCAGGGCCGGGGGAATCTCCCGCAAAGAGTAGTAATAGATGTGGCGCGCTTCGTTGACCGTTTCCATGATTCCTTGACTGAACGTATGCGCGGTGTAGAACACCAGGTTGCCGTTTCGGTCGGCCAGTCCGTCAAAAGAGTAAATGGTGCCGGAAATGAATTCTTCCATCATGTATTCCACTGCTGGCTTGGCGGCAAAGAACTTGACCAGATCTTCATCACTGTCCAGGCGATAGGTATCCAGGGCACCCACACCGGCATCGGGTTTGGCCACTACCGGATAGCCCGTTTCTCGGATCAACCCTTGGGCGTCCTCCATGGTCTGCACCACCCGTCCCCGGGGCACCGGCACGCCAACCTCCCGAAATTTATCCTTCATCCGGGATTTCCGGCGGATGGCGTCAATGTCGCGGCCTCGAACACCAAAGATATTGAAATCGTCACGAATCCGGGCTTCGGTGCTCAACCAGTACTCGTTTAATGACTCAAACCGATCGATCTTGCCGTACTTGTGGGTGAAAAAACCGCAGGCACGCAGCAAGGCATCGTAGTTGTGCATATCATCTATTCGGTAGTAGTCTGTGAGAGACTCACGCACCTCAACGGCCAGGTGATCGTACCGCGCATCTCCGATTCCCAGTACGTTGGCTCCGGCTTGTTTCAGATGTCGGCAGAAGCTGTGGTAATGGGGCGGGAAGTGAGGTGAGAGATATACAATATTCATGGTTTCTACCTTGGGATACCTGCAAAAATTAAATATTAAAGGTGAATTTGCATTTTAAGATAATAGCCCTTATAAGACAAAAAGAAAAGAAGAGTTTATCTTTCATAACCACCGCCTTTAAAAATTTTCCCAAGAAAGTCTTTAGCCTTTGCTCCAATACATGTTTTTGCATGGTTTTTGCTTGCCCAAAAAAGAGCGATGTTTCAAACTTAATTTTCAAGATCAATTTAACACTATTCCTCTATGTTCCCGTTTTTCCATAAATTTAGCGAAAAATCACTGTCTGCCCTCAATTGACTTCTAAAAGCCCCCCAGGAATAACATCGCTTTTTGCTACCACATATTGTGTTATTTAGTTCTTGACATACAAAATATATAGCCCTATACGGATATTGAACAATTCCTCTTTTAGCATTTGATTTAAAAAAGCGGTTTGTCGTGAACTCCATATTACCCGATGATGGTGGTCGGCGTTCAGGTATTGATCGGTGTCAATTCTCATATAATGGACTTTTTTGCTGAACGAAGGTCTGGCAAAGGAAGAAGACGTTCGGTCGATAGGCGACAAAAACCCAGAGCATCAAATTAATAGAATACTTTAAACGGAAAAGCGCAACAATGATAGTCAAAACTAAAGACGTTGAATTATTATATTTACATATTAATAACAGAGAGGGAAAAAGATGAAGAAATTATTTATGTTTTTATGTGTTGTGATTATGTTTTTTGGAATTTTAGGCTGTCCCTCGGATGATCCGACAACCACGATTAGCAAATCAAGCGTTACTTCAACACCAATTACCTCTTCTGATGGTGACTTTGATGCAGTTCCCGAGCCCGCTACACTTATACTGCTTGGTTCTGGATTGGTTGGTCTTGCAGGATTTGGACGTAAAAAGTTCTTTAAAAAGTAGTTTGCCGTGAACGCCATATTGCCCGATAATGGAGGAAGGCGTTTAGGCATTGAAAGGCGTCAATTCTCATATACTCAACATATTCCTGAACGAAGGTCGGACAAGAACAGAAGAAGCGGACTCGATAGAAGGCTAAAACCAAGAACAACGAAATAATAAATTAGATATTTAAAAAGGCAGGGTCAGCTAATGGCCCTGCTTTTTTTATTAGTGCAGGTTGCATATACCTGCTGAGACTGTCGAAAAACCCGAAAAAGGAAATTTGAAGACTTCAAGCATTTGATATTATTATATACAAATTTCAAAAAAATGTAGAAATCAGACTTTTTCGACAGTCTCGCTATATATGGCAGGAACTGTAGGCCTAAAATCTTTACAGATATCATAATGCCTGCTAAATAGTTTATTGGCTAAATTGGCAAGAAATGTCAGGTTTTGACAAATCTGATTTTCAAGGGGTAATCTCAAGATATCTGATTCAGGGAGAGATCTATGATTAAACTCGGCAATCCATATAGAGAAATGGCCACCACTTGCATGACGAGACCCATTGCAGAAAAGAAGATTGTCTGGAAGCGGTTTGAGTCGGAACCATTTGAAGAGAGGAGGTTCCAGGCGAAGGTTCTCTCCGGAAGGTTTATTAATTCTGCAGCGTCGGTTTTCCGGAAAGCCTACCCGGAAATCTATGGTTCTCCGCATGAGTTCGTGCTTATGCCGGAAAGATACGAGGAACGCATTGCCCTCGACGAGAACTGGGAGGAAGATAGCCGGAAGAAGGTTTACTGCATGCCGGTGGTGGTGGAACTTGAAACCGACAGGGTGGTTGCAGCAACCATGCTCACGAAGATAGAAAAGAACCTCCAGGTTGAGTTTACCTTTGCAGCAACGCGTCCTAATTATCGAAATAAGAAAATCATGCAGAACTTAAGAGCGATCACCTGGAAGACGGCCCTGTCTTCTGGGGCGGAGTACTTTACCACCTTTCTGGAGACCTGGCACGACATTACCCAGAAGTGGTGTATCAAGGACGGCTGGCAAGTGGCAGGAATTTTCCCGGGAAACTACGTGCGCTGGAAGAAACCGGATCAGGAATATCGGGGATGCACCATCCACTGCTACCGCTTTGTCCGTAATGGTGAAGCTTATGCTACCATTCCCGAAGAATGGAGCCTTACCCCAGAGTTCCGTGAACTCTGGGAAGTTATAGAGCGGATAAACAAGAAAAACAGACAGAAGGGGGATATTCCTCCATGGCTGGCGGAGATGGAACCATCGATACTAAAAGACTTTTAGAGTAATGGGGCAACTTAAGGATTTCTGGCATTATAACAAATCAATTCACCTTAATTTTATCACGCTGCGCTTTTGAAAATCAGATTAAAAGTCACTGCTATAATGGTGTCAATTTCAGGCCTTAAAAAAATGCTGTGATATCATTGTTTCAAAAGGGACAAGTCCATTTCACAGGATTTGCCCCTTTTGATTTTTTGTGGATTTTGGGATATGTGTCATTAGGGATGATGATATGTTAGTTTTTTCGTCTTCTCAAAATAAATTCAGCGCAACCGGAGGTTGAGAAGAAAGACAAATCGGCTTAAAATCGAACAATTAATATTCAAGATGCAACCCCGGATGCTTCTCAAAGACTATTTAAATGAAAAGGGGACATTCAAATGATCAAAGAGATTGTCGCGAAGGAGCTTAACACAGAAAACTTCATCGATGGGAAGGTTAAAGAAATCCAACAAGTTGTTGGGGACGGCATGGCGATCAATGCGCTCTCGGGAGGCGTCGATTCGTCCACGGTTACGATGCTCGGCCATCGCGCTTTAGGGGACCGCCTTAAGACCGTGTTTATCGAAAACGGTCTTATGCGTGAGGGAGAGTCCGAAAAGGTTGCCGGTCTTTTTAAAAAGCTTGGGGTCATGGTTGACGTTGTCGATGCACAAAAAGAATTCTTTGCCGCACTAGAAGGAATCACGGGTCCGGAAGAAAAGCGCGAAGCCATTACCCAGGCTTTTTACCGAGACGTATTCGGACGCCTCGTCAAGAAAAGTGGCGCAAAACACCTTCTCCAGGGAACCATATTGACCGATATCGACGAGACCGTCGCAGGGATAAAACGGCAACACAATGTCTTTGAGCAGCTCGGAATCGACCCGAAAGAGACTTTTGGCTATCACATTATCGAACCGCTCATTCAGCTTCGCAAAGACGGCGTTGAAAGGTTGGTGAGGCTCTGGGGCTCCCACCAGAGGCCTTTGACCGCATTCCATTTCCGGGTCCGGCACTCGCGGCACGTGTGATCGGTGAAGCAACCCCGGAGCGCATCGAGACGGTTCGAAAGGCAACCGTTGTGGTCGAACGGCTGCTCAAGGGCACCGGTGCATTCCAGTATATGGCGATCCTACATGAAGACCGCGTGACCGGCATGCGTGACGGATTGCGTGATTTTGGTCAGCAGATAGAGGTGCGTTGCTGGGAGAGTGTCGACGCGCGGGTCGCAACACCGACAGCGCTTTCTTTCAAAATCCTCGAGGAACTCGCCAGCGAGATTATCCGCCATGTGCCAGGCATCGTCAGTGTCACGTACAACATAACACCAAAGCCCCCTTCAACGATCGAAGCGGTCTGACGATAATGAAAGCGTTATCAGCCTGAAATGTACGGGTTACGAGATAAAAAGATCTTTAGTAGAAAAGTTGGGATCACTCGTGAGGTTCACGCCGAGTCGCCTCAATCCGGCCTCATCTCCCGGTGTAGGGATATGGGTCATATGGACTTCACACCCACGGAGTTCCTCCAATTTTTCCATGGCTAACTGGGCGGCAGGATTGACGGTTGCGCTGATGCTGAGGGCGATGAGGGTTTCCACCAGGTCGAGGCTGAGGGTCTTTTCATTGAGCACCTTGGTTTTGAGATTTCGAACCGAATCGACAATGTTGGGCGGGAACAATTTAATCTTGTCCGGGATTTCGGCTAAATTCTTAATGGCGTGTAAAATAAGGCTTGAAGCCGCGTGAAATTTCGGTGAGTTGTTTCCGGTCACGATGGTACCGTTTTCGAGCTCGATGGCCGCACCGCAAAAAATACCCTCGTTGCCTTTACCGCTCTCCTGTCCTTTTATGGCCGCGGTGCATGCCGGTTCGACCACTCGCCGGTATTCCAGTTCCAGGTTGAAGTCTTTCATCAAAAGCTCAACCCGTTGAACCGTTTCCTTGTCCGTCAAACCCATGACATATTCGCACCGATACCGGAAATACCGCCGAATAATTTCCTGTTTGGCAGCTTCCTGTGTCGCTTCATCGTTCGTGATGGCAAAGCCGGCGCGATTGACCCCCATATCCGTGGGGGATTCGTAAAACGGTTCGCCGCCCATTATTTTTTTCAATATTCGTTTCAGAACAGGAAATACCTCCACGTCACGATTGTAGTTGACGGTCTTCTGATTATACGCCTCCAGATGAAAAGGATCTATCAGGTTAAAATCCCTGATATCAGCGGTGGCGGCTTCATAGGCCACATTCACCGGATGCTTGAGAGGCATATTCCAGATCGGGAAGGTTTCGAACTTGGCGTAGCCCGCAAAAATGCCCCGTTTGTAATCATGGTATACCTGAGAAAGGGAGGTGGCCAGTTTTCCACTGCCAGGTCCGGGACCGCTCACGATGACCAGGGGTTTATCTGTTTCGATATATTCATTGGCGCCGTATCCTTCATCGCTGACGATCAGATCGATATCCGTAGGATACCCCTTGGTGTACTGATGGGTGTAAACCCGGATGTTTCTTCTTTCCAGTTTATTTTTAAACTGCAGGGCTGACGGCTGGTTTTCAAAACGGGTAATGACAACCCCTAAAACGTCGATTCCCCAACCCCGGAGATCGTCGATGAGTTTGAGGGCATCGGAATCATAGGTAATACCGAAATCAGCCCGCATTTTTTTCCTTTCGATATCGCCGGCATAAATGCAAAGCAGAATGTCGGCCTTATCTTTTAACGCCTGAAGAAGCCTCATTTTTATATTGGGATCATAGCCCGGCAACACCCGGGATGCATGATAGTCAAATAAAAGCTTGCCGCCGAATTCAAGGTAGAGTTTATTGTCAAATTTTTTCGCACGTTCGAGGATTTCAGATTTTTGCTCCCGGATATATTTTTCATTGTCAAACGCCGTATTCGCTGCCATGCTATACTCCTTGTTCTATTTTAGAATCATGAACATCAACTTTACCCGAAGGGATTTTTTATTCCATGAAATATTCACCAACAAATGTTTTAAGTGTGGCTAACAATAAAATCAATATTTATTTAAAACTTAACGCAATTGGGGTCACATTTTGACGCAATAGGCCCCTTAGGGACATTTTAAGTTTCCGGCAATTGAAAAAACAAAACGCCGTAATGGCGCTTTCGGATCAAATCTTGATCGGTGATCAGTGGACGAAGGAAATTAACTTTTCATACGGATAGTATTAATAGATACATGCCATAAGATTTAGGAAAGAAACCCGGGTCGTGTATGCGTTTTTACATTTCTTTATGAGACAAAGAATAGCTTTTACCCGAATATTTCATGAAAAAATTTAGATCATATTATGCGGCTATAATATTTCCCCGGTAATAAACAAAAGGACGCTTCGAATCAATACAAGTAGTCTTGATAGACCGGCTCGAACATCAGAGATTTGACATGGGTTGACAGGTCATCGGGTTTCGGGTTCGTTGCAATGTCTCTTTTATAAACCACCTCGGCTACGGCGGTCGCGATGTGTGCTGACACCTCTCTGATTTTTGTCAGCGGCGGATAAATGCATCCTAGTTTATAATCTTCTTCTGATACGAGTTCAGCCAACTCTTTTGCAGCGATTAGGAACATCTCATCGGTCACATGCCTGGCCCCTGCCGCAATAGCCCCCAACCCTATACCGGGAAAGATATAAACGTTGTTTCCCTGACCCGGCACATACCTTTTGCCGTTGAAGGTGACAGGTCCAAAAGGGCTTCCGCCTGCAAAAACAGCACGTCCTTGAGTCCATTGATACGCTTCTTCCGCCGTACATTCGGATTTGGAGGTCGGATTCGAAAGGGAAAACACGATGGGTCTTTCATTGTGCCTTGCCATCGCTTCCAGTACCGGCCGGGTAAAGGCTTGGGGCTGACCGGAGACGCCGATGATAGCGGTTGGCTTTAACGTTTCAACCGCAGTAAGAAAGTCAGGAATGAACTCATGATCATGGGCATAGGAACGCTTTTGCCGGGCTAATTTTTTACGGCTTTTTACGACCAGACCTTTGGAATCCATATACCAGCACATGTTCCGGGCTTCTTTTTGAGACATGCCTTGGTCTGTGACGGCAGAAACGATGAGATCGCCGATTCCAATTCCCGCTTCCCCGGCACCGAGAAACAAAATTTTCTGCTCCTTTAGATTTCTTCTTGTCATTCGCATCGCCGAGTAAATTCCGGCCACCGCAACACTTGCCGTGCCCTGAATATCGTCATTAAAACAGCAAATCCGGTCCCTATACCGTGCAAGCAAGCGGAATGCGTTGCGGTTGCCGAAATCTTCAAACTGAATCAGAGCCCGGGGAAATGTTTCTCCTACCGCCATGACAAATTCTTCAATCAGTTCATCATAGGTCTCATCATAAGGTCGCAAATTCTGTAACCCCAGATAGAGTGGGTCAGTTAATAATTTTTCGTTATTCGTTCCGACATCAATGCACACGGGCAGACAGGATAAGGGATGGATGCCGGCACAGGCGGTATAAAGGCAAAGTTTTCCAACGGAAATTCCCATTCCGTCAACCCCGAGATCCCCGATCCCGAGGATTCTTTCGCCGTCGGTGACGACGATAATACGAACGTCTTTGTGGGGCCAGTTTTTTACAATTTTGCGTATCCGCCCCTTGTTGTTTGCTGCAATATAAAGGCCGCGGGCTTTCCTGAAAATATGCGAAAACTCCTGACATGCCTGTCCGACTGTAGGGGTATAGATGATCGGCAACATTTCTTCGAGGTTCTCTTCAATCACTTTATAAAATAAAGTGATATTGCGATCGAAAAGCGCCATCAGTGTAATATATTTTCCAAGATCGGTAGGTTTTCTGCGGACGCCTTCCAAAACCTTGGCACATTGCTGTTCCATCGTCAGAATCCGTGGGGGTAAAAGTCCCCGAAGCTTTAGTTTGTCGCGTTCCGTTTCAGAAAAAGCCGTTCCCTTGTTCAAAAACGGATCCTGAAGCAGTTTCAGGCCGACAGGTAATTTTTTTGGAATGTGAGGCATTGTCCGTGCTCCTTTCTGTGACTCTAATTGACGCTGATGCTCAATGGAAAATTATGGATTAATCGGGAATAAATGACAATATTCATTCAAATTGCAGCGTCATCCACATCAACGGGGAAAGGCGTCAGGTCTCGATCAGTGAGTAGTGGTCTTCGGAAGTTAGCATAACATTTTATTATATTTGATAAATCCAAAACAATCATAAAAAACCGTGTGCCGACAGAGTTATGCACAAAAATCTATGCGGTGATGCACATTTTTCTGTGCATCTTTTAAACCCATCCGCCACAGTCACTCCTTACATGATTTGGTAAAATAAAAATTTCATCCTCTCCGACTATTTCTTCTTGTTCGCCATGGTATAAGTCATAAAGCCTCCGCTTAGGTTTTTTGACTTAAAACCGTTTTGAACCAGAATTCTGTGCCCCAGATACCCCCTAAAGCCTATGCCACAAAACGCGATGTAATTTTTTTGCTTATCAAGTTCGGATAGTCTGCTTCTAAGCTCATCGATGTAAATATGCAAAGCGCCTTCGATCTTTCCCACACGGTTCAACTCAAATTTGGTGCGAAGGTCTATCAAAATCGCACCGTTTTTTTGAAGCTCTTCAAGTTCACTCCTATGGACGATGTCCATATCCCCTTTAAGAATATTGGCAGCCACAAAGCCGCAAATATTGATAGGGTCTTTTGCCGATGAATACGGGGGAGCATACGCCAGTTCCAGCTCTTGGAGGTCGTAGACGGTCATTTCACCCCGAATGGCGGTGGCAAGCACATCGATTCTCTTGTCTACCCCCTTTTTACCCACGATTTGAGCCCCCAGCACTCTACCGGTGCCCGGGGAAAAAAGAATTTTAATCGATGTGTTGGTGGCACCCGGATAATAGCCGGCATGGGAACCGGAATGCGTGTAGGAAACCAGATAGGGAATGTCGTGCTTTTTCAAAAATTTTTCGTTGATACCGGTGGATGCCAGAACCATATCGAACACTTTGACCACCGAAGTCCCCAGCGTTCCGGTAAAGATGGACGTTCTGCCCAGAGCATTGTCTGCGGCAATACGCGCCTGTTTATTGGCAGGTCCTGCCAGAGCGGTCAGTGTGGGAAATCCAGTGACGATGTCTCTGACCTCCACCGCATCTCCTACAGCATAGATATCCGGATCGGAAGTTCTCATGGTGTCATCTACCGCAATGCCGCCGGTTGGGCCTATTTTCAGACCCGCCTGTTTGGCCAGTCTATTCTCGGGTCTGATCCCTACGGAAAGCAGCACCAGGTCACATTCAATTTCGCGTCCTTTTTGCGTGGAGACCAAAATCCGGTCACTTGCTTTTGAAAATGATTTTACGCCGTTTTCAAGCTCGAGTTCCACGTTTTTGGCTTCAAGATGTTCATGAATCAGGGCCGCCATTTCATAGTCCAAAGAAGGCATCACCTGGTCGAGCATCTCCACGATGGTCGTTTTAACGCCTCTCTCGGTCAGATTTTCGGCCATCTCGAGGCCGATAAAGCCGCCGCCCACCACAACGGCGCATTGGGGATTGCGTTCATCCACAATCTTTTTGATTCGGTCTGAATCGGGTAAATTTCGAAGGTGAAAAATATTTTCCAGTTCAATGCCCTCCAGGGACGGCTTGATGGGTTCGGCCCCGGGAGATAAAATAATCTTGTCATAACTTTCCCAGTATTTTTCCCTCGTAGTCGTATTTTTTATCTCAACTGTTTTTTCTTTAGTATTTATACCGACGACTTCGGAGAAGATACGCACATCAATGTTATAGCGCTGTTTGAATTTAGCCGGTGTGGCCAAAAGAAGGTGATCGCGCTTTTTGATGACATTTCCGATATAATAGGGAAGCCCGCAGTTGGCAAAGGAGATATATTCTCCCCGCTCAAAAACGACAATTTCAGCATCTTCGCTCACTCTTCTCGCCCGGGCCGCTGCTGTAGCGCCTCCGGCAACTCCACCAACAATAACCAGTTTAATGCCCATATTTTCCCCCCAAAATAAGTTTATATGTTTCTATATGACACATGATATAGCATTAAGGATTAAAATCGAGCAACCATTTCCAGCAAGGGATGATGCAAACAGTAGTGCCATTCATTTTTTCGACAAAACGGCTTAGATTTGTTGTGCGCAAACTTTCTCCATTTCAAAGCTCATCGATGGGCTGACGATATATAACAGCAAACTGTTTTTCGGGTATTTCTTTTTACGCATATGTTACTCAGGTTCGGGCCAGGTCGCTGCGTTTTCCATCAGTGCCTTGACCGGTTCGAGACCGTAAGGCGATCCTTCTTCGATGGCTTTGAGTACGGTCCCTCCTCCGGTGAAAAAATAATATTTAGCGTCATCCATGGCGGCCAGATACAGGCCGGGACTGAGGTTCTTGAACTCCTGGAGAGTGTCGCCTCCGCCGTAGAGCTTTTGGGCTTGCCAGTTCCGGTCGATGGTTTGATCCAATTCCTTGGAACCCTCATAAAAGTGCGGGGTAAACCCCATGACCGCATTTACCAAAATGGTCTTAGCCGAGCTGATAACGTTGGCTACTCCGGGAGCATCGAAAGATTCCGGGGCCACGTCGAGCAGGTATCGGTACTCTTCCCCCGGTTTAAAATTCCTGATGTCGAGCGTCCGGAACTTACCTTCCACACGCCCCTCAAGGGTATCCGACTCGACCACGAAGGGGAGCTCTACTATTTTTTTGTTCTGGCGGTCCTGCCGGACCAGTTCTTTGGCTGCACGGATGTCATCCTCGCCGACTCCGGCCACCCGAACATCATACTTGGCGCACAAAAAGGTATTGTAGATAACTCCGCCCAGCAAAAGGTGGTCAACCTTTTTGTAGATCTCGTTGAGCGGACCGATTTTGGTGTCGTATTTGGCTCCGGCGACCACGGCAACGAAGGGGCGTACCGGCTCCAAAACTTGCTCAAGAAATATGAGTTCTTTCTGCATAAGAAAGCCGGCGTAACTTGGCAAATACCGGGCGACGTCATAGGTGGAGGCATTGGGCTGCCAGGAACCGAATGCGTCATTTACAAAGACGTCCGCCAGACCGGCCAGCTGCAGCGCAAAGCGCTCTCTGGTTTCACCGGTAGCCTCCTCGCCTTCGAACCAACGCGTATTGGGCAGATAAATTCCGCCGATCCGGTGGGCGCGCAGATCCCGGATATGCCAGTTGATGGAGGTATCTATCTGCCGGATACCGACGTCGGGATCAACTGGAAACCGAGGCACCGAAAATTTGGTGTGAAGTTTGCGTTCCAGATAGTCAACAATAGGCTGGACCGAAGTATTGTTTTCCACTTTGATTCGGCCGGTCTCTTTTTCCCTGGGCCGGCCCACGTGGGACATGAGAATAAGCCGTCCGCCTCGTTCCACGATGTTGTACAACGTGCCGATGGTGGCATCGATGCGGTAGGGATCATGAATCTCTCCTTTTTTAACGACATTGTGGTCCACTCGCACCAGAACAATCTTGTCCCTCAGATCAGCGTTCTGGATGAGGGGCAAGCGAGAGTCTAATTCCGTGCTGTTCATGACGATAACTCCTTATTTTTTTGGCGTTGAATCCATTTCCAAAGCGCTTTTTTTGAGATATTCCAAAGGGGCATGGGGGCAGAGCCAGCGAAAAGTGATTTGGGCAACAGTCCGTTAAGTTTCGGACCCATATTTTTTTAAACGAATATAGAAGAGATCCTCACTTTTAATTATTTATCAATTCAAATATGCAATGTCTATCATAATTTTTTGACCCGGCAAAAGCGAACAAATTCCTCGTAGGCGGAAAAAGAACGGTTGCAAAAGGAAAACTGCAGGGGGGTTTTGAGAATGCCGGAGCTGCCTGCCACGAATTGAATTAGCCTTTGCAGGTCATTTTCGGGTATAATGAACTTTTAATGGAGGGAATTCCGGAAGATCATTCCCTCATTGCGAACCTTGATATCATCAGAGAACAAATCGATAAAATGGGAGCGATTACAAGAAAGATGGTGATGATCAGAAAATATGAAACCAAACCCGACACCAAGAGCACTATCATCATTGATATCGATAAATTTTCAGATACGATAACATGAGGGGGATACGATATATCTTATAATGACCCGGGCCAAATCCCGATCAGTGAGGGCATGGAATCAGAACCCGGTTTTGACAAACCATCCGCCAGGCAAACGGCCTATTTTATGGCATCTTCAAAAGGTGCCATTCCAATTCGTTCGATTGTTTTACCGAGGCGTTCACGTTTCTCTGCTTTTTCCTGATAGCACTGGACAAGTTTATCGACAACCTGCAATACCTCGGCATCATCCAGGCCCGACACGATTTCTTCGGCGATCCGTGGTTCGGCACCCACATTGCCGCCGATGACGACCGTCCAGCCGTTCTTTTTTCCGATCAGACCAACATCCCGCACCCACGATTCGGCACAGCTCAAATGACAGCCGGATACCGCCATCTTGAATTTGCCGGGCAACTCCTTTGCATGATAGCGCTTGTCCAGCTCCATTCCGATGCCCAGAGCGTCCTGGCGGCCCACTTTGCAAAATGTGGTCCCGGGACAAGCCCTGACACTCCGAACACAAAGCCCCACTGCCGCTCCTTTTTCCAGTTGCAATTCATCCCAAACCTGATCGATATGTTCTTCCTCGAGCCCGACAATGGCAATACGCGCTGCCCCGGTAATCTTGATGGCCTGGGCATTATATTTTTCGGAAACATCGGCAATCTTGCGGAGTAGCTCGGGAGTGACAACGCCGCAGGGAATATGGGGTGCTACGGCATATGTTTTGTTGTCTCGCTGCAATATGGCGCCTTTTTCGCCCAACTTAAGCATCTTTACCTCCTTGTTCGCATTTCATTTTATCGTTTACGGCATTCGGGTTGATTCGCCTTGAAGATACTTGTCATATTATTTAACCTGTGTCAAAAAAAGCAAGCGGTTTTATTATTTTAGGTAATTGATTAAGTTACGGCACCAATGTTATTAAGGTGTCATGGACTTAAATGTATATCATAAGCTGATTCACAGCGAAAATAGGGCTCGAAAATACCTTACAAAAAAATGTCGAAAAAATGGACGTCGATTTTGCCCTCGCTGTGACCATCTAAAACTGTATAAGTAAATATTTTGTCGACGTATCGCTTTTTTATATTGCGGAATGGATTCCTCCCACCCGCCATCGAAAACAAGTGTCTTGCCCAGAATCTAAGGTTTGGAGACATATAAATTGGTTGATGGCGTAAGGAAAAGAGCTTCAAATCAGACGATCCGTATCATAAAATACCCGTTTTAATTCTGTGGGTGCAGGAAATTCAGGTTGGTTAATATTGATATACAGCTCAACGTGATGAAGCTATCTCAAAATAATCTTTTCGCCCAACCTCGGCGTTGGAGCCTCGTTTTAAGTCCTCCGGGTTAAAACTCGGCCCCGCCTTTTTATCCCGCTGGGTTTTAGCGGGGGATCTTGAACCAAAATCTTTATTTTGAGATGGCTTCATGATATTTTCCTTAAATCGCCACCTTTGGAGAACAGTAGTCGGTTGACAATACCGCTATCTTCAGGTATTTGAAATGCAGCCGGTGATGTCTGGATGAAAATCAGACGTATTTGTAAGATAGGTTCTAATAAGAGAATACAGGAAAAGTTATTCACAATAATTGAGAAAGGAAATGTTTATGGGCTACCGGTGCAATGCGGCCAAGGTAAAGGAAATCATAAAATTTCGAAGTAAAATTGCACAAGTCAAACGTCTCTTGGGTTGTGGCACAAACAAAAAACTCAATAGATTAAACACCTGGAATCATTTTCTGTTTTTTATTTTGCTATTTTTTTGCTTCGTGACATCAGGCTATGCTATAGATGTTACCCTCAATTGGACCCCGAATAATGAATCAAACTTAGCGGGTTATGCAGTTTTTTATCGTCAAGAAGGTCAGTCATATAATTACACCAACCCATATTTTGAAACCACTGAACCCACGTGCACTGTTTATGATCTGGATGAAAATCAGACGTATTATTTTATAGTAAGAGCATTCAGTACTGAAGGTTTTCAAAGTGCTAACTCCAACGAAGTGTTTCTTGAAGCAGTAACAACCACGGGCAATTAGCCGCCAACAGGAGACGCCGGCCCCAGATCCGGCCTGTGGGGTTTCGTATATGCACCATAAACATTCATTTTATTTTCGGTTATTTTTCTTACGGTCCCAAAACCGTCACTCTGTTTCATTTCTCCCATAATGGGATTTGTTTTCTATCGTGACTTGGCCCTGAGTTCCAATCGCCGCCCTTTTGGGTATTTATTGGTCTATGCCATTGTTAAAAAGTAAAATTTAAATCTAAAATGCCTCAGAAAAACCAAGATAGCATTGATCGGCATTCGAAAAAAACGAAAATTCGAAATCAAATCAAAATGGAATCAATTGTGATGCTGTTCTCAACCATAGCTGTAACCGGTCTGGCTGTTTTCATTATCTTTTGGTTGTTAGTAGTTCATATAATATAAAGGCATTACCCCTAAGGTATCCGCAAGTTAATAGGGTTAAAACATGTGAGGAAGAAGATAACAGCAATATGCTTTGCTAAAGGGTTAGAAATTGATGTTTTTTCGAAATCCGCTATAGATCGAAAGGGCATTGAACATTTTAAACGGCTGAAACAAGAGTAACATTTCGAGTTTTAGATTATGAATTATGCACTCTTGGCCTTCAAAAAGTGAAAGGAGAAAAAACATGAACAAAGCAGATTTGATCAACGAGGTTGCCAAGGTCTTAAAAACCAAAAAGGATGCCCAGGCGGCCGTGGAGGTTGTTCTTTCAAGCATTAAAGAGGCACTGGGGAAAGGAGACGCCGTATCATTGGTTGGGTTCGGCACATTTAAGGTGACAGAAAGGAAAGCTCGTAAAGGCAGAAATCCTCAGACAGGAGAAGAGATATATATTGCGGCAAGTAAGGTGCCAAAATTTGTTGCAGGAAAGGCTTTGAAGGAAGCTGTGAAATAATTATTTGTTTGTAGATAACCGATAAAGGCAGAGTCAAAATGACCCTGCCTTTTCTATTTGTATGCCCGGCAGTGGGCACTTACTCGATTTTGGTTTCCAAAATAAAACAACCTTAAGTTGTTGTTAAAAAATCTTCCTGCAAAAATAGCCACACAAAGATTTCGAACTTTGATTTCAGATTTAAATTGAGGTTAATGATTCGTATATGCTAAAAATAATGCTATGAAGTATCATCCGGGGATTTCCTATAAAATTTTCTCAAATATCATCTTTTTAATTATCACTTTTTCTGGAATAGTACTGTGCTGTTCCTCTGAAACCAGAGCATATGATTATATTGTTAGACCAGAAGATACGTTAAGCGAAATCACACTCATGTTCACCGGCACCCGGGACTATGAGAAAATTGCACAGCAAAACCGGATTTCAAACCCCGATTTAATATATCCAGGAGATATCATCAGCCTACCTTCATCCAGACCCATTGAAACCCTTAGAAACTACCTTGCCGCAATATATAAATCAGAAGAAATGAAAGCATATAAATTGCTCTCTACCAACACGCGTTCAAATATTTCTTATGATGAATTTAAAAAGGCGTTAGATAAGATAACGTTTTATAATTTAGACTCAATGCGTATCTGTGCAGATTTTATTGAAAATGAGAATCATATCTTACAAATAAAGATTTTGTTAGCACAAGATCCCGCAAGTTGGGGGTTTAACTTAATTAGAGAAAAATACAAGTGGTACATATTGTTATTCGATCTCAATCCTACAAACCCACAAGATGATGGATTTATCGAATGGAGATGCAATGGACCATATGAACCTCCCACGGATACGACTGTGACCCAAAACGAGCCAATCCGTTATGCGGGACGAAGTTGATTTGGCGCCTTTCAGATTCCTTCTAAACATATTTCCAACCTAAAGATGACAGTTTTTTCCTATTTAACCATACTGAATGATCATCAAAAACCATGAACCACTATAGCTGTGCACAGAAAACTGTGCATCAATGCCCAGTTTTCTGTGCATTTTTTAATTCCATATGCTTATTAATTTCCCACACGCTGCAATCAATTTCTTATAAGCCACTAAAAAATATAGGTTTTTACCGTTCTGTGCGCACAAAACAGAATTTGGCACATATGTTGAATAGAATTCTATTTAATACATCCTGCCTAAAGGAGCAAATGTTATGAAATTCAACGTTATGTTCGTTGACGATTCAATGAGTTTTCTTGAATCTTTGCAGTGGTTGTTCAAGGACGAACCTTATTATCTATTTACTTTCGACAACCCCCTTGACGCCCTGAAAGTTATAGGAACATTGGAGTGGGCTGTTGTCGTTGCGGATCGATCGATACAGAAAATGGGTGGTCTTGAATTTTTGAAAAGGGTTCGGGCAGATTCGCCTCGTACAATGGGGATAATCATGAGCGATGATAATGAAATTGCGGGGGAATCTGATTCGTCATATTCCGAATGCGTTTATCGATGTGTCAAGAAGCCTCTGAAGAAAAATGAAATTAAACAAGCGGTGAAGATGGCAATTGCGTATTATGAAACCAATGTCGGCAGCAAAGAGCATGCAACTTCGACGTAAAACACCCAAAAAACGTTGCTTTACAATATGTATTGGTAAGTAACTCAATTTTCGCACCCCAATATTACTATAACATCATAGAATATCAGAAAAACACCTCCTCTTTGTGCCCTATATAGCATCATGTGAGTTTTTTCTATTTACCCATCTCATTCATATAATTTTACCTAAAAAAAATTCCCAGCCAACTTAATTTGTGCCCGATATAGATTTATGAATGGACACGAATTGGCATGGTTCCAAAAAGAGAAATTTTCATGATTATGAAATGAATTTCATAAAAATTGGCAAAATTATTCACAATATTCGGCAGTGTTAATGTTGTCGGACAATATAACTTTTCGTTATTATATTAAATACATCTTTATGGAGAATTTGGCACGATTGCTGCATAATGCTTAATTATGCTTAGTTATAAAGTTAAAAACGTTCGTTGAAACAACATTAACGCAAGTGAGT
>Ga0224513_10000002_pt1 | contig 83199 bp, 93 predicted proteins | sample SF_May12_sed_USG_5_FD_169109 | JGI IMG/M metagenome (GOLD analysis project Ga0224513, IMG submission 169109) | Sediment microbial communities from San Francisco Bay, California, United States - SF_May12_sed_USGS_21 | ecosystem: Environmental > Aquatic > Marine > Sediment | place: USA... | reverse complement strand
AGATCTTGTATGTGTATGAATCCCCAACTGAGAGATTCTTTCCAAGATGCCACATGTTGTTTTTCTGATCAGATACTTGTTCGCTGTAAGAAAGAGAATATGCATTTGGAATTATCACATCAAATGTCAATCCAACTGTTAATACGACAATCACAAGCAGTGGCAAACATCTTTTTATTTTTTTCACAAAGGATTATTGTGATTTACTTAAAAGGATAAAAAAAGAAAAGAAAAAAGATTGCAAGGCTTAGTTGCTTCCAATCAGAAATACTACGTTTGCAGTTGTACTGACATCCTGATCAGATGAGAACACGGGTGTCGAAGAAGAAGCAAATGATCTTTCCATACTTTCATCAAATGCCATGTTAAACATTGGCATTGGAGGCGGAATCATTCCAAACTCAGACAGTGATATCGCCTTTACTCCCGTAATGGAGTAGTCAAGTGGTGCAAGTGCGTTTTCAGCTTTTGTCTTTGCATTCATTATTGCTTGCTCAATTAACTCATCTTTGAGCTGCAGATGTTTTTCAGGTGACAGTGTAAATGATACGTTGTCTACTCTGTTTGCCCCTGCAGTTACGGCACCGTCTATGATGTCAGCTGCCAAATCCAATTCAGAAGTCTCTACAGTTATGGTGTTTGTCACCCTATATCCTGTCAAGTCTTGCTTCCATCTTTGAGTGATTGGATCCTCATATCCCTCATACACTGGATAGATGTTGAATCTTGATGTGTTGACTTCATCCTCTGTTATTCCAGTTAGTTTGATTGCATCTATGATTCCAGTCATAGTATTGGAATTTGCATCAAGTGCTTGCTTTGCTGTAATCTCTTGTGTTTCCACTCCAAAGGTAATTACCAGCAAGTCAGGCTCAACTGAAGTAGTTACAGTTCCTGTAACTGAGATTATCTTTTCCTCTGAGGCTACAGGTGCCTCTTGGGCCAATGCTTGATTGTCCTCAAAATATGATCCCGCAGATGTTATCATCATGACTGCAGCCATCAATACTGCTGCACTCGTCACAAATGTCGTTGATTTTGTTTTCATTGCATTGTGATAAAATAATCAAAAGATAAGGTTTGATGAAATTACAATTTCACCGTAAATATTATAAATTAAAAAAAGAGCGAAATAAAAAAAATTATTCGTTCTCATCATTGACGAATATCCAGGACAGTCCCTGCACTTCTTCCCAATTGTTTGAATTGTTATCTTGATTCATGGTATGATGTAACTTTACAAAATTTGTATATAATATTCAGGAAGAATTTGTTCATCTGAATCATAGTTGGAATGGTATGAAACTCAAACAACACTTAAGATAAGAGTTGGGCCAAAGTTGCCCAACCCGGTATGGGACGTAAACTGTCTGGTCAGTTAACAGATGAACTATGATTCCATCGTAGTATGTATGGATAAATTATACAAAATTTGCATAAAAGGTAAACTGATGAATCATCAGTATGATCTAAATACCATCACATCAAAATCAATCCAGTTGGAGCTGTCACCGAGACAACAAAAGTATAATCATTCTCCAAATGTTATCGTCAAGCGTTGTCGGTCTTAAGTTCCAATGTTAGAGTTTTCTTTTTGTTATTTACGTTTAAAATAATTTGATCTTCTTTAGTCCAACCCAGTTTTTGGATAATCTCATCAGGTATGTTAATTCTGTACTGAAGATATTTTGTTGTTCGATCTGTTCCAAGATATGTTCTATGTTGTAGTTTGATTGTTTTCACAGATACATCATAATGCTGCTTATCTTAAAAGGTAGAAACTATGGGGCGTGTTACAAATGAGAATAACAGTAATCAGGTTACCTAGTGAATATGGGGTCGGACTTTACTAACTATCTTTTGCAGTTTTAGTTCTATCTCATCAGAAGGCTTTTTGCCAATCTGTCCAATTACACCTACAAAGTCGTTTATTATCTCGTCTTTGGGGTATATTTTCATTATAATTACAATATGTGTTTCACGCCTAAAAGTATCACTATTGAAATATCCTCACGCCTACAGTAAGTCACAAGTTCATAGATTCATTATATATGACAGATCAGTCATCTCTGCCAGCAGGATGTAACTTTCTTACATCTTTTATGATTTCAGCAAGTTTTTCATTTATCTCATTATGATCATAGTTATCCATATCTAAGATAGTTCTGAATTCCTGAACAAGTCTGTCTTTATCTTGGATCATCAAAATGATATGCATACAACAAATTAAAAGACATTGATAAGTTTTACCAATTTTCAGGTTTATCTGTCTGAGCTATATTTTTTGACAATTCTGAGGATCATAAATGCTGCAAATGTCAAGGCAAGAATTATGATTACCCATTCATAGATGACACCTTCAAAGATATAATGAATCGGATCCGGTGTAACAGGGTTTAGTTGTTCTAGTGTAATTTCTGGTAATGTTATTGTGGATTCTCCGCCCCACATGTTGACTCCGATGATATTTACTTCTGATAACTGGTGTTCGTCAGGTACTGAGATGTAGCATGCGCCACTTGACTTTATCCCAAAGCATTCAGGCAATTCATCATCATCATAGTGTACGTCATTAATGAATAGTGATTCTAGAACACCAAAGTTCTCATCATAGAAATATTTTAGCACCTTCATGTTTCCCGGGTCTCGCTCAATGTTCAAAACGTTATCATCATCCATGTTTAGCTGATAGTTGTAATCAATTGAAAAATCATACCAAATGTGATCAAACTCGTTTGTGGATTCTATGGAACCGTTACCAGCAGTAATTGATATTGTAAATGGCGACAAGGCATCAAGTCCTGTAGTCAATGGAATTGGCAGTATGCCGTCTTTGGTATCAAGCAGATACTTGTTTGAAATGTCAGTTACTTCATTTGGATCAAAGACTTGATCAATTGTAGTGTCATACTGGGTAAATGATGATAACACACGTCTGGTCTTTTCCAGTGATATGCTTCCTGTTCCCTCTATTGCGAGGTTATCAAGAGGATAGATGTCATGGCCATTTACCACTACAATGTCGTTTCCCTCCATGTCAAGTCCTGTTACTATTTGCGCAAATCCGTCATCATCAGCATCATAGATTACCTTGTCATGCACATACTGGTCAAGATATGAGGTACCCGCAATCTCTTCTCTTGGCGTTATGGTTATCAAAAGATTTATCGAGTCATCTTGCATGCCGTCTGAATCAACTGCCAACACGTTTACAGTATTATGGAAGAATGATTCTGGATACATGTACTCATCAAATGTAAGAAATGATACATCATGTCCTGCAAAATTTACAGACTCCAAAGTGTTGTACACAGTCGCATTCTCGTATCTTGGAATCTTTAGCACGGGATCCAAGACAACATCAAGCAAACCGACATAGCTAAACTTTACCTTGCCGTATCCTGCCTTCAAAAAATTGGCAGTACCATGCTCTCCTACCTCATATGGAACCATACTTGGAAATTCAGTTGGTATCAACTCGTCTTCTATTTCGGTAGATTTTCCAACAGGAATCTCGTTTGTTATTATTCCAACATGATTTGCCTCATCCCATGTCAACTGAATGTCTTCAGAGTAATCTGTTGCAATTGGCGTGGTACCGTCAATAAAGTCAAACTCCCAGGGGTCTGCACCCCAAGTAGAATAGAAGTAATCATTAATCTTGGAACGTCTGTCCTCGTGGATGCCAATGGCATCATCAGGGTTTGCATCAGTGCTTTCGTTTCCAAAGTAGTGCAATGCATAACCTATCCTGTCATCAAAGGCAACCTTTTGGTCATCTCGCAATACAGGATACACGTAACTTTCATAGATTGGCTCATACTCTACTACCAACTCATCAATTGTTTGTGTAAACTCGTCAATCTGCGAAACAATGTTGTACAATCTTGCAATGTATTTTATCTCATGTTCTCCAATGTTATCAAGTGAAGTCGCATTAAACATGGTGTTGCCGCCACCGTAATCAAATGTTCCAGTCCATGGAAGAAATCCTGATACCTCCATCGTGTTGACACAAAATGCTGCATCACAAAAGAACTCGTCTTCCAATACTAGAGGATCATGAATCTTTTCATATTCCACAAAGATGGTTCCGACCCTGTCATTTTTGAACAGGTATACCGGATTGTGAACCACGTTGATTGCATCCCATACGTAATAGGACTCATCAAGATTTCTAGATAGGTATCCTGCACTTTCAGTAAACTCTTCTCCAACTGTCCACATGTCTACTGTCATGTTTGGCAGCCTCATTGGCACTGCCTGCGCTGCACTTGCAGATACTGTATTCCAGCTGCAGCTCCACCCGGAATCCGTTTTATGACATACATACTGCTCGGCTATTGCCCTTTTTGACAAGGATACTGAGCCTGTAGTATAGTCAGGTGTTATCACTCCAGTCCCAGAATCTGACGTGCTACCATATGTGACTCCCTTGATGCAGTCAGGACCGTTTGGAACAGTATTGTTTGGCGTTGACTGGAGGGGGCATGGCTGCCAAAAGGAACCGCATCCGTCCTTCCAGGTTGTAGTGGTATAATCAAATGCGTCTCCTGGATAGAATGTCTTGTCGGGGTTGTTTCTGTGAAATGAATCATGATGTGCAGAATACACGTCAATCTGAACATGAACAAAACATCTCTCTTTTCTCAGGGTATCTGTATTCACATCACCGCTTCCAGCTACTTGATGAACTGTATACAACAGTACAGAATCACCATACGAATTATTGATGTTGTTTAACGGAACAACAAACGTTCCAAGAAGGATTAACAAAATTACTAGAAACGCTCTGGATTTCACAAAAAATATTATGTCATTATTTTAAAAGGCAGAGAACAATTCTATTTTATTTGGTCTTGTATGTATGATGGGGTCTTTTCTTCCAGTACAACACCGCATTTACCGCAGATTAATTCTCCTGCACATTCATCAGCAATTACTTTCCCGTAATGAACATTCTTTGAAATGTTGCAAGATTCTTGGGATGACTCCATTAAATGACAATGGAGTTTTTTCATAAAAGCAAAAAATATTATTTTTATTCTGGTGTGTCTTCAGATTTTGCCATCTCTGCTGCCAGATAACTGACAAACATTTTCTCATCCTCAGCATCAAAGAGTATCGCATCCATTGTTATTTCTTGGATGTGTGAGCATTTCTCGCATTTGATTCTCATGAAATTATACATCTCGATAAGATAAAAGCAAGAATCCATTTTTGTCATAAAAAAAATATTATTTTAAAAATAAAAAAAGAAAAAAGAATTAGAATTCTAGGGGCCCTTTGACACATCCAAGATATTTCTTAGAGGAAATAGTAATGAATAGCCCAACAAACATGAAAATCACCCCCAACGCCTCCGAGATGAGTTGATAATTTACATCCCTTATTTTCTGTCATCTAAGACTCCCTCCAATTCGCACCACAAGCAGTACATGTTCCCATGTATCCGTTGTATTTCCTGCAGAACTTTATGATTGTCCCATCACCGCAATTTTCACACGGTCCCAAAGACTCCTCTGGAATCAGCATGAACCCTTTTTCGTACAGTTCGGCCATGTCATTATTTGACTCTTCATTCATTTAACATCACGCCTCTCACTTCTCCGGCAATTGTCAATCTTGGCACTTCGTGGGTTCTTATGCCAGAGAAGTCTACTGTCTGCATGCAAGTATGCAAGAACTGCGGTCTGCAATATGATGATGATTCACCACAGTGCACGCATTGCCATTTTAACATACAAAAGCCACGCATCTAACGTTCCACCCCTTTTGCCAAATGACAAACTATCCTAGGTCTATTTTACCAAAGTTGTAATGTCAGATTATAAAAAATGCTCCGTAGTTGTGAATATACCAATAAGGAATGGAACTAAATGGGATTGTTCAAACAGATTATTACAAACCCGTCAATTATTTCTTAAATGGTCTTATTGCCTTGTAGGTTCCGTCTTTTAGCTGTATGAATAACGGCGCGTGCCCGTTTGGATTTCCTCGTCTGTATGATGCAAATATCTTTCTAAAGGCGTCCGGATTTTTTGGCCTGCAAATTTTGATTGCCTGAATCGGAGTAAACGGCTCTTTGAGTTTCTTTGATGTGATTGCCTTTACTATCTTGGGGTATGCTTGTGGAGCCATTGTATGATGTCTGAATAATTGTATGGTTAATATGAATTTATGATGAATTTTCAAAAATCACTCCATGAAAAACAGTTTGAAACTATCTGAATGACTCTTAATTACATACAACCATGATTCTTCAGAATCAATATCATAGACTCCAACAAACAGAAAAAATATCCCAATTGCCGACAAAGGAACAAAGATAATTTTCTGTGTGCGATTCTTCAACATGCAATCTGCCATTATTGGAACAGTTGTCATAATTACAAACGCTGAAATGATTGCTGGAATCACAAATCGATCAGAATTTTGTACAGTCCAAGTTTCAGGCGTATCAGTATAACCGATGGCGTAATAATAAAAAATCGTGCTTATATGATTAAACCGCGTATTGGAATCATGAGCTTTAGAAGATGTGTACATTGTAACAGAGAATACGAGGATGTCTTTAACAGAAGAATATGTTCTGATGAGTGTTCATCAGAGATCTCATAGATAATGTTGTAACGTGCCTTATCGTTAAAATTTCCAATGCGTTTTCATCTTACGGGGACGTAGGTTAGATTGGTGTCATACTGCCAGTCTCGGGTACTGGAGGTCATGGGTTCAAGTCCCATCGTCCCCATTCCAATCAGCGAAGAACACAAGAGGATAAAATTTCAAATATACTTTGTTTTGTAATGTTTGCTTATGACAAATGATGGTAATGATAATGATGGAATTTCTTTTTGTAACATTTGTCTTGATGTTACAGATGTTGTAAAGTGGGATACGATACACGTTTGTCACAAGTGTCTGTCAAACATAAAATTAAAACAAAAAGAAGAAAAAACAATCCCAGAACTTCCAAAGGAACAGATTGCCGGAGGAATAAAAGATGAGTTGTAGATTGGAAATTAGATTATAGTATAATTGCGAACTTTTTAGAAATTGGACAGTTTAACGCAGTTTGCCAGATTTTTGTGCCTGATTAGCCCATAATTTACACCAAATCATCAAAAATCTGATCAGGACGGTCAGGACAGTCCGGATTATCAGGACGGTCAGGAGGTTAAATGTAAATGAAATATGTCATGATATGGGCAGAAGCAACAGTGAACCGCCATATCGTTTCATTAGAAATGTATGGAGTGAGGGCAGCGGTTCGTTGTGTTTTAGTATTCCGTCTGAAATTGTCAAAAAGATGAATGTGAATTCAGATAGTTTTCTGTATGTTGAGCTAGTCAATGACACAACATTTGGCGTGCGAAAAATAAATCACAAGCTATCAAAAAATGAGATTGAAAAGATTCAAAAGATTAATCCAGAAACGTCAGACAAAAAACAATTGGAAGCAAAAACCATTGTGCAAAAAAAGCAAGAGGATGATAATGATGATAACAGTTACAATCCCTTGGATGAAGTGTTTTAAATCAGAAATGCCTTGACATTTTTCTTGTCAGTTACCTGGAAATCATAAACCTCTAACAGTTTTTTGCTTTCAGACCAGCAATGACACATATCAAAGCCCATGTCCCTCCACTTTTCCATGTTGAGTCTTGCATGCTCTGGATGACTTGCCAATTCACTTGCTGACTCTATCTCTATGCTGATTGACTTTTCCTCATCATAATGATATCCAATCAGGTCAGAGCGATACTTTTCTTTCTCAATGTCTTGAGATGCCAACGAAATAAAAATTTCTTTATCCAGATACTTTTGCATTACTTTGTGTGTCACTCTTGGAATGTCCTCAGCTGTTCCTATCTTGGTGTAGTCAATCGTGAAATAATCCTCAACTGCCTTTTTGGAGAGAAAATATTTTACATTCCGAGTTGAATCATCCTTTTCTACAATTCCATTTTTCATCATCTTCTTTAGGATAGATACAACATCATCACGGGTTTCTGCCTTTACTTGCTTTGTAATTTCAGTCAGCTGGAGTGAACTCTTCTTGTAAAGAACCACCATGATTTGCCATTGTTTCTTTTCGGGAGGTGGAACTGTGATGTATCTCATCCACCTGTCCTTTTCTATCTGCTTTTGCTGCAGTATGGATGAATTATCATCTGCTTCAAACGAACTCTCCATCTTGCCATTCCCGTACAGTCTCTTTTGATTAGAGATAAAATCAGTCAGGAATTGCTCCTTTTCATTAATGGTTGGAGGGTGATGAAGCCAAAACTGCAAGGGCGTTGACTGCTCTTCGCCTGCTGCTGCACGCATCTTGATTGTCCAGCGATAGTCCTCCTGGGATGCCAGTTGTTGCTGAATCTCCTTTGAGAATCTTGGATCCCAGATATTTGCAAGTTTTGATGCGTCCTTGCCAGATATTCTTCCAGCTATCTGGGTCCCACAGTTTCCGGTGATTTCCTCCAACAAAGAGTCAGAAATTTGTGCAGTTGTCTGGTGTGCCAATAGTAATCCAAGACGGTATGATCTTGCTTGCGATAGAATCATTGGTAACACATGCAGGTCTGAGACTATCTGGAATTCATCCAAAGCTAGTATGACATAGTTTCTATCTTTTTCTGCAATTCGTGATGCTCTTTCCTGTATGGTAAACCACAGCTTTATGACAAAGGCCTGTATTGCCAATGGTTGTATGTGATGAGCCAGGTGCAGTGAGGATATTCTGACTATTGTGTACTGGTTTGGTTCTATCAAGTCTTCAAACTTTACGGTTCCATGTCTTACGCAGAACACTTTTTTTAATATTGGATCTGTTGCAAACTGCTCTACCCTGTTTAGCAACGGCACAAATGATTCAGGACGCAGTGTTGCAATTGATGTTAGGGCTTGCTTCATTGCTTCAGAGTCTGGCATCCCCAAGGCCTTGAACATTATCTGCAGGAACTTTTCTTGTTCCTCTTGTATGTTGATTATAATATCATACATGTCCAAAAAAGTTGGTGCGTCATTGTTTTGGTACATGTAAAACAGTAACACGCGAAATATTCTCTCCATCTGTACAAAACTTTGTTGCTGGTTGTACCATTCCTTTAAAATTTCCATGAAATATCCGACATATCGTGAAACTGTTTCCTGTCTTTCTGATGGATTGTATTTTGGCAGTTCCAACGGGTTAATTGAGAAATCAGTCTCAATTGGATCCAGGAAATTCACATTTCCATGATTAATTGAACTTTCACTGCACTGCTGGATGAACTTTAAGGAATCATCACCCTTGGGATCCAGGTAAATGAAGGCATTTGGGAATGTTCCATTAAGGTTTGATACTTCAAGATGCTTTGCAATCTCTCTAATCAGCGAAGTCTTGCCAGAACCAGTCCCGCCTACGCAGTAGATATGTCGTGAAAAGTCCTCTGGAGATATCACTGAGCACTGCTGGTCAGTTGATTTTACCATTTCACCATACTGACTAAAGATTTTGGACTCTTCAGAATATCCCAGATTGAATCCTTTCTTTGATGTTAATTTTGATGGCAATGAGACATGCCTTGATGTCTGCAAGTTTTTTGTAGTGACTGCATCAGGAAGATGCACAAACAACGACATCTCGTCATTATTCAGTACAAGAAATGGTAATGGCTTTCTAATTTTGTAATTGCCAGTTAGTTTTGATGTGTTAAAGTAGTTACTAATTGTATATTCAAATGGCTTTTTTGCAGCAGGGATTAATCGTAACTCAAACAGCGACTGTCTCTCAAAATTCTTTTTCACTCCAGATATTGTAATTGGTGAACCCGCTTTCTTTGGATTTTTGTTGTAGAATTTTAAATGATCATATGTGTATGATGTTAGATGCTCATAGTTTGACTTTATGTCATCAAAGGGAATTGATTTTAGATGGTGATGATTATTTTCAGACGAGGAAAGCAATCCTCGTATACTCATGATGACATGTGACTTTTGCATCTTTTGTGATGTGTCTGACTGCATTGTCTTGTAGTTATTGTAAAAGTCCATTCCGTTTTCCGGGTTCTCGTACGGCTTTGTATCTTTTATTTCATCAATCCAATCCCGAAATTTTTTGCTTGTGACAAACTTGATTCTGCGGTTTAGCTGGTTGTGATGTAATTTTAGATAGGGGGTAAAGTTGTATGGTGCAAAGACAAACTGAATCCACGCAAAGTCAGCAAGCTGTACTGTGTTTGCAATTCTGGTGACGGTACCATGCGCATTTGACTTGTCAAACAGAGCACTGTAATGACCGTGATGAGTTGACACGTCAAATATGTTGTAATATTTTGATAATGCATACCATTTGGGCACAATTGTTTTCAGGTTGGAATATGTGGCATTGGGATACATTTGTGAGAATGCAGTCTTGAAGGATTCCAGGTCTTCTGGGGAATGTGATACAAGAACTATCTTTAGTTGCTTTTTTGTGCCGTCCCACCAGACCTCAAAGGAGCGTACTGTATTGCAGTATGGGTTCTTTGATGGCAGTCCCAGAATATTAGAAGCTGACTGTATTGCAAGCTTGACATCCGATGTGATTGGTACGATTACCTGACAGCATGATATCTTTGACTTGTCTGTTGTTCCTAAAAAATCTCTTACCGAGTCAAGCTGTCCGTTTGGTTTTTGGATGTTTGATAGTGACCAATAGTTTCCCAAATCAAAAAAAGTACCGAGAATTTTGATAAAAGACCAGACCATCTCAAAACACAAGTTGGCATAAATGATTAAATACTATAGGTATCTATATACACCTATGGAACAGACATCTATTGCAGTTTCTAAAAAATCAAAAGAAGAATGGGAAAGTTTCAAAAACTACAAGCAAGAATCTTTCGAATCTATGATCAATAGAATTTTAAAATCTCAAGCGGAAGAAGATGCAGAATTACTCACTGCAGAAGATATTTTAGAAATAGAACAATCCATAAAAGACATCAAAAAAGGCAAGTTTAAGACTCTAGAACAAATGAAAGCAAAATACAATCTATAATGGCATGGACTGTAATCTTTACTGTCAAGGCAGAAAGAGATCTTGGAAAATTACCTGACGATATTGCCAAGAGAATCATCTTGAAGATAGAAGAGATTGCGCAGGATGATCCATATCAAAAACTTGACAAGATGACAAATTCACCGTATTACAAATTTAGAGTGGGAGTGTATAGGGGAATCATCAACATCGTTAATGATAAAATGATTTTGCAGCTAGTAAAAGTAAAACATCGATCCAATGTCTATAAAAAATAGTCACATCATTATCCTACTTAGAATTTCAGGCAACAACAAAAACACTGCAACACCAAACATGTAAGCGATTAACGGTGGAACACTTTGTACATACATTTCATTTGATTGCAGTAATTGATTATCTCTTGTCACTCTGTTTCTAGACGACAGAAACACAAATGATTTGACATTGGGTATTATGCTCATTGAATTCTCAGTTGGAATGACAAATTTTTCATATTTTCTTTTTTTGTGAACAGCTATAAATGCAATTATCTTTTTGTATTTTGGTTCTGAAAATTCAAAGAATATGTCCATCTTTCTTGATCTGATTATATCAGATAAATTCAGGGATACATTATACAAAGTAGTAGAGATTACAACCAGGAAAAATGCAGATATCAGAATCATTATTGGCATCATTACAAACTCGTAATGGACCGGTAGAATTACAGCCATTGCAAGAATGGCAAAGGAATCCGCCAACCCTGCAATCTTCCATCTCCACAACATCATTCCTGCAAAGATTGATGTAAGAACAGTAATGACATGATAGGGAGTCATGCCTCCAACATCATAGTCCCAGGCATATAATATGGCACCAATTCCACCAAAAATTACCCATATTATATCAGGAATTCTTCTTGACCTTACATCAAATGCTGCTGCAATGCCAAGCATGGATACAAGCAAAAGGATACGGAATGACTCTACTACTGCTTCCACAAGGAACAATGAGTAATAACAATAAAACCCTGAAACTCAAAAGGTCCAGTCTCATTTCCAAATTTCAGGAAGTCAGAGTGGACCTTTCATCTCTATTGATTTGGCCAATTAATGAGAACATATTCTTTTTTTCTGGACTGGTCATGACTGCTTTGAATTGCTCTTTCCTACATTTTTCAAACATTTTACTTTGCCATGATGTAAGGGACACAAAGTCCTTGTCATATTTTTGTAGATGATCAAAAACTCCAGGGCTTATCCTTACAAAATCCTCGTTTGCCCAATACAATAGATTCCTGTCAGTCAGCATTCGAATTGACTGTGAAATGTTTCTTGATGTATACACTGCACTTGCACAGGATCTATCTTCATCATCATATGACTTGTCAAATGCATCTCTGAACTTTGATAACATGTAGCAGCTTGCTTTACTGTTTGGATCTTGTTTGACTTTGCAGTATGTCTGGGATAAGATGCACAATGACTGAAACGATATGTAATCCAACTTTACACATATTGTAAACCATCGTCCTGTATCAGATAGAAAATATGCTCTGTTGTACTTCTTTTTTTCATCTTGAAGCAAATATCCGTCTGAGTGCATCTGCAATACAATCTTTTTTGTGTAAAGACATGGCTTGTTTATGTTACATGCTATTTGTGAAACTGTAAAGTGTATATCCGGATACAGCATCTCCATAACCTTGCTGCATGTAGAGTTTCTGTGAATTTTTTTCTTGTAGAACAAGATTCGCTTTACTTTTCTGTCAAGTTGTAACAGATTGTGATTTTGCGTGCTATTCATGGAATTATTGTGTAACGCTCCAGAATACGGACAGTTTTGAATCCTTTGGAAACATCCCTAGTGCATTAATTATCTTCTCTGATGACTCAAAGTTCTTGTGCTTTATCTGAGATTTATCAAAGTCCAGATGCCTTGTGACATCAAACGGTATGGAATAAAGTGATTTTGTACCTACAGAAGAGGTCTTTATTATGGAATTGTTATCTGTTGGCTCTACTTTTGATACTGCGCCAGTCCTCTTGTTTACCAGAATCTGCGGCTTGCCTGTCTTCTCATCAGGTATGATTATCATGTTGGGTATTGACTTTTTTACTGTAAGGGTTTCAGAGTCTATCTTTTCAGCTTGGGGCTCTTTGTCTTTCTCTTTTTCTGACTTCTCTATCTTTCCCACATCTTTTATTTTTGTCATGTTGGCTATAGTTGATTCTTCCCTGTTGTTTTCCTCGTGTGTTGCATCCTGTCTGATGTATTTTATCATGGAATCAATCTGTTCAGGCGTAGTCCATGCAAAGGAACCATCACTCATTGCGTTCAAGTCTGAATAAATCTGAGATATCAACTGCAACTGGTGTGATTCATCATCCAATCTTGAGATTTTTGATATTACATACAACGGGACACATACTTGGGACGGCACCAGATTTTTTCTTTGGGATAGTTGGTTTACAATTAGATGCATCTGCTCGATTGATTTTGTAGAGATGCAATTGTTATTTTTGGAGAGAATTATTTTCTCAAACGGCGTTCCGCTAATGTGCAGCATTTCAAGTATGTCTTGTTTTTGCAGCGATAGTTTTTCTTCGAGATAGTATATGCTGTCAAAGATCGACACTGGATTGAACACCTCATTTTCCAGAATCTCTTTGAAATGGGCAAGTAAAATATCAGTGGATCCTTTACAGTCATCATCTGTGATCACTCCGTTAATCTCTGAGATCACACCTGGACCTGCCTGCATACATCCCAATATGACATCATGGTGATTAATTGCATAGAATTTCTCGTCTACTTTTGCTAGTTTAATTTCAGGCAATGACTCTGGATTATTTCTTGCAATCTCTGCAAACTTTTCAATGTTAGATAGAGTGCATATTCCAACATTTACAGCTGGTGAAAGTATTTCTGAAATTTTTACCTTAGTTTTTGATGGTATGATGTTATTACTCATTATTTGATACACCTCTGAATTGCCAGCATCACGGCCCTTTTGGCCAATGTGTTACAATCTGAATTATTACTGTTGTTTTTCATGACAAATGACAATCTAGTATTTTTTAAGGAAAGCAAAGAGGGAGGATTTGCAATAGTTTCATAGTACCTTGTTGCAATCCGTCTCAGGATGGTGATATCCCCCATATCATGATCTCTTTGTGCCTGGCAGAGATGCAAATTCAGGTAAAATGCCTCCCTGTTATTTGACTCGGTATGGGATTTTTCTTTTCCTGCCTTGAAGATGATACTTTTTAGCATTGGTGCATTTTTTACACCCAAGCTTTGGCACACTATATCTCGGATTTTATCTTCATCAAACGGAATGCAGCTGCCCCTGCAGGTTTGATATATCGCAAGACACATTGCCTTTGCTCTGGTAAATTTGCTTGTCTGTCTTTTCAAAGCACAGTATGACTTCCAGCAGTTCTCAGATGTGATGTCAGATAATTTTAGCTTGTCACAAATGTCTGCAAACGGAATAATATCAGAATTATTATTTTTCTCCAATCTTAGATTGGAAATATGCGTCATATTTTTTACATCATGTGGATTTCCACCCTTTTGTCTTTTTTGATACAAGTTGATTTTGGATTTTGTAATGTGCTGGTACGGAATGGTATTACTATTTTCATCTTCATCAAATCCAAATACAACTCCACAATTCCTACATATGATTTCACTTTCCCCAACTGTTGTAACAAGTTCTGGTCTTTTATTTTGACATAGACATGTATCTTGTAATGATGATGGTTGTAATTTTTCTGTTTTATTTATTGTAAGATTTGTTTTGAGGTTTTGGCTTTGTGAATCTGTCATGTAACAGAATATGGTACCAATTGCATATAACCACCCGAGTTTCTTTTGCTACAAATGCTAGCATTTGTTACTAGTTTTTTCAAAAAAACTAAGAGGTATGTTATTGCACGTCATCTCTGTTTATCACCTTGATGCAAAACATATCCTCTTCATACTCGCTGGAAATTACATTTTTCCCAATCATTTCAAAAGCCTTTGTGTATGTCTTGCATTCTAGTTCAGACCAGTTGCATCCAAGATTGTGTTTGGAGATAAATACATCTAAACAGCCACCATCATTACGATTATTGTTTTGTTTGATTCTATTAAGTTGCAGGCTATTTCCCTTGTTCCATTTTAGGATACGGTCAGACAAAATAGCATATGTTACATCTACCTCCTGTAGTCTCATCTCCTTTATCATGTGCTTTGCCATAAATTCAGAAATCTTGTCAATATCTGATTTGTTCAAAATGCCTATAATCTTTTTTAGTACCTGCTTTGAAAAAATAACATCTCCTCGGTGTATCTTATAATAGTAAAACTCCATCCATTGTGATATGATTTGTGAGCCTACCGTACTTGGGCTTTGTTTTGCATCCTTTGAAATTTGTTTTAATAAAGTGAAATTTTCATGATCCAGCCGTATGTTTAATTGGTATGTCTTCTTGCCAGACAATTCAACTATTCCCTCCTGTCCTTGTGTGGATTCAGGTTTTTTTTGAAGATATTCTGAGGGTATTATGGGTTATACAGAATTCTAAATGAGCAATTATGTTTCTCGTCATGAGATAGTAATATGGTAAAGATCATAAATAAAAATTGCTCATAATTCTGTTGCATGTTATATATGATTTCTAATCAGAAACTAGCATCTCAAAATATACTTGTAGATTACAAACATAATCATCCTGCCAATTGGTTTTGAACCGTATTGTTTTGACATGATGAATGCAACTGCCGCTAAAATCCCAGCTGATGCAACACCGATAGAAATGAACTGAAGGATTTTTGGATTTGACTCAAATGCCTGCAAATACGGAGAATCATCAGGAATGTTAACCATAAAGTTGTAAACTGAGATCATGTCTCCTGCAAATATTGCAAACAAAGCAACACTAGTTATTGCAAGCCATTTCTCAATTGCCATAATTTTAACAAGTTTTAGAGGTTAGAAAAATATTCAGTTTCAAAATTAATCAAATCTTTCCGGCATATTGCATCAAGTCTTTTCCCATGTTGAATATTGTAGAATGAGATATTTAGATTAATAACTTTACATCTGACAAATCAATTCACTACTGAAAAATGAAATATGTGTAAAGTATACGCACAATCTTAGAAGTTATACTATTCCATATATTAAACAACACAACAATTGTCATCATAGACAGATAAAATGTCAAATTTTTGTTAAGCAGTGCCAAACGACGAAATTGACAAGAAAGTTTGGGCTCAAAGTAATGAGATTCAATCTCGTTACTAAATCCGCTTGATCTCAAGCTTGTATTGCAGATGTCTCGTGTTATTTTTCATCTGAAGACCGCAGCAAGGACATCTCACGCCATCCACATTCATAAACAGCCCGCAGGTCTTGCAATATTTTTGTCCGTTGGCATATCTTGACCCGCCAAATGACCTTGTTGCCTTGTATTGTTGACAAATGTCAGAGCACCCCATGACAGTAAAAAATGCAATTTTAATTTGAAGAGTGGAAGTGGATGTTTATGTCGATCATGGTGAAAAGTTATCTCGATCATGTTGGTTCAAATTCAATTGGGAGCACAACCTGTATGGGGATATAGTTATACAGTATTATTTGACCCCCGTGTAATAAAAAAATCAATTATAAGCACATCCTTCCAAGTTTATCGCATGCGCAAGGAATTTGTAATAAAAAGAATCGATGCGTCCCCTGATGGCGCACCTTACGTAATAATCTCATTGACATCTTCAAAAGATCTTAAAGAAGGAAACAAACCTCAATCCCAGTTTGATCCTTCAAAAATGATGGACCCTGCCAAAATGCAAGACATGGTAAAGAATCTAAACAAGATGCTTTCAGGTGCTGGCGGAATGATGTCAGGAGGGGGAAGTGGCACCTCACTAAAGATTGACATGCACGAATACAAGGAGATGAATCTTTCTGTAGGAGACAAAGTCTATCTTGAACTTACCAAAGATGAAAACACTGGTGTTTGAGTTTACATGTATGTGGAATTTTGAAAACTAAAAAATTAAAAAATAATTTACAATTAAGGACTAATTTTCTTGATCCAGTATCTTTCCCAGTTTCTTGAGTGTCATCTCTTCTTGCTTGAGATGCTTTTTCAAAAGATTTTGATGATCACGTTTGTGCTTTTGAAACACTTGACGTAGTTTTCCCCTGGTCTTTGCATTCTTTAGCTGTCTGTCATAATCAGCGTGCAATTTTCTGATGCTTTTACCAAGGTCATCAGTAGTCTTCTTTCCGTTGGATGAGACTGTGGATGTGATTAATTTGGAAGTCATAAGAGACGCAAATAAAATGCTCTAGAAAAACTGCATTGGTGTACAATACTAGACCGCCAATACAAAACCCAATCATTGTTTTGATTGGGCAAGATTCCAATCAAAAATAACCGCATTGAATTTTCATCATCTTTATCTGCTTTGAAAAGGATTTAGTGTGTGCAAGCATACATTCTCATCAAATGCAACACTGGAAGTGAAGCCAAAATCATTTCAGAATTCAAAGAAATTCCAGAAGTAAATGAAATCAACGGAATCTGGGGAAAACATGACATCTTTCTAAAAGTCTTGACATATGAACCTCAATTCATAGATGATCTCATCAAGAGACTGCGAAACCATCCAGATGTCACTGACACGTACACCATGCACGTATTGTATGGGCAAGGTGGAACCATAGATGAAGAAAAAGATGTTTGACAATGCATGAAAAATCTAGAAAAAGGATTATTGGCAGTCAGTTGCCTGTAACCAAATCTAAGATAAACCCGAAGAACTCTCGTATCATGTCATTTCTTTTCAAAAAAAGCAGATAGTTTCAAAGATTAAAAATCATTAACCCAGATAGAAATAACTTTTGATCTGTGTTATTCTAATTCCTCAAAAAGTAATGGCATATTCTATGATGGGAATATGCAACAATTGTGGGAACGACAAAAAATATGTGTCATACGTCGAGGTTTTTAGAGAGGGTACGGAGGCCACTCTTTTAATCTGCGATGAATGCAAAGGAGAATCTTCATGAACGGAATGTGTTCAAAATGTTACTCGTCAAACGTGAGTATCGTGCTGGACGAGGAAACCTTTGAGGCAGTCTGTGATAAGTGTAGAAACTAAAATAATGTCCATTGTCAAATAAGCGTGCACTTTTTTGTCTGATGAACAAGAGCAATTGTAATTTATCTATCCATATTCTTTTTACCTGCTGCTGTAGTTTAGCATAGCAAATGTCAACTTTGATTGATTCAGATCCTGAAAAATAAAATTCGGCATTACACTTTATGGACGTAATTAGAATGTGTAAGCATTGTGGTAATGAGTTTCATGATTTGTATCGAGTCTGCTGTTCTCCAAAATGTGCAAGAGAAATTTCATAATTGAGATGCAAATATGACGCAGCCACATGAAGGATTTTCAAAATACTGGACCCCAAAGCAGTTCATAGGTAAATCTGTTTTTGACAACAAAGGTCAGGATTGCGGCAAAATACAATCATTGCATATCGACCCGCAGACATTTGCAGTGTCTGGAATAATGGCAAAAAAGAGACTTGCCAAGGAATATTTCATCTCAAGAGGATATTTTAAGAAAATAAATGAGTCAGGCCTGCATCTGAATTCCATCCCGATAAAGCCCCATGACAAAGTTGTAGACACAGAAGGAAAAAACATGGGCAAGGTAATCAAGATAAATCTCAATTCAGAGACAAATAAGCTAGAATCACTAGAGGTAAAGTTAGGTTTCAAGTCCAGAATGATACTTTCAGGCAACATTGTGGGTGTTGGAGATAAAATCACCGTAAAATCTTAGATTGCTTGCATCTTCTTTTTGTCAGATTCAACAGGATTATGTCATAAATGCTATTCTTCAGGAGATTCCTCGTATTGCCTGAGAAATCTTTTGAGACAGTATGTGAGAAGTGTTAGAAATTCAGTTGTTCAGTTCTTGTCATGTTTATACACTTAATCCTGTACACATTTAATTAAAAAAATTATCAAATAATTTTTCCAAATAATATTGGTTGGGCATCACCAGGTTTATCTGCAACAAATAATTCCATCGATGATTGAGGGTTAGATGGAATCTCAAACCCAATTTTTTTTGTTACTTTAAAACTTGGAGGAATCACAATACTGAATTTTTTTTCAGAATCCTCAGGTGCTGCATTGTGTGTTTTAGCTTTGAATATCCTGCCTTCCGAATCTTTTACAAACCAATTTGTTCCATAAATTAGCGCCTCTTCTTTTTGCAAGTTTTCAATCTCAAGTTCTACAATAATGAAAATACCTCCCTCCAATGGTTTTTCTCCATTAATGCCAAAATCTAATGTATTAACTTCAAGAAGGGTGTACTTTAGTTCATTTGTAATCAGGGTTGTGGGAATTTTTTCTTTGGGGTTTTCTTCAAATTTTATAAAAGCATCCAGACTAATTTCATTTTCATTTTCAAATATTAGAAAATTCTGAAAAAGCACGAACATCCCTGAACCACCAATCATCATGCCAATGAATAGAGTAACTGCGATAATTTTCTTGCTCAAGTTCAATCTAGCTGAGGTTGATTTTTGTTTAAATCTTTCATGCACACAAATATGTTAAATAGAATCAAATTTAGAGATATTATCTATCTTGAATACTAAAAAAACAGGAACGTCGATTGAAAAAATAGAAAAAATAACATCCTCTGCCAAAAAAAGAACAAAATCATCAAAAGATAATATTTTAGAGAAAATCATGAACAAGACAAGTGAATTGGCAAATAATGGTATGGAATTAGGGAGAATGACTACATCAAAGATTGATGAAGCTACAAAAATTGGGATTGGTAAGGCCAAGTCCAATAGTACAATTCAAGATATTGTAAAGAAAACATCTGAAGTTGCAAAAATTAACACATCCAAAGGAAAAGAAAATCCTACAAGATTGAAAAAAATTCAAGAAACATCCTTGGGAGTTTTTGAGAAATTCATTGGCACCATTAGAAAAGGAACTCAATATGGTAAAACCAGTATTGAGATGTTAGGAGATCTTGCAAAAATGAAAGAGTTAGGAATTATTTCAGAAGAAGAATTTGAATCAAAGAAAAAGCAAATCCTAGATAGGATTTAATTTTCAGATCTTTTCAATTAATCTTAGAGTTTTAATCTTATGAAGGTGTATAGTGCCATTCCTCCTGCAACAATTGCCGTAATTTCGCCAGAACCCATAGTTTGATCGGTTCCTATTGGTTGGTTTGAAAGACTAAGAAATATCATTTGAATTCTGAGATGAGGCACAATAAAAACCCAAATTAATCCAGAGACTATTGTTAGAGTAGACATAATAAGAATTAAAGTAGTTTTTTTGAGCAATGCAGATACTACAAAAAATGACAAGTTAAAGATCCACCCTATCAAAATGATCTCATAAAGAACAGCAGAGTAAAAGTCGACTGTAATTCCCTGATTGTCCATAAAATAGATCATAAGATCTAATATGGATATTTTCAGATTACCTATTGGGAATTGCACGACAAACCATGGCAGTACTCCACTTATCGCAAAAACTCCAACAGATACCCATAAAATCTTAAAACTTACGTCGGACCGTTGCAGTTTGTTTGACATACAAATCCAAGTGTATGGGTTGTGTTATAAAATTAATTATTGTAAAAAATCAAAAATTCATAGATAAATCAGATCTTTGCTAATAACTCTGTCTTTTTTTCCTGAAACTCTTTATCAGTTAAGAGTCCTGATTTTTTTAGAGCACCTAATTTTTCAATTAAATCAATTACATCTTGATTAGAAGTGGTTGCAGTTTGAGCAAATTCTTTTCCCTTGTCCAGCCCTTCTTTGCCTTTGTCGGCTAATTGTCTGCCAACTACTTCTCCTTTCTCCATGGCTGTTTTTCCAAATGCAGAACCAGTTTCTTTTGCCTCTGTAGCCTTGCTTTTGAGTTTTTCAAAAAAATCTCCTTTCTTTTTGCTTTTTTTACGTTGTACCAATGTTGTATAATTATGTGCTATTTCCTATAAACATATATCTTAAAATTTAAAAATGATTTCACATCATTAAATAATCTACTCATGGAACAAAAAATAGAACCAAAAAAAACTACGGTCTTTAAGGCAATGGTTTCAGAACAACAAGTTCAAAATGTAGCTGACAAAAAGAAAACAAGCTTGTATGGTACTGTATTTAACAGACCAAAAGCAGAGGATGTTTCAATCTCGTCAATCGAATTATTTTATGAGCCCTATTGGATAGTAAAGGGAAATTATTATAGTGAATATTTTAGAAGAACAGTTTACGAATTTGTTACAAGTCCAGAAGTCAAAGAGGTCATTATAGGCAGTGGAAAATTTCCTGTTAGAACAGAAAAGGGAAAATGGGGTAAAATTCGTGCCTCTATGAAAGCTGGAGACAATGCAAACAAAGTAGAGATTCCAGTAGAAGAGCATGTTGAGTTAGACATTGAAGATGAAATTGTGTTTAACAGTACAGGAAGTGAAATAAAGTTTGACTATAAGATTGATTCTCGAAACGTGGAAAACTTCCCAGAAGAAATCCTAAAAAATAATGAAATGTATCTAAGACCCTCTTCATTAACTGAAGAGCAAGCTGTAGATGGACTCATCAAATTATTACAAGAGGGAAATATGGATGAGGGAATTAGAAAGATTAAAGAAAAAATCACCATTGATAGATTGGAGCAGATCTATGTTCCCGTTTATGAAGTAAGATGTGTAGATTCTAAGAACAAAGTAGAAACCTTAAGAATCGATGGAATGAATCTCAAAGTACTATAAATCGGATTTTGTCACGCAAAAAAATAGTCTATTTGGGAATAGCAGTTGCACTTGTAATTTTCATTCTTATGGCCATGTAAATTTTTCAGATATTCTTCTGATGATATGGTCTAGAAATTAGTCTTGAATCTTTTTATCATAATATGCTGAACTAACAATATGGAATTAAAGTCAGACAAATCCATCAAAGAGTACCTCAAAACATTACCTGATGAAACTATTATCAAATACTATCTGGATGTAGAATTTTCTCCTTTTCCAGTATTAATCATTGAAGAATATTCTCACAGATTCAAACATAAGCCCAAAGAAGAGATTATTAAAAAACTAAAGTATCAGGCCCGTCTTACTCGTAAAAAATCTCAAGAGTTTGTCAAGATGGCAAAAAAATGCAAGGTTTTAGATGACGCAACTCGACAAAAATCTGAAGAAATATTCAAACAAGCAGCAAAAAAAGGATACAAAGTAAGTGAAGATGTAATCAAAAAAAGTGGTATTTTGGGCTCGAAATTAAAAAAAAGTACAAAATTAGGAGTAAAAAAAGGCATCAAAACAGGAAAGAGATTACAAACCACATCACTTGAACACTTAGAATTGATTGAAAAACTGGGAGGATTAAAAAAGAAAAAATTGATCAAAGAAAAGGAGTTCCAAGCAAAGAAAAAAGAAATTTTATCTAAGATTTAGTTTCTTTTTTGTTTGTGTTTTACTATCACAATTTCATCAGAATTTTTTGATAAAACTATATTTTGTTTTACTTAGAATTTTAGTAATTTTTTGTCATGTGCATCTTTTAGAATCAAGATCAATTCCTCAATGGTGCATTTCCTAAAGGATTCTGGAAAGTCATTCAGATCTAGTTTCTCTATCTTCTTTGCTTTTCTTTTTACCACAAACTTTACGGGTCTTGGAACCTCTGTATCATATTTTGTATTGACAAAATCAATTATTTCTTGAATCTGTTTATCATCCAATTAAATCACCGTTTACACAATATGTGAAGACTATTCTTTTTTGACCTTTGCACGGCCTCTTTTTGCAGCATCTTTGGCCCTGAGTTTTTTTAGAAATTTCATGCAAGAATTATGTTGATTAAACTCTTAAACTGTTCTCTTATTGCAATTTTTTCATTTGTTTTTGATATGTAGTGGAACATGCCAAATATGATCAAAATTTTTCTTTACGATAATTTTAGATGAGGCAATGTTTGGCATCAGGGGCGCATGAAATACTCTTCTGCACATTCCTTGCAGCAAAACTCGCTTGTAAAAAGATCAAATCCTTTTCCACAGTTTTTGCATTCAATATTCATATCAAAATATCCCTTCAAAAGTAAGATTTTATACCAAAATGATCAACAAAAACCACTTTTTATCGTAATGACAGGATCACTTTTTTGTGCTTTTGTCATGAGAAATTAAAGTGACTGACTCATTGAATTTTAGATTTGGAATATTCATGAATCTTTCATCATCAGTAACAGCAACAGTTTTCATAATATGGAATTCGATTATCTTTCCCTTTTTGCCATCTATTTCTACGGTGTCTCCTATGTCAATTTTCTTGTTCAGATAAAGGCCGATTCCAGAAACTATGTTTTTCAGGTGATTTTGCAATGCAAAGGATACCAATGCAAATGCTACTCCAACTGAAGCAATTACGCTTGCAGCTATGGTAAACAAATCAAATAATACACCAAGAAATGTCAACTCTAATCCAATAATGATGATGGAGATTAATCCAAGGAGTTTTTGAGTTCCCTTCAGATTTGCCAGCTTGCTAGACATGAGATATTTTACAATCCCCAAAAACTACTGATGAGATAATAATTGATATTACAGCATTGTACATCGTATTGGCGTCCATAATTAAATTCCCTTCTTCATTACTGTGTCAATGCGCATAATTTCTATCTTCTTTCTTGGTTCGACTTATCTGGTCTCATAAATTGAATGTAAATGTACGCCTGATTCATCTTGTTTTCTTAAGAGATATTTGAAGTAGTTAGTTTTTTTTCTTTTCTTTTCTTTTCAACTAATCCCTCAATTTCATCTTTAGTTATCTGTGGTTTCAAAACAATTATTTTTGTAGTGTATCCTACATTCTCTTTTTTGTTCAATGTGTCCGATGTAGCAATTTCACTATTCAGGAGTTTCATCTCCTTCAGTTTTTTCATCTTCCTTTAGAAGACTCTCCATTATATGACCATGAGATATTTTCTGAAACACAAAGACACTGTCTGCAATCAAGATTATAGCTATTGCAAACCCTATGATTGAAATGATCAATGACAGGAACTCTATTTCTGATATTTCTGTAATGTATGGCTCAACAAGTGCAACGATTATCAAGACAGCGGCCACAAAGAAGATGTTTCTTACTAGTCTGTGGAGCGGCTTGCGTTCTATCTCACTGGTATCTCCTGGCAAAAGCTTTGTAGATATAATGTCTGAGATATTTGTAACGACTTTCTCAATCTTTCCAAACAGTGCGATGATTGGATAGGCAATCAAAATTATGCTGATAATTGTCAGCAATAATTCAGGTTCTATCAAAAGAGGAATGCCCATATCAGACATAAGGTGAACTATGTCCCCTCCAAAGTATTCTATAATTGCAAGAATCGCAATAACTATTATCACGTTTATGAACAGTTTCGGGCCATGAATTCTTAGCATTTTGTTTAGTCTGGCGTCGTCATCAGATGACTGCATCAGTTGATTGAAGAATCTTCCAACTATGAATATTGGATTTATCACTTTTAGCGGAATTGAACTGCTTTTGTCTGCCAAGGTGGGAAGTATCTTTAGCAACAATGGCATGCAAAGCATGGTGGCCAACGTGACAAGCATTGTCATAGGATACAGGGAATCTCTTACTGCGCCACTGTCTACTGCTTGCTTTGCTATGATAAACGAAAATTCTCCTCTTGGGACCATTACCGAACCGACTGTTGATGCTCCCGTCATATCGTGGCCCGACATGGCAGCACCAAAAAAATTCCCAACGAACTTTCCGACTACTGCCAAAACTATGATTGGGATTGAGATCAAGGCAACTGCTGGAATTGCAGTGATGTTTACCAGCATTCCGATTGACACAAAAAATATCACTCCAAAAAAGTCTCGCAATGGCAATACTTTTTGAATTATTGCCTCTGAATGCTTTGATGATGCAATGATCATTCCCATGATGAATGCCCCGATTGCAGAGCTCTGCCCAAGAAAATGTGCAAGTACTGCCAGACCGAATCCCAACGCAAGCGCTGTTATGAATGGACCCTCTGGAATGTCTAATCCCTGAATCTTTTCCAAGAGTTTTGGAATCAGCTTTATCCCTGCCGCTAGCGCAACTACGAAAAAGGCAAGACTTTGAAGTATCAAAATTCCCACATCTGCAATCTCTATTCCTTCACCTGCCGAAGCATTGCCCAGGATTACAAGCAGTAAGACGGCAGCAAGATCCTCGACAATCAGGATGGTGATTATCGTGTTGAATTCCTTTGTCTTGACCAGTTTCAGATCACGCATCAGCCTGAGCGATATGGCGGTACTGCTGATTGACAAGATTCCTGCAAGGTATAGTGCCTCTATGTGGGACCAACCAAATGAGAATGCTCCAACATATGCCAAAAAGAACATTATTGACAGTTCGGACATACCTACAATGATTGGTTTGATTCCTGCCTTTCTGAGCTTTTGAAGACTAAATTCCAGACCTACCACGAAAAGCAGGATTATGATTCCAAGTTCTGCAAGCAGATTGATCAGTTCAACATCATCCACAATTCCCAATCCATACGGCCCTGCAATCATACCAATTATGATGAACCCGATGATGGTGGGAAATTTTATCTTCTTCATGATTCCTGCGCCAATCATGCCGCCACCCAGTAGCAAAGCAAGTAATGCCAGAAATTCTGTAACTGCTACTCCTGCCAACTAATCACCATCAACCAAAATAGAATGAATCAAACCACGTTTGTTCAAAAATGCTACCAAGAACTATCTTCCCTTAAAGCAGTCGCTACAGAATTTGGTTAACATATTTTCAAACATCTGATTCAATACCTGTAATCTTTCCTTGTCAATTTGTAGCGTTTCATGATCAAACCATTCTTTGGATAAATACAAGTCTCGATTCATTTCAACCTGTATCCATGGAACTGGATTGTTTCCATATGTTTTGATTATGTGCCCCCCATGAAACGGATCATTTAGAGATATTTCATTTCTATCAACAGAATAAGCTTCAGATATAGAATTAGATAACAATTCAATCATTTCTTGTGAGGATGTTTGCCCATCATTATTAGATATACAGAACATTGGTCTTTTTGATTGTGTTTTATCTGGAGAAAAATAGGGAGCAGTAGAGGCCATAGAATGGCAATCTAAACATAATTGTAAATCTAACTCATCAATACTTTCTTGAATTGCTTGATGGTATGGTTTGTAATACAATTCAATAAGCATTGTTTTGAGTGAATCATCTGGCTCTTTTCCATTTGCATAGATTGGTTTGTCATAACAGGTCTTACTCTTAATTAATCCGTCAGGATTATCTGGCGGCATGTCTTGTAAAGAACGATTAAGATCAACAAAGGCTCTTGCAATATCTGTTTTAATTACACGTTGAACTTTATCACCTAAATCATAAAGTTCCATCACAAAAGGATCAGAATCATCAAACAAGTCCTTGTTTGTTATTGACAGATGTCCCTCAAGTTCTGCAGGTTTTCTTGTTCCACCATGGGGAATGGATAATAGAATCGGTAATTTGCTCAATTCAATCCCTCTGCAGTTCCATCACGACGAACTTCTGCGATTCCTTGAAATCCCTCATTCGTTTGACATTTCATTACCGCATGTATTGCACCCAAAAAGAACGAATATCTTTCCTTGATGTCTATTTTGTATCCCATTTTTTTTAAATGTTTGATTATTTCAACAAGGGACTCGTCTGCCTCTAAACTAATTTTTCCATCTACTGCACAATGAATCCGAGGTTTTTCCATAGCCTTATCAATTGAATTGTTATGATCAATGATTCTGGAAATAAAATGACTCAGTGTTGAAAATATTCGTGCACTACCAGGGGTGCCCATCACTATCCATGGCTCATGATTGTAAAATACTATGGATGGACATACAGATGTCCAAGGTATAGCATTTGGACGTAAATAGTAAGGATGGTTTGGATTCTCAAATTCATATGCAGACATGTAATTGTTATACAAAAATCCCAATCCATCAGCTGCAGCTTTTGAGCCATAAACCAGTTCAATTGATTGTGTAATACCTATAGCATTTCCTTCTTTATCCATTACAGAAAGATGAGTGGTATCTTCAGTATCCATTGAATCTCTTAATGGAAGTTCTGGATCAACAGTATCACCAATAGATTTTGAGAGAGTTTTTGCAAAACCTCTGCTAAGATGAATTTTTTCATTAATTTGATGATAGGTTCTTGGATTAAACCTTCGTTGTTCTCTGTACAGCAATGCTTTACGATGAGTTTCAGACACAAAATGATAAGACTTGGGAGTTCTAGTGAGAAATTTAGATGGAAGATTGCTAAGCATCATTAGTACTAGTAACATTGTAGGACCAGCTGCAGGAGGAGGTACAGTATACACACGAATTCCGCGATATCTTCTGCTGATCACTTTTCTTTCTATTGGGAGCGGAATAAATGCAAGATCTTCTTTTCTCAAAAATCCATTGTTGAGTTTCATATCTTTATCAATCAAGGTTGAAATTAATCCATGATAAAACGAATGAAATCCATATGCTGCTAGCTGTTCAAGAGTGTTAGCCAAATCATCTTGAACAAAAAGATCTCCGGTTTCATAAGGTACCTCGCCATCTTTTAGAAAATATTTTGCACCAGATTTTGACTTGACTTTGAAAAAGTTTTCAAGATGTTTTTCTTGCAATTCATGTTGCAGCTTGGTAATTCTATATCCTCGCTTTGCAATACGAATAGAGGGTTTTACAATGGTAGACCAATCCAATCTGCCATATCTTTCATTTAGGTATCCCAGAGTTGCCACGGTACTTGGCACTGTGCTTGCCTTGTATCCAAGGCGGCTAAGAGATTTTTTTTGAAAAAATGAAATATGTGCAAGAGATGGAGCCCTGCTAGATCCATCGACTGCCAAAGTTTTTCCATTAACATGAATAATTGCCATAGATTGTCCACCTATTCCTGAAGCTTGTGGTTCACATACGCCTAAGGCCAATGCAGAGGCACAGGCAGCATCAATGGCATTACCTCCTTTTTTGAGCATTTCAACACCTACCTTTGTGGCATCAGGAAATGCAGTTGCAACCATTCCCTTTTTTGCAACAGAGCATTTCTTGTCCAGAGTTGACCTGAATGAATTTTCAATCTTCTCAATATCCAATAATATTCACCCTAGATTTCCTCTCCACAATGCGGACAATGTTTGGCATTTTTTTGTCTTTTCTTGCGTAATTCTTCTGTAAATGCAGATGCCATGATGCCAGTTGGAATAGCATAAACTGCAATTCCAAGAACAGCAACGCCTCCAGCAACAATTTTCCCCATTACTGTTACTGGGTAAGTATCTCCATACCCAATCGTGGTAAGGGTAATCACACCCCACCACATAGATGCAGGGATACTTGAGAATACTTCTGGCTGTGCTTCATGCTCTGCGTGATACATTAGACTGGATGCAAAAATTAACACTATAAACAGAATAAAAAATGCAACTGCCAAATCACCTGCTTTTGATTTGAACACCTCGCCAAGTGTTTGCATAGGATCTGAATATCGAGCAAGTTTGAATAATCTAAACAATCTCAAGAGTCGGATTATTCTTATGAACCTTACATCAGTCACCACAAAGGGCAGGAAGAACGGCAATATTGCAGCCAAATCAACTAACATCATTGGAGTGAACAATATTCTGACTCTAGCATATTTTGAATTCTGGTATTTGGGATTTAGTTTACAAACAATGATTCTTCCTGCATACTCGGCAGTGAAAACAACAATTGAGAAAACTTCAAACGGTGTAAACAAATAACCGTATTCATCTAGAACGGATTCTTCTGTTTCGATTATTACAACAAGGACATTTACTGCAATTAAAGTTATGATAAAAATCTGAAAGCCTTTTGTAATTCTATCATTAGTTGTTCCTTCAAGGATTTCATATGCTCTTTGCAAGATTTGGTTTGTCAATTTATAACCACTTTTTATTTCTGAACCACAATAACATCACCAATACAATTATGCCCATAACTCCAATCATGACAAAGTAGCTACCATCCCATTCCAGCTCTGGAACATAAGAAAAGTTAGTCCCGTAGATTCCAGCTAGGAATGTAATTGGAATAAATATGCTAGCTATGATGGTGAGGGTCTTCATGACCTCATTCATTTTATTGCCAATGCTTGAGAGATAGGTATCAAGCATTCCACCTATCATTTCCCTTAGCCCTTCAATGTTATCCATTACCTGAACGGTGTGGTTGTATACGTCGTGAAGATATGTCCGAGTGGATTCTTCTATTAGATCAGATTCCATCCTGTCAAACCTGTCAATCACTTCCCTGGTCGGCCAGATGGACTTTCTCAATGTCACCATTTCACGCTTTAATGTGTGAATGGTTTGCAAGGTCTTTGGGGTGGGATTATTCATCAATTCTTCCTCAAGTTCTTCGGATTGCATCCCAATCTTCTCCATTATCACATAGTAATAGTCAATTATTGAATCAACTAGAGCATAAGCCAAATAGTCACTCTTTTTCTCCCGTATCTTTCCTACAGAATTTTTGAGTCTTTCTCTGATGGGATCAAAGATATCTTCCTTTGTCTCCTGAAACGACAAGATGTAGTCTTTTCCAACTATGATGCTAATCTGCTCCATGAAAAGTTGATTTTCGGAAAGTATGTGTGGAAGCTTTAGAATTATCTGCAGATAATCCTCATGATTTTCTATTTTTGGGCGTAGCTCGGTGTTCATGATGTCAGCCTGCACAAGACCGTGTAAGGAATAATGCTGGCCAATTTTATGGATTACGTCTGCATCATGCAATCCAATTATGTTGGTCCAGGTTACCGTAGATTCTCCGTCATGCGTATTAAGGCACTCATCTATTGTGTCTTTCATGTCATGTGAGAATTTTGCCTTGTCAAATTTGATCTGATCAAAGGTGATTTTTTCTACCAGTTTTTCCCCTACATGTACCAGCGCCCCTGGTTGCAGTCCCACGGTATCAGATTGTGTGGTTGCATCATCAGGTTTTTTGTTTAAAAGTTTTGTAATATTGGCGATATGAATAAAATCCTTATTTCGCGTAAGCTCTGTTACTTTGGAGGTCTTACTTACCACTCCCACTATTACAAATCCTGCTATGACAGAAAAGATAATGCTGACTGCAAGGGGGGCAAAATTTCCATTTACAGCTGATTCGTATATTGCCTGAACATCTGTTGACGTATTGATTTTGACAATAGAGCCAATTATCAAATCAACTAAAAAGAACATGAATGAAATGATTGCACCAATCACTATTGCAGTAACAGCTGTGATCTTTGGTGGTATGTCAATGTCCTTTTCGTGCTTGTATGGATAAATGTATTTTTTATTTTTTACAATCAAGATAGCTATTATGGTAATGATGATAGTGGACATTATCCACCAAGCAATAAACCACAATCCTTGTCCAGAATTAATCTGCTCTATTCCAGAGATGAGATCCTGTATGTTGCCAGTTAATGGCAAAGACAAAAGCGAAGTTGCAACACCAATGAAAATTTGGTAGACAAATGCAAACACAAATCCCAGTACCAGTCTGTTTGTAATGATACCTATTTGCTCTCTCAATTATCGTCCTCTGATTTAGTTGTAATTTTTTGTATGCGTATCTTTGTAGATCTATTTTTTTCTACTTCTTCAACGGTGAACTTCAAAGACTCAAGGATTAAGACATCCGATGGTTTTGGGATGTTGTGCAGTTTTTCATGCAAAAGACCGTTCAGTGTTGAATAATCATCTCCCGGCAAAATATCTGTTTTAAAATATTCATTAATTACATCTATTTCTAAATCACCTGTCGCAAGTATTGTATCATCATCTATTTTCTCATAAATTGCTCTTTTAGAATCTGTTTCGTCATAAATCTCCCCTACTATCTCTTCTATGAGATCTTCCATAGTCACACATCCTTCAAATCCTCCAAACTCATCTATCACTATTGCCATGTGCGTATTTTTTGCCTGCATCTCTTTAAGAAGTGAATTCATTCTTTTTTCTTGAGATACAAATATCGGTTCACGTACTAGGTCACCTAGTTTCTTTTTTTGTAATTCAGGGTCTTGCAGATGTTTTAGTATGTCCCTTACGTGTAAAACCCCTACAATATCGTCTAAATTCTTTCCATAAATTGGAATTCTCGAATGTCCACTCTTATCTATCAAGTCTGCGGCTTCACTCAAATTCATTTGTGAATGAAGAGCAAATACTCGTGGTCTAGGAGTCATGACCGAACGAACTACTGTCTCATCAAAGTTGAGTGCACCATGCACCAGCTTGCTCTCATGTTTGTCTAGTGCGTCATCTCTATGCCCTTGTTCTATTATGCCCCCAATCTCCTCCTTTGTTAGTGCAGGAGGATTGTAATCACTGCCAGTTATCTTGATTATTCCCCTGGTTATCTTTTCAAGGATCCATACTACAGGATAAAATGCATAGCTAAACGCCATCAAAATGCCGCTGCACCGTAAGGAAACCTTTGTGGCGTTTGCATTGCAATATGTTTTGGGAGTCACCTCTCCAAAAATTATGATCAAAAACGTCATAATACCAACTGCGATACCCAAACCAGGTTCTCCAAAAATTTCGATTGCAACTACCGTAGCCAATGATGCAGAACCGATATTTACAAGGTTGTTTCCAAGATTTACACTTGACATCATCCAACCTGGATTGGACTTTAGTTTCTGAAGTGCTTTGGCACCTTTCACGTTGTCTTTTACTAGGCGTTCCACAGTAGCTTGAGTAGTTCCAACAAGTGCAACTTCCAGTCCACTAAAAAAACCAGAAAGCCCAATGAGTGCTACAAGCGCAGCTAATTCGTATTCAAGAGCCATCTTTTTCAGAACACATGTAAATGACTGATGTTAGCAATGCAGCCCTCTCAACAATACTGTCATGAACAATGTACTCTTGTGTGGAACGGTACTTGTGGCCCTTCGGTCCAAATCCATCCAAGGCTGGGAGCTCTGCTGGAACATTACTAATGTCAGAAGACATAACTTGCTCATATCGTTTTATTTTAATTTCATGCTTTTTTGCCAAATCCTCAATCTTTTCATAAAATACAGTATCGGATTCCTCTTCCATTACTGGAGGTCTAGTATGTATCTGGTTTATTGCAACATCTAGTTTTGGTGCACCTGACTCGCGCTTTTTCATTATGTTTCGTATTTTGGCATCAAGTGAAGTTCCCAGCTGAGGAGTCTTGAAGCTGCAAATCAATGAGAGTGTTGCAAAGTTTGGCGTATGCCCATGAGTGCCACTAGATGCAATGGATGTTGTCCTTACTCGATAGTCTTTTTCATCCTTTGATAGTTTTTCAATTGCTGAAATCTTCTTGCCCAATACGGGAATGATTCCGTGAATGTCTGCAGAAAATACATTTGGAGCAGTAAAGCGGATCTGGTAGTCATTTCGCCCATAGCATGTGGTGATTATTCCTCCATCCTTGCTGGCAGATTTCAGTCCCAAGACATATCGGGACGTTTTTGAATATTGTTGTACTATGTCCTTGCTGAATTTGCCACCCAAACTATCATCGGTAGTTAGCAATACAGCACACCTTACTTTTCGTAATCTTTTGGCAAAACGAAGCGCATGCAATGCACCCAACATCACAGTCAATCCCCCCTTACTTTCAGCTATTCCTGAACCTATTATCTTGTCACCATCCTCGTAATAATTTATCATATCGTTTGGCCCGTAGTGGGTATCCATGTGAGAAATGATCAAGACATCATTTTCTGACTCATCGTGATTTTTAAAATAATGAAAATCCCCAATGTCAAATTGCTTATGAACATGCTCATGAAATCCCAAATGCTTTAGTCTGCGTGCCAAGATATTTCCCATCTTGTTTACATTGTCAATATTATACACATGTGTATTGAGATTTACTAAATCCCTTAAAGTCTCTTTTATGCTTTGCAGGTGTCCTCGCAAATACGTCCTTGCAACAACACGTAACGGTTGTGTCATGTCCGGTTCTGCACCATCTATTGCACTTTGTGAGGAACCAAAGTATCGCATTGCAGCAACATCCAGTATCTTATTTATCAAAGACTCGTAAGTATACCTTGCAGTCTGTGCAGCATAAAATAATGATCCTCCAGTTCCAAGACTTGCCATTGAGTTTAACTCAAGAATGTAAAGATTCTCATCTTTATCCATTCTGAAATCTACTCTGCTGTAATCATTTAGCCCCAAAGACGAAAATGCATCTATGCACATCTTTTTCATCTCTTTTGCCTTCTCCTTTGACAGTTTTGCAGGGCATGTTTTGCCAACCCCTCCTTTTTTCTTTTTGTCATCTATTGTTTGTATTTGATCAGGATCATCAAGATTGATTTCAACTATTGGGAGAATGTCTATGTTTGGATTATTTCCCATTACTCCAACTGCAAATTCCCGTCCAGAGATAAATTGCTCCACCAATATGTCTTGCTGGAATTTCTCAATCTGTACTTGTACTGCCTTGCGCAAGTCATCCCAGTTGTCAACTACCTCCATTCCCATTGAAGTGGATTCCAATTTTGGCTTGACAATTACAGGAAAGACCAAGTCATCAAAAGTATCTTCTGAAGTTCTAAACACCCAGAACCCGGGAGTTGAAATATTGTTTTTTTGCAGGACAATTTTTGTCATCACCTTGTCTTGAACTACGGCATGTCCTGCTGGGCCTGATCCTATGTAGGGAATTCCAAGCATTTCCATCATTGCAGGAACATGCGTGTATCGATTCTGCCCCTGTATTCCATAGGCCATATTGAATACCATGCCGGGAGAATCACCTGCAACCACCTTTGGCATAAACTCACGTAATTCATCTGCCAGATGAATATCCCCCTCAACTACCTTGACCGTGTGCCCGCCCTTTTCCAGAGCCCTTGCAACACGCTCGACTGCATTTTTACTATAATGCTCCTTAGTAGTCATTCCAAAGACGTTGATTACGTCATCAGGGTCGATCTTATTTTCATTGTAAATTAAGGCAACTTTCAATTTTTGAATATCCTCATTGCTGATTCTTCTAAAACATACTTGTTTTTTTGCTTATAATATAGTGACAATGTCATACAATGTAATAAAATAAAGACAATTATATTAAATTTCCTAATTGTCATAAAAGTTAAGTTATGGCCAAAAAACTAAAAAATATGAAAGATCCGAGTGAAAAATCAGCCAACGTTAGTACAACTATACGCATTCCGAAGAAAGTTTTTGAAAAAATTGAACTCGAAGCAACGACTCAAGATTCCAGCATATCAAATCTGATAAACTCCATACTGCGGAAGTATGTATCCTGGGATCGATTTGTAGGTGATATTGGTTATATGCATATGCCTAAAGCGTTCCTTCGGAGCATGTTTGAAAAAATTAGCGAAAAGGACATGGAAAAACTTGCAACCACAACTGGATATGGACGAATGCGAGATGCAATTTTGTTTATCAATGGAAAGGTGGATCTGGATGGAACAATCAACGTAATAAAACTCTGGCTATCTGCATCTGAAATCCCAATACGAGTTATAAGAGATCCAGAAGATGTAGAGTTTATCGTTCCACATAATCTGGGTCAAAAATGGTCAATGTATTTTGGAATAATCTTGAAGACGATATTTGAGGAATTGGATCTTTCATTAAAAAAAGAGGATCTAGAAGAACATACTGTCACAATGATATTCTCCACAAACACTAATAAAAAAAAAATATGAACAAAAACTAATCATTGCTTCTTTCTATATCTTGTTGGAGAAAAAGAATCTCAGAAATGGCAGTGAATCTTTAGAGTTAAAATTGACTATAACGTTAAGATTTTAATGTCGTCAAATAGATCCTCTGCATTCTTGATGATTTTCTTGTCATCAGCGTCAGGCTCTGCTGTAATTAATACAAGATTCTCTCCGATTGGAACGCTGATAATAAGCTGTTTTGTCCTCCTTGATGCAATATAGTCAATAGGTCCCAGGACATCGTCAAGATCCTGCCTCATCCTAAAGTCCAACTGCATCTGCATGTAGGTCATTCTCACCTTATCATCCTCAAGTATCGGTTTCACTCCCTTTCTGAATCCGCCTGCCACAAGATGCCCCAGCTGATTTATGACACCAACATGCCTTACCTTGTCTTCCTTAGTCAGTTTTTGACATGCCATGTCTAGATCTTGCATCTGTTTAGGTGTAAGCATGGTCATGTTATGCTCTCAACATTATCAGTGCTGTATATTGTATTTTTCCTTCATGTAAAGCAGTTGTGGTCAGCTTGATGTCAAAAATATCACGGTCCTGTATGCATGCGTTAATCAGATCATCCAGTTCAGACTTGTTGTCGGATTCTACTATCTCAACTTTCATAGTATATTACCATCATCATTAGCAAACTGTCGGACAAAGACAGGTGGAATCTGAGAAAAGGCCCATTCTATGATGTCACTTCGTTTGTGGTCATATCTGTAATGAGACCTGGCCTGAATCTGGTTTGCAAAACTGGCAGCACATGGATACAGTATACAGTGAGAAGATACCTGGCTTAGGCTATGAATAATGTCTGGCCTGTGACCTGCCAGGTGTATCACCCATTGTCTTTTGTCAGCTGTCACCATCTTCTCATCAAAACAATAGTCACATTGGTTTGTAATCATCATTTTGTTTCTATGATGATGTGCTGCAAGAAGAAAATAAAGCAACAGTAAATTGCGTCTAGTTTGAATTATGTGATTCAGTTGACTTTATGCTGAATCAAATCAATTAGTTAATTCAGTTTTGGATTATCTCAAAATGGTTTGCGTTTATCTACAAAACAAACAGCATGTAATAATATGAAATATACCCAATTCGAAATAAAGGCGTCTGTGCCGTGGAAGCATTCCAAACATATCATGTCTTCCAAAAACAAACAAACAGACAATGCAAACAGTACAGCATCTGATTTTTCTTGGGATTGTACGTCTGAAAAAATCCAAAGGATAAAGGAATATCAAAAAAAGGCACGTCATCGCCTTGGGAGAAACTAGGTTTGCGGTGCGCTAGCTGTGGAAATCAGGCAAGTTGGAGGGATCCTGATTGCAACAAGTGCGACAAGCCGTTGCATCAGAAAAACTGCAAGGGAAAAGCATCTGACTGCAAGTGTCATGAAATAAACGAAAATCAATGGACGCAAAGAAAATCGGTGACTACCCAGAAATGACGTGTGTTTTCAGCATTTGTTTATTTTGTTCTGATTGTAGACAAACAATAGGAAAAGAGACAGATTGCTTTTTCGGAGTAAAGATACATGGCAAATAAGAAGAAACGCAAGAAGCTATTTGACAATGATAATGATGACAAATAGGACAAACCTGCATTGTAAGAAATTTCAACATAAACGGAAAAGTATATGGAGTACAATCCGAGAGAGATCAAACCAACATTGAAACAAAAAAAGAATGCCAAATACAATGCAAAGATGATTGTCTTGAGACCACCTATGACTGAAAACGAAATCCAGACGGGGTTGAATAGAAAAAAACAGACTATTTTAGGCATCTGCTTAGAAAACCAGGCAAATCAGAAGTTCACATACACTCCATGTTTTGACACATGAGATACACATGATCATCTCAGGAATATATGATCTGGACTTTTACCGTAAGGCAACACATACAATCAAATTGATATAGTAAAGAATAAGGTGTTCTAGATTGGAAACAGACACAATATACTATGCGATAACATCAATCATAATTTCAACTGTAGTATTTACGACAGTAAAATTTTCCATGTCGCGTAAGATTGCTGATCTACAAAGGACCCAAAAACTGCTTGGGTTAATCTCCATCATCATTATTGGATTTGAATTGACATTTCTTGGAATACTGTTTGATCTGTTCACCATAGCTGCAAGTGTGATTGCATCAGTTGGAGTTGCATTCGCGCTGGTGTCATTTGCATTACAAAACCACCTGAAAAACATGGTATCTGGAATAGGACTTTACCTAAACAAGAGAATAGATATTGGAGACATCATAGAGATAGATGACAAAAAAAAAATTTAGTTTATTCTATCTGAATTACTACCAAAAAAGAAATCAATGAAAAAAGAATAAAGTATCATGGTAAAACGTAAGAGATTCAATCAAACTGGACTTCTCAAACATCTAGATGCAAAGTGCAAGAGATGTAAGGCTAGTGCAAAAAGAATGAATTTGACAATTCATCACAAAAATCATGATTCCTCTGATACGGATTGGAAAAACATTGTAATTTACTGTAGAGAATGCCATAGTATCATAGAAGGAACCAACAAAAAGAAGAGTCAAATACGATAGATTGACTCTGCGGGGAAAGAAGAATCACTATAACGTAAAACTGCTACATGGATGCGGAGTATCAATTTCTTTGAAAAATAATAGAATCGTATTGCAAAATGGCCGGGACATATTTTCAGGAATTTCAGATGTTGAGGAATGGTTTGTGACAAATTGATGTTATGAGTAATTTAGATAAATTAAATGAACTAAAAATTATTAATTACATGAAATGAGTACAAGATCGTGGTGATTTTTTTTAACTAACGATCAGAAATTTGTAGATGGTTTACGTGGTTGGATTGGTACGTTATCTTCCAAACCATACTTTACCATTAATGAAAAATCTCTTCGCGAATATTTTGCACTTGAGACTAAAAAAATGGCACAAAATGACATAATAGAGAATAAATACGAAGGAAAAATGTCAATTGGTTCGTACCAATTAAACTTTGAAATTAAACTAACTGCAGATGGGAGTGAAAAGACAGCCGAGTTAATTTCAAACAATGCAGAAACAAATGTGTTTATTGCTGTAGGAGGAAATGGGATAACGGCACAAAAATCCAAAGGTGCTACAAAAGGTTCAGATGCAATGATAAATGTCAAAAATATTGAAAAAGCCCTAACTATTACTTTTGGGGGTAATGGAGTAGATAGAATTGCGGACGAAAAGTTGTTCCCAGGTACCAAAGGAAACAATGGTACCGATGGAGGTTCCGTAACAATTTGGACGGGAAATAATTCTGATGCTTTTGGTTATTCAGGAAAAGGTGGTAACGGACAAGAAGGAGCAAGAGGAAGAGCACCCCGAAATTCAAATCCTGGACCTAGACCTGATGGCGCAAAAATTGTTTCCTGGTCCGTTATTAAAGCAGCAAGAGTGTTAACTGGTACAGAAAAGGAATCCTTAGAGTCAATCAATTCAGGAGATGGAGGAAATGGGGGAGATGGAGGAAATGTTAGTATCAGAATGAAAGGAGAAAGCTTTGCAGAAGCTGTTGCAGGTGATGGAGGAATTGGTGGAAAACCAGGATTAGCCCCACCCGATTCTAAGAATGGTAATGAGGGTAAAGCTGGCAATGGAGGAACAATAGATGTTGAGGGAGGACCTGAAAGTACTTTGTCTCAAAATTCTCACCCAGGATTAAAGGGAATAGACGGTGTTGAGGGGAACAGTGGAAAATGGCTTATTCACATAACCTAAAGGAGAAAAAAGAAATCTAAAGAATAAAACATCCAACTTTTAGATCCTTTATATTTTAATCATGAAATTGGATATGAAATGTATTTCAGATAATTAGAATTGCGTAATCCTATACAAGATTATGTAGTTTGTAAGTTTTGAATATATTCTTGACTTTAGCACACCAATTTATGAATACTAATAATCAGTACCACAAACTGAGCAATGACATCTTCCATCTGAATATGTATTATTCCTACAATTAGGGCACCAATTTTTTGACATTTTATACTCAATCAAAGGATCAATAATTTTGTTTTTACCAAGTAATGTTAAAATATTTTGATTTTGAATTCAAATTAACGAAAACAAAATTAATGCAGCATATAAAAACAGGCTTACTATCATTATCCAAATAATGTTTTTTCATTAGATAGTTTGATTTATCAATTTGATATCGGAGATTATCAATTCGGTGGAATAATTTATCAATTCGGTAAAATGTTCCGAAATTTTCCGATAGTTTGATCGATGATGTCTATTAATTCGGTATCAATTCGGAGATTTTTCCGAAACTGTAGAAAAGTTACCGAAATGAATATGAACTCATAAAATAATACCTGATGGTTTTTGGAAGATTTTACGAGAAATTGTCATCTATTGTGTGATACGTTATTTGCGCACAATGACATTGATGACTTGCATACATGCATCAAACAGGCAGTCGTTATCTTGATTCATACCTTTCATTGCAAAATTTCCTTAAAAGCATGACCACTCAATGATTCTTTTTTGGGAATTAAACTGGGTGTATCTCTTTGGAGAGCAGATTTCTCATATCGGCATTGCTCAATATTCATTGACTAGATATTCTATTAGCCATATTCTTAATCCATAGATAGCCTAGATGGAAATATTTTTTCTCTTCAGCATCATAGATACTCTCAAAAATTATCTTGATGAATTCTCTTTTGGCTCATTTAACTCTCAAGAACTAAAGTCAAAAATCTCAGAAATGCTGCCATCATTTGAAATACAAAGTGATTCAGCATCCTCATCGAATTTTCTGATCAACGGTCTTGCAAACATACAAGATACGATGGTATCTCTGTCAACTTCTGAATCCTCCTTGGTATCGCCACCTGTCTTGTTGCTGGCAGCAGGTGTAGTGATCTTCTTTGGAGTGATTGGAGAGTCTTTTTTCAAAAAGACGGGAATACCGGATGTTGCGTTCATAATGATGCTTGGTGTCCTGATTGGCCCTGTTTTGGGCATAATACAGCCTGAAGTTGTGCTTGAGGTGGTCCCATATTTTGCGGCATTGGCATTGATAATAATCATGTTTGATGGTGGCCTTAACCTTGAAATAAAAAGCATGGTAAAGACTGCTCATTTTGCATTGATTCTTTCTATAATCGGATTTGTCATATCCGTCGGAATAGTGACTGGCCTCACTCATTACTGGCTGGAGTGGGGATGGATTGAGAGTATTTTGCTTGGCTCAATAGTGGGCGGAAGCAGTTCAGCAATTGTATTTGGACTGGTCAGAAATCTTCACATCTCAGGAGATGCAAAGTCAATGTTGAGTTTTGAGTCTGCATTGACAGATATCTTGGCAACCATCGTTGCGTTTGTTCTATTTGAGGCGGTACTGACAGGTAGTCTGGATATCAACACCTTGGGAGATACGATTGGCAGGGCCGTTGCAGTTGGATTGCTTCTTGGATTTGCAGTAGGAATTCCATGGATGTATCTTTCAACAAAGCTGTCAAACAGCCAGCATGCATACATGCTGACTCTGGGAATTTTATTTGTTCTCTATTTTATGGCAAACGCATTTGGTGAGTCTGGTGCGTTGACAGCTTTGGTATTTGGATTAATGCTTGGAAACAAAGCACATCTTTCAAGATATCTGAGATTCAAATTACCAAGGGTGGATTTAGATGATTCCATGCACAACCAGCTGACGTTTCTGGTAAGGACGTTCTTCTTTGTATTTGTCGGATTGCTTGCAAGCTTTGGAAATATGGAATACATCATATTTGGAATTGTTGCAACTGTGGTAATTTATGTTGGACGTGTCATCCTTACCAAGACCACCCTGACCAAGAGATTCTCCAAGCTGGACAGAAAAGTGACATCCGTAATGATCCCTCGAGGATTGGCAGCTGCAGTGCTTGCAACATTTCCATTGACAATGGGACTCCCAAATGCGGAGGCATATCCGCAAATCGTGTTTGTCATAATTATGGTGTCCGTCATCATCACCACTTTGGGGATGGGCAAGGCAAAGAAAATTCCACCACCTGAAAGCCAAGAGGGAGGTTTTGTAAATGAAATAAATGATAATGCATCAGTACAAGGTAAATCATAATTCCAGTTTCACAAAATGTCTTTTTACCAGTATTTGACTACTGTGCTATATACTGTCATGCAAAGTTAATATTCCCAAATCACTAATTTTGATATAAGAATAAAAAATATGATAAATACCAGATTAGATAGTTTCATCATAGGAGGGAACTTGATAACACACACATTACAATTATTGGTGAGACACAATGATTAGCGCCGATGCTTTTAGCAATATTCTTGTAACTTATGTAAAGCCAACAAACAAGGAAACGGCGTTTGACATGGGTTTGTCTTTGGCAAAATCCAACAATGCCAAACTGTCTGTTGTGGAATTCATGCAGGCAGAACAACCTGAATTTCTCTTCTTTAAGAGTAAAAACAACAAGAAAAAGGAGAACGAACAAAAACATCTAGTGGAGGATGCACTAAAGAAATTTGAAGAAAAGGCAAAACAAGAAAATGTTGACCTGAAAACATCATTCAAATCCACAGAAACACTAGTTGACAGCATAATCCAATACGTGGAATCCAACAAGATAGATCTGCTCATAGTTGATCACCCACACATGTCTCATTCAGAAGAAACACACTACAATGATGTAGTTAGTGCAATACATGACGAGGTGCACTGCAACATGCTGACTTTAAAATAACAAAAGAAATGTATGAAAGATATAATTTATTTCAATGGTCACTTGAACTGTACTATATTTTAAACAGTCAGAGTTCAACTGAATCTTATTTTGCTTGTAGTGAGGAGCAAAAAATTTAGCATGGACGAGTGAAAAGATGCAATCCTATGAGGTCAAAAAAATACTGGACAGGATTTAATTTAAAATGTCAACAAATCTGATAATTTCTGCACTAGTTATCATAATTGCAATCTTGGTTGGAGTTTTAATCATTACAAATTACAATTGGTTCTCACAAGAATGGTTGATTGGATTGGGTATTGTAATGGCAAGTGTGGCAGGAGCTGGCATCTTGGCATATTCAAAGATAAGAAGATGATTTCATCTAAAATCATTTTACAACCAATACAGGAATCTTGGATGTGTAAAGTATGTGGTTTGCAACACTTCCCAAATACGACTCATCTGATGAACCGGCACCCTTTGAACCAATTACAATTAGGTGATAGTTCCATCTGTTTGCAAAGTCAAGAATATCCTTTTTGGCAGAGCCGTGAATTATCTCTCCGTTCAGGTCTACGCCGTTTTTTGCAGCCGTATTTTTTGCCTTTTCTAAAAGCACATCAATTTGCTTTCTTTTGGATGAATCCAGATCTTCAATGTTATCAAATCCGTATCGTGATGGCTTTTGACTGACGTACAGTCCTGTTAGTGTAGCACCGCATTGTCTTGCAAAATAGATTGCCTTTTCCAGTCCCCTAAAGGAGTTTTGTGAGCCATCAAGTGGCACCAGTATCTTTTTGACCTCATAGGATTGCATCTTTTTTCACTTGTCCTTTATTGCTAATTAACCAATATGAAAAACCATATCTGGCACTATTCATTTGAACTGCCCTTCCACACTACCCTTTGTGGGAATGGAATCTCTATTCCTTCCTTGTCTAATGCATCTTTTATTACCGTCAATAGAATTGGCATTACCTCAACTAGATCATCACGTGGATGCCACACTCTAACCCAAATGTTTACACTGCTGTCGGCAAGCTCTGTGACCCAAAAGGTTGGAGCAGGTTCCATCAGTGAGTACGCTACATTTTTCTCAATTGCCTCTTTCATTACTGCAATTGCCTTGCTGATGTTTTCTTTGTAGGCAATTCCCACAGTCACATCGCTTCGCCTAATCTCGGATAATGCAAAGGTTCGAATGTTTGAGGTAAACATTTTCTCATTTGGAATCCTCACAACCGTCCCATCAAACTGCTGGATTCTGGAGGAGAATGTGTTAATGTCAATCAAAGTACCAATTACGTTGGAATCTGGCAGCTCTACCTGATTTCCTTGTTTTACAGGTTTTTCAATCATCAGGAATAATCCTGATATCAAATTAGAGACAACTGACTGGGCTGCAAATCCGATGACAATTCCCATGAATCCTCCAGCCACTATCAATCCACTGATGTCTATTCCTTGGCTGGCAGTCGCAGCTAGAAGAAAGATGATAATGATTCCATAATAGATTAGTTTGTCAAGACTTTTGGCAGAATCAACAGTCATTTTTGTTGCAAATCTTTTCTTGAAGACTAGACGCGCAATTCTGGCAATTATTACCCCTACAAATACTATGATTGCAGTGATTAGGATACGCCCAACTGTTATTCCAGTATCCATTATTGGGGCATCAAGAATCTCAAAGGCCATCAGTCAAACCCCCTATCCATTGAGAATTTTCTTTTTTCGGATTTGATGCTGGCTCTTGGGGCCAGTTTCCAGTTATTGTCCTTTTTTGAATACTCTACATGTTTTATCTCTATGATCTTGATTGCCTCTTCTTTTTTGATGAGCGCACTAATATCATCAATGTGGGCATCTGCTACATTATCCAGATAGTAGATGTTGTGATGTGTGAGTGAAAAGATTAACTTTCCAACAGATTGGCCTTCATTCAGTTTGTTGGTAATGGTAACCTTCATCTTTGCAAAAACGTATGGCTCTGGTTTTTCTGATTCCTCAAGCAGCTTTACCTTGCCATACATGCACAGTTTTCCCTTATCAGGTGTTCCATAAAGAGCAAATCTAGAATGCATTGGCTCACATGTAAAGCAGTCAAAAAAATCCTTAGAATTGTCTGAATTTACAACAAAGATTCCAATTTCTACTGGGAACTCCACCAAGATGTCTGCCATAGAATCTTTCTCAACAAAGACAGATTCTGCAAGTCTGAGAAACATCAGATCCTTTGTCTTTTTTGCAGGCAGATTGAGCGGTAGAATTGGTGCCAGTTCTATTCGTATCTTGTCTTTTTTGCCCGAAATTGACTTTGTTAATTCCTTGTTTTCAGAATTTTTTCTATAGTATGAAAATCTGTTTTCTTTTTTTTCAATTATAATTTGTGTTTTTGGCAAAAACAGTTCTAGTTTGTCAGAAACCAAATATTCCCCATAGTTGGAATATTCAATTTTATTTTTAGTTTGCATTTTTTTAATTACCTCTATTGTTTTCTTTCATATTAAATAAATTCCATAATTAAACTAACTATCTATAAACCTGTAAGAGAATTTTGTGTAATTCTGCCTTTGTGGAATTTAGTTCTTTGCGTAATTCTTGAGATTTTATTGTAGATTCAGTAATTGAAATTTGCCTTTCTTGCTTACTTATTGCACTTGAAGTAGATACAGAATTGAGTTTCTCTTGCTCGATTTTCATTTCATCTTTTAATGATTCAATTTTCTTTTCTAACGATAAAATAGTTTCAGATGACTGAGTCTGTCCTGCTAATTGTATAGCGATAGAATTTGCATCAAGTGCATTGATTTTTCCTGTAGATACTTGACAAGAATTTGAAGGGATTTTTTCTGCCATCTTTACTGTTTTTGTAGCAATATCTGAAGATAATTCTACCACAGGGATCCTCAGGGAAGTATTATCAGTACATATTTCAAAGACTATGTTGTATACCATTGAATTCTCAGGCCTGTCTTCAGGTTGAATCAAGGCTTTATTGACGGAGATTATTTCAGACACTATTCCATCAACATCTACTCCTGTTATAGATTTGTTCTTTGCAATTGGAGATAAATCGCTAGTTGAACTTAAACTCAAAAGGAGCAAATATTTTTGAAGTTCTGCCCTTACACTTTTTAATTCGTTTCTAATATCAGATATTTTTTTATGGATTGCAGAGACTTTTTTGGCCCTGTCATTACTAGGAATTTCATCATTAATTGAGGATAATTTTTCTCTTTGAATTGTAATTTCAGATTTTAAAGATGCAATTTGTGCTTCTAATTCCGAAATTGCCTCAGTAACTCCCCCATGGTTTAGTAGCCTAGATGAAATACTATCAGGATCAGACGCTCTAACTTTTACAGCACTTGTATTGCATGAATCTGCTCTAACATCTCGAGGAAGCTTGACAGATTTTGTTTCTGAATCAGAAGTGATAATTATCTCAGGGAATTTTATTTTTTCCTCAAAAGCACATACTTTGAAGACATAGTTATGATGATTTACTTTGGGAAAAGATTCAACTTCACCAGGATTCTTGTATTGCTTAGTAGTGGCCATATGAGTTATTTTTCCAATAGGTGTGGATTGTTGTTCTATAACTTCAGATATTGCCTCAGGGTTTGAAGAAAGTCCAAAGCCTCGCTTAACTAAGATATCAACTACATCGGGAGAAACACATGCAGCTTGATCATTTGATGTTCGAATAATTTTAACAAAATTTTCTTTGCATACAATCTCCTTGGGGGTAAAATTAAGATCTAGTTGTTTGTTGGGGGCAATTACATCAGCAAATGCCATGTTTGATGCAGTTACACTGGAAGTTAATAAGACAGATATTAAAAATAGACTGGCCAAAAACTTAGTCATCATCATTTAATCTCAATATTCTATATTGTCATCAAACTCCAAGCATCAAACCGTTGACTTGGGTTCTAGCCTCCAAAAGATCTGTACGCAACTGGCTAATGTCAAGTGCCAGTTTTACAGCCGATTCTTCACCGGATGAATCTAATTTTTTAGAAAGCAATTGGGATAATGTTTTTCTTTTTTCGTCCAAACTGTTTTTCAAGTCATCAATTTGTTTTTCCAATCCACTGATTTGCTTAGATACACCTGAATTACCGCTTATTTGAGCGATAATTGTCTCAGAGTCTATTGCATTAATTCTTTCGAATCCCACTTGACATGAGTTAGAAATAATTCTATTAATCAATTTAACATCAACATAATCAGAATCAGAGATCAGGTAGATTATTGGAAGTCGTACAGATTCTTTTCCTGTACAAGCCTCAAAAACAACATTGAATCTCTTAAGATTAACATCTCCAGATTCTAGTTTACCAACGCTTTCAGTAACTGATATGAGATTAGTACTCATCCCATCAAGAGGTTTCCCAGTGATTGATTTTGGAATATCAATTTTTGACACTTTAACATTTGGAGGCACATACAACACCATCAAATATCGTCTAAGTTGATCCTGAAGATTTTTGAGTTCTTTTTTCATTGATGTGATATTATTTAGATTTTCAGGATTCAGTTTCTGTTCATCAGATAAGGGAATTTTTTGTTTTGCAGCAGAAATTCTATTTTTCAAATCTGCTATTTGATTTTCAAGAGATAAAATCTTTTGAGAAATCCCACCTTTGTTTAATAAAGTGGCATCAATCGAGGCAGGGTCTGCAGCTTTGATTATTACAGAACTAGTATAGCAAGAATCAGCTTTTATCATGCTTCCCAGTTTTACACTTTTTGCTTCACTATCGGATGTGACATAAATCTCAGGGGCCCTGATTATTTTTGAATTTGAACATGCCTCAAAGACATATGCATATCCCGAGATGCTAGTGGAAGTTCCAGTAATGCCTTTTTTTGATAATTGTTTCAAAGTAGCAATCTTTTCAATTGTTCCAGCAGGCTCGCCTTTAGCGACTTTCTTTGTCTTAATTTCTTCTAGTTTTTGTTCTGAGAGTTGTTTTGCCCATCCATTTTGAGCTAATTTTTCAGCAGTGGTAGGTTTTACACAAGATACTTTTCCAGAAGAACTTTTGATAATTTTGACTAGTCCCTCACTACAAATTACTTGCTCTGCAGTAAAATCAAGTTTCATCTGTTGTCTAGGGCTGATAACATCTGCAAACGATTGAGATACAAAAGTACCTGAAATTAAGATAGCACCTAGAAAGAAAATTAGAAACCCAATTGACTTCATGACTGGTCTACCTCAATAGGACTAGTAGAATTCCAAAATAAATTGTAATTATTCATCGTAAACCTGCTAATTGAAGAAGTATGTTCTGTTGTATCATGCGCTGATAACATGCCAAATCCAGACAATGACAATATTGAATCTGAGGTCATTGCACCTATTGGCAACAACGTCATTTTTTTGTTCATTAGTGGTGATCATTCAGTTTTATTTATCAATGGAATAGGCATTTGTCATTAGTGGCAAAATCTACATGTTTTCTTATACCATAAAAAATAGGAAGGACAATTGGCATCGGGTAAAATAATTAGAGCAAAGGATGTCATGCACAGAGACATAATATCAGTAGATATTCAAACATTAGTTAAAGACGCTGCAAAAAAAATGACAGATTTAGATGGAGATTCCATCATAGTTGTTGATAATAATATACCTGTAGGCATCGTAACATACAAAGATCTAGTTAAGAAAAATATCACAATTACAAATTCAACAGACATACCAATTAGAAAAATAATGTCATCTCCATTAATTCATGCTGGGCCTGATCAATCAATTTGGGAAATAATGGATTTAATTTATGCAAGGAACATTAGAAGAATTCCAATAATAGATGAATATGATACATTGTTGGGAATAGTAAATTTGATGAGCATAAACAAAGCATTATCACTGTCAAGAAATTAATTGTGTTGTATACATATTAGAAAAATAAATTATCTATTCTAATTTTTAATCATATTTACTATCAAATTATTTTTTTGATATGATACGGTAATAGAATGAATCTTACTTTTATACAAAAAATATTTTTTTCCACTGTCTGTAATGGTTCCTGAAATTTTCAATAATTTAGAATCATGCATTAGTTGGATTTTTCTATATACTGTACGCATTGGTACCTGAGTGTCATTGCTAATTTCTAAAATAGATTTTGGCACATCTATGATTGCATCAAGTATCTTTCTAGAAGAGTCATCAGATAGTGCAACTAAGAGAGTCTGTTTCAAATTGTCATCTGTAATGGTTTGACTGGTTGAAACATTAGAAATCAACGATTCATTATTTTCCTCAACTGTTTGAGTTCTTCTCATAATGTTGCTAGATGAAATTTCAGTATTAAGCCAGAATAATTTTGAGTTAAATGAGCAGTAAAATATCTAGTTAAACAAAAAGTTTGGATAAATTATCTAGTTGATTTAATTCTAAACCAAGTCAACTTGAATCTGGTTTGTCCAGACCAATGTTTTTGAGAAATTTGTTTGCTTCAACAAGTGCATGTTTTTTGATTTTTATTCGATCGTCTTTTTTGATGGACTTTGAGGCTAGATGTAGCATTTCATCCATCAGATTGATTCCACCTTGAGCACCTTTTTTTAATCCTAATTGGTAAAGCATTGGAAGTTTTGCCAGATCTTTTTTTACAGTCATGGTAAACTCTGGGACTTTGGGATTTCTTTCATCAGGAACTTCAACTTCCACAAACTTGTCTACTGCTTTTGAGAGTAGAATCTCAAGATTTTCACCTATATTTCGTTCAAGCTTGGTGTTCTTTTCTTTTCTGGCCATCATTACAATTCTCTTAATTTTCAGTAGTGCTTGATTTGATTCTACAGAGTCAAAGTCATTTGCAGAAAGGTCTAAAGCAAAATCCTGCATGAACGCTGTCGCAATGTAGGAGATGGCCTCTTTTCTACAGGAATCTTTTGTGGTTCCAAAAGGACAATTATCACAATTTGTTGTAAAATATCTGGCCCCTCTTTTCCCAAAGCTTGAAAGAACTATTTTATCTTGATCTCGAAGTTTTCCTATGGTTCTTGAAACGAGTCCTTCATCAATTAATAATGCTTGAGAGATTTCTTGATTAGAATAAGAGCCTTCATCAATTAATTCCAAAATTTCTTCTTCTAATTCCCCTGGAGAACGTCTAGATGGTTCTTCAATTGCATCAGACAAATAATGAGAGACTATTTTGTCATCTTTTTCATGATTGATTACAAAATTTTTACCATCGTATTGTCCATCCAATCCGGATAGAGTTTCAACTTTAATAATTTTGGTAAGAATTTTATCTAAATTTTTAATTTGGAAATCTTTTAAAAGTTCAGATATTTTTTCTTTTGAAATTTTTAGCATTCCTGATGCAAAGAGATGGTATAAAGCCCACCTAACTTTTCTTTCATCACTTCGCTCAATTAATCGAAGTAGACTACAGAAACTATCGATTCTTTTCCATTTTATATCCAATATTTCATCTTTAGAATTTTTGATAAATAGTGTTCTATCCAGATCTTTTGTAAATTCTTCAAATAATTTTACGATATCTGTTTTTTTTATTTTTGATACTTGCTTTATTTTTAAACTTTTAGAAATTACATCTAACAGATCCTCTTTGAGCAAATTGGTTTCATCTCGATATTCTTTTGTTTCATATCTTAGAAATTCAAAGAATTCCAAAGTTCTATTTACAATAGATGCAGGTGCGAATATTCTTAGTCCAGCAAGATTTGAGGCAGAAACCCCCATGCAGATACTATATGAGTTGACTATTTATGCGTATAAAGACAACCATATGACTCATTTTATAATGAAATTAACTGATTTGGTTTGATTTGATTCTAAACAAAATCCTCCTGTCTTAATACCAAAACCTGACTTTGTCACTTTATGAGCACAACTCAAATCATCTGTGAAACAGAGATGTGGCAACCTGAGCCACAAAAAATCCTGGTTGAAAGAACACCAGTAGAAGAAAGGAGAAAACTTGTCATAGACAAAAAGATACTAGAATCAGTCCAAGGTCATACCTGGGAAGATCTGAGAGGACTGTCCTTAGGGTTTGAGGAGGAATGGTTCTAAATGTTTGCATCTGTTGGAATCAAATCATTCAGCATTGCGTACAAAGTACCTTTCTTTGAAAACTCAACCGTATCGCAAGTCAATCATGTAAGCATTGGAGGATCGAATGCCTTATGAAGCAAGTAATAGATTCCATTCAAAATATTTTCAGAAAGAAGAGAATTCCATTTCAATTTGATGAAGAATTATTGGAGACATATAATTAGGAGATAAAAAAATGAAAGCAAAAATAACCATAATTGCATCATTTACAATTACAAGCCTATTGTTTTCAGTGTACCAGCCTGGTAATGCCATAACATACTACAATCACGATGGTTCAGTGGAAGAATATCTTACAAAAATTAAAGTCGAACCGTACAAAGGAAAAAAAGACTATTGGGTTTACATGGTTGAAGCTTGTGCAACTGATCATAATCTGGTCATTTCCATCATAACTCTCAAGTCAGACATTGATGAGAAAGTTCTCGGGGTAAACAAGACAATCAAAAAGGGAGACTGCGGTCATTACGGCGCAGTGATGAAAGCAAATGATGGAGCAACCCTTGGAGCCAAGATGCTTGAAAGATACGAGGCAGTGGAAAGAATGCAGGAAATTATTGAAGGCGACAGCAGACACATGTCCAAGGCTGAAAAATCAGAGCTAAGCAGACTTCAATTTGTCACGGGCATGTACTTGAGGTAGATAAGATGATAAAATTATCTATGGAGGTGAAATGATGGCCAGAACAAAAAAGAAGCTGTTTGATGACTGAGAAGGGCAGTCAGTCAAACTTATAGCCATATTTTTTCCATTTTTTAATATGCTAGCCACACATCATTTCAGAATATGTCATAATTCAAAATTGATTTTATGAACTGTCCTCTGAGTGAGACTCTGAAGAATTTAGATCTCCTGTACCGTATTCTTTTAGGGTTTTTTTCCTGACAGACTCAGTATCTTCAAGCTTTTTAAGTTCATCATCCACATTGGAACGATATTCAGTTTGTATGGGCCATGGGATTGTAATGTTGTGCTTTTTGAATTCCTTTATTATCATGATTCTCATGTCACTTTTTACCTTGAACTGCGAACCATAATCCCTCACAAAAACCCAGACTGAAAAATCAATGGAGGAGCTGTTAAAGTTTGTCACTCTTACCCGTGGCTGGTCCAAGTCGACTAGGATGTTGGTATCGCATCCGCAGCTTGGTTTGTGCTGGTTTCTGTAGGGACATTTTACTTGGACAATCAAGTGTCGTCCTTGCACGTCTGTGATCTCGTTCATTGCCCTCTGTCCAACCTTCATCAATACAGAAGTAACCTCCTCAGGATCATTGAGATATGACGCGCCAACTTCTACCATTGCCGGAACAAAAGCTATGTCCTTTGAGTAGTTTACAATGGTTGCAGCTATTAGCTGTCTTGTCGGGATTATGGCGACAGATTCGTTTAATCCGTGCTTGACATATGTGACCCTTGGGGTAATCATATTCACTATTCCGACATATCCGTTGTCAAGCTTTATCCTGTCTCCCTCAACGAATATCTTATCTTTTTTGATTGAGAGATAGGCAAAATAGTTCTGCATTGTCTCCTGTAAAGCAAATCCAATTCCAATTGCAAGTCCGCCGCTTGCAGTGGCTACTACCACCAGATCCACTTCCCACCATGCAGCAATTCCGACTATTATCCCAAGAACAATGATTAATGGAATCATCTGTTTGAATGATTTAGGGGTGTTCTGTCCCTGCCTCTCTGTCCATCCGGGAGGACGGGCCCCAGGAATTATCGGTTCAAAATTGGAAATCCGTTTTTGTTCCCGCCATAGCGAAATTGTGTATATTTCCTCAGGAAAGACCCCGATACGCAAGACCTGCCCTGTCTCGTTGTTTCCGCTTGTACAATCATTAAAGTATTTTTTATATTTCTCTCTCTCTGACTTTTTCCACATTTCAAAGGTCTTTGATTTGATCTGCTTGAAGCTTCCAATGGGGACACCTTTTGAGGTGTAGTAATTTTCTAAAAAATTTTTTCCTTCAGAGTTTTTTAGCTTCTCTTGATAGTCATCTTCAGACATCTCTGATGGTCCATGTTTTGGTGGGGCCCATTCAAACAGTTGGTGAAACAAGTCCTGTTTGTCATCTGAAAATCCCCTCATGTGTATCCATTCCTGATAATCATATTTTTCCATTTTTCTTGCTTCATTGTTTGAGAGGATGATTGGTATTAGACTAGCAATGGTATAGCCTATTACTAAAATAACAAACGTGTGAAGTATTTTTGCAAAAATTTCTCTTGGAGTAAGTTCACTACCTGCATTGGCAGCATCTATTGCGGTTTGACTGTCAAACAGCTCAAAGGCCTGTATGTATACCGTAACTGAAACAATAAGGACAGTTGCAAACAGTGGCAACATGATATTTTTTGCAAATTTTGTTACGTAAGGTCTGAAATACCTGATTTTTTTTGTATCTATCCATGATGATATTTTCCTGCTTAGCAAAACAATTGTTATAATCCCTATGATCAATATGGCTAATGCCAGCTGTAATGTGGCATCCTGCATCAATAATTCACTTAGGGGTTTTAGATTAGAACCTGCAACATTTTCAATATCATTTGCCACAAAACAGTGTAATTCTGACTACATTTATGAATTCCACACTTGTGATGAACTATCAATTCGGTAAATGAACTATCAATTCAAAGACATCATGTTATCAATTCTTTATCAATTAGATTTTGGATTTTAAATAATTTCATCACCATGACTTGTGATTGCTACATTACCGTGAACCAACTCCAAATAAGGAATTCTATGATGCATCCTCCCATTGCAGTTATTGTGGTGCAAAAATAGAAAACAAAAAAGAATTTTGCTCTGAATCGTGTAAAGCAAAAGATTCAGTTTGGCATAAAGATGATGATATGTGATCCCTATGGCCAATTCTGACGATAATTATGATGAAGAGAACATCACACAAAAATTTGAGCGACTGTATCCAAACTATGACTATTCATTGCAATCCGCATATCATGAAAAGAATACAAGAAAACGCAAAAGAATGAAAACGATGTACTGAATTGGATTCTATTTTTAATAATGCCTTTTGGTCTTGGGATTTGTTTAGTTGTACAGATTCAAAAAGGGATTGTTTATCGGCTACACATGCCATCAAACAAATCATCCACATTGTTTGTATTCATGAATTACAATTACATCTGCCGTCACAAGGTTTGTAGGTGTTACCTAGTTGGTAAAATCCATACGGAAAGAAAAACCTTCAATCAAAAAACAAACATAACAAAACTTGTCCCAATTTTTAAATCATATTTTATCTTTCATTTGATAACTGTCCACGGAACACCTCGTAGAATTGCCCTTCATTCAGCATGGATAGCAAAACCATCAGATCACTTGAAGATATTATCCCTTATGGCTTTCCATTATCGATGACAGGAAGTTTGTGAATTTTTTTTGCCAACATCAATTCCACTGCATCTAAAATCGAAGAATCAGATGTCATTGAAATTACAGGAGAAGACATTATTTCTCTAATTTGAGATGTCGGTTTATCATCATAAACAGTAAGCCCTAATGCGATATTCCCATAAGTCACAATCCCTATTATGTAGTCGCGTTCCTCTACTAACAATGACGGTATGTGGTTTTCATACATTATTGTGGCAGCCTCTTTCACACTAACATCGGCTTGAATTGATTTTATGCTGGTAGTCATAAAATTGCCTATCGGAATCTTTGTTTTTTTGTATCTAACACGTAATACCATGTCATACTATCTTTTTATGGATTGTCCAACAAATTGGATAGTTTACGTCAGATTTTAGAATTTGAGAAATAAGTTTAGATATTTTCTATATCAATCAAAGTAACTGGACAAGTCACATTTTCGACAACTTTTCTTGAGACACTGCCTAATGATAGCAGTTTTTTCATTCCTTTTAGCTTTCTTCTCTTTGACATTACTATCAGATCCACTTTTTCTTTTTCAACTGTATCTAGAATTATCTCAGCTGCATTCCCAATTGCAACTTTGATTTCAGATTCAATGCCGTTGTCTTTGCATTGTTGACTTCTCGTTTTCATCTCTACTTTCATTTCCTCCCTTATTGACTCGTTTGCATCATCGATGCTTTTTACCAGTTTTTCTCGCTCAGAAGAAGACAGTGCAAATGACGGTGGATGTGATATCTTTTCCACTATGTGCAAGATGATGATTCTTGCAGATGTATCTTTTGCAGCATGAATTGCATGCTTTAAAGCCTCGTCTCCTGCAGGAGTTCCTGCATGGGGCACAAGTATTGTTTTGTACATGCTTACAGTTGGATCATTTCACAAATAAACCGTCCATTGTTTTTCAGATTTTCATTATTCTTGGGATGACTCTTCTTCAACAGCAAACTCCATAGATTCAAAACTTGTTCCCTTACACTGGGGACATTCTGTAATTATTGACACTCCTGCCTTTTTTGAAAACACATTTCCGCAGGATTTGCATATGCGTATGTCTTGCAGGGTTGTCATCATGTTTGTAGTCCTTATTCAATAGTTTAAGATATTGAACAAAATCAATTCTGAGAATCAGTTTAGAGAATTTCATTATTTTATAATATAGGTGAAAAGCAAAAACTTTTCAAGTATAATGGTAATAAAATCATTCAAGTTCCATACACCGCAAATCACATATCTAATTAAAAAAAAATTGTGGGCACAAGTAATCTTTGCATTATTTGTGGGATTGGTCTTGGGCATATTTTTAGGACCTGAGACTGGAATTGTTGAGAAAGAAACCGCAGAAATAATCACAAATTGGTTATCAATTCCAGCCAACCTATTTTTAAAAATTATTCAAATGATCATCATACCGTTAATTTTTGCATCAATCATTCGAGATCTTACATCTTCAGGAAGTATGGAACAACTTCAAAAACTAGGTTTTGGTGCAGCGATGTACTTTGTTGCAACAACTGCAATAGCATTAACCATTGGGATTTTGGTAGTAACTGCAATTGCTCCAGGAGATTTTATAGATAGTTCTTTGATCAGAGAAAGTTTTGATTTGCAAGACACAGAACCAATTGAAAGTTCAGAATTATCAATACATGAAATTCCGCAAAGCATTATTGGAATTATTCCTAGCAATCCATTGGCATCTTTTATGTCTGGGGAGATGTTAAGCATAATCGTTTTTGCATTAATTGTAGGAATTTCACTGATTACTTTACCTAAAGAAAGCTCAAAACCCATTCTGGACATATTAGAATAGATACAAAAACTTACAATGAAAGTCGTATCTTGGGCAATGTGTTTGGCACCCTTTGCCGCTTTTGGCTTGATGGCAGGTATAACTTCAAAACTTGGTCTTTCAGCACTTGTGGGGCTTGGGGCATACATGGGTACCGTTGTAATCGGTCTTTTTGCAATGCTTTTGATCTACATCATAATTATCAAAATTTTTGCAAAGAGACCACTATTATCTACATTAGCAATGATGAAAGATGCTCAACTTCTTGCATTTTCAACTTCCAGTTCTGCGGCAGTTATGCCCGTGTCAATTAAAACTGCAGAAGAAAAATTAAAAGTAAAACCAAAAGTTTCCCAGTTCATCATTCCTTTGGGAGCAACAATCAACATGGATGGTACTGCCCTCTATCAAATTATAGCAGTATTTTTCTTGGCACAGCTTTTCAATATTGATTTGGGATTCACTACAATACTTTTGATTTCATTAACTGCACTTGCAGCATCAATTGGAGCTCCATCAGCACCTGGGACAGGAATTGTCATATTGTCAACGATTCTCATTGCAGCAGGAATACCACCTGTAGCAGTTGTGCTTTTGCTGGGGGTGGATAGAGTTCTAGACATGACTAGAACAATGGTCAATGTAACAGGGGATCTTACAGCTTGCTTGTTCTTTGATAAGAGAATACAGGAATTTGACGATTTACCTAAAGGATAATTATGGAAATCATTAACTTGTGGATTTTTGTTTTGCCCATAATTATCTATAAAGATGACAAAAACCGGTTTTAGAAATATTGATCATTGGTGAAAACAGAGGTATTTTCATCATTGGATTTCATCTTGATGTTTTAAATTAAAAAACGAATCATTGGAAATGAAGATTCGATTAAAAATGATTAAGCCAACAAGAAAAAATAATTTTAGACTTTCAAAAAAGCAAATTCAAAATATATTGGTTCCCTTAGATGGCTCAAAGTTTTCGCTTCATGCACTTAACTATGCAATAAATTTGGCAAAATTTACTAGTTCAAAGATTACAGTAATTTTTGTAATCCCTGCAGATGTTTCACCTATTCCGCTAGATGACTTGTTTGATCCGCTGTCATCCATAGAGCCCAAAGGCTACAAAGCAAAAATGACCAGACAAGGACAGAAAATCTTAGATCAAGCAGAAGACAGATGTCTGCAAAATAAAATTAGGTTTACAGGAAGCATGTTGTGGGGCAATCCTGGACATGATATTGTCAGATTTGCCGAAAATAAAAAGAACAGTATAGGATTGATCATAATGGGTTCGCGAGGGCAAGGACATGCAGGGGAAATATTGCTTGGAAGTGTTTCTTATAATGTCGTTCACAAGTCCAAAAAACCTGTAATGATCATAAAGTAAATTCAACATGACAAATTAGCATGAAGATTATTTTCAAACATGGTATTTTGAATATCATTTAACTTGTCAGGGAACTGTCATTCTACAGTTGGAATACGTTGAAATTGAAATTATTTCGATTATAGTTCTCATATGTCTCTATGCACTTTTTAGCGGACTGGAGATTGCAATAGTTGGAGTAAGACGCTCCAAAGTAATCCGATTATACCGGCAACAAGTTCCAGGTTCCTCGCCACTCTACAAACTAAAAATGAATCCTAGCATGATGACCTCAAGTGTAAATCTTGGCAACACCCTGGTCAACGTAGCCTCTTCTGTTCTGGCAGCAGACGTTGCAATAAAACTACTTGGAAGCCAGGGTGTAGCGATAGTGATTGGAGTAATGACGTTTGTAATTTTGGTATTTGGTGAAGTGCTGCCTAAAACATATTGTAATATTAATCCTGAAAAAATATCTCTGAGATTTAGCAAAGTACTGCTTGGCTTTACCTATATGATGTATCCCTTTGTAATATTTCTAGAATATCTTACTAAAACGATAATGAAATTATCTGGAGGTTATCCTCATCTAAAACCCATCACAGAAGAAGAAATCAAAGAGGTGGTTGATCAGGGATACGCAGAGAAAACTCTGGAAAAAGAGGAACATGATCTTGTACATAATGCATTGGAGTTTGATGATACGTCAATTCAAAATGTAATGACACCAAAAAGTGAGATATTTTCTCTTGACAGTAAAAAGAAACTGTCAGAGGTCATATCAAAGATAGAGGAAAGAGGGTTTTCTCGCATTCCTGTATTTATAGAAACACCTGAAAATATTGTAGGTGTATTGCACATTTGGGATATTGCAAAACTGCCTGAAAAGGAATACGGCAAAACTAGAATAGGTACGATTGCCAGAAAACCCTTTTTTGTTTATTCAAGTGATAAAATCAGTGATCTCCTCATCGAACTCAAGAAAAAGGATTCACACATGGCAATTGTACTGAATAATGAAGAAAAACTTGAGGGGATAATAACAATAGAAGATCTCATTGAAGAGATAGTAGGGGACATAAGGGGAGAAGCTAAAGATAGATAGCGTATCTTTGATTTTTGGTTTGATTGAAAATAAAAACAAAATAATCACTACCTTTGAAATCCATACAGAGTATATCTCATCATCTTCTATCATCATTGAAAATTACATCATGTCTTTATATCCAAAAATTCTCAAAATACTCTACTTGAAAAAATCAAATTGGATTATGATTGCTTTTTTGACAATACTACTACCATTGTCATCTGCTGCATTTGCCGAGTCAACTTATGACATCAACATCCCTTCTGGTTCTGCTGACAGGGATTCCCCGTTTCATTGGTCAAGTGAGAAGGATGGCGACACTTCGGGATTCATTGAGATCATAGTAAATGATACAGTTTTTTGGAAGAATGGAGACACGGTTACTCATACTGTTACTTCTGGAACCCCTCTAAATGGACCTGATGGAGTTTTTGATAGTGGTAAGATGGGTCCAGGAAAATTCTTTGTACAAAAGTTCACACAAATAGGAGAGTTTCCATATTACTGCACCCTTCACCCGTGGAGAACAGGTCTTGTAAGTGTAGTTAGCGGTCATAGTGTATTGCCTAATGTTGGCATTGATGTAGGAGACGGAAAGACCACATTTGATATTGAATACAAGTTCAACAGGTTGGTTGACCGTGCAAGTATTGATGAAAGCGTAAAGTCCATCTCTCTTGAATTGAGAGGAAATACAATAAATGATGACAACACGTTGACTTTGTTTCTTCCATCTTCCTTGATTAGTGGAATATCCTCTGTATCAATAGATAATGCTATGACAGAAGAATTTTCTCAGAACTTTGAAGATGAAATCACAATTCTGACAATCATGGATATCCCTTCAAATGCAAAATCTGTAACCCTTGTTGGAACTACCATAGTGCCTGAATTTGGAACAATCACAATAGTCATTTTGGGAATTGCAATCGTATCCGTAGTTGCAATGTCTTTACATCCAAAGATTGGAATTAGGTAAAAAGAATATAGACAGACAGATTATGATCGTTCTTCTCCATCTTGCAAGAAAGTAATTCATCTAATCAATTTTAGGTTTTTTTGTTTCAACTAGCAGACTCATAATTGATTCATCTGTAATGACGTTTCCAAGAATTGTGGGTTGTCCAATCCTGTGAAACAGTTCTCCTCCGAGTTTTGCGGTAATCACCAGCACCGCAATAAACAAAATTGCTTCAAATGACAAACTTGTAAATTATGTTGTCACCTGTTAGGTAAACTAAACACTGTTTTTCCTTTTTTAATTCAACTTTCCATGGGGGTAGGAAAATATTAAAAAAAGTAAAAGAAATATTTATTTACATTTAGGCCAGATTCCAAATCTTGTTTGCTTGTATTTTCTAACTCTCTTCGTAATCCTCACCTCATCTTAGAAGTATAAACGCAATTACCTGTATGCATCAAGTATCTCCGGATCAAATTCGGGTTCGACCGTGCGTTTACGCAATCGTTGTCTCAAAGTGACAAGAGAACTGTACAATCCGTACTCCAATGCATGCAATGAAGTTTCAACTGATTCAATCATATGGATTCCATTCCTCTTTATCGTTTCCTCCTGCAAAGATCCAGGACAGGCCCATCAGATCAGCCGCAATTGGCTTGTATTCGCTGATCAGGGGGGCGTTTTTGACATGTTTTTTAACCGCGTCTAGTTGGTCTGCTTTTTGGTTCTGTCTATTTATTATGATTTGTTGTGTCATGAGATGAAAATAATGCAAGACAGTATTAAGCCAAAAGATTTTTGCTCAAATTCAATCCCAAAATAACCAGTTGATTTCATCCAGAATATAATCAACTGATATTTGGAGAAAGACATTGCATACAACAGTCTGAAACGAAGAATGAATTACAATGAAAGTCAAATGTAAAAACTGTGGAAAGGGTTTTGAATTGTTTACTTCAGATTTTTGCAGCATGTACTGTACCATAGACTGTTGCCTTAAACCATGATTAGAATCTAGTACCACTAGTCTAGTATTTTATACCAACTCGATTTTTGTAGGACATTTCGGCTCGTGTTTTCATGACTTCCAAATTAATCACATCTGCAGTCTCATCAAATGGGAAGAAGACTACAGATGAACTTGGCAAGAGCATCAGAAAACTGCATGCAGATTATGACAGGCAGCTAAAGAATGCAAAGACAAGAGGAAAACTTCGACAAGTGTTCCAAAAGCACAAACGTGATCACCAGGCCCTATTGAAAAAGCATCTCAAAACAGAAGAGATGACAATCAAGAAACTGGGAAACATACTGGATCAAGAAAACTAATTTACGAATACACAAATCTTTTTTTATTTTTTATTTTAAACCGACCCAGTCCCACATGAGTATGAAATTCAATCGTCTCCAATGACAATATGTAAAACTACCAATGCAGCAAGCAATATCACAAGGCCAAACTGGCCATGAAGCAGCTTGCCAAATATCTTGGAGTTTCTAGATGACGTATACTTTAGCAGTAATCCGCTTACCATCATCACACTCATTACAATAGCCAATGACAGGGAGACTGAATCCAGGTACCTGGATAATATTAGACCGTGCGTCATTCCTGCAAAGTACCCGATGGAGTTGAGCATTATGTGGAAATTCAGTATTGGTCTGTAGACCGTCCTGATCTGCTTTGCAACCTGCATTGTAGAACTGCCAGTCTTTATGGAATATCGTCGAATTTTGTTCATTGCGATAAAAGGTATGTTTGCCACTATTCCTGCGCCCACTGCAACCCATCCAAGATTTTCTACAATGTCTTCTGCATCATCATCATCATCATCTGCATATGCTAGCGTAGGAGGAATCACTAGTAATGCTAGTAATGTTAAAAATACAATAAATTTCAGATTGGTTTTCTTGACTGTCATGATTTTTGACTGGATTTTCTTTTTGATGATGTGATCTTAAAAGCAGTGTAAGCTATCGAGACTCCAATTGCTGCAATTGTGCCATACAGAATAACATTTCCAATGTCTGTACCTATTGGTATGCCTTCATCCTGATGCTCTCTTTCTCTTTTCATTTCTCCAAAACCCTCTCTGTCATCATCACCCTCATCATCCTCGGCATACACAACTGGAATTATGTATACCATTGACAGCATAACAAACAATACAAACACAATTGATATTGATTTCATATTTTGTTTTGATCCATTATTTTACAGATTTAAAGAAAGTATAGAATTTTCACGAGTGGAAATCAATTCAGAAAATCAGACATCCCAATTAAGTATCTGGAAATTCTTTTTTGATCATGGCAACAAAAAAACCTGTAAAAAAAGTAGCATCAGCACCAGCAAGGTCAGGTCTTTCTGAATTTGATAGAATTTTTGACAATTTTAAAAAAGATATGGAAAAATCATTTTCTTCTTTTCCGAGGATAGATTTTCCATCCTTTCCAAAATTGCATGAAACTGGATGCGATGTGATTGATGAGGGCAATCAGATTCGAATGAAGATGAATGTACCGGGTCTGAAGAAAGATGAGATTAATCTCAATGTGACAGACAACTCAATTGAGGTGACAGGAGAGCACAAAGAAGAGGAGAAAAAGAAAAACTTCCTGAGAAAAGAAAGACACAGCATGTCCTATTACCAGACCATCCCGTTATCTGAAAAGGTAATCCCCGGAAAGGTAAAGGCAAAACTGACTGATGGTGTCCTAGAAGTGACTCTTCCAAAGAGCAAACCTACACTCACACAAAAGAAAAAGGCTGTCAAAGTGCAGTAATTTTTTTTCTTTTTATTTTAAATTTAGTTCCACATGGGTCTTAATTTTACAGCCTAAACTATAACCCCATACGTGTTGTGCTGGGGATATAGTTTAGTGGAATGTTTTCAGACCCACGTGGAAATTGGAATTTATAAAAAAATTACTTTTAAAACAAAGATTAAACTAATTTGATGATTTTCCTTTGTGGGATTGAATTAATGCAGCACATCATAATTTCACATGGGTGGTTTCAGCAGAAATTGCAGAATTTCTAATCTGGTTAACCATCCTTTTTTGCCCAAATAATTATTATCTTTGTTTATTGATAATAGCGCCAAGCTTGCATGCGTGCATTAACAACGCATGTTCGCAATTTGTGGGATTTTCTTTGCATATCACACATGTCAACATGTTGTTTTTTAGATGTACTTTAGTTGTTATCTCACGCTTTGCATCTTGGATAACTGCCTCATATTCATTAACAGATATCAGATGTAAATTAGGATACGTTTTTTCGACCCATTCCTCTTTAGACAACATCAGACCTATTTTCCTACTAACCCATGGCTCAAAACTTAGAGTAGTCTGTTCTCTTTCCTTTTCCACCTGAAATCTTTCTTTGAGCTTGTCAAAGTCAGAACTAGACATTTGCAATCTTTCTCCATTCTGAAACACAGGGTCATCCCCCATATTGTACGTCAAAACTAACTCAGTTAGATTATGTAAATCAAACGTATGAATGGAATTTTTTTAGAGACAGATTGCCATTCTGTTTCAGTAGAGCCTACATCTTATTTTTCATGTCATAGCATTACATGGTTTGTGATGTTCTATCAAAGACATCACTGCCGTGAAAATGTGTTGAAAATATAAAAAAACTGATTTGTTTGATTTGAAGATTAATCTTCTTGATCTAAGAGAATTCCCAGTTTCTTGATTGTCATCTCTTCTGCCTTGAGATGTTTTTTCAGAAGGTTCTGATGATCACGTCTGTGCTTTTGAAACACTTGGCGTAGTTTTCCTCTTGTTTTTGCATTTTTTAGCTGCTTGTCGTAATTAGCATGTAATTTTTTTATGCCTTTACCAAGGTCACCCAGAGTCTTTTTTCCACTGGATGAGACGGCAGTTGTTATTGATTTTGAAGTCATAATGCAGTCACGTAAAATATCCCAGAAAAATCGAGTTGGTGAACAATACTAGACCATCTCTGTTAGATTTCAATCCATGTTTTAGAAAGCAGATGGTGATTGACGCTCATGTTTGATACCCTTGATGTTGTAATTAAAAATAACAATTACTCTATTTGCTTATGGTATGATTGCAATTTTTGTAAAATTCTAAATCTAAATAAGTACGGATGTAATCCACATTTCGTTGGAAATGGGGGAATCCGTAAAACAATATTCAAAATATGGGCCTTACGAAATAGAAGAAAAATTGGAACTGTTTTTCCCATCAGTCGAGGTCAGGATAAGCAGGGATGATGAAGGTCATTTTTCTTATTTACGCAAGGATTCTGAAGGTAACATCGTGGAAAAGATCATTCCATCAGTTTCAAAAAAGATCAGGATAGAGGTTGCACCAATCAGGCCACTGAACTATCCTGCACGCAGGACCAATTTTGTCTATCTTAAATTTGACAAGGAAGTGTTTCTAAGTAAAGGTGCATCAACTTCATTTCTGGTTCGATGTCCTATAGAAATTGGCATTTTCCTTGTCCACGAATCCAACAAGGATTCAATGGATTGGTTTACATGCGATCCTTCAAGTTCGAGATTTGGTTTGTATGGGGCACCAGATACAGGCAAGCTTTGTAAATATTACAAGGTACCAATTGTAAAAAGCGAGCTTGATTCTGAGCTACATCTTAGCTGTGTGATGAAAGTAAGTTTTGTGAACCAATTAGAGCGAGGATATTCAATAACCAAGGCCATTTTTCCAATTACAGATCATTTGTTATACTATAAAGGGGAAAAGTCACAATTAGATTCCCTCAAAGTTACACTTCGAAAACGAGTGGCAGTAGAGTATGTTGAAACCGCAGAAGTACCGTTGACGCAAACTGACTGGACTCAGTCCCCGTCTTGGGAAAAAGATACACAAACACCCTCGATGGAGATGGGGTTGGAATAATGTTTCACGAAATATTTGAGAGTCTGGATTCGTTTGAAATAGCAGGTACAGAGTTTTCTCTGTTCAATCTTGTAATAGGGGCAATCATCATGTTGACAGGATTTGTCATTGCACGAATTTCCAAATCTCTTTTTAACAAGTACTATGCTCCTATTTTGCCTGAACATACTGCCAAGAACTTTGGCAAGATGATTTATTTCGGAATAATTGTCATTTCGTTTCTAGTATTTACAACGTCCACCGGGATTGATTTTTCAGGGCTTTTGGTGGCAGGGGGAATTCTTGGCATTGTGATTGGATTTGCGACGCAATCAGTAGTATCCAATCTGATATCCGGTATTTTCCTGCTAATTGAAAAGCCTGCAAAGCAAGGGGACTCTATAGAGCTACCTGACAGCGGCATTGCTGGAAGTTTTGTGGATGTAAATGCCTTTTCAACGAGAGTGAGAAAATTTGACGGTACCATTATGAGGATACCCAATGAAAAATTCTTCACATCAAACATCAGAGTACTTAGTGATTCGCTAGTAAGAAGACATGAAACTACGATTGGTATTGCGTATAAAGAAGACATAGATGCTGCAATAGAGGTTCTGAAAAAGACCATTTGTTCCAGAATACCATACGTTCTTCATGAGCCAGAACCAAGTTTCAGAGTAGATGAACTGGGGGATTCAAGCATCAACATTTCAATTTTTGTGTGGTATCCAAAGAAAGACTGGGGAAAGGTTGCACCAATCTTACTTAAATTTGCTAAAAATGCATTGGATGATGCAGGAATTGAGATACCATTCCCTCAGAGAGTTGTTTGGAAAGGAGATTAATTCTCACCATCTTTATCTGCTTTGAAAGCAATTCAATGTATGCAAGCATACGTTCTCATAAAATGCAACACTGGAAGTGAAGCCAAAATCATTTCAGAATTCAAGGAAATTCCAGAGGTAAGTGAAATCAATGGAATCTGGGGAAAGCATGACATCTTTTTGAATGTCTTGACTCGTGATCCTCAGTTCATAGATGAACTTGTCAAGAAGATGCGAAACCATCCAGATGTAACTGATACGTACACCATGCACGTATTGTATGGACAGGGTGGAACCATAGACGAGGAAAAAGATGTGTGATAAGACTGAAAAAATCTGGAAAAAATGATATTGGCAATCAGTTGCCAGTGATTAAATCCAGAATAAATCCAAAGAACTCTCGTATCATGCAGTCATTTTCAAAAAAGGTAGATATTTTCAGAGATTAAAAATCATTAACCCAGATCGAACAAATTTTTGATCTGTGCTGTTCTAATCCCTCAAAAAGCAACGGTACTTCCTATGATGGGAATATGCAACAATTGTGGGAATGATAAAAAATACGTGTCATACATAGAGGTTTTCAGAGACGGCACGGAGGTCACCCTTCTAATCTGCGATGAATGCAGGGGAGAATTTTCATGAACGGAATGTGCTCAAAATGCTATTCGTCAAACGTGAGTATCGTGCTGGGCGAGGAAACCTTTGAGGCAGTATGCGACAAGTGCAGAAGTTAAAATGATATCCATTGCCAAACAAGCGTGTCACTTTTTTGTCTGATAGCCAAGAATCTTTGTAATTTATCTAATCCCTATTCTTTTTACCTGTTGCAGCACCATCAGTCGGTGCCTTGTCTGTGTTCCTTTTGGTTTTGTTCTCAAGACATAACTGCAACATGGACAATGTTTGCCATCCCAATTCATGAAAATCTCACAAATTGAGCATCTTTTCTGGCCCAACTCATATCTACTGTTCATCCCAGATGGTTTGTTTGCCTTGTATCTGGGGCATGTCCCCTTGCATACCATATCTGAATTCGTAATGTAGGAGTTATGAATCTAAGGCGTCATATCTTTCAAAGTTTTACATGGAAATTAGAACAATTAAAACAATAGAATGTTTTGAAATTTATTTTAGTTCCTTTTTACGATAAAATTTTCTTTTTGTTGTCGATGCAAGAAAACTGCACTGAAAAGAGCAGTATGTGTCCGTACTATCATAAAAGACCCTTCCACAAGCATGACATCTGTTAGCATTCATATGACAAACCCAATTTTGTTTCAAACGATATTATCTATTTATGCATTCTGAAAATTTCCATGTAATCTTGATTCTGTCAATTCACAAAAAAGATGATTAGTACTGTATTTTTACGTAAAAACTGTTCACTTTTCCAATATAAGAAATAGTAAATTTCAAAGAAATTGTCATGGCGCAAACCAAACCAATAATCGAAATAGTTAACGTAGTGGCTTCGGCAACGATCGAGCAACCACTTGACCTCGACGATATAACAATGAAATTCCCAGATGTGGAATACCATCCAGAGCAATTCCCGGGGGCAGTTTTCAGATTAAAAAGTCCAAAGACTGCCACGTTACTTTTTGGCTCAGGAAAGATGGTGTGCACTGGCGCCAAATCCGAAGAGTTGGCAATCAAAGCAGTAAACACGGTAGTTCAAAAGCTAAGAAAAGGTAAAATCAAAATTAAAAATGAACCCATAGTCACAGTACAAAACATCGTATCCTCAATCAATCTCGGAGGTAAAGTGAAATTGGAGCAGGCTGCAAGAACCCTTCCAAGAAGTATGTATGAGCCAGAGCAATTCCCGGGGCTGATCCACAGGATGCTTGATCCAAAGACGGTGATTCTGATTTTTGCATCAGGAAAACTAGTCTGTGTCGGTGCAAAGCAAGAGGATGACATACATCGCTCTGTAAATCAAATTCACAGCGAGCTTGAAGAGAAAAATCTAATGGCTTATGGCTAGGACTGTAAATTAATAATAATAGGACAAATCTGTATGCATAGCGGAAATGTGTTTGATGGGAATTAAGAAAGATTTTGCTGTAAATGCTGCAAAAATGAACATATTTTGATGATTAAAAAAAGGCAGAGATGCGATTATGCTGTCCAAACGTCATCACAAGAATACCTAGAAAATAAAAAATATTTTTCTTAATTACACCACTTACATGGTTTAAAGCCCAAATCGATTGCATTTTCCAACAAATCAGGCGTAAAATATTGCTTATGTATTTTTTCTACATGGTAAATGTTCGCATTCTTTTTGTTTGTTACCTAGATGATGCACAATCATTATTTTTTATCTCCAAGGTATTCTGCCATATTATTTTCATCCATCAATTTTTAAAATAATATTCTTCAGAACATTCCTTGCAACAGAATTCGCTTGTGAAAAGATCAAATTTCTTTTCACAGTTTTTACATTTGATATCCATGACAAAAGATTTCATCAAAAGTAGATTCTTATACAGAAATGATCAACAAAAGCTACTTTTTTCCGTAATAACAAGATCACTTTTTTTGGGTTTATGAGTATTAGATTTTATCAAAAAATAAATTTCAAAATCAAAAGGCATTATTAAAAATACAATCCAATTCAGTACATTGTTTTCATTCTTTTGCGTTTTCTTGCATCCTTTTCATGATATGCAGATTGCAATGAATAGTCATAGTTTGGATACAGTCGCTCGAATCTTTGTGCAACATCCTCTTCATTATAATCATCGTCTGAATGGGTCATATGGATCACATATTGTCATCTTTATGCCAAACTGAATCTTTTGCTTTACACGATTTAGAACAAAATTCCTTTTCACTTTCTATTTTTGCACCACAATAACTACAATGGGTGGATGCATCATAGGATTCTTTGTCAGGTGTTGGTTCACGATAGTTTAGCAACTAAAGAGGTAATGACACAATTGCTTAAAATCCAACATACAGTTGATTTTATTTTAGATGAAATCAACTTAGATACAGTTTAAATAATTGGATTTAATTTTGCGGATATGAAATGTAAATGTACCGTTAACATGCCATGTATGTTTCACTACATCATGCAACATCCAGATGCGATAAAATCAAAAAACTGAATTCTTTTCCATCAATTGGTATTGGTAACCACTTAGATTTGTATCTGTAGGGGATGTTTTCATAAATAATGCTTTTGAACGAATTTAGGTTTGAATCAACTAGAATCTTTTTCATCCAATCCAATATTTTTGAGAAACTTGTTTGTCTCACTTAGGGCCTGTTTTCGGATTTTTATTCGGTCCTCTTTTCTGATGGATTTTGATGCCAAATGAAGCATCTCATCCATCAGACGTATCCCTCCTTGTGCCCCTTTTTTGAGCCCCAATTGATACAGCATCGGAAGATTTGCAAGATTGGACGTGCCTAGAATCTTAAATTCAGGTACATTTGGGGATTTTTTGTCAGGAGTCTCAATTTCAATGAACTTGTCTACCACCTTTGAGAGTAAGATGGTAAGATTCTCCCCTATGTTCCTCTCAAGCTTTGTGTTCTTTTCTTTTCTTGCCATCATTACAATTCTTTTGATTTTGAGAAGAGCCTGATTTGCATCAATTGAGTCAAAGTCGTTTGCAGTCAAACTCAATCCAAAGTCTTGCATGAACGTAGAGATGATGTATGACAAGGCCTCTTTTCTACATGATGCCTTTGTTGTTCCAAACGGGCAATTCTCACAGTTTGTAGTAAAGTATCTTGCACCACGTTTACCAAAACTTGATAGAATTATTTTGTCCTGATCTCGTAGTTTGCTAATTGTTCTTGATACAAGTCCTTCATCTACAACTAGCATCTGAGAAATTTCCTGGTTGGAGTAAGACCCCTCGTCAATTAATTCCAGGATCTCTTTTTCCAATTCGCCCGGAGATCTTCTTGATGGTTCTTCAATGGCATCCGCTAAGTAATGAGAAACTATCTTATCATCCTTCTCATGGTTGATTACAAAATATTTTCCATCAAATTCCGCATCCAATCCGGATGATGTCTCAGCCTTGATGATTTTTGCAAGTATCTTTTCCAGATTCTTGATCTTGAATTCCTTTAACAGTTCAGCAATATTATCTTTTGAGATTTTTAAAGTTCCGGAAATAAAAATGTGGTACAACGCCCATCGAATCTTTCTTTCATCGCTTCTCTCAACTAATCGTAACAACCCACAAAAATCATCTATTCGTTTCCACTTTATCTCAGTGAGTTCATCCTTGGTATTTTTGATGAACAATGTTCTGTCCAGATTCTTTGCAAATTCCTCGAACTGTTTTGCAATATCTGATTTCTTTGCTTTTGCCGCTTGTTTTATCTTGACACTTTTAGACATTGCATCCAAAAGATCATCTTTGGATACAATGTCTTCATCTCTGAATGCTTTGGTTTCATACCTTAGAAATTCAAAAAATTTAAGGGACTTGTCTAAGATTGAAGATGGTGTAAAAACCCTAAGCGCCGAAAGATTGGAATTGGAAAGTCCCATAACACATATGATGCAAGTTCATTATTTATGCCTACAAGACAATAAAATGACCAATATTGTTCTGAAAATAACTGATTTTATAGGATTTGGTTTGAAACAAAACTCTTCTGTCTCAATACCAAAAATCCAACTTTATCTTTTCAGGAACACAACTCAAATTATTTGTGAAACAGAGATGCTGCAATTAGAGTCACAAAGAAATCAGAAGGGACGTTATTTTGAAAAACGTTGAATACATTAAGATGGAAAAAAAGAAGTTTAGAAGATCAGAATTATTTCTTGGTCTTCTTTGCTGCAGTTTTTTTGGTTGTTGATGCCTTTTTTGCTTTTGCCATTTTATTCCAAAAAGGATCTGTAGGATTAGTCAATACTAATTCAATAAAATAAACAAAAGAAGTAAATTCAGATTAAACAATTCATATTTACAAAAACTAAAAGATGTATTTTTTATGAATATCTTGAGATTTTTTCAGAATTACACTTACAATATCAATGAAAGTACTATGGTTGCAACTGCTGCAAATACATAGAATCCATAAAATGTTTTTTTGTAACGCGGAGTTACCAGCCTGGAATTCTTTACTTTTTGAAGCATTTCGTTGGTTTCTGAAGATTTTTTCATCATTGTATCGGACTGTAATCCTACTTTTAATCCAAATATCAGTTGACTACATCCAACATGAAATCAACTAGTTATTTTGAGATTGATTTTGAGCAAAACTCTTCTGCCTTAATATCCTCTTGTTTCATTGTGATGTCATGACACAGCAAATCATGTTAAACAAACATTATAGCCAGAAAACAGACGTGTCATCTTCGGTTGGAAGCGGGATTCAAAATCCCTCTTCCATCCACAATGCATGAACTCAGTGCAATGGATTTCATGGGATTGTCTTGGATACTTACAGATGATGATATGTTTTCTAAGGAGATCATCATGGGGGAAAAGTGAGTTGACCTACCATTGTAGATATTGTAGCTTTGTTTGGAATGCTTGGGAAGGTGACTTTCAAAATGTCCTAGTCTATGAAAAAACCCACAATGAACCTTCCAGTACAATAAAATCCAAAAATAAAAACAAAGACATCATTTTATCTGAGAGTACAAACTAACTTTGGAATACATAGCGGCAAATCATGAAAATTGCAAGCATTTTGCATCACTTCCAATACCTGGACTAAAAAACAAACGGGAATGTGTAATATGCAAAAAAATTCTTGATGATGAGTAAAATAATAAAAAATGTGAGAAGTAAAAAATGAACAAAGCATTATCCACGAAAGTATCTTTGTGGATTTTTTCTGTACGATTTTTCTATCAACATACATGGCAAAGGAAGAGATGATATTGGCAGGATACCTTGGCAAGAAATCAGACATGATTGTGCATCATTTGGCAGAGATGAAACCTGAATGTCACATTCATCCTGTAAAAAAAGAGGACCGAATCTATTTCACTCCTGACACACTAGAAAACACCAAAAACATGAGATTTATTCCATGTAAGCACTGTTGCTGAATCATATTCAAATTGTTATGCCGTCTATCATAATGAAAAAATGTCAAAACGCAGGATCAGCAGAATGATTGAATTTCTCTTTGATTTTAATTGATAAGTGTTTCTGTTTATGCCAAAATTTCTTGCGTTGTAAACCTGTCCTTATTAGTCATCATCATCATTGCCAAACAACTTCTTACGTTTCTTTTTATTTTGCATGCGTCTTCCCCCTGAAAATCATGTTTGTTTTTCTTTCCATTATTTTCCCGTCAGTAAAATATGATAAACAAAGATCAGAAATATGTGTCATTTCTGGGTAGTCACCGATTTTCTTTGCGTCCATTGATTTTCGTTTATTTCATGACACTTGCAGTCAGATGCTTTTCCCTTGCAGTTTTTCTGATGCAACGGCTTGTCGCACTTGTTGCAATCAGGATCCCTCCAACTTGCCTGATTTCCACAGCTAGCGCACCGCAAACCTAGTTTCTCCCAAGGCGATGACGTGCCTTTTTTTGATATTCCTTTATCCTTTGGATTTTTTCAGACGTACAATCCCAAGAAAAATCAGATGCTGTACTGTTTGCATTGTCTGTTTGCTTGTTTTTGGAAGACGTGGTATGTATGGAATGTTTCCATGGCACAGACGCCTTTATCTCATATTGAACATATTTCATATTATTACATGCTATTTGTTTTGTAGATAAACGCAAACCCTTTTGAGATAATCCAAAACCGAATTAACTAATTGATTTGGTTCTGCATAAAGTCAACTGAATCATCTAGTTCTACCTAGATACAACTTACTGGCAGTTTATCTTCCTCTTGCAACACACCACTATAGAAACTAAATGATGATTACAAGCTCATGCTACTATTGCTTTGATGAGAAGATGGTCACAGCTGACAAAAGGCAATGGATGATACACCTGGCAGGTCACAGACCAGACATCATCCATAGTCTAAGTCAGATGTCTTCTCACTGTATGCTGTATCCATGTACTGCTAACTTTGCAGACCAGATTCAGGCCAGGTCACACTACCGATATGATCACAAAAGAAGTGACCTTGTAGAATGGGCCTTTTCTCAAATTCCCCCTGTCTTTGTACCGACAGTTTGCTAATGATGATATGGTGATGTATGATGAAAGTTGAGATAGTGGAATCCGACAACAAGTCTGAACTGGATGATCTGATTAACGCATGTATACAGAACCGAGATGTTTTTGACATCAAGCTGGCCATAACCCCTTTGCATGAAGAAAAGATACAATATACTGCACTGATAATGTTGAGAGCGTAACATGGCCATACTTACTCCAAAACAGATACAAGAGTTAGACATAGCATGTCAAAAACTGTCTGATGAAGACAAGGTGAGGCATGTTGGAGTCATCAACCAGCTAGGGCATCTTGTTGCAGGGGGATTCAGAAAGGGGATAAATCCGCTGCTTGAAGATGAGAAAGTAAGGATGACATACATGCAGATGCAGCTTGACTTTAGGATGAGACAGGAGCTTGATGATGTCCTGGGTCCAATTGACTACATTACATCAAGGAGAACAAAGCAACTGGTTATCAGCGTTCCAATAGGAGAGAATCTTGTATTGATTACAGCAAAACCAGACGCAGATGACAAAAAAATAATCAAGAAGGCCGAAGATCTATTTGATGAAATCACGATAACAACTCTGTAAAACATATCCATAGGGATCATCATAATGCATATCAACGAGTTCAGATATAGCATTCGATCGATAGTGTTGAGAAAACCTCCGAATTAATATTCTCTTCAATCAAATTGATAAAAAATGTCAAAAAATAGTTACGTTAAACTTTTTGTAGGTAGCAACTAGTCCTCGTAAAAAATCCAGGACAGTCCTTGTACTTTTTCCCAATTTGATTTGTTTTGATTATCTTGATTGCTCATGATACAGAATTGTAAAATCTGAATAAAAGTAAAACGTATAATTTCTCAGAATGATCTAAATACTATTTCTGCACTATTGAAGATGTCTTCATAGGATCTTTCACCAAGTAACTAATCGTTGTTGGTCTTAAGATCCAATTATCAAAAGTAAGTCTTTTCTGATGTTTTATCATGCTGAATAACAATCAAAATATCTGATCATTTATTATCACTTGTAATGTCGAATAGATCAGTGAGTAATACTAACACAATAAAACCGATCTGGCTGATATCCATTGGAGTGATAATTGGTATCGGTTCTGCTGCAATCTATTTTCTAGAAGTAGCAGATTCTGATATTACAATTCAAGCTGAAAATCCGCAGATACTAACTGCGGGAATTACCATTGATGACATTTATCCAAGGGCTGAAAACCCAAATCCGCAAAAACGAAGCTACACCCTGATTGCACAGGATGCAGAAATTGAGGTATCAAAAGGCGTTAAGGCAACCGTTTGGACATACAACGGAACAGTTCCCGCACCAACGTTGAGATTTGATGAAGGTGACGAGGTTGAGGTCAAATTTGTAAATGATACACCGTATGCACATACAGTTCACTTTCATGGAACACATAACTCTGCAAACGACGGAGTGTTCCCAATGATTAATCCCGGAGAGGAATACACATATTCATTCAAGGCACATGAAGCAGGATTCTTCATGTACCATTGCCACGCATTTCCCACAACTGAACATGTGAGAATGGGAATGTTTGGCGCAATGATAATTGATCCCGTACACCACGACATGGAACCCGCAAGAGAGTATCTCTTTGTATTAAGTGAGTTTGACCCAGATGATCCACTTGCAACATTTACAAAATTCTATCCAATCAACGGATATGCAAACCAGTACATGGACAATCCGATTCAGGTGGTAGAGGGAGAGACCGCAAGGTTTTACGTCATGGGAATTGGCGGCGTATTGCAATCACCGTTCCACGTTCACAGTACAATCTTCAAGGTCTGGCAGTCTGGAATACTCTGGAATGAGCCGCACTGGGCGCAGACTCATCTCGTTGGAAACGGAGACACTGCAATCATTGAGGCAAGCTGGGAAGAAGCAGGCAGGTATCTCTTTCACGTTCACGGAATACAGGAAGAGCGAGGCTCCATGGCAATACTTGATGTGCTGAAGGATGACTCTGAGCTGAAATTACTGGAACAACCAAGTAACATTCCTGGAAGTAAGTCCATGATTCCATGGCAGGAAGATTTGTTGTACCAACTGGAGGATCCGCAAATCATCACATATGATGACCTGGGATCTGCAGGAGTACCTATTTCAACACATGACGCTGTATCTACAGACAAGGTCTCAATTGTAAAGGACTCTTGGAATCCGGAGATTACGGAATCCTATGCACCAATTGCAGTAAAGGTGGAACCTGGTACCATGGTAACTTGGACCAATGACGACATTGTAGTTCATACTGTGACCGACCAGGAATCAGGATCATTTGATTCTGGATTCATTCAGGCAGGTGCAGATTGGGACTATGTATTTGATGAGTCTGGCGAGTACAACTATTACTGTACATTACATCCTTGGATGAAAGGTGCAGTAGTGGTAGGCTAACCACTCATCTCTTTTCTTTCTTTTTTTTGTTGTGCCAGTCTGTCAACTTTTCAATCCATAGCGGACTTGTAATTATTACAAACAATATCACTATAATAATTCCAATTTGTAACCCGCTGATGTTGCTTCCAATGTGTACTCCTTTTGTTTTTAGTATGTGTTGTCGAAATTCTTCATGAGACTTTTTCTGAACTGTGGTAAGTTCTTCATTGTATGTAGTGGAAAGTTTCTGGGCTTGCTATCCTTGCCCCTTTCCTTGCTCCGCTTTCTTCTTCGATTTACGATGTGTTTTGTGTCATTAGTTTCAGTTATCAATCCGGCATTCTCTTCTATCATTCCGATGCACGTTGTGCTCCTAGTCAAATTTGAACCAAGTATTTTATTTTAGAAAACTTTTTCAAGATGGAACACTTACAGAATATAGAAAAAATGATAATTATATCTAAACAACAACAAAAAACAATATTTAATCAAAAAACTGAACGGTCCATTCTTTGCAAGTCATGGACACCATCCAGTCCATGAATTTTTGTTCCTAGCAGAAGCAAATTTTAGTATCTTGAAGTAATATCAGAATTTGTACCTTATCTAATTAATTTTGAAGAATGATGATCAAAAAGTTTCTCAATAATAATAATTATTAAATAACATTATTGTTCATTGTTTGTATCATGACTCTACAAAAAAGAAGTCATGGGTACAAAGTTATTGAAGATGCTTTACCGGGCATGGGCGCAAATAGTCTAATGCCCGATGGGAGCATGTTTATTTCTATTTGAAATTAAATATTTGGATCAGTTAGATATTTCCTTTAAAAATTTGTCTAATTGTAAATAAACAGGCTTTTGTTGTTCTTCATAGATTTGCAGTAATTTCTTCCAAGATCTTTCAAAATCCACTTTGAATTTTTTAAAACCTGCTTGAGAAGACAATAAAACTTCTTTGTTTGAATTGTAATTTACACCCTCAAGGGATACACTATGATTAAGAGCATTTCGTACTTCAAATAATCTAGACATATCTCGTGTGTATTCAGGAGAGAAAACTTTCCAATCCAAAAAAGTTCTAATTTTTCGATTAACTGGAATTAAATTCAAAACATAGAGTAGTTCATCACTGTTTTTCTCATTAGAATATCCCACGATACGCATTCGAATAATTTCGTCAAAAAGAAACCCCATTTTAGAAAAGATAGTCAATATTGTGTTTTGGTTTTTTGTTATCACAATATTAGATGAAAATCCAGATCTGAGATGTCCGTTATTTATAAAACAATGCTTATTTTTATGGATAAAATAAAATCTGATCTTATCTAAAAAATCTTGTTTTCTAAGTAATTGCAGGAATTCAGGATCTTGTACCATAAACCAATCCAATAAAATCATTAATTAACAGTTAATGTGATTTCCACCAAAAGAATTAAGGAGTTGATTTAATCATTATACAGGCAATAATTTTTGCGGCATCAAACTAATTCCATAGAACTTACCACAAAAGCAAAAATAAAATTTGGAATTGTTTGTTTAAATAATAAAATATGGATTGACTGCTATTGGGCCTAAGAGAAATTCAATTTAAAGAAGAATATCGTTCAGATAGAAATGATATTGTAGCAGAATTTTTCTTTCCCTGCCTAAGTAATTGTATAGAATATGATAGATGTGTGGATTTTTTATCTATTCAGACATTGGCAACAATATCCATGGCATTTGAAAATTTTGCCGAAGGTAAAGCAAAATTAAGAATGGTCACAGGACACAGATTTAGGACTAGTGACCTAAACATATTCACAAAACTCTTCTCTGAAGAATTTACAAAGTCATTCAAAGGTAAACTAATCAAAGACTCTAAAATTGAACAACTCCGACGTATCATTGAAAACGGTCAAATGGAACTAAAAATCGCAATTCCAAATTCAGAACAAATTGCAGATTCATTTTCAGAAAGAATTGGAATATTTAGAGATGAACACGATCAAGCAGTTGCATTTACCGGAACATCTAGAGAATCATTCTCGACTCAAACAAGAGATTTTGAATCAGTAGATGTTTTTACATCATGGAATGACAAGTCGAGGGTAGAAAGAAAAATGAAAGATTTTGAAGATCTTTGGAAAAATAAAACAAAATATGTTCAAGTATATGATTTTATGGAAGCAGAAAAAAATAGTCTTCTAAAATATTCATCAGATTGGGTTTTATAAGATTATAAATTAAATGAGTCTTCCATTCTAGATTTATTTTCATAGAAATTCATTTTGTTGATTTTATAATAAATTACTTCACCACGACGCTCTATTACTGCAATTATTGGTTCTTTTCCCATCTGAGTGATTTGTTCAATCTTTTTTTGAAGATTACCCATCTTTTCTTGTTGTCCCTCATTTAGACCAAAAATAAGAAATTTTGCTCCTTTTTCACCATAATGACCTCGCTCATAAACTCTAAAATCAGAACCAAATCCAAAACCATCTTTTACAACATATCCTCGATTACGTAGATCACGATATATCAAAAATTTAGTGAGAATATCAAAATCAGTTTTTTGACAAATGCCCATGAAAGAATTAAAATCAATTTGTTTTTTGTTCTTTTTTAAAATCAATCTTTTTGTATATAAGAGATAAAGAGTTTCAAATTGCTTAAGAAATAATTTTTCTTTTTCAATTTCTCCAAAGCCTTTTTGATCAAGTTCATGAATCATGTCCTTATCAGAGATACATACTTGATCTGAAATTATTTCACCGTTAACTAATGGGGTTTCTTCCATGATGAAATGAAAACCAAGGGATTTCCATATTTATGTTGATTTGAGTTAATGATTTGTCATTATCCTTTCACTGAGATTCTAAAAGAATAGTATCCTCAATGTCTTCAATTGACTAAATCATGCCTGTTTTCTATTGAATCTAGAATTTTTATCCTCAATACTATTCAATATGAGAACCGAAGTAAACATACTAACCTACATTGAGCCCAACTGTGATTTTAAAAATTGGATATACTGCAAATAGTGAGAAAAAGATGGTTGGACTATAACAAGATACAGACACTCCAAAAGGTCATGTTAGGCACGGTTACGCACGAAAAAGGGGACTTGTTAGCACTTTTAGGCCTAAAAATGCAACAGAAAAGTATCAAAATTGAATAACACTTCATATCCAATGTATTACGAGTGTAACTTTTACAATATGGAGAGTATATGTGACTAGTATGAAATGAGTAATGTATGATTTGTCTTGCAATGCATTCTATCTAGTTTATATTCCCAAATTTGGGAATAGCAGCATATGAAGATAAAATTCCGAATACATACTATAAGAGGCGATCTAATTGAAAAAAATCTCCATACTGAAACTACGAGTATGTGGTGGAATTAATGGAAAATAAGAGAGTTGTCATAGCATTTGCAATTCCTTTGGTATTGATAGTAGGAATGATTAGGAGTATAGCATAAATGCATTCAATCATTAGTAATACTCTAAAAATTGCTCCAAGAGTAATGTTTGCAGTTCTAGGGAGCACGAGATAACATGACAATAGAATCATCAAAAAAAGGAAAAGCAATTGAAGAGTATTTGTCTGGTGTGAATATGGATCCTTGGTATTACATTTATGAGAATTATATCCAAAAAGAATCAAAAGAAAAACTAAATCACACAGAAAAAGACCAAAAACCAGGTGAATAAAACATAAAGGAAAAATTGACCAATTGGGTGATGGATTATTGCTCCAAAAATCCCATATTAAATGAAAAAAAGTATGAATACCCAACATACAATGAAAGAGGCTCTCCACACTATATGGTTGAATTTTCTGGTTTGTCTGAAAAATATTGTGTTGGATTTGTCGATATGGTAAATTCTACGATAATTTCTGCAAACATGAATGAGATAGAATGGTGTAAGTATTATGCAATCTTTTTAAATTCAATGTCAGCAATTTTACAAAGATTTGGCGGGATGATCATTAAAAATTGTGGAGACAGTCTGTTTTATTATTTTCCTGAAGTATCTGAACAAAAAAATGGTCTTGGTTTTCGCAGTTGTATTGATTGTAGTCTTGCAATGACTGATACGCAAAAGTCAATTTCTGAAAACCTCAAAAAAGAAGGCTTGCCTGCTTTGAATTATCGTATCAGTGCTGACTATGGAAAAGTAGCCATAATGAAATCCACTAATATCTCAGGTACTGATCTTTTCGGGCCTACTGTAAATATTACCTCCAAAATGAACTACCAAGCAGAAAAAAACGGGTTTGTTATTGGTGGCGATCTTTATCTATTTGTGAAAAATTTTGAAGACCATTACTTTGAAGAAAAACAAGGCGTTTCAATTGGCGCAAAGGGTAAGTATCCAGTATATTCTGTACATGCATAGTTTTATTTTTAGTTAATTTCTCAACAACATCTTTTGCTCCTCCCATCATAATCAAAAACAATTCTTTTCTTTAGATAATTTCTTCATGGGTCTTGTTATATTCTGATTCTGTGAATCTACCAAATTGAGTTAAACTTGATTCTGCCATTTTTCTAGTGTTTATTGCAGGCTTTGAATCAAGATATTCCATATAAGCATTGGAAAACATGAAGGATCCTAGGCTAACCGTTAAAATATGGGGATTTTGGCTTTAGAATATTATGCATGGTGCCAATTACAGAGATGGAAAAGGACAAGTGTTCACCAGAAAGGAATACATCAAAGGTAAACCACAAATTAAAATTGCAAAATTTCAAGGTGGTAAAAGAGGAACATATCAATACTGCGTTCAATTACTGCTTAATGAAAAAATACAGATTAGACACATGGCAATCGAATCAACCAGATTAGCAGCAAATAAGACATTAGAGAAAACTACTGGTGAAACAGGTTATTATTCCAGACTTAGAATTTACCCACATAATCTTCTTAGAGAAAATAAACAGATTGCAACTGCTGGTGCAGACAGAGTTTCAGAAGGAATGAGAAGATCATGGGGCAAAGCAACCAGTTTAGGTGCCAGAGTTAAACAAGGTCAATGCATTATGGAATTATACGTCAACGGTGATGTCCATTTGCAAGCAGCAAAAAAAGCACTCCATGGATCATGTGTAAAATTACCAGGTACACCATTAATCAAAGTGTTAGATTGGAATAAAGCATCACCATAGATCTTCTAAAGCAGATTTCTTATTTTTGACAAATTCTAAAAATTCTTCAAATTCTTGTTTTGTGGGTTCGCGATTTAGAATTCTTTTAGATTGATAGTAAAAGCCATTGTAAATTCTTCCAACTACAATACCTAAAACAAATGATTTTGAATTATCAATATTTGAAAATAATTGAAGTAATTGTTTGATTTCATCCTTGTTAGAAATTACATCTTGAATTTTTTGTTCCATTTTCTTGAGAAGAATTTCATCCATAGTACATCTTGTTTGGAATAGTTAAAAACAGTTTAATATCCAAATTCAATCTTTAGGGTTGTTGCAGTTATAGTACAGTCTGGTTAGTACTCGTGCTTGCCAAGTACGTGACCCGGGTTCAAATCCCGGTAACTGCACCATTTATCTTTGGTTTTTGGGAATTAGTGCATCTTGAATTATCTCAAGTGCATCTTGAGCTTTTTCAGGACGAGGTAATTGAATCATAAACACATTATCTTTTCCATAATTAGATTTAGGTGAAGAAAGTGCAAGCATTGATGTTTTTGCAAGAGATTCAAAAAATTTAAGATTTGTTTTTGCATTGACTAAAAATTTTTCAACTATATTTCCTCTTGAAAATGTCAATGTGATTTCAACAAAAGCATTTCCCAATCCATCTTGTAAAATATTTAGATCAGTGTTAATTGACAAAGGTTGTCCAGCAACTTTTGATAACATATCATCATATTTTTTCTCATCTAGTTCAATACACGGAGTTTCTTTTCCATCAAAATCAAAAGTGTTGATACCATCATGCACTTGATCTAAAAATCGTTTTAATTCATCAGACATTTTCTTTTTCTTCCAGTGCAGGGATTATTTTGTCGCCAGCCTTCACCAAAAATGGAGATAGAAATGCAGTGACAATTGAAATTATACCTATTAGCGGGAACATGAAAGCGCTAACTGCCCCCATATCCACACCGACCTTTACAATTACGATTGAAAATTCCCCTCTAGGAGCAGCTAAGGAAAATGCAGAACGTAACGCTTTACCACGTCTTTGTCTAAAAATTAGATTTCCAATCATATTTCCTCCAAATTTCATTCCTGTAGCAACTGCAATCAAAGCAATGGCTACAAAAATATAATTTTCAAGCTGTGAAACATCCATCAGTGCACCAACCGAAATAAAGAAAATGGCTACAAACATGTCTTTAATTGGACTTGAAAGTAACTTTGCAACTTCTGCAGACTTGGATTCAGCTACAAGCACTCCAGCTAGAAAAGCGCCAATTGCTACTGATAGCCCCACAATATTTGCAAATAAAGCATATCCAAAACAGAGTCCAAGAACACTGAGTAATAAAATTTCACGGTGTTCTGCTGCTGCAACTCGATCAATTAGAGGGGGTATTATACGAGTTCCAATAGTAAACGTTCCAACAATAAGACCAATTGCAACCAATAATATTACAACAATGGACTCTATTGATACAGTTCCAACTAAAGCAATAGACTGCAATGAGGATATCAAAATAACTGCAATTACGTCCTCTACAATTAAAATACCAAGAATTAGTATGGAAGATTCTTTTTTGATACTCCCCATCTCCTCTAAAAGTTTGACAATGATTGCAGTACTAGATATAGACAATGCAGCAGAAATAAACAGTGCATCCATGAATCCTAATCCAAGTGCACTAGAAGTGTAAAATAAAACGCCTAATGTTGAAAATAATCCTATACTACCCACTCCAACTGCCACACGTCCAATACTTTTGATTTTTGCATACGGAAATTCTATACCAATTACAAAAAGAAGTAAGATAACACCAATTTCTGCAAAAAGATTCAATGCAGATATATCAGACAATATTCCTACACCTTCCAAAACATCAGATGATGGACCACCCTCAGGTAAAATCCAGGACCAAAGTGGTGAGAGAGGCCCAATCAACATCCCTGCAAAAAGATAACCGATAATCAAGGGTTGCTTTATTTTAAAAAAGGCAAGTGTGATTACAGCACCAATAATCATAATGAATGCTAAATCAGTTACAAAACTAGTGTGAGGTAGTTCAGGGGTAATTTGTTCAATTAAACTAGTTACGGTATTGTTAAGAGAAACTTGAATTCCACTTGAATCCAGCTGAAGAGAAATGTTTTGCATGTTATCAGTTAATAATTTTGTTTAAAAATGATTACTCATAAGGAAATTTGTAAATTAAAATCCATAGTTATTGGATAATGAATCATAGACTTGATAGTTTTCATAATGTCTAACCTCTTTATGCCCAATCATCATAATCCATATGCAGAATGATGAATAGGTCAACTGAATAAAATGAAGAAAAATGACCTGGGGTATCTGACTGCATAATAGGTTACTTTGTAATCACCTAATAATTAATAGTACGGTACCGTACAGTACTATATGATTCAATGTGAATATTGTCCGAGAGGATTTATTGATACAGCAAACGGTTTAGTTGCAAAAACATTTCATGAATTACTTCATGAGCCAGAAGTTGTAAACAAGTAAACGTAGAATTTCACCTAGTTTTTTATGAGTGAATAACTACTATTCATATTTTATAAAATATTTTTGAGAAATTTAGTGAAGTGTATTTTAAGATAAAAAAACTGACAAAATAATCAAAGCTCATTTTAAAAAAGGCACATTTAACAAACTTTAAGAAACTACAATAAGATATTTTTCGTATTCGAACTGTTCTGAATTATCGTAAAAAAATCATGCTCGATAATAATTGTTAAAACAAAATATTCAAAAAATATCCAGGCATCAATACATGTTATAACTTTTTGAATTGAAATTAAGTAAATTTTATTGGTTGGTTGCACTTGGAAAATTTCAATAAAATGCAATGGTGCCCAGAATGATTCCTATGGCAGATGGACGCGTTAATCTTTAACGTGATCTATGGTCGGTTAAACTATGAACAAGTATTGTTGCACCATTGCATGACTACATTATTTTATTTTTACATATAACCAACACGTAGAATTCATTCATGCAAATCATAGGTTTTGCCTAAATAGTATTTTGAGATATATTAGACAAGTATTGAAGCAGTTATCAAAATCTAACATTTTTGGTCTTAAGTTCAGATACAATTAGGAGTAACATTTGATCAAAACAAATGCAAAATTAAAAAACAGTCAATCAAGGCATGATTTCCAGAAGGAATTCAATCAGGTTGACTGTTACTATTGTGACTATCAATACATCATATAAGATCCAAATTGTGGAAAACTGAAAACATGTTTTTCATGCGTGGAATGGAACAAATTTCTCTAAAAAACCACAAATAAGCAAAATTGTAAAAAAACAATGCAAAAACAAGTATTCAAAACTAATGAAATCAGATAAAAATCTCGCGTGTCACACAAGTAACTATTTACATTTTTTATTTTAGACCTAACTTTTTTATTTCTAAATTTTTAATTAAATTCACATGGCTACCAAAATCGCAAAGAAAAAAACATCGGCCACGGTAAAAAAAATTACAAAAAAAGAGCCCAATTCATCAGCATTACTTAAGAAAGTAGCATCAGTTTCAGATTCAAACAAAGCATTACAAAAAGAAATTAAAGTGATGTCAAAGATTTTCGGCGAAAACCAAAAAGTTCTAGTGTCAATGAAAGGTATGATTGATACATTAACATCAACATTAGAACATATACAAAAACAATCAAAGCAGATCAACATCATAGAAGATGATACTCAAAAACTATATGCAGGATTAAACCAAGTTAGAAATCAATCAAATCTAGTCAATAAGATCAATGACCAAACTATAAAATTGGAAAAAGAAATTAGTAGAATTTCAGAATTACAAAAAACATCCAAACCTCAAGAAATATCTCAGCAAGTAGAAGACAGCATGAATTCAATTAAAAACAATTCTCAGATGATTATCAGAATTGCTCAAAGAATTGATGAAGTAAGGGATGATCTTAGAAAAGTTTCAGGAAAAACTAATTCATTTTTAGAAATTAGTTCAGAAATAGATAATCTGAAAAATAACATAGAGGAAATTTCAGAAAAAACTGCAAAATTAGATACAGGATCTCAAATTATTGAAAGTCTCAAACAAGAATTTGGAAGGATTACAGATGAAGTATCACATACTTCAAATCTTAATGCAGAATTAGATGCAATTAAAATAACAATTGACACCATAGCATCAAAAGCATCAAAAATTGATTCGTTAGGAGGAATAATTGATGGACTCAAACAAGAATTTGGAAGGATTACAGATGAAGTATCACATACTTCAAATCTTAATGCAGAATTAGATGCAATTAAAATAACAATTGATACCATAGCATCAAAAGCATCAAAAATTGATTCGTTAGGAGGAATAATTGATGGACTCAAACAAGAATTTGGAAGGATTACAGATGAAGTATCACATACTTCAAATCTTAATGCAGAATTAGATGCAATTAAAATAACAATTGA
>Ga0224513_10000001_pt1 | contig 93466 bp, 135 predicted proteins | sample SF_May12_sed_USG_5_FD_169109 | JGI IMG/M metagenome (GOLD analysis project Ga0224513, IMG submission 169109) | Sediment microbial communities from San Francisco Bay, California, United States - SF_May12_sed_USGS_21 | ecosystem: Environmental > Aquatic > Marine > Sediment | place: USA... | reverse complement strand
GTCACGAGATCAACGTAGGTGGGGTTGGTGACCGCCTCGCGGGTAACCGAGCTCACCGCCACACCAACCGCGCCATCGGTCTCGACCGAAACCCCATACGAGGTTGGATCATCGATCTCGGTGGTGGCCGCCATGGCCTCCGAAAAATTGACCCGCAGCGTCGTGGCCCCGGTCACCGAAACCGAGATCGTGGGTGATGGATCCCCAAACTCCCCGGTGATCTCCACCGCCGGATCGATTGTGCACACGGCGTCAAATATCACCGCCCCCTCGGATCCGGCCGAGTCCACCGCCGGCTCGACGGTGCACACAGGGTCAAACACGAGGGCAGCCTCGGCGCTTATAGCCACCAAGGGGTCACACGTGCAGACGGGGTCAATCAACGCCATGGCGGGCCCCTATTGGTTGGCAAAGGTCAACACGAGCTTGCCTACCCCGTGTTGGAATTGGTCACCGCTGCCCACCGCTCGAGGGGTATCGAGCTCCCCCCAAGCCACCGGTGAGCCGCCAGAGCTGGCCAAAAATATCCCCCAATGGGTGATCGTCCCCCACGCCGCCGTTGCAACCGGGTATTGGATTAACACGCCGTTGGTTTTCTGCCCCGAGCTCGCCGCTGGCCAACCCCCCGAATCATTTACCGAGCTTTGGCGAGCATAAGCCCCGCCGGTGGGCTCGGTAAAACCGGTCCCGTCACTCCCCGGATCGGTGGTGCTCAAACCGACATAGATCGGGGTCTGAGCCAACGGGGTGGCCGAGGAGTCCCCTAGCATGTTGTCTAGGAGCTGCTCTTTGATGGTATCCGTCAAACCCTTGGACATGGGGTCTCCTATGGCTCCACAATAGTGAGCATCACGGTCCCCAAAACGGGGAGCTCTTTCGCAGTCAACGGGACGTCGGCCGCCGGGCTCGTTAAGGTCACGTTGGTGATTGATTCATCGGTCTCAAAAATCTCGTGGATCAGCCGATTGCGGGGCACATCCTCGCCCCATTCCCACTCGTAGGTCAAACCGTCTGCCTTGAGGGCCTCTTGGTGTAGCACCGCCGCCAAGGCGTTGGTGACCTCCTCGGCCGTCACATCGCCGTAAACCGTGGCCACGATATCGATCACCTTGGGGGTGTGGTTTAGGGCCGTCACCTCTTGGTTGGCCACGAGGTGCTTTGTTTCCGGCGGGTAGGCATATTGATCGCCGTTAAAGTAGAGCTCGAGGGCCTCGAGCTGGGTCGCGGTTGCTTGGCCACCGCCGGCCGCCACAACCACCACCCCGAGAGTTTTCGCCCCATAGGCCTCCTCGATAATCAGAGCTCGAGAAAACGGGCTAGCCCCCTCTGAATCCTCAAAGGCCACGGTTAGGGCCTCGACGTCCTCGGGCCCCACCGCAACCTCGCGGGTCCTCAGACTCGCGGGCCCCGCGATCTTGGCCTGCTCGAGGGAGGTCTCGCTCGCCCCCTCGGCCTCGGCCCACCCGGTGGCCGCTCTGGGATTCCAGAGCTTGTTGACAAACGATAAACCCGTTTTATCGACCTCCACCGTGTTGGCTCCGACATTGCCATCGGTCTCGGCGTTGTATCGGTACGGGTCCACCTTGACGTTGTTGACGCCTAGCGGTGGGATCTTGCCCGTTGTGCCGTCACCAAACTTGATCGTGGGCCGGTCGTTGTCGCCGAGCTCGATCGTGTAGTGCAGCTCGGTCGGGCTCGAGCTCAAAAAGTTGTCGACCCGAGTCCACAAACCGTTGTCAACGTACGCCGATTCCGATCCGTTTATGAAATAGTCCCGGGTCAATTCAAATTCTTGATTGGCGAGCCCGGTGGAGCTCCCGAGCGGGCTATCCTTGACGGTGCGTCCTTGGGTGGCGCTGCGATAGACGTATTGCTTGCCCGTATCGAGCCGTAGGCGTTGGAACGTGGGGCCGGTGGCCACCGACACCTCGACGATCCGATACCGCAACCAATAGGCCGTGGCCCCATTGACCGCGCCCGCGATCCAGTTTCGATCGATATCTTGCGGCAATGAAAACTCGATCACCTCATCGTCCACCGTAAAATCAACGGTGGCGTCCTCGATATCTGGCAAGGGCTCCCACTGAGCCCCCACCGTGTAATCGGTGGCCTCGGTGGAGGGGCTGGATTGCCCGAGCAGGCCCACGGTGGCAATATTCGCCGATCCGGTCCAAGTCGAGCTCACGTCCTCATAGGCCCCGGTCTCGTTGAACTGCACCCTAACCACGGCGCCCTGTCGGTTTTGAGAGCCCAAATAGGCCGTCAAATCGATTATCAGGTTGGATCCATCCAAGGTCACCGAGGAGGGCGCGGATTTGGCCCATTCGCCGTCGTAAAACTCCCACACCCCGGTGATCCCCGCAGCCAAAACCGTCAACGGCCCCACCGTGATCTCGTTCCACATAGCTTGCTTGTGCCCAATATAAAGCGCATCGCCCGCCGCGGGGGTGGCCCAAGGGCTCCAATCGTCGCCGGGGGTGGTGGCGCTGTTAGCCTCGGTGGTGTGGTCGGTGTAACTCCCCGCCTCGAGGCCGTAAACGTAGCTAAACTGATCAGTCCGCTCCACACTCAAGGCCTCGAGGGCCTCGAAGTAGATCACCGGATCATCACCCACTTTTTTGATGGCCGCTTGCGCCCGCTCGGGTATGACCTCGGTGGTGGTCAGAAACACCTTGGCGAGCTCATACACGAGATCCACTTGGGCCGGGGTCGCCGGGCTCAACTCGTAGTCAATCAACCGCAGCATATTGCGCACGGTCTCGGCGAGCTTGGAGGTGGGGAGGGTGCTCTCGTTGGCCACGAGGTCGAGCAACACGTTGTTGAGGTGGCCCACGAGGGCCGTGCCGCGCAAAAGTTGGATAAACGGCTCGAATTCCGATTCGTCGGTGAGCTCGGGCACGTTTTGGCGCTTGTACTGGATCAACGCCTCCAGGATCTCGGCATAGTAGAACCCAGAAAAGTCAAAATCGGGGGTCGTGATCTCGGTTGCCATGGTGTCACCCCGCCCCGACGAACCCGCCGCCGGTCACGCTAGCCTTAAAGGTTTCCTCTTGATCGCTCTCAATATCGAGGTATTTGAACTCGAGGTCCAATTCCCCCTCGGACGTCTTGGTGAATTGGATCGTACGTTCGAGCAGTTTGTATCGTTGCTCCGCTCGAAACTGCCGGAAGATCCGCCGAATAAAGTTGAGGGCCCGGGCTTGCACCTCGGGGGCGTCAATCTCGAAGATCATCCAATTGCCGAGACCTATGTCCTGAAACGCGTTGTCGGAGTCGCAATCGGATAGGGCGATCTTGATTATCTTGAGGTTTTGCACGTCCCTCGAGCTCAGGGCCGCGCCTCCCGTCCCGTCAACTCCCACTGGCATACGCAATCCGGTTGGCATTAGGGGGCCTCCTTGTCTCGGTGGAGCTCGGCCAAGAATCCCTCGGCCCGCCCCTCAAAGGTCTCCTCGGCGATCCGCAACACCTCGAGATAGGCCTCGGCCACGGCGTCGGCGTAGTCTAGGATCTCAGACCCCACCACACCCCGGGGAACCTGCACTTCGGTTTTGACCTTGCGGCTCGGCTTGCGCAACATACGCCCTCGCCGCTCGACACCCTCGGGATCGGTCCACCGCTCGTCCTTGGCCCAATACAAGGGCCCGGGCCGCTCAACCTCGATCTCCTCGGTCTCGTATCGTCGGGATCCATATTTTTTTAGTACCCCCCGACAAAACGCGAGCAGGATCCGCTTTTTGGCCTCGACGTAATCGATCATGGTCAGTTGTCCGGAAACACGAGCTTACCGCTCGTAATGTTAGTGTCATAATCCTCTAGCATTGCCGGCATGACCGGAGCCTCGCTCGGTGGGGCCGGTGGACCGCCAGGGATCGTTGGTATTGGTGAGAGCGGGATCAAAGGCGCAATGAATTGGGGCAAAGGGTGGATATGATTATCATGCATGTCCGCGATCGCGGGGGTGTAAACATCGTTTAACCACGCCTCGAGGTGCTCGGCGATCGTGGCGCTCACCGCGCCATCGCCTAACGTGGTTACCGTGTCACCGTCTTTTTGGTCGACCTTGATCCCGGCCCCGCTATCGTGGGTTGTTTCGAGGTGCGGACCCGAGCCGTCAAAGGTAAGCACGTGCTTACCCTCGGCCATGCTGATTTCAAACTTGGGAGTTTCGGCGTCAAACTCTAGGGTATGTTTTTCGCTCCCCGGCTCGCCGTCAAACGCGATCAGGAGGTTGCCTTGCTCGGTGGTCAAGTGCAGTTGGTGGCGATTCAAAAACCCGATCTTTAGACTGCCATCGGGCTCGAGCTCCACCCGGGTATAGTTTTCTGGCTCGGGGGCCTCGCCCGGCTCGAGCTGCTCGCCCATGTGGGTGACGTAGATCCGAGGATCGCCCTCGGTATCGTCAAACAAAAGCACGTGGCCCCACGGGGTACAAAACCCCCGCCGTTTGCCGTAGTTGGTGGACAAAAAGTCATCATGGATCGGCCTAGAAACCGAGCCGTCCGCATCGTCCTCGAGCTCGATATCAGTCAAAAACCGCTTGGAGCGCCAAACGGGGCTCAACTCCTCGAGCGCGGCCTCGCCCCACACCTGATCCCGGTCGGAGCTCACCACCACCTCAACCTCGACGGTCTCGCCCACATCAGGAATAACAAACCAACCCCAATCATGGGCCGGCTCACAAAGCACCGCGATCGGGGTGGTGGGGTCCGCCCCGATGCCCACACAAGCCACCTCGATCCGGCCGCGATTTTCCTCATCCTCGATCGAGGTCACAACGGCCTCGTAGCGCTCGGTGACCACGGGCATTAGGCCGACTCCTGTTTACGGGCATTGAAAGTGCACATATACCCGTCAGACTCCGAGAGCTGGTGCTTGACCCGCGAAAAATACCACCTCCCCTCGAGGGTGGTGCCTATCCCCTCGAGAGTGTGTATTTGGCGAGACATCAAACGGTCATGGCCAATCGTGATCCCCTGGCCTGTAATGAATGCCTCCCGCTGGGATTTGAACCAAGCCACCGCCCACGCTTTGGCCTCGGCCGCGGTCTTGAATCGCTTGCGGGTTTCGGTGGTGAAACTGAAGTCATTAAAAAAGATCTTGATCGGGCTCGCCGCCTTGTGCTCCGCGTCAACTTCGCTCGTATCGTCGGTGGCTGTCACGTCAGGACTATCGAGATCCTCCTCCACCTCTTGGGTCACCACCTTGCCGGTCCTAGGGTGTTTGAATTGGACCTGCAATTTGGTTTTGGCACCCTGGATCAAGAGCTCGGGTGTGAACGAAAATAGGGACGTCAGATCGCCGTTGTTGTGGCGAAACGTAAGATCGGGTTGGTCCACTGCGTCGAGCACCGCCTCGGGCTTTTTGAAATGCAGGGTCCACACCCCGTTTTCATCACCATCGATCCAAAGGTAGTAACCCGTCAGATTGGCGCACCCTTTGAGGACCTGATAATCGGAGATCCCCGCCTTTTGGTGGCGGTTTTTGGGCTCGTCCTCGGTGTCATCAATATCGATCTCGAGCTTGTCATAATAGTAGTCTCGGGTGGCCACCGCCGCCACAATGTCGGAATATTTCATATCCTTGAAACGCCTATCTTTGGCAACGTCTGGCTCGGCGTCCATCATTTTGGCGTCCAAGGTGTACCCGCTCACGGTCACCGAGGGCATGTCACTATCTGGAAAATTCCACCGAGCTCGACGCAATATAACCCGGCCGATGTGTGTGAGCTGCGACCCGTACCCGAGCCAAATGCTCATTTCGTTGCCTGGCTGCCAGATCTTGAGGTCTTGGAGCTTGTAATAGGGGTTGTTGACCACGATCTTGGCCATATCTGCCATGCCGTCCGCCGACTCGTATTCCACCCGGCTGATATATGGCTGGATCGCGTCCGAGAGCTCGGCCGATCCGATCTCCACCACGTAGCGGGGGGCAAGGTCATGGTAGGCGGTTGCGGGCATGTCTACTTGACCACAAACGAAACCTTGGTCCGGTTGCGCTGCTCAAGCATGTGCAACCGTAGGGCGCGCTGCGGGGTATCCTTTCGCCCGAATCCGGTCTCGAGGGGTATCGAGGTGGGCTCGGTTTTGGTTTTGCGGATCGTGCTCGCGGTGGGCAACGTGATCACGTCACCTACTTGGATATTCGGCTTGCTTGGGTGGAGCTTGCGAACCACGTCCCCAACCAACGCGTCGCCATATTCGAGCTGTGCTAGGCTCTCGTAATAGTCAAACTCGCGGGCTCGGTGATACCGGGTGTTGCCAACCGCCCCGGCTTCGAGGCTATAGCTCTTGTATTCCCGCAGGCCCACGGTAAACGTCACATGGCGCAGGCCTCCAAGAAACGTGGGCCGGTCATAGACGATATTCGACAATCTCATGGTGCATTCGACCAGATAGGCCGAGAGTGAATCGCCCGCCCAAAAACCGAGCACCGGGGGCCGCTCTAGATCATCGTCTCGTTTGGCCCATGACTTGAGTTTTTCGAGGATTTCCACCACGTCCTCGACGAACGTGGTGGCGTGAAACCGGCCGCGAAACGAAACGGTTTCAACCTCACCATGTAGGAACTGCACCACGGGGTGCTCGCGGTTTAGCGCGAATTTTTCGGAGTAGGCCGAGCCTACGTTTTGGGTGAGCTCCTCGGCATGGAATTGACCGGTGATTGTCTCGAGGGTGTCATAGTTGATCAGGTTCCAAACCCGCAGGTAATCAGTCACGCTCGGAATAAACATGATCAGCTCCTCGAATTGCCCGCCATTCTAACCCCGGTCTCGGTGGATAGCTTTTGGAGATAAGGCTCGTGGGTGGCGCCATTGCGCTCAAACACGTTTCGTTTGTGGCGAGAGGTGGCAATGTTGGCCGCCTCGCCGTCAACGCACATCTTGTTGGTGATATCGAGCTGGCGCTTATCGTCGATCTTGACGTTGGCTTGGAGCTCTTTTTCGGCCGCTTTTTCGCGGTCCTTGGCCTCCTTGCGCCGCCGTTGTGACACCGTGCCGAGGGCCTTTTTGGCTGCAATAATGTTCTCGCGGGTGGCCTCCTTGTTCGTCTCGTCCAACATTTGGGCGATCCGAGCCGCCCGTTGCTCGCTCCTGATCCCTCCCTTCTCCATAATCTCGGCCACTTTGGGGCTGAGATCCGCGGATATCTTAGCCGCCGCCGGTCTCCCGCCTGTTATCCCCATTGCAGGCATAGTCAACCGGCCGCGCCGCTTGCGCCGCTCGGTGGCCAAGTCGATCACGTTGTCTGCCAGCACGGGCTTGGTTTTGGGCTCGGCCTTGACCACCTTGGGCTTGACCTTTGGTGCACCGGACACCCCAAACTTGGCAAACTCGTTGAGCTTCTCGAGGTTTTGCGGCGAGATCACCTTGCCCATTAGGCTCGGCATGGCCTTGGCGAGCTGCACTATGCCCTTGATCAACATGCGGGTGGGGAGCAAAACGATATCCACCAAGGCCAGAAAAATCCGTTTTAGGCCTTGGGTAAAGTTGCCCTCGAACAAGTCGATCACCGCCCCCGCCACTATTTTGACGGTGTCCCAAAGGGCTTTGAACGGCAACAGCATGACAGGCAAACCGGTGCGAACGAAAAAGCCAAACATTTTGACTAGGCCCCGCACTAGGTAGCCCACGAGCACGATCCCGGTTTTCACGACCGAGCCGATCACGTCCACCACCCACAACAACTTTTCACCCAACCATGCCACCACTTGGCCGATCGTCTGACCGATCTCGGCCCACTTGGTGGAGCTCCGATCCGAATCGTCGATAAACAGATCAACGATATCGCCCCAAGTGTCCGAGAATACCGTCAAGATACTTTTGATTGTGGACCAGACCACGTCAAAAATGGTCACCATGCTAGACCAAATCGAGGTCCACACCGTCAGGATCGGGGCAAGGGCCGAAGCAAACCCCGAGACAAACCCCGAGATCAACGGCCAAACCGCCGTTCTCACCACGTCAAAAACACCCTTGATCACGTTGCCAACAAACTCGGCGCCCGTTTTCAACACCGCCCAAAGGCCCGCCAATCTGGCCTTGATTTTTTCGGTGGCGTTGAATTCTGACCACACGAGCCGCACGGCTTGGCTCACCGATCGAGCGGTATCGATCAAAGGCTGCACCGCCTCGACCACCACCGCCCACGAGTCCACCAAAAACGGCTTTATGGCCTCGGTCCAGATCGCCTGCGCCGCATCAATCACCATGCGAAATCCACGGCTCAACGCATCCAAGGTGGTCTCACCCTCTTGGCGCCAAAACATCAGCACCCCGGGGAGCTCGAACAATGCCTGCCGTACAGCGTCAAACGCTTTAATCGCCCTCTCTTTCCACACATCAAAAGAGCCCACGGTCCCCTCGACCGCGGACCACAACCGCCAAAAGGTCTGGCTCACGGATTCGCCCTGCTTGCGAAGCAACAAAAACGCACCGCCCACCACACCGATGGCCAAGGTTAACGGCCAAAACGCCATGGATAGCATCCCGCGGACAAGCAGCATTAACCCAGTCAACGCGGGTTTGAGGGCCGAGAGGATCTTGAATAGGCCCATTATTTGGGGCAACACCGCCGCCTTGACCACAAACCCGATCGCGGCAAATCCGAGGAAAACCGGGGCTAGAGCTCCCGCCACCACGGTGGCAATCGTGGCAATACGGGCAAACTCCGACAGCCTGCCCTCACCCACCGCCGCCCCGAGCCGCTCGCCAAACGTCTTGACCGCCGCCACCGCGGTTTTAAAACCGGCTTTGATCTGGTCGATTGCTTGGAGCACCCCCTCGGCGATCAGTCGAGCCGTTCGCCCGTGTTTTTCCTCGATCTCGGTCAACTTTTCTTCGCGGAGGATTACCGCCTCGGCCGCCGCCTCGAATTTGGCCACCTCGGCCCGTTGTTGGATCAAAGTCTCGAGGTTTTGGGCCCGCCGGTGGGCCTCGGCTTGGCCGATCTTTTTGCCCTTGGCGCCAATGGTCACCAATGTGCGCAGATATTGGCGCTCCATTTCCTCCCGGCCGGCCGCGGATAGTTTGCCCTGCTCGTTGGCCTTGATAAACGCATCGATTGCCTTGAGCTGTGTTTTGCGCTCGGCCTTGGTGAGCTTCTCACGGGCCAAGTTGCCTTTGACAAACTCCGCGAATGATCTCGAGCGGGCTCGTTGTTGCTCTCGGGTAAGCTTCTCTTGGCCGATTATGCGCGATTGTATCGCCGCAATCCCGACCTTGGCGGTGGATTGCTCCCGCCGGCTCAAGTTGGCCAAGTGCTTTTGCTGCTCGACAATGGCCGTTGATTCTCGCTTGGCCGCCTTGACTGCTGACATGGCCGCCTGCTCTCGGATCTGTTTGAGCGATTGGACCGCAAACAAGACCTTGTTTAAAGCCGCGGTCATGTCTTGGGTGGTCTCTTTGAACACGTTCAGAAACGGCCCGAAAAACTCGATTGCCACGGCCTCTAGAGAGCTACCAAATAGGGTCAGAGCTCCAAGGAAGTTGTCGAGCCGCTTGTTGGCCATCTCTTGGGCCGCCCCGAGCCCAAAGCTCGACGCCTCGAGGTCCTCGGTTAGCTCGGCCATCCTTTGACGACCCGCAAGCGAAAGGGCCGAGTAGGCCTTGGCACCGCGGAGGCCGAAGATCTCGGCCATCATGGCCCCGCGTTTGGTCACATCATTGACCTTATCGAGCTCGGTCTTGAACATCCCAATAATATCGGGAAGAGGCTTCAAACGTCCGTGGGCGTCGGTGAGCTTGATCCCAAACTTTTTGATCAAGGCAGCACCCCTAGACGTTGGTTTGCTCAACTTGACCAACATATTCATAAACGAGGTGCCACCGATCGAGCCGCGCAAACCCGCATCCGCCATCAGACCAAACGCCGCGGTGGTTTCCTCGAGGGATACCCCGAGGGCCTTGGCCTGAGGCGCGCCATATGTGAACGCCTCCCCGAGGGCCGTTATGTTGGTGTTGGTCTTGGCGCTGGTGAGCGCCAAAACATCGGCCACATGCGAAGCTTCCTTGATCTCCAGGCCCATCCCCTTGACCACACGTGCAACGATATCACTCGAGGTCGCCAGGGTTATGCCATCGGCCGCCGCCGCGGCCATCACGCCACCAAGGCCGTCAATGATTTCCTTGGTGTCAAAACCCGCCCGGCCCATAAATTCCATGGCCTCGGCGCTTTGCTGCGCCGAAAATACGGACTCAACGCCCTGCTTTTTGGCCTCGTTGGTGAGAGCCGCGAGATCATCGGCCGAGCTGCGGGTGATTGCACCCACCCCTGACATTTGCTTTTCAAATTTGGCTGCCTTGACCGCACCAAACCCAAGGCCCGCGGTCACAGGTAACAAGGCCATCCCGGCATTGCGCATGCCGTCGCCCATCATTGCCAAACCGGCCCCGAGTTTTCGAGCGCTGCCTTGGAGTCGAGCAAATCCAGCTTGCGCCCGCCGCATACCGGACAGGGCCTGCTTTTCGTCAAATCGTAGGATCCCGCCTAACCCGATACGCTCAAACGCCATGGCTACCGTCCCCGCGTGGCCTTTTTCATGCTATCGGCCTCGCTTCGTTTTTGGTCACCGAGCAACCGCAACAAGTGCAACCGCTCGTTTCGCCGTAGGTCGAGGCACGCCTCCCACGTAATCCCCGGTATGCAGTAGGTTAGCGCAAACACCTCCTCTAAGAACTCCTCCCCGGTGGCTATGGGGAGGAACTCTCGAAAAAACTTGCATAGTCCCAATCCAACGATACCCGAAACCGCCGCTGGCACCTCGGGCATTTTTCGTTCACCATCATATCGGGCCCGATCTCGTGCTCGTCAATCTTGCCCGCAAGCCCCTCGATATCGATCTTGGCCATATCGTCGAGCTCGGTTGACGTCAGCACCACCGGACCCGCCCCAACCACCCCCTCAACGCATGATTGCATGATCTCCATTTTGGTGGCGTTGGTGTTTGGGATCCCTTCACTCGCGGTCTTGGCCGCCCGGTGGATCGTGCTCCACCGGCTCGGCGCAAGCTCGAAACCGGCGGCCTCCTTGCCTCGGATCTCAAACGGGTGCTTTAGCTCGTACTGCCATTGCACCGCTTCGAGGTCCTCTGCCGTGCGAACCTCAATCGTACCGAGATCCGCCTCGTACTTGAATTCAAACGTGCAATTGGGGCAGGTGAGATCGAGCTTTAGCCGATCTCCTATGCATTGGGTTCGCAACCAAACGTATGCATACAGACCATCCCCAAAGAACAGTTGGGAGATCACCACCTCCCGCTCGGGCATGCTCATGGCCGTAAAGTCGTGGTGGCCCACCCGCTCGAACATATATGCTAGGAGCTTCGTCGGGAAATTGCCCTCGCCTCGAGACTCGCCTCGAAGTCTCCCAACCTCCCGCTCCTCACGGCCCCGCCACGGTTTGCAGGATATCTCGGTTTGGAACTTGCCATCGGGCCCCGGCAGTCCCAAAGGGAGCCGCGGTCCCCGCTCTTTTAGCTGGATCTTGGTCGTTGTCACGGGTCACCTCCAATCGGCCTCACGGCCTTGTCAAGCCCACCCGCTGGGTTCAGGAATTGCTAGGGAAGAGGGACGCAGCTATCGTGCTTAAACGTCCACTCGATCGTGGTCATCTCGCCATCGTTGCCCATTTCCGCATCGGGCAAAACCCGCTTGTTGCAAAACATGCCAACGATTGACCACACACCCGCAACCTCACCATGGATATTGATCCACGTCATAGTTGCCGGCCGCTTGTACCCGGGCTGCACCGGATCACGTCCCGCCACAAGCCAGGCCTCGAGATAGGCCCGCTCCACGCCATGGTGTAACGGGTGCTGTGCGGTGATCTCGCCCACCGCCTCCTCGCCACCACTCGCTTGGGTGCGATCGGGGAGCTCCACCACCGTGGTCTCGGACTCAAGGCCCGATACCTCGGTAAACACGAGCTCGGGAGCTCCAACGATTTGCAGCTTGTAACGGTTTTGACCTACGTGGCCCGGTAAGATTGCGCCTTTCATATGTCACCTCCTCGGAAAGGATCCCCGTGTAGGGCCTTGGCCCGGTTGGAGTTACTCGATCGTTACCGCTGCGGTAACCGCGGTGGCCGTCGTATCGGTGTGATCCGCCGCCGTCTCCGCGTTGTAATCGGTGCGCAATTGGTTGAATTGCGCCACGAGGTCGTTTTGAACCGTGGCCAATTCTTTGACCACGTCATACAGCCGATCGATGCCCACGGAATCATCGATCCCGGCCCCGGCCTCGCCCAACAGTGTTTTGAGTGTCGCTGCCATGCTTGCCTCCTAGATTGCGCAAAAACCGGCCTTAGGCCGCCCCGTCAAAGATTCCAGCCTTGCCCATTCGCAGAATGAAACGCTCGACCGTATCGGCCAAACGCAAGGTCAAATCAGCGTACATATCACCGGCCGCCCGGGTGGCGTTGGTGTTGTTCTCGCCGTCAATTTTGATCACGCAAGCGTCGTTGAAGGTATCCCCCCGCAACGCCCGCTTGGCGTATTCTGGCTCGAAAAACGACCGCAACGCGACCTTGGCCAGGTTTTCGGTGATCGGGTCGTTGATCATAAACACGATCCAATCGAAAGACTCCCGTAACACGTTCTCATAGTAGGACATGAGCTCGCGTTGATGCTTCCATTTCCATGTTGGATCGGTGTACAGCGTGTGGTCCCCCCAGATCACGAAGTTGCCCTTGATCTTTTTGATCACCTGCAACCCCGCCGGGTTGAGGATCTCCTCGTTCAGAGCAGTCTCGCCCGTTGGGATCTTGAGGATTTGAGGCAGGGTGGCGTCCTGGCCCGCCCCGGCCTTATGATAGCCTTTATAATCGACTGCAATTCTGGCTTCCCTGCCGTGGATGGCGCCCGTCATTGAAACGAGCATCAACCGCCCCTCGGTGGAATCCGGATCGGTCTCATATCCCCAACTTGGGAACGCACAGACCGCGTAATCGGACCGGCCGATCGTCTCGTTGATATAGTCGATCGCCGAGACCTCGGTGGTGTAGTTTGATGGCACCTCGTAGCGGTACTGGTAGTTGCGCGCCGCGGCATAGGCCAACCCCGCTTTTTGAACGGCCGTTGCGGAAATACCGGGGGTGGCCATCTTGATCAAACCGTAGTTCTTGCCAAATAGTTGGTTGAACGGGCTCGCGTCCACGTCGTACGCCTGTTGCGAGTAATCCGCATCGATCAGATCGGCATTGCCATCGCGACCGCCGGCCAAAGGCATCGGAGCCACCACCATAAACGTGTCACCGTCGGCCCCGTCGGTGGTCATGTCAGACCCATCCGCCGCGGTGATCGTCTTGTGGTCGTTGTCAACGATCCGATAGTTGACGTTCTTGGCGTTCTCCTTGTCCGGATAGATCCGACCGCCGATCAATTCATCGGGTTGGAACGGCTTGTAGTTGATCACAATGACGTCGGCCGTGGCAAGGGGTGTGGCCCCCTCGGTAATGGTGAATGGTGGGGTCCACTTGTTGTCTGGCGTAAACAACGCATCGGTGGCACCCGAGCCAAGAGCACCAAACTTATCCGAGACCGCATCAAACGCCGCCGCCCCGGACATGGTCACCGTGATCTGTTGCGGCTCCATTGCATCGGTGGTGGTGCCAAGCCCAAATGTCGGATTCGCCCCGGTCGGTGACAGAGTCACCCGAAAATCAGAAATCTCCGCGGTCAAAACCGTATCGGTCAAACCGGTATCAATCACACCATAGTGATTCGCCGGCCGCACCGCCGCCGTGTGGGCACCGGTCCAAAGGTCGACAACCTCGATCTCGTCGTTGCCGGTGTCCTCGTTGATCACGTCCACCCAATACTTGCCATTGGTCGAATCGGTGTTGAGGTTTGGCCATGTCTTGACGGTCTCACCGTCAACATACACCTCGAGAGAAAACTCGGTGTCCGGTAGATCCTCGCCGTCCCCGATCTTGAACGTCACCTCCTTCTCCTCGTTTTCGAGGACAAGGTAATACCTGAGGCTCGAGCCGCTCAACGCGTCATACTGCGTTTTCATTGTCTGATCGGCCGCGAGGGTGATCACGCCGGTGTTATCATTGCCAACGATCGGAAACTGCACGTTTGGCACATCCTCGAGCTCGACATAACCGCCGGCCCATTGGTCGGTGGTGAACGTCGTGATCCCGGTGTCCAACGTGGTGTCGGTGATGTCTCCAGACGCGGCCACGTCCCCGGTGTAATAGAGCTTTTTGCCGCCCCACCGGCCGCCGTTTTTGGCCTTGATCGTCCCCATTGGGGTCAAAAGGCTCTCGTATCTGGCGTACAACGTGGCCTCGGCTTGGAGCTCGTTGCCATCGGTGATCCGCACCAAATGCACCGCCCCGGCTCCCGCAGCGTTGTCGAAAAAGTCGATCGCGCAATTGGGGGTCTGCCAATCGGTGAGCCGCCCACCGCATTTTTTCAGAAATTCGGTTTTGCTGAACGTTTGGATCAGCTCACCCGGGTTGCCCTTTTCCAAAACGCCAGAGTAGGCGACCATACCGAGGGCCCCGGCCTCGATCGTTTTCTCGCCTTCTTTTTCGATTACAACAACGCCCGCGCCGCGGGTTGGTCCAAAACGCTTGACGGCCATGGTCTCCTCCTAAGGTCAATCTCCCGCGAGGGTGTAATCCTCGGTCCCGGTGAGCTTAAACCGTTGCACTCCAAAACTGTCGACGGAATCTCTAGCGTAGACAACGACGTCTCGGATCCGAAACCTCACCCGGCCAGTGTGGATATCGGCCGAGCTCGGCACGTTCCGCATGTCGTATTCGTCAATCAACCACAACGTATAGGCCTCGTCAAGTCCCGTGCTTTGCAGGGTCGGGTTGTTTTCAAAATATCGTTGCAGCTCCGCCTTAAGCCGTTGCTGGTCCACCCCCTTGTCAGTCAACGCCAATAGGGTGACCTCAAGATCCCCTTGGATAGGGGCATACACTTTGACGGCCGAGCCGTCCCCTTTGTTGACCACCTCATCGTTGACCGCCAAAGGGGCCGCATCAATAAAATCGATATCGTCGAGCACCAACGCGGGCACCTTGCCCACCTCGTGATAGTCTTGGCTGGTCGTGACCGAGACCTCGGGCTCGTAAACAAACCGCACAACCGCCACGTGATCTTGTGGCAACGTGGCGTTTAGCGTTATCGTGTTGGTTCCGCTGTCGTACGAGTCGAGCAGATCAACAAGCCGATTTGGGTCATCTGTACGATCATACACCGAGTCAATGGCAACCACGTTATACGGCGTTTTGAGCGGGAACGTATCGAGGTCGATCGTTGTGGTGGCCGCCCCGGGTTTGAGGTAATAATCGGCGATCGGCCGCACATTGGTGCGCAACGAACGCACCAAGCTACGATAGACCAAATCCTCGTGAAACTCGATATCGGATCCCCACAACACCCGGATCTCCTCGAGCTCGGGGGTGTATGCGGTATCGGTGGTTGTGAGCTGCACCACGATTCCGAGTTGTTGGGAGGTCACCGGGAAACTTGAGATCTCGGCCGCCACCTCCTCCTCAGTATTCCAATCGGTGGTGTTGACCTCCCACGAGGCCCCATTGTGCCAGTATTCGTCTGTGCCATCGGTGAGACGGTAGTTGGCCCCGGTGATTGGCACCGAGGCAGGCACCCCGCCCACGGATCCGCCGATCGTGGCATGGTGGATCACCGCTTGGAATCCAAGCCACTGCTTGACCGATTGGGGATTGGTGACCCACGTCTTGGCTATGCCCGAGCTCTGATACGGTTCCGACAACTTGAGGCGGTGGGCTTGGGGATCCAACCGCGTGTTTGACGTCAACTCGATCCGCAATCGGTTGCCCTCCTCAAATTTGAACCGTTTGATCAGTCGTTTGATGCGTCGTGCCATGGTCAACCCCTCGCCAGGATTTTTAGAGCTCGAGCGACCGCAAACTCCCAATTGCGGCGAGCCTCCCGCTTGATCTCGCCGCTCTCAAACGCCCGCTCGATAAACGGCCGCCCGGGTATCACGATCGCAGTGGTGGAATCATCCAAGGGATACCAGCCGCCTTTTTTGAGCCTCCAGAGCTCCGCCGCCCGCCCGGTGAGCTCCCCGGGGTCGATCGACCCCTCCGAGGCCCACCACAGCATTTTAAACATGGTCCGCATAGGTTCAGTAACAGGGACCACCGCCCCATCATGCAACGTTGCGGCCACGTCGTATTTTTCCGAGACAAACTTGACGCCAGCGAAAACCGTGTAATCGTCGAGCATGGTGGAGCTTATCGCTTGGAATAGATTGATCCCGCCGGTGTCCGCCTTGCCCCCCACGAGAGGCACCGAGGCCCCTTTGATCTCCTTGGTGAGATCGGCGTTGGCCGCATAACCACCCTCGCCACCGCGTATCAGTTGCCGTATTTGTTTGACGGCCATTAGGCCGTTTTTGCGGGTGGCTTTGCGGATCTCGGCCCGAGCTGCTCGACTAAAACCGCCGGGGCTAACCGCACGTTTGAACCGGCCCCATCCGGAGTCGACCTTAAACGATATGATCGCCCTTGGCGTTACTCCACCCTTGAGGGTTGACGATCCACGAAGTAGGCCTTGATCATGGTGTGGCCCCCAATGTCCGGATAATGGCCCACCGGCCGCAATGCTTTGACGTATACATCGGTGGTACGTAGGCCGATCTGGGTGAACCGGTCGTTTTGCTCGAGCTCAAGCCCCTTGGCCGTCAAATCCACCTGCCGAAATAGTACATATCCCGCCGAGCCCTCCGCCGGTCCCACCTTGGTGGTGGCGAGCTCCGCCTCATCAAACCACTTAACCTGGCCATCGATAATCGTCTCGGTGGGGCGGTCTGCAAACTGGATCGGCTCGCGGGCATCCTCATCGTAATACGTCGTGGATCGGCTGATCTTCTCAACCGTGATCGGCACGGGGTGGATCAGGTTTGGGATCGGCATTATTGGTAGCTCCAATGGGCCGGGGTCGCGATCCCTAGTGGCGCTCGGTAAAGCTTGATAATGCCGAGGATCTCCTGATCATCTGTGATCCCCGCAAGCCCCGGCCGCCGGCTCGAAACTGCACCGCCGGCCTGGCCAAACTTGCGCTCGTGATCGTCAGTTTTTTCCGAGGTCATGGGGCCAACGATCGGGGGTGGAGCTGGCACCGGTGCGGGTCCGGTGCTGTAGTCATGGAATATCGGGTTTTGGAGCTTCTCAACCACGAGCTTGGTCAAGGCCCGTTGGATCAACTTGGGCACCGATCCATCGGACTCGGTGAAACCGAACGTCCCTCTGATCGTCTGGTTTTGCCGCCCCTTGCGAAACCGGAGATCGCCCCACGTCAATGGAGCGGTGTATATGTCTCGAAACTGATCGGAACGAATCAGCTTGACCCGCGGGTTGCGCCGATCGTCCGGATAGCTGCGGGAGCTATAGACCTTGTAATAATCGGTGTTGAGGTTGACCGTATCGTTGTTGAGCCGCACATAGTCGATCGAAATAATTGGCACGCCAAAGTGCAGCGTATCTGAATCCGTCCCGTCAAATAGCAACGTGAGAACTCGAGGGTTAAACCACTGTCTACACGCCCGATCGATGAATTCTTGCCATATCGCGATCGTGTCAAGCACGGTCTGATCATCGGCCATGGCTACCGTGATCCCCACATCTCGGATATCTTGGACCGTGATATAGGTGTCCGTTGAGCTCCCCGCCGATTCGACCAGGACCGTAAAATCCTCGGCGTCGAGCTGATAGCTCGAGCTTGCGAAGGTTTTCCACCGCCACTCAATCCGGTGGTCACCGAGGCTCGCGGTTAGCTCTGGGGTCCACCCGGTGCCCGCCGTGTTATCGTAGGCGTAATACGACCCCACGCTAAAATTGCCGGGGGCCGAAGTCACGTCCTCGAAATCGCCCGGGGTTGTCGGGAAAATTTGCGTGCCTGGCAATCCCCCGCTGATATCGAGGATCCGAAATCCGATCTCATGCACGTCCGCTAGATTGCCATTGATCGTCACAAACCAGTTGATCCGATCGGTGGTGTTCTCTTGGCCCCTGGCGATCGATGGCATTTTAAACCCCGCCGGTTAGAGGATATCGGCCCACAACTGCCCCTCGGGCACCACGCGTTTGGATACCGACACCTTTGGCACGTAATGGACCTCCTTGACCACCTCCACCGGTGCGCCAAACGCAAACCCGCCCGCACCCCTTGCATAGGGTACAAGCCAATAGGTGTCCGCCCCGCCTTTGCCCTTTTGCCATTGGTGCACCTCGGCCACGATATGATCGCCGAAAATGTCAACGACATACATGTAAGCCGATTGATTCTCGCCTGATTCCCATTTGAGCTTTAGAGCTTTGCCTAGGGGCGGTTTGAGCTCCTCGCGGAGCTCGCGGGTAAAGTCTTTCAATGTCTGATTCGGGCCGAGAGGCAACACGGCCTTGGCTACTTGGATCCGGGCTTCTTTCTTTTCCTTTTCCATTTTCGTCTCCTTATGGCCCGAGCTCCCCCGGGTAGAATGGTGACCCAACCACCACGTCGGTGGGGTCAACCGTGGTTCCTGTGTAATCACGATAGAACGCCTGCATTACATCCCCCGCCCGGGGGGCCGTGGTCAACGTGATCTCGTTGGTTCCGGTTTCGGTCCACCCAAAAGTCGAATCGGTAGGCTCATAAACTTGACCATTCCAGACCAGCCGCAACGATCCCGCCTGGTATTCGGTGGGCGTGGTAAACATCTTGTTGATACCGTTGGTGGTACCCGATAAGGCCCGGATCGTCGATTCTCTGACCTCGGCCACAACTCACCTCATACCGGCCAAAAATGCATCCCTGTAGCGATACCACAAGGCACGTACAAAACACCAAACCAGCTGGGGAGCTCCAACCACGTACGCAAAAACCAATGGATTCCATACACGAGCACGAAAAACGCCACCAACAAACCCGCTGCCTTGAGAGGGTCACCGCCTATTGGACCGAGCTCGGCGCTGGCCAACCTGCCGATAAACGCCCCGCAAGCAAATGGCATGACCGATACTCGCCAGCCAAACGCGGCGAGGGTCCTCGAGACCGCCGGCGTACGATAGACGACCCACCACAAATCGGCGATCCCAAAGATCACGACAATCGCGCCATAAAATAGGTCAACCAATTGACTCACTGCACCACCACTTGTTTGGCGTCCTCGTAACCCCACCTGATCAACTCCGCCGAGCGGGTGGGGTCAAAATCCAACGGATCGCCCTCGAGAGGCTCGCTCGGTCGCAAAACCTTGATTTCGACGTGGCGCTTGGTGCCCGCTCCACTTGCGGCCAATTTATTCTCGGCGAGGGCCCAACCGATATCGAGCTCGAAAACACTACGGGCTAGGATCGCAATATGGCGAGGCCCAATTTGGGCGAACGTATCAAGCTTGGTCTGCTCGGCCATCACATCGGCCTCGGTAAGCACCACGTAGATCCGGGTGGCTCCCGCTCGAAACGCCGCCCGCAAGGGCGTGGCACAAACCAAACCGCCATCGGCACACAGGCCGGTGGGGAGCTCGCGGGGCTCAAACATGGCGTTGGCCGCACTTGCGGCCAAGACCGCATGCGGATCAATATGGTCAAGCCCAAACACGTGATACCGGCCCGATTCCAACGATACCGCCCCGAGGTAGAGCTCGTTGCCCGCCGCCTCAACCAAAACCGGATCGAACCACTGCCGAATCAATCGCCGCAAGGGTTTCGAATCGTATGGGCTCTTTTTCCAAGGTAGGTGTAAATACCCAAACGGTATGTGATGGCGCCAAACGTCCCTAGTTGTAGTCTGTTGCCACCGATCGGCCAAATCGTGAACCGCTTGCAAGGCCGACACCTCGTGATCGTATTGCGCCAAAAATGCGCCGTTGAGCCCACCAACGGACACCCCGCAAAAAATCTTGGGTTTCAACCCCTTTTCGTATAGGCGTTTTGCCGCACCCACTTGCCAGGCTCCAAACCGCGAACCGCCCGAGAGGACTAGCGCTGTTTTCTCGGTCATGTCGTGGCCCTCTCGATAATCAACACCCAATTCACGGACACCGTACCACCTGTTGTCCGCGATAGGATCACCTCGAGCTTCCAATGGGGTAGCAAAAGCATTGGCCGCACATTGGCGGGGGCCAGGTTCCAATACCCTGAAAATGGCAGGGGAGCCTTTGGAATGATCCGGAGCAAATCCAAATCGAAGTCAAACAAGTTATACCCGCCGGCCTGACCCGCGTTTAGTGTCACGTCTCCACTGTCGGAGTCATAGTCAAACCACCCGTCCCCGTCCTCAGCCGTCACCGGGCACACCTTGGTGATATTACAGTTGGCGTTTAGTCGACTTGACAGGTCCAGATCCCAATCACCGGTTTGCGTCCCATTGGGTACAAACACATTCATCCCCGTGCCAAGGTTGTACTTATCGTACGCACCCGCCCCGGGGTTGGAGGTCGCCGCCGGGCTCGAGGAGGGTGCATACACCTTACCATGCACATGGTCACCTGCCACATTGCCGGTGCACGTAACATGCGCGCCCGCTATCCGGACCCATTCCAAGTATTGAAATGTCCCCGTCGTGTCACCGGAATCGGTGCGAGTCAACTCGAATAAATCACCATCCCACCGCACCCCGTTGGCAATATCATCAGAGCTCCCCGCATGTATGAATTTGTCATGATCGTGGTGAATCACGGGCACCATAAACGGCTTGTTATCCAAGTTGCGGGGCACCTTGTTTAGGTTGACGGTCACGCCGCCACCTCCTCTCGGCCATAGCGCAAAAACGAGCGAATATCGTTGATTGTGGTCAAGTCATCCCTAACCACCCACTCGATCACATCGTCGGACGTCACCTTGATCATCGCAGGGGTTGGATCCAGGGCCAGCGTGAATTGGTGCACCGAAGTACTATATTCAACGTCGTTCAGAACGTTGAGCCGCCCAAACAGGGTGATATTGCTTTTGAAATTGATCTTCCAAAGCACCTCCCCGGTGCTCAACCGCCGGTGCCTCAGAAGCAACCCGTTCGATAGCCCGCCGTTGATCGCGGTAAAATCCCCGCTGTCCCAAGTCCCATTCTCCTCAACGAAGGTCAAGATCACATCTTTGAGGTGGTACACCTCGGTTGCAGTGGCCGCTGCTCGATAGACAAACCCTCCCGTGCTGTAGAGCTCGATATCGTCAATGAAATAGCGTTGGCCGCCTACACCCTCATACCGGAAAACAAGCTTTTGCACGTTGGTGGTTAGCGCAAAATCAGAAATAGGGATCGCCACAAGGTGCCATTCCGTATCGTCCGAAAAGTCCTCGACGTAGTCGTTTAGGTGCACCTCAACCCCAACAAGGACGTTGGAGCTATCCCGCCAAAACACCACCGGATCGGATCCCACAGGGTAAACCTTGGCCCGAATCCAAAACTGCAGACTGCCATAGGTGCCGTCAACGTCGACCATGGAGCCGTTGTCAAACACCGAGGTGTCGTTTTCGCTCGTCACGGTGGTGTTGAGCCCGTTCGTTCCGCTTTTTTTAGCTGCTGTGGATTCGCTCCCCTCACCACTGCGCGTCCAATCGCCGCCGGTATCATTTTCGCCGGTCCCATTCCAGATGATAGTTGCCGAGCTCGGCGAGCCGTCAACTTTCATTGACACCTTGCCATCGGTGATCCGCTTGCAAGCCAGTTGGCCAAGCGCCCACTCTGGCGTCGCAACGATTCGCGTGCCGTCGGCTGTTTTTGTATAGCCCATGGTTACACCACCTTGACCGCGAATAATGTTGCGGTGAAGTATTGCAGTTTGACCGAGGTCAAGTTATCACGCACGGCCACTTGTATCTTGTCCCCGGTAGACTGGTCCAACACCAACCCCTGAAACGAAAGGGCCGCCCCAAGCACGTCTTTTGGTCCAGTGTTGTTCACCAGGGGTTGCCTACCAGGCAACCTTAAAAAGTCCTCGTTTTGCTTGACGTTAAACACCTCGGTGGTGACCGAGTTTTTCACAACGCGTATTGATACCCCGGTTGTGAGAGCCGCAATCGGACCAAAACTAACCCCGTCAAAATCGAAGTCGTCCGCAGCAAACGCTAGCAACAACTCTCGGACCGACCAAATCTCATCCGTTGTTGTCGGCCCTCTTTCAAAATTCACAGGAGTCGAGCCGTCCACCAACAAATCCTCTGAGCCGCCATTCTCACAAAACTGCAACACGAGCTGCGTCGGATCCGAGGGAATATCCGTCCCGATCGTGGTCACTTTGAGGTTACCACTCACATCAGACTGTATCGGGTAAAAATCTTGGATCGTCGCCCCCTCGCGCTGGGCAATAATGGCAGACTTCATCAATTGCGCGGAGCGATCCTCTTTGACAACGGCCTCGGTCCGGTGGATCGATGTCAGTATGTTGTCACGGTGTAGGATAGTCTGGACCCGAAACTGTGTTGTTATCTCCAATCCGTTGGTGTAGTTGATTCGGAAATACTGGGCACACACAGGGAACTGAAACCGCCGCGTTTGCGAGGAGGAGGCCTCGAGGTTGAACGCGTACGAATCATCCCAATTGGAATTGTCTATTGAAAATTCGAACACCATACCATCGGTGGCGCTGTCTTTGTCCGAGTGTACCGTCACCGCAACAGACGAAAACCCAGAGCAGTCAACACCCGTGCCAACAAAAGTACCGCTGGCGCCAAGTTGCGAGACCGAGCTGTTGTTGGAATCAACCAAATTTGGCGGGGTCTCGGTCCGGACACGATAGATCCCCGCATCGGCCACGAGCTCGGCCACCCTCGCGTTGCCCGAACCATCTTTGCCATGGATCAACAGGCCCTTGGTGTTGGCTGGGATAGCTACACCATCCTGCACCGCCATGGCGTTACCACTGGCATCATAAAGTATTGCTGCGGGGGATTCGCTCATTGCTTTGCCCTAGTAAATCGTAATGGTCCGAGTCCTCGAAGTCTCGAAAACCCCACTATAAGCGATCGCATCGCTCACGGTGGCAAGTTTGGTGGTCCCGTCAGTATCGTATATATCCCAAACAACGGGGGTTGGTGTCACGTTGGTGGCCCCTCCACCGCTGCGGGTGATCGTCTTTTCCACAATCCGTTTGGATTTGCTCGAGCTTTCCCACCAAGTCACCGTTGTGGGAAACGGATCAGCCGAAGGCAAGGACTCCCTGTAAGCACCACTCGTGAAACCCTCCGCCGGCCCGTTGTCAACGAAATGGATCAATTGGCGTAAGGTCCGGTGGGCGCTCTCGGTCAAACCCCCGGCCCCCGCAACGAGATCCGTCAACGTCACAGGGGTGGGGTTATTGATGTCAAAAAATTCCGCATCGTCACCGGAGCGTTTAAACCCCACATTCTCATCACGATTGCTTGCGTCTTGGAGATAGTACCCCGCAGCCTCAATAGCATCCTCTTGGGGTGCTATGGGCTCGGGCCAAGGCCGCTCGTCTGCCGCATCCCCACCTAAATCGGCGGTTTCGACCTTGAGAACCTGAACCCGATCCATAGCACCACCTCAAGACTAATCAGGGTCACGCAGCTTTTTTGCCGTAGTCCTTGAGCTCAATCCAAAGGTCATCGGCGTTGTAGGCCCAACCAACTTGGATCACCCGATTACCGCCGCCCGGAAGGCTGGTACCAATACCGCCCGCCGTTTGGAGGTAATAGGGAGTCCCAGCCGTTGCGCTCGACAGGATCCCGGCACAGATGCCAAGCGATACCACCTCAGGGGTTGCACCCGCTGCACCAGCGCCTGTGCGAATAACACCCAGCACCCTAGACTTGGCGTCGTCATTGGCCAAAGATTTGCCCACTGTCGAATTGCCGTTGACGTATACCGGATCACCGTTGCTTGTGGCATCGGTAGCGGTGGTCAAGGTGTTTTCGACCTTCGGGGCCTCAGTGGCCGTTGCAGACGCATGCACGTGCAACGCGTCTGCATTGGACCCATCGGTCAACGTCTCGAGCTCGGCGCCTGTTGCGGTGGTATCGCTGTGGCTTGCAACCGTATGTGACTGAGCATGGTGCTGATCAGTTGTAACGTTGTTGAGGTCCGCATGGTCCATCGTAATGCCCGTACCGGTATGTACGTGCAACGAATCCGCGTTAGACCCGTCGGTGACATCGTCCAAATTGGCCGCGGTCACCGTGGCACCCACCGGAGTACCACCAATTTCGAAGAGCGAAGGTACACCGGTAACCTCGATCTTTTTGGTCGCCCCATCAAAATCCAAAGTCACCGCGTCAATGTTCACCTCGGCCACACCGCCAACGACAACCAAGCCCTTATCGCTGTCAAACGTGACCTTGCCCTTGGTACCACCACCGGAAGCCGACGTCGCGTCTGGGATGCTGGCGCTGCCTGACATGGTCTGCCACGTATTGCCCGAATCATCCCAGCCATACACCACGTCATCGTTGAGCACGTAATGGAGCTCGCCATCGGTCAAAGCCGATTGCGTGCGGTTAAGGCCGAAATTGGTAGAGCCCGGAAGGGATCCGGGCAAGTTGGTCAGCGTCTTTTTCGTGTAGTCACTCTCGCCACCGAAGTCCACCACCTGGACATTTGCGGGGGTTGCCCAAACACCCCAAGCCTTCGAGGCCGTTCCGTCGTTATCGTCCTCGGTGATAACCACCACCCCGGCCGAATCGATCGCGTCTAGATCGGTCGTAAACGACCCACCCCACGCCGCGGAGCCATCACCCTCAATTGCCGCCGCCAGGTTGGCCATACTGTCGGCCGCGGTAGCACCGATCGTGTATTGCACATCGCCACCGGATCCCGCACCGTAGCCCCGCGTGGTGGTGCCATCGGTCAACGTGATCACATCACCGCTCACCGGGTTGGCCTGCATTACCAGCGCGATACTGCCCAAAATGCCTTCAGAGTTGTCAACCTGACCCTCGTGTAGCAAAGCCTCTTTAAAAGACCCGCCCGAGATCACGAGCCCGTCCACATAGGCCTTTGAGGTCGCCGCTGTGTCACCGGTGGGAGTCGCGGGCAAACCGGTGAGCTCGCCGCCACCGGATAGCGTGATATCTCCACCGCTGGTGATTGCGAGATCACCAAGCTCGGCGCCCGTTTGCTGATACCCGATCGCATCACCATCGGCTGTCGCATCGCCAAGGCCCGTGATCTTGTTGTCACCCATGGCGATGGCACCGCCCATGGTGAGACCGCCGAGTGTCATACTATCAGTGATGGCCATTTCTTCCGAAAAGCCCTCGGTGTCCATAAATAACGGCTTGCGTGCTGCCATGGCAAAACTCCCTGGGTAGGTGGGGTATTAGCACCCCCGGTTTGTTAGACTTTCGTCAAGTCTCGCACAATCCCAGCGTCTGGATCTATCGCCATCTTAGCGGGGTCATGTATGCCGTAAGTCTCGGCTATCTCTTGGACAATAGCCTGATAGCTGCCCTGGTATTCACGAACTACGTTGATCAGCTCCGCCTTGCGCTGTTGCAACTCGGCAATCTTTTGGCGCACATTTTGCTGTACCACGTTGATTTCGTAATCAATCAATTTTTGCCCTTGGATAGCATTACGTACCTCAGCGTCCACCTTGCCAAAACGCAGCGCATCACGTTCAGAAAGTTTAACCACGTTTTCGTCGGCAACCTCGGCGCTAGCTGGCTTGGATTGGTGAAAACGGCAATAGGTTGATCCGTTCAACCGCAGCCGTCGGCAATCCTCCGAATCACACCGTTTTCGCGGTCCCTTTTTTGCCATGGTGTCAACTCCGTTTCGTTAGATGTAGGTTTGGGCTAATTAGTAGCACACTAGCATCCAATGCCACACCCACCCGCTGGACGTATTGCCCCGCACCCACCGGCGGAGCTAAACCCGCGGTGGCATCGGCCTGCAAAAAATAAACTCGTCTAGGCGTCAACGTCCCAAGTCCTCGGATCTCGCCGCCCCATTGGATATAGGCAGTGGTCGCAGTGGGTTTTTGTGAAACAACACCCACCGCAGGGAGCTTGGAAAAATCAGAGATATTCACCCGGTCCACCGCGTACAACCCCGCCACACTAGGCCCCGAAATGTAGACCCATTCGCCAACCACCAACGACGGGTCACAACTCGCACCAAAAGCATGGGGGCTAAGGCCACCACCGCCAGTTACCGTGTCACCCCGAAAAGATTCCTCTGGGGTATCCACCAAATCGTCGCGTACCGTGTATCGGTACACAATCGAAGCGTATTCAACGTCAACAACTGGTACGGCCTCAAAAGCGGTATAGGCGGCATTGGGTCGCACAAACGACAGTTGGCCCTGATCATCCCCCGAAGTTGCAAACGGGTTGCCGTCAGTAGCATCAACACCCACCTGCAACAACGCAGACACCGCCCGCCCATCGGATTGCAAAACCTCGCCCGTGGTACCGTCGTACACCCGCACCAAGTTTTTTGGCTCTAACGCGTTGAGCCCAGCGTTGATCTCAAGACTGTGTTGATCCACCGCGGTGGCAAGTTGTGACACCGCAGCACCTTGGCTGCTATCCGCGATCGCTATATTGGCCGCGGGCAATGTAGCCCCAGCCGTAAATGCCACCCAATTCTGGCCCGAGGGTACTAAGAGATCGGTCAGCTGCAACCGATAAGTTAGGATATTTTTGTCCTCAAGCCGTGCTCGAGCCGCAAGGGCCTCCAACGAGGCATCGGTGGACCCGGGCCCTATGACCGCCGGGTTATCAAACCAATTGCCCGCCCCGTCCCCTCGCAAGATCCGCTTGATTTGCGAGATCAGGGCGTTGTTGTGATCCTCGAGGGTTTCGGCTGTGGTTTCACTAGCTGCAACGCTCGCCGCCGGTAGTTGGTCATCATATTGATCGGGGTTACGGATCTGATCGAGTCGTTGCAAAGATGGGGCCACGGCCTAACCCTCCCGTACCCGTAGGGGGTCATAACCGGGGTTGTAGCGCTGTTTTCCCCACTTCTGCAACGTGAGACGCACTGCTCGTTGTTGTTGGTGAACCATAACCGCCGCTCGTATGTCACCGGCATGACAAATTACACGGTGGCCGCCCTTGAGCTTGCGGCTAGGATCGGGATCAACGTATTCGGCTGAAAACGCGACGGGGCTAAAATCAGATGGCCGCGATAGGCTATAACGCACCCCGAGATGTGAGACCGTAACCCCCGTTATGGTATCCTGATACCTCGGATCAGCCATGCGTCGTGCCCACTCTTTCGCATGGTCCGGATTACCCAGATCAACTTTTGTGGTCTGGCCGTCACGTGTGTGGATCTCGAGCACAATGCTACCCTTGGGCCGTAGCCAAGCGGGCCTAGTGCCAATGGAGTCAACCTCAACCGTCTAGGTCATACTCCGCCGATGGCGTGGCCGCCGGTGGCAACGGGTTCTCCATGTGCTCCCGCATACCGGTGGGCCGCCTTGAAGTATCGGGCACAACGTCAACCCTCACCACAATGATCCGAGCTCCAAGCTTTGCGTGTTGCTTTGCCGTCCGCAAAAATGCGAGCTCATCGTCCGAGAGCACCTTGGTCCGTGCTGGCTGTATGTACAAAGCACCTTGGCATGATCGCTCAAACGGCCGCTTGTTTTCGCCCTCGCCGATCTCCGCTGGGAAGTCGTCGATCTGGCAAGGCGCGATCCCAACAGGGATTTGCACCAATGGCATGGTTATACCTCCTAACCTTGGGCCCCGAGTATTGCGGCGATTAGGTCATCTTTGCGGTTGTCCTCATCGAGATCGAGGCTGTGAGTCATCGAGGCATAAGCCACGAGCTCGGGCTTGGTGAGGCGGGTTAACGTGGCGTAGGTGTGCCGATAAGGCTCCTCGGCCGCCGCCCCACCCGCGGAGTTTTCGCCCTCGGCGTCACCCACCGAGGTGCAGATAAACTCCGCCTGCTGCCGGTAATACGTGATCTTGACGGGGTCAACAAGGAAGCGCACTTCATTACGTTTCCAGGGTCGATCTTTTGAAAAGATACTGGTGTAACTCGATGCGCCTCGCAGTTGCACTTTTTCGCGTGCCATCTTGAGATCCTCCAATCAATGGCAGTGGATATCGCCGCAAACTCTCGCCGGTTTAGATGCTGGTCCCGATGTTTTTGCCTTTGACGATCGCCGTCAACTCCTCGAATTGGACCGCGACCTTGGCATGGATCGCGTATTCGTTGACACCTTTGTAGATGTTTCTGTCCTTTTCAATTTTGATGTCTCGACCGATCCCCACAACGAAGTTGTTCATGTGGGTCAAGAGAACCTGCGGGTTCGCATCGTAGGTCACCTTGACGGTGTCACCGGACCCAATCGTGGTACCACCGGCCCGGACAATGGTGCCCGCGGTGTAGTCGGCCACCCAATCGGTGGTCTCTGCGTAGGGGGTCTCGGGGGTCTGGCCCAAGGTCTCGGTGCTCACCACCACGTTGGAGATCGGCCCAAACCGCAAGGCAACCGCCGTGGTCCCGGTTAGGGTCACGTGTTGCACCACCTTGGGTTGGAGTGACCACAAGGGCACCTCGACGGGTCGCACGCCATAGGGGCCATGCTCACCACCACCGGCCGCGGAGTCACCGAGCGCGGTGGCGCGGGTGCTCAACTTTTCGGTGTAGAGCTGCCACAAATCTGGGCTCAAGAACCAACGCAGGGCTCGCTTGTTGCGTCGGAATTTGGTGGGCATCGCCCGCAACATTTGGCCAAAAATGCTCAGCCCAATGTTGGCACCTTGGGCGTCCACCACGTTGGCCCCGTCGGCCAACCGGCTCCAACCGTCCTGCAACGCCAAGTAGCTGTCCTTGACGTATTGGGTGGCGCTCCCGTTGTCGAGGTACTCCGATTCGAGGATCGCGGGGCCCACGGTATCGCCCAAGATGTAGAGCTCCTCCATATCATTTGACAGCTGCCTCGCCATCATTTGAATGATGTGAGTCTCGATTTTTTCGGGGCTCTCGAGGCTTACCTCTTTGAACAGATCCCCGATCTCGAACGGGACGATAATCTCGCGCGGGGTCAACTGGATCTGCGAAGTCGAAACCCCTCGACGATGGCCCGGATCCGTGGCTTCTGCTTTGGGAAATGCAACACGGCCTCCAACGCCAATCTTATCGATGTTGAGGTTTTCCGCCCTGAACTTGATCACACGGGCATTTTCTTTCAAGACGCTTTCCTCGATCACGTAGTCTAGGAACGTCTCTGACTGTTTGTCGTTGAGCTTGCCACTTGCAGCGAGCGCATCGGTGGTGATCACGGCTTTGGCGATCAGCTCCTCGTTTGGGATACCGGCCATGGTTTGTCCTCCTCAGGTGTGTTATCTAAACTAGCCCTCGCCACGAGAGGCTAAAGTACTCCAGCCCAAATGCTTTTTTCGACCTTGGTCGATTGGTTGTCTGTCCCGCCGTCACCCTCCACCGATTGCGACGGGTTGCGAGTTTTTTCGATCTCCTCGAGCCGCTTGGCGATTGGCTCGAGCGCGGTGGCCACCGCCTTGGTGATCAACTCGGCCGGGTTCACCGCCGGGGTTGGCTCCGCCGCCGGCTCGGTATCGGCCGCCTTGGTGGTCTCCACCTTTTTGGATGGGTCCATGTAGGGAGCCATGGCGGACTTGAGCGCGTCCTCGGACACATCGCCCAAAAGCTTGGCCAAGGCCTGCACCGCGTTTTGCAGGGTGGCGGTTTTGGCTTTGCCAAACGTCTTGGCTTTTTGCACGGTCTGGCCCGCCACGTGGATCGAACCATCCCGTTTGATCACGACCGCCGGCTCCTCATCCAGATCGGGCTCGGCCGCCGGCTCGCTTTTGGTCACGGGCTCGGTTTCGGGTTTGGCCTCGGGCTCCGCCGGTTTGGTCTCTGGCTCGGCCGCCGGCTCCGCCGGTTTGGCCTCGGGCTCGGCCGGGTTGTCGGCGTCGGCCTTTTGGACCTGCTCGAGCTCCGCCGCGTGCCGTTGCTCGAGCTGCTCTGGGGTCTCCTCGGTCTGCCCGGCCTTTTGGACCTCAACCTCGTAAACGTGGCGAGCCTTGATCATTTCCACAGTTTCCATCGGGGTGCCTCCTGTTAATGCCGCCGCAAGGGCTTGGATTGACTCAGTGGGGGCCCCGGGGGTGCCCGCCATTTTGTCGAGCCACTCGACCACCGAGGGCTCAACCTCAAACTCACCGAGATTGCTCTCGGCTCGACGTTTCACGATCAAAAATTCCCGCAGGTTTGCGGGCTTATCCACCAACGAGACTTCCTTGACATCTAGATCAAGTAACTCTCGCGCGTTCTTCAGTTGCTCTTTGGTTGCCATTTATCGCACCTTTGCAACACCGCCGATCGAGAACCCCGCAAACTCGCCCTTTTTGACGCGAGCCCACAACTTGGGGTCCACAACCTTGACGCTCATAAGCCACGAGCCTCGCTTGACCTTTTTGCCGCCAAGCGTCTGGTTACTCAGTGCTACCCAACTGGCGGCGAGCTGCAATCCGATCTCGCCAAAAATTTTGTGCATAAACCCTAGTTGAGTCTCGGAATTATACCGGGACAGAAAATTGATCGATGCTTTTTCGATAACCTCGGCAGTGATAGTATCGTTTTGAGCATCGACCTCGCCCGGTTCTAAGACTATACCTGTCACGATTTGCCGGTCGGTGTCAATTTTGGCAATGGAAACAAACAATTCCGCCGGCTCGGTAGTTGGTTGTGTGACAGGTTCTGACGCGGGCTTGGGTGTGTACGCCGCGGAGTAATCGATCTCAACCTCCCCCTTGTCAATCTTTGACACAAGTTGATCACGGAGCTCGCGGGCCTCCACCAAAGTACCTGCTTGCCAATAGGCGAGATCAAGCGGTACTTGCTCGGCCACAGATCGCGGCAAGGCTGACACACCAAGCGGTGGGATCCATCGCTTGGTTACTGATTCGGCCTGCAACACCATGGGCGTGGGGTCGTTTGAACGGATTACAATCCACTCGCCGAGCTCGTGGGGGCTCGCGGCCTTGGTGGTTGTGACACGGTTGTGGCGGTCTGAATACTTGGCGGGAGCTCGGCCACCGATAATTGCCTTGGTGCCAATCACTTCGAGAGTCTTGGCGCCTCCGCCCTTGTGGATCCATTTGGGATAACACCCCTTGCAAAACCAAGCTCGGCCGCGGCCATCGGCCCACAACACGTCAATTACAGGGGCCGCTCGGCAAACCATGCATTGGGTGTACGAATGGACCGCCTTTTGTAGCTCGCCGATCTGCATTTTGCGGACCACCAACCGGTGGGCCGCCTGCTCACCTCGCAAAAAATACTCGCGGCACCACGGCTTGACCGCCCCGAGCTCCGCCTCCCCTCGCTCGGTGGACTCGGCCCGCAGTGCACCCCACGACATTGGCGCCCGGCGTTTGGCGATCTGTGCCTCGGCCGCTTCCCCTTCGAGCTGCCACCGCTCGACCCTCCGCCCGCCGGGGGTACCGATCAAGATCTCGGACCCACGCCACACAAAAGGCACCGGCCCCGAGAGCGCAACCTTGGCCACCGGCTCGGCCTCGAGCTCGAGCCACTCGCCCGGGTCAATAGAAGTTGCGGGCTTCACCACCACGCCCGCCGCCCCGGGTAAGGATTTGACGACACGGATCGCCCGCTCGAGAGCCTCGCCGTCTGTGGCCTCGATTGTGGGGAGCTCGTTAACAGGTATCCGCCGGCTCGGCGTTGACGCGGTGGCCTGCTCGATACCGAGCTCGGCCAATCGCTCGAGCCGCTTGGATACCGGCCAATCTCGAAGATCCCGGCCGGCATAAACGAGATCTTGGACCTGCAACACCTCGCCACCGTGCCACGGCTCGAGCACCCCCTCGAGCTCCACCGCCTCGGCCTTGAGAGCTGCCACCGCTCGGGCCACCTCGGGCACCTCCGCGGTATGATCGGTCCCATCCTCACCGACCACTTTGACTTGATCCCCGGTCTTGGCCACCACCACCGCCCGGCCCTCAACACGTTTATGGACCAAAACCGGATATTGCTCGACCGAGGCCACGAGCTCGGCCAAGGCCACCTCGGCCGCTGCTTTTGTGATCTGGACCTCGCCCGGCTCCAACGGCTCGGAGCGTTGATCAAGGCCCGGAGGTGGCTCGGGGTGAGGCATGCCGCGATCGGCGAGCTCGGCCACTATCTGGGCATGCACGTTGATCGCGTCCTCGGAGCTCCACCCCTTGGCCACATGTAGCGCTCGGTGGGCCTCCAAGAGCTCGGTGGACGTCAAGATCTCGGGATCGGTATCGGGGGCAAGCTCGAGCTGGGGGAGCTGCAAGCCCCGCCGCTCCACCTCGGTGAGCGCCTTTTTGAAAGCCACCTCCTCGCCCCACTCTTTTAAGGCCCGCACGTCCGCCAAGAGCACCGAATCGACCACTGGCCGCGGATTGTAGGTTTTGGCCTGGCTCTTGGTTACCGGTTCCTCTATTGCTGTAGCCTTGAGCCGCTCGAGCAGGCGCACCCCTTTAACCACACCATTGGCCACCGCCGGTATGTTGGTGGGCTTGGGCCGGTCAAAAACCTTGGCCGATTTGATTGCCCACGTCCTCGCCTCAACCTTTTTGCCGAGCTGCACCTCCCCGAGGGCCCGGCCCTCGGCGAGCACCACCATCGTGCGTTTTGATAGGTCCAAATCGGTCGTTTTGGCGACAGTGTTGATCTTGCCCACCAAGAGCTCGGCCGCCGCCGTTTTGCTCACCGCTAGACCCCACAACTCGGTGATCCCACTCCCACCGGGCAAACCCGCATCCTTGAGCTTGCCGCTTGTGGCGAGGTCTTGCGAGGTCACGGTTTTGACAACACGAGCTCGGCGAGCTCGCCTGCGGGTTGGGGTCGTGCTCAATTGCATGGGGCCTCCTAGACGTCAACTGACGTCAACGGCGCAACGTCATCTGAAATGGAATGGCGGCAAGGGAAAACCGGCCTTGGCGAGGGCCGCGGAGTCTTGCGGGCTCACATTGCCGGCCTTGAGGCTGATACTCGTTAGCTCTTTATAGTTGTACCATGGGTGTGTTGACTTGATATCGTCTCTGCTCTCGGCCTTGAGCTCCGCCGCGATCTGTTGGTTGGCCTGCTCGACGGTGAAGTTTTTACCGTCCATATGCGAGCAAACCGGACAAGTCCTCTCATCGGTGGGATTTGCGATCTCGTAGCGTGTTACACCGGCCTCGTTGAACGCGGCCACTTGCCCATAGGCCCGGCCCACGGTGGCGGCATTGGCTGCCACCCCTTCCATGTATTGACGCACCGACCCATGCCACCCGGCCGGGGTCACCACCTGGCCCAAGGTCTCGGCGAGCCGCTCTCGCATCGTAACCGCGGCCACTTGGCGATTTCGCCCCTCTTGGGCCATCACCTCCGACACGGTGCTAGCTATCGTGGCCCCCACGTTTTCCTCGTAGTGAGCCCCGAGCCAAAACATCTGTTGCTCGGTGAGGGCGTCAACCGTGTCAATGTCAAGCTTGTCAAACGTAGGCAAAACCGCAAATCCCTCACGGGGTGCGGCCTTGGCCATCTGCTCAAAATTCGGGGTATCGTAGGTCAACGGGGCCTTGGTTTGGCCTGTTGCTTTGCGCCATCCCGCGATCTTGGCCAACCGGTAGACCTTGGCGAGCTCCCGATCCATACGGGGGGCCACCACCTCGGCCCACGGTTTGAGACCCATGGCCACCGCTGCGTTGACTTGGCGAGCTGTAGCCCCCTTGCGGGTCAATGTTGCGGCTTGGGCCGCCGCCTTGTTGGCTCGGGTCTGCCACTCGGCCAAGAGGTATTCACGGAGGCGCGTCTCGGTCCGGGCAATTTGCGCCACCTCCGAGATCCCGAGAGCCTTGGCCACGGCTTGATCGGTGGCTCGGACCTGATCAAACAGGGCCCCGATGTTCATTTATCCCGCTAGACTAGCCTTGACCTCTCGGCGCCATCGTTTCTCGAAGTGCCGATTGATTTGCACCGCGGTTTTGGCGAGCTCGGCCTCCTCGATTTCGCCGAGCTCCCCACCGGTCAGTTTTTCGATAAAGTCCAAGGCCTTGATCGCCGTTACCTGTTGCCCCGGCTCCGCCGGGTCTGCCTTGTTTTGCACCGCCTCGGCCATGAGCAGGCTAAACGGCATATCGGCCTTGTCTGCAAACTCGGCCGGGAACCCTGGCAAGTCTTGGCCAAGAATATCCTCGAGCAACAACCGGGCGATCCTTGGGGTCATGCCACCGGTTTTCTCAGCCCCGCCGAGGATCTTGACTAGCTCGGCGTTGTCAGTGGTGTTGGGGGTGTTGCTCTTGTACTTGTGGTACACGATCCCCATGTCGGGAAATAACAACCGGTTGACCGTATCGTCGTGGATATTGCGCTCGGGAGCAAAGATCTGCTCGTCTGCCAATCGCCTCGAGGTGTCCGCCGTGGCCCGGGTGTAATCATCGGCCCGGCCCACAAGGATCGGTGGCAATCGGAAGGCCCGCCGGATCCGGCTGTCTGCGTTGCCCGAGTAGTTTTGGAACAGGGCGTCTTTGTGTTGTTGCTCAACAAGCCGCTCAACCTCGACCTTGACGTGGCCCGTGTCCTCGCCCTCCTCGCCGAGCCCCTCGGCCTCAACGAGTAAAAATTTGCTGTAGTTGTCCGACCCCTGGATCTGGGATTCGACAAAGCTCTCGATCCGATCAATTGATCCCTCGGTGAGCTGGCCATTGGATACCAAGAGCAACATTGATGGTATGTTGTTGTTGCGAAACGTGGTGTAGTTGATCTCCTCGGCCGCTCTCGCGCCAAAGATACTCAATAGATTGCCAATCGTCCGAGGTAGGCCGTACGGGCTGCGGGGGCTGTAAAGCTTGAAATGGATCAACTCGTTGGCCCGCCGCTCGGGTGGGAGCTTGGCGATATCCTCGCCCTTGGCCTCCTCGCCCGATTCGTAGTCATACACCCGTGGATCCCCAAATTCCTTGAACCACCGGATCGCGTATCGGCCCACATGGGTGGCATGGCGTAGCAACAAAGATCGTGATTGCGCAAACCGCCGAAACCGCTCCCACGAGGGCACCCGCACAATCCTGATAGACCCATCGGTTTGGAGCTCGTGAATCGGCAATGCCACCTTGACCGCCTCTTGATCGAGGCCACCAAGGCGCATTTGATAACTTGGTAGGTGGTTGAGCCCTTGGATCTTGCCCGCCGCGTTGCGGACCACCTCTAGATACCCGTTGCCTGTAGTTTCGAGGTCCTTTCGCACCCGCCGCCGCGTCTCAACCCACGAGAGCCTTCCAGAGCAGTAGGCAAAAAAATTTTCGAGCTCGGTTTTTTCGAGCTGCACTGCGTCACGCAACACCGGATCGAGCTTGGCCATATCTACATTGGATCGGATCCGCGGCACAAACCGAAACCCAAACCCCTCGATATTAACCTCGTAGGCCTCGACGCATTGGCCGAGCTCGCTCGAATGCTCGGGCAACATGGCCAAGGTGAGCAGGTCAAACGGTGGTTCAATCAACCGACCCTCGGCCGTCAAAGCCTCGAACGGGTCCTCGGTGAGGGCCTTGGATTGCCCCGGCTCGGGCCGCCCCTCCTCGAGGTTTTTAGGGTGCGGCACCTCGGCCGCACGCTTGCGCATGCCGATCACAACGGCCCGCAGGGCCCGCTTGTTGGTGGCGTTGCTCACTCGGGTGGCGGTGGTGGTGCTGTCTGTCATCAGATGATCCCCGGTTCACGTTGTCGCCGCTTGCGGCGTCGACGCACTTTGCTGGCCCTGAGCATCATGTCCAAGGCGTCAAACGGGTCCTTGTATCGATGCGAGGGGAATAAAACGATCGCCTCGATCAGCTTGTGGATATTGCCCCCCTTGACGAAAAACATCTGCTTATTTTCAAACCTCGGTGAGACCTTCCAAGCTCTGGTGATCTTGTCTTTCTCGGTGTGCACCGGCATAAGCCGCAAGCTCTGATCCTCATCTTTGAGGGTCTGGTATTGGGCCGCCTGGTAGCTATTGGTCTCAATGGCCGCCCGGATAGGATCGTGTTTTTTGTAGTAGCGCTTGATCGCCGCGGTTTGGGCTGCAAATCGGAGGTGGCCCTCGAAATAGTCAATCACATACCAGTTTTCGGCCTGGTCTAGACCTCCCACCACTATGCAAAACATGTCGTTTTGTTCCTGCTCGGTGATCGCCAAGTCAACACCCATGTAGACCTTGAGACCCGCGGGCACGTCGTCAGCCGAAACCTGTTGGCAATCGTCATATTGGAAGATCTCGCCCTTCATTGCCTCGGTATCGCACTGGTATTGAGCGTTGAATATAATCGTACCTGATTTTTCCTTTTTGGCTTTGAACCAATCGGGCGGAAATTTTTCGGGCCACGGGCTGCGCTCGTTTGAGTCGAGCGCGGGGATCACTTGGTGGTGCTCCTTGAGCTCATTCGACATCAGATGCCCGTATAGGTCATCAAAATGATATCTGGTCCCCAACCGGTGAAACTCACCGCGGTGCAAAAACCCGGGCTCGGGTGGCTCGAGGACCGGATCCAAGATCTGATAATACCACTGCTTGACGCGGTCTCGCATATACTTGGTACGGGCGTTTTCTTCGTCCACCAAGTCATCGGCCAAGATCACGTCAACGTGTTTGGAGGCCAAGGCACCCGAAACACCGATTGCTATGATCGAGCTCTCTTTGGTCTTGCGGCTGCGCCCGAGGATCTCGATCTCGGTGTTATCCCATTTGGTCACCACCGCCGGATCGTAAAACAACCCAAAGACCTCGATCAGTCGCTGGTTTTCCTCGAGGTGTCCCTTGATCTCCTTGAGCATGCTCTCGGCGTTGCCCTTGGTTTTCGAGGCTATGAGGATCCGCAAGTCCCGGTTGCGGATCAGCATAAAGATCGCCCGGGTCACCGTGCAAACGGTGGTTTTGCCTGCACCCCGAAAACAGAGCTGCAAATTGTCGGGGTGCAGCATTTGAAACACCATCAGGGCCAAATGAAACGGCTGCACCTCATACCCGAGGATCGCCGCCAAGATATCCGCCCGGCAGTTATCCACCACCTGGCGATAGACCCACTCGCCGGCCATCGATTTGCAATGGTCGTAATAGTCGATCAATGCATCCCGCCCGGCGTCGGCCAAGGCGTCACCGCTGGGGAGCATTGGGATCGGCTCGGGCATTGGCTAGATCGCGCTGCTGTGGAATCCCGAAACCATTACCTCGCAACTACCCGCCGCCAAGGCGTCAAACCGCACAAACATGATACGGCCACGACAATCCACTGTTAGCTCAAACGGCACGTTGATGCCTTTGGCGCCTTTGCTGTTTAGGGTGTGATCCTCAATAAAACGGCCCGCCGCCTCACTCCACCAAAGGATCTCCACCGTGGGGTTGGCACCACCGGACGGGATCACCTGTATATGGGCGTGGGTGTACTCGGTCATATTGATCCCGACCTTGCGATCGGTGATCGTCGCCGCGTCCACCCCGGTTGCCCCGGATCGGTGGCGAGCGTACCTTGGGGCCCCAAAGGGGTTGCCTGAGGTCTCGGCCATAGGTCACCTCCTCAAAATATGAGTGGCCGAGCGGGGATCAGCCGACCCGCCCGGCCGAGAAACCACCCTATTCGGTGGCCTCCCAAAGCACGGTCTCACCGTCCACATTCAGATCGGTATCGGCGCCCAATGTGAAACCGGCCGCCAAGGGCGTGATCCCCAACGTCGTGATAATTGATCCCGTGCCCGCCGTCACCCGTTTGAACGCGGAGGCGTCGGCCATGTGGCTATGCCACCACATTTCGTCGGCCGAGTCTTGATTGATCAGGTGAACCGATCGCGGCCTAAAACCTACGGTTTCAATGTCGATATCAGCGCCCGTCCCAACGAACGCGCCCCGCATAACTCTGCTTGTGCTGCTGCCCATGTCTCACTCCTCGTGATAGACCCCTTCTGATCTGCAACGTTGGGGCCGGTTTTAATCCAAATATCACCGCACCGGGGGCTTCACAACTCGGCGCCCTCGGTGCACTTTATTGGCCTTGGCTCGATTTCGTTTATCGGACTCCGCCCGTTTTGAAGCTCGTTGTTTGGGTGGTGGCGGTGGTGTCGTCAATATTCGCCTGGCTCGTTGGGATATGGTCTCGGAAAGTGGTTCCGGTGGTGGTTGCTCAGGGGCAGGGTCCGGTTCCGGCTCCGCCGGTGGGGCCGGTTCCGGTTCCGGCTCGAGCTTGGCCTCGATCACATTGCTAGGCTCGGGCAATTCGCGGTAGAGATCGCCCGGCTCGACGTCCACCAACTTTTTGTTGCCGTATTGCGTCACCAACGTGTTTAGGTTCGAGATCTGCTCGGCGATCGCCGCCTTTAGATCCTCGTTGCTCAACTGGGTGACCACCACCCCCGCCACAATCCGTTTTTCCTCGGGCTTCTTTTCAATGATCCCAAAATCTTGACCGAGCTTGATCATTTTGTCGATAATGTCCGACCTCGCCTTGACCGCCCCAACGATGGCGCTGGCGTTTTTGGCCTCGCGGTACTGGTCGAGCAGGGTGTTTAAATCATCAATACAACCCCGTTGCGCTAGGCAATATTCAACATAAGTCTGCTCGGTGGTAGTGCTCTTTATCCGCTCGATCTCGTTTGCGAGGGCGTTTTCTTTGAGGTGGGAAAAGGCCGCGTTGGTGAGCTCGAGATCGGCTTGGAGGGCCAGATCCGCCTCACCTTTTTGCACCCCCTCAAGGTAACGATCGAGCTGCTCTCGCCTTGTGCGTCGTCTATCCTCTGACATGCCCGTTGCTCGAATCCTTGAGGCTCACCTCAAGTCGCCTATAGGCCGAGTCGAGATAACGCCCCGCAGTGCAAAGTTTACACGAGCACCCATCGGGGTGGCCTTGGGACCGTAGGGCCGCGAGGGCCTTGCGGGCCTCTTTTCCTGCAACCTCTAACCTATCCGCGTCCACCTCAACGATCATACCCGCACCCGTGACACCGTGATCGTCACCGAGGGTTGAGGATAAGCCCGCCACCCGGGGATCTGTGGGTCGCATTTTCTCGCCTTGGTAACCGCCTTGAGGGCCTTCTCATCGGCGATCAAATACTCGCGGGGGATCGCCTCGGCGTCCACCACCTCACCGGTCCACACGTCCCGGATCGAGCACCCTTTGACCTCGGGCACCCCGTACCCGGCCGCCTCGGCGATCATGGCGTCTGCTTTGGCTTGCTTCCCGGCCTCCGCCGCCTCCGAGGCCTTGCGAAGCATTTGGGCCCGCGTATAGGCTTGGGCCTTGGCAAACCCCGCAAGCTTATCCTTGAGGGTTTTCTCGGCCTCCTTGAGGGCCTCGAGCCCCGGTTTGAATTCGCCGTTGAATTGGTCCACGATCTCGGCGAGCTTGGAGGTGTACTCTTTGCGCTTCGCGTCCACCTCACCAAACTTGGTTTTGACTTGGGCCGCCATACGCACCGCGCCCGCGAAATCGGCCCCGGTGGTTATTTCGAGCCGCTTGATAAAATCGAGGCTCGCCTCCGCGTCTTTGGTCTGAGGCCCCGCCGCTTGAATCACCTCGGCCTGCTCGGCCACTGCTAGACTGCTTGACATGTTGGCACCGCCAATTGGTAGCGGGTTGGGTTACAACCCCGTTTAATCACGTCCCACCCGTCAGATTTCGCGTATCTTAGCCACCGATACGCCGTCCGTTGGGATATCTCATACCGATCCGCGATTGCATCAATCGAGAGCTGCACCTCTTGGAGCAAGACGATCAAGTCCTCGTAATTCTGCTGATCGAACGCTTTTACCTCGCGTTTTGGCATCGTTTCAGCTCCCACAAGCCGATCCCCACCGCGTCAATCACGTTGTGTAGCTTGCTTTTTGTGGTCACCCCCTCGAGCTTTTCGAGCTCGGCCTTGGTGAGCTTGGCAACGGTCCGCTCGGTCTGCACCGCCTTGGGGGTCTGCCCTTTCCAGTCTTGGGGCCGGATCGGCTTGACCTGCTCGGCCCGCAAGGCCCCGGCCAAAATTCCACCCGCGATCGAGATATCGATCAGATCGTTGGGGTCACCTTTCCACCGCCGCCGGTCATAAACCCTAGGCACTTCGAGCACCACGAGATCCACCCGGCCCACCGCGGCCTCGAGGATCGCGTGGTGATCATTGCCAAACCCACAAGCCCACAACCGCCGCCGCGAAAACACCGCCCACCCGCTGGCGTGTTTGCCGGGGTCGATCGCCACCATCATGCCGCGGTCCTCACGTCCTCAAACGGCACCAACTTGCCATCAATATAGGCGGGCTCGGCCCCCTTGGCCCACCGCCGCATCAATGCCGCGGTGGCACGGCAGGGCACATCAGGCACATACAATTGCATGGCCTTGACCATGAGCCGCTCGAGCTCGGGGGCTGCTAGGTGGGCGTAGGCCTCGGGGGCCTCCATTATGATCTCATCGTGCAAAAAGATCACCGGCCTGCAACCGTACAACGGTGAGCTCTGATCGATGTGACACGCCCGCGTCACCCACCACAGGGCGAGCTTGGAGGCGTCAGCCGCGAGGCCTTGGAAATAGGTATTGGCCGCCACCGTGTAGCGGCAAAAGCCCCGCTTGCGGCCGGATCGGAGCTGGATAATATCACCCTCCCCGGCCTGGCCCACTTGGCGATTGATCTCCTCGAAGTATTTTTGGCTCTCGGGCCATTGGGCGTACCATTGGCTACGCCGCTCCTCGGCCTCATCCTCCGATATCTTGAGGCCGTAACCTCGCACATACGTGCGAAAGGTTTTGTAACTCATGCCGACAGGAAACCCAAAATTCGCGGGTTTGGCCTGTTGTCTATACTCTTTAACGACCTTATCGCCCGCCCTTTTGCGGACTTGGGCCTCCTCGTATGAGATCCCCAACATTTTGCTCGCGGCAAAATCGAGGTGTGGATCGAAGTCCGGATCGGCCTGGTATTTTTCGGCGAGGGTGCTTTGACCAACGAGATCGAGGCACACTTGGGCCCACGCTCGGAGCTCTTGGCTGTCGTAATCACATGCGAGATACAACCACCCGGGCCTCGGTGTGAAACACTCCCGCACCCCGGGCACCCGTGGTTGCTGTTGAATGTTGGGGCTAGAGCTCGAGGTCCGCCCCGAGTTGACTAGCACGTTAAACGAGGGATGGATCGGGAGCTCGGCCCCCTCCCGCAGCTTGTTGACAAAGGCCCCGGCCGATTTTTCGAGGCCCACGTATTCATGCAACACCGAGGCCAATGGATCATTACAGAGCTCGAGGGTGTCCGCATCGGTTTTGATCGCCCCTTTATCGGTCCTTGGCACCGTTGGCCCTGAAAACGATCGCTCCACAAGCTCCCGGGTCTGGGCTAAATTTTTGGATTCTTTACCCTTGGGGGTCCGCTTAGTGCGAACCAACCCCGCCGCTTGAAGCTCAAACTTGAGCTCCTCGAATCGTTTATCGGTGGCCGCCTTGAGGGCCTCGACGCTTGCGCCATCGGTCCGCACACCCCACACCGACATTAGGCGCAATCCGAGATCAGCCCGCGTTTGGCTGTCTTGATCAGGCAGCAGATAGCGCATGTTGTACGCCCGATCCTCTTGGTGGTTATAGAGCTCGAGGGTGTCGGTTGCGTCGTCCACCGCGTAATCGATGGCGCCTTGCGGCCATTGATCGAGAGGCGTCTCGAGCAGCTCGGCGTAACCCGTCCGCCAAGTCTTCTTGTCGCGCTTGCGGCCAAACTTGCGTGCCACGATATCGGCGAGATCATAGGTCTTCTTGATCTTTTTCTCGCCCTTGGCATCCCACTCGCCGCCGTGGGTCCCCTCAGCAATATCGAGCAACTTTTCCCGCACCCGGGTGCACCGCACCCGCCCGGTTGTATAGAGCAGCCAGATCAGATCGGCGAGCTCGGGCCGGTGGGCCAGCAAAACAGCCATATCAAACGCAACACTGTGGCCCACAATGTAAGCATGGCCTTCGAGAGCGTATTGGAAAATCGAGGCCGCATAGGTGGCGATATCGCCGCCCACCTTGAGACCTTTGGTCGACTCGTGGGCGTACGATAGGCACACCGGTGGCGGAGCCATTAGGCCCGGCCGAAACTTCTCAGTTTCGAGATCAAAAGCAATCCCAACCACTCGCGGGCCCTCCAAGCCAAACACCGGCCCCCCGCACACCATTGCCCTGTTGAATTGGGGGGCCGGTGCAGGACCCTTATTTAAAAGGGCGCAAATCCGGCTTTTTCGTGCAGCTCGAGAGATTGGCTTTGGAGCCCCTCGGGCAATGGGTAAAAATTCGGCTTGGTAAACGGGGCCCCCGCGGTGGTGGTCACCTCCACCGCTTCACATCGGACCAACCGACCGTGAAACGGATTCTCAATGCTCACCGCGAGATCCGCGGTTTTCGAGTCCACCTTGGCCTCCTCAATATCGAGGCACGCCGCGATCAAACCCTTGATATTACCGAGCGCGGTTTTGCCGTGTTTGGATATATTGAATATTGATGACATATCCATACCCGGAGGGCGCTCATCCACCTTGCTCTCGAGGATATCGAACTCGGCGATAAACAAGGTATCCCCGGTTTTTTGAGAGCGGATCTTTTTGAGGGCGTTGACAAATAGGACCGGGTATTGCCCCGGTAAAACGTAGTTAGATCGCCGGGTTGATTCGGCGTCCTCAATTCCATCGAAATCTGACATGGCCTAGGCTCCTGTTGTCTGTTGTCTGTTGTCTGTTGCCTGTTGCTAGATTGCGACGATTCCTTTTTCCTCGGCGAGCCACCTCGGAACCCAAAACGCCCCATCCTCGTAAGTCACCACCGATTTGGGAAACCAATTGATCCGGTCCTCGTACCCCTCGAGGATTCCTCCGAGTCCCTTGGCCGTTTCCGTGGATAGCTTGCCCTCTATTCTCAATGGCTCGTTGCGGTACTCCTGTGCACAGTCAAAACAGCGTTCGTAATCATCTTTGATCCGTTTATCACAATCTAAACAGTGGCTGTCAAAACCCGTCATATGGCCCCCGAGTAGTCAAACGCAATGTCCGCGTATAGTAATTTTTGTCGGCTGCCGAGGGTGTGCTCGAGATACCGAGCATCCCGCACGGCTTGGCGAAAACTAGCCACGAGCTCGGGCACTTGGGTATATACCTCGGCGGTCACCTCCTCAGCCTGTTGGCCATGGCGGTGGGTACGGCCGAGGAGCTGTTCCCACGTCTTTCCAGAGCTCGGTGGTGCGACTATTAAATTGGCATGGTGGTGGTGTTGCAAGTTTTTTCCCTCGGAATGGGCCCGGATCGAGGCTATGCACGGGCCCTTGTGCTCGAGGATCCCCACGTTGGCCTTTGGGCCGGCTCCGAAGTAGGGATACCCCGAGACCATGGCGAGCTCGGTCCCAAAAACCCGGTGCTCGGTCCAAACGATCCCGCCCACCTCCTCGAACCACTCGGTTGCGTCTGCAATGGCGTAATCGCTCACCCACTCGGCCACGGTGTTGGGCTCGTAGGTATGCTTGATAGCCTCCCACTTAACCCACTCCTCGGGGGGACGCTTGGCCCCGGCCGCCTCGTTCCAAACCTGCAATTCGGTGTCTAGGTTTCGGCGGTTGTGTAGGAGGGTGTTGCGAACGTAGGTTTTCCACCCCTTGCGGGCCAAGAGCCACTCGATCGGGGGCGGTGGCTCCCACCTATAGTAGAATCCACACGCGAGCTCTCGCACGTGGCGCCAGAGCTCCACCGCCTCGGTGATCTCCTCCCCGTAGGGCGTCACCCATTTGTTGCGCATGGTGTTGATTAACCCGGCCACGTGATCGGGCACCGCCGGCCGCCGGTTGAGGATTTGCAGGCTAACCCCGAGCTCGCCCTCCTTGGTGGCGATCACCCCGGGGGTCTGGACCAACCGATCCCGATAACCGTGGCGTACGTTGCCCTCCACCGCCCACGCCTCGAGAGCTCCCGCCGGGCTCGGTTCCTCCCCGGGTTTGAGCACGTCTAGGGCATCGGCCCATTGTGAGAGCTCCCGCCATGACTCGGGCAAGGGGGTGCGCTCACCGAGGCACCACCGCAATATGTGGGCGTAGTCTTTGATCGATCGGTTGGTTACCGTACCCGAGAGGGCAACGAACCGGGTCTCGGGGTATTCCCGCATGTACCGGATAAACCGCTTGGTACGGCCCGCCTGCTTGTTTTTGAGGCGGTGGCACTCGTCAGCAATGATGAGATCCGGCCGGTGTTTCACGAGAAACATGGCGTTTTTCTCCAAGGATAGCTCGGTATAACCAACGATCGTCAGGCTTGGGTGCAACCGCCAATGCTCGGCCATGGCGGGGATCACAAACCGGTTCGTCTGTTCGCGCAAGGCCGCGGGCACCACGAGCAGGGGGCGCTCGGCCTCGAGCAACACCGGGGCTAATAGCGTGATCAGGGTTTTGCCGGCCGATACAGCCATGGGGCCAAATAGGCCCCCCACCTCGTAGATCTCACGCAAACCGGCCGCTTGTATGGCCCACAATTCCATGCTTCCATTGGCGGTCCTTAGGTGGATCGTCAACAACCGTGTTAGCTCCGCGACCGTCGGATCGGTCTCCCACTCCCGCCGCGGTAGGTTGTGGATCCGCCGGAACTCGGTTGTTTTCTGCGGTCCCGACTCCCGCAAAAGGCGCCCGAGGGTTGATTGTGGGATCACCCTGTCCACTCCAAGGAGTCCCAATGCTTTGTTGAAGGCCTCGCCCATTGCGCACCTCGGCCGTCAATTCGCGGATCGCCCGCTCAATTGATTGCAGGCTTGCGATCAATTCTCGCCCCATATTCGCCCAATTCATCGCACCCCCCTAAACACGGCGTCGGCCCGCCGGATCAGAACATCGGTGAGGGCCCGGCCCTCGGCGGTGTAGGAATCCACCACGAGCACCCCCGAAAACCCTTTGTTGTCGAGGTGGGATCCAACGTGGTGGGCAAGGATCGAGATCCCCTTGTTGAATTCAATCAGGTTCCAATGGTCCACCCCTTGCGGGTGCTCATCACAGCGGTGGCCCTTCGCGATCGCCTTGGTGAACGGCTCCACAAACTCGGATAGGTGGATCACCTCCCCGAGGGCCCCGTTGGTGAGCTTGGAGGGCACCGCATCGATACAGACCACAAATGGCACCTTGACCGCCTTGGGTTTGGTGGTCTTGGACTTCTTATCCTTGGCGGGCTTGGCCTCCTCACCCATCACCGCAGGTGGGGCCTTGGTGACCTCCTCAAGTTTTGATCCCGCACACAATAGTTGTGTCACCTCCTCCGGTGCCCCGTTGGTGAGCTTTTCCAGGTCTTCCTTGGTGACCGCGGGGGGTATCTTGGCCAATTCGGTGGCGGGGGGTTGCTCGATGATCTCGGTGGGGGCGAGGGCCACCTCCGCCTTGGGCACCACCACCTTGGCCGCCTCGGGAGGATTGATACCGGTGGCCCCGGTTTGGGCTTGAAGGGAGGCCAATAGGTTTGGGCCCTCGGCCGGTTGTTGTTCGGCCGCCGGCTCCGCCGGTGGGGGATCGGGGTCGACCTGACCCGATTGTTTTTGGAGCTGCGCCACGTGCTCGATCCCTGTATTCTGTGGGGGAGGCTCCGCCGGGGGTGGCGAATTTTTGATGCCTTCTTCTTCTTCACTTGCCACCGGCGGGGCCTCCTCGGCCGCTGGGGCAACCTCGGGGGCCGGCCCCGCGGTCTCGGCCGCCGCGGTCTCGGTGGCGGTCTGTTGTTGCTGGCGTAGGCTTGCGGTATGGGCCTTTAGCTTGGCCATCACATCCTCTTGACTCATTTTTTCTACCTCCGAATTTTCAGGGGTGTGGGTTCGATCCCACTGGTTAAACAGGCCTTCGAGGCTCACCTCGTTGCCTAGGGGGCAGCGCTCTCGGTGCCCGCACCCGCCGTATTTATCACAGACGAGCTCGTTACCGGGCACCTCATCGGCCTTTTTGTAGGTGTTTCTGACCTCGAGGATTTGCTTGGCCACCTCGAGCTCGCGTTGCCAATTGGCCTCAATCTCGGCCGCGGTAAACGTGAGCTCCACCTTTTTGACACCCCGCGGTGTACGGGGCCGGCCGTCCTCAGACTTGGCGTTGATCCGGCCGCAAAAATAGACCCACCGCACCACCACCTTGCGGGCATTGTATTTTTTGTGCGCCCAATACGAATAGACCGCCGCTTGATCGTCCTTGTAGAGCTCGGCGGGGGTCATGGCCCACCGAAGATCCTTGGTAAACTTCCAATCGTGTACCACGGCCAAGGTGGAGGTGGCGCCCGCTTGTCTCGGTGGCAACACGCAATCGATATACCCGATCATGTTGGCTTGGTTATTGAGGATCGGGATTTTAAGCTTGGCCTCAATCAAAAGGTCCGGGGCTGGTGTGGGCATATACCCGGGCTTGATTCCCTGTTGGCATACCTTGCCCACATCGTCCTCGCCCACAAACTTAGCTCGGCGGAGGTAAATTTCGTTGCGTTTGTGGCCTTCGAGGCCAAAGGCCTGCTCTTTTTTCGGCGGGAGCTTGATCCCGTCAATGTACCCGTAGGCCCACTTGCGCTTGCAATCCCTAAACGTGGCCAGTTGGCTCGGCGATACGTGGATCATGTGGATAACTCGCGATCTAGGCAAACCGTTAGTGGGTGCGGGTCTGGTCTATTATCGGCCTGAGTTGTCCCCAACTTGTCCAGACGATACAACCGATCGCACGCTTTGCACTTGTATTCCTTGACCACCGCGGGCCATACTACCCGGCCCACGGTCCGGGGCCAATGTGTGTTGAGCGAAATCGCCCCACATGCTGCCCCGTCATTGTGGTGGAGGTGTACTTTGTGAGCCATTGATAGCCTCCTTGCATTTTCGCACACACCCCACGTATTTATCGGGGGTGTCGTAGTCTCGGTGGGAATGACACCAGTGGCGACACCCCTCGAGCTCGTCTTGGTGGGCCAGCCAGATCCTGTCGAAATACCAAAACGCCAGGGATAGGACGATCGCCGCCGCGGTCATCACCGCCCACGGCCACCACTCTTTTACCTTGGCTAACATCGGTGCACCAAGATCAGCGGCATTGCGATCGCGGTCGCCACGGCCAGCGCCAGCCACCAATAGGTTTTGAGGTCACTCATCACGGGCGATCTCCAACAGTTTGGTTTGGCACCTCTCGGTGCAATCGAGGTGCTCCTCGGGGGTCTCGTAGGCCCCATGGGCAAAGCACCACTCCAAACACCCCTCGAGGTTTCGATCCTTGCTTTTTTCCTGATGCAACACCAAAACTAGAATAATTATAGTGATTGCAGCTAACAACGCGAGGATCGCAAAATAGACCCACTGGTCTCGTTGTGGCTGGTTCATTTGCTGTGCACCTCGCCGCGACCGTGCTTGACTCCCATGGCGTACCATACCGCCTCGCCCTCCGAGACCTTCCCGCCACATTTGATGCAATGCCACCGGTAGGGGTTGCCAGTGTAGGCCTGGAAATTATGGGGAGCCTTGCAGCTCTCGAGCCGCTCGACGTTGGTGGGTGGGCGTCTTAACATTATATCCACACCTCTCGGATCGTGGGATCGTCGGTGGGGTGGCGGGGTATGCACACCGCGTTCAGACTTGCTTTGCGGATCGCCATCCGAGCACCCTCCAAGGTTTTGCAGTTGGCCATCACATGTTGATCCGGTCTGAATCCCCCTGGCGCCGTCCCGTCAATGTGCCACCGCCGCACCACAAACCGGCCGGGGAAGTCTAGGGGATTCTTGTATAGTACGTATTGGATCACTGGCTTGGCCCTATCCCTATACAAACCTCAGCTCGAAGGATGGTTTTTGGGTGTGGGATCATGGTTTTTCCTCGGTCTGATCCAGACTCTGCCACGGTGGGGTATTTTCGATACCGAGAGATGCCTCGGCCCGGTCAAGATCCTTGATGACCGCAACCATACCGCGGTCCAATAGTGGGTTGTTTGCCAAGACGTCTCGTATGGCCGCCCGCTGCTCGGAGGTGGTCTCGGGCTCGTATACTGGCCTTTTTGGCTCTGTTATGAACATAGCTAGAATACGGGCCACGTCCTTCCATGGGATTGCCAATGCTCGCTCGGGTGGCGAGGTTACCAACCAAGCTTGTAATCGCCTAATCAGATCTCGATCTTTGGTGTTCATTGACCGCCCCGTTTGAGGGCCGCCTCGGCCCGGTCTAGGTCTGCCAGGATATCGACCACGAGCTCCGCCCATTCCTGGCGTAGGGTCACGTTTGCGAGCCGTTGGAATTCCGCCCGATCCTTGGGGCTGGTCTTGGGCTGGTATGGCCCTCGAGGGAGTGGTGGGGGATCGTGCTCGGGGTGGGCCTTGCGCCATTGGGTCATTTGCTCGGCCATGGTTGCACCGTTCTTAATCATCTAAATCTCCAAACGGCCCGTCGCCGGTGGCGGTCATGGCCGAGCATTCATCACAAAGAGCGAAACTCCAACACAACCGACAAACCCACCGGTTGCACCTCTCGCATACGGCGAGATCCTCGGAGCTCACCTTGTGGCCGCACAGGTCGCAGTGTGAGTTGGTGGGGAAGGTTGGTTTATAGGTCATGGTCCCACCCCCGCAGTTTCGAGCGTTGCGGGGAAACCGCGGCGCGAGATTATTATAAGGTTGCAATGCACGTGCCAACTCACTTTGGTTTATCCTTTTTGAGACAACCGCAACCCGCCTCACGGGGCACAAACTTGCCACACCACAAGCATACCGCGTGGGTCTCGGGGCTCATGTCGTGCTCCTTGTAGACTCGCGTGATGTATAGGTCTAATTGCGCTTTGGCCAAAGCGGCCTCGGCCCCGGTCACCTGCAAGTCACTGTAGAGCTTGCGCAAACTCGACGGATCTTCGATTGCCTTGATCATGGTATCTCCTCGATTATTACTCGAATGTAATTGGCACCCTTTACGCCTTTATGTACTTGAGAGCCCCGCACCCTCCAAAACGTCAATTATCGCGGTAATGGCTGTGACGCATGACGCCAAATCGGTGGGGTCGCTGATCTTGGCCGGCTGTGATCCAGGGGGTGTTACGCCGAAGCAGCCAAAGCCGTCGCCGCACTGCAGCTCGAGCAAGTAACCGGTACCGATTTGCCCGAACGTGACGCGATTTGTTGCAGTCGTGATCGCCGCGCGACCGAAGGCCCAAGACTGGTCATGGGCAGCTTTTGCATTGGTACCAAGCGCACCACTGTGATCGACGTTGGTCGACGCTTCGGCATAATAACCAACCGCAACGCAGTTGGTTGCACTTCCTTTCGCTTCTGTGCCGTAACCAATGGCAATCGAATTGATTGCGCCGGTATTGACCAATGCACCCTTGCCGAACGCGCAGGCCTTTGCCGCCTTGCCGTCAGCTTGTGCGCCAACCACTGTCGTATCATTATGCGTCGCCTCGGCAAGCCTACCGATTGCGGTTGCTGAAGTTCCATTCGCGACTGCGCCAACGCCGAATTTTTCCGAGTAACTGCCGGACCCACGGCAGCTAATGGACCCTGACGACGGGAACACCATGGCGTTGCCGTCGCTAAGCGTAACACCGCTATTCTGTATAATTTTGCCGGTCGCTCCGTGATAGCGCGCCAAGCCATGGTCAGTACTTGACCCGGGCCCGGACACGTCGCCGCCGCCGCCAGCGGCGGCGTCCTCCCAGGCTATACCACCGAGGCCATCGGCCGTGGCCAATTGGCCATCGGTGGCGCCCGTGCTGTCCATATTGGAAGGATCTAGGGCTCCTTGGTTGACAGATAGGGTCCGATCGGCTGTGAGATCTCCACCTCCACTGATACCGGTGCCGTTGTTGATTTGGCGGCTCGTTGGAACGAGACCAGCGATCGATCCCACGTTGGTGATATTCTGACCACCGAAATCCACCGCCGCGGTGGCTCCTTTGATCACCTTGCCCGATGTACCATCAAAAACCACCACCCCGTTGGTAGTCGAGCTCGCGGGCCCGGTTACGTCGCCGCCAGCGGCACCACTGCCACCCAATACAATGGCAGGGGCGATCGCGCCTGCAAACTCCTCATAGGTGGCCTCGGGCTCGCCGTAGGCACTAGACATGCCCGCGGTTAATGATGCAATGATCTCAGGTTCAGTTGCCATGGCTTATTCACTCCACTTGGCACACCCATCCGTTGAGCATGCCGCGGCCATGTGGCCATTGCTAGCGATTGAAAACCCAACTACGCCGTTACAACAAGGGCAATCGATGCGGCCTTGCTTCTGTCCGGTGGCCCCAATAGCCTCGGCAATTTTGACCATGCGGGTGAGACTGTTTTCTAGCTCTTGACGGTAGGCCTCATAATCGGCCTCGGTGGGGAGCTCTCGTTTATCACAGGGAATCGCGGCCTTGGGGGAGTAGCAGATCCGCCGGTAGGGCCGCTCGGATTTGTCCCATATGGCGTCAAGATCCACACCTACCGCGCAATGGGTATCCTCCCATGACCTCGGATAATGGATACACCGGTTTAGAAACTGGGCCTTGCGCTTGGCCTCCCACTTGTTGGCGGTCATTCGGTGGGCTCCTTGACCTTGGCCATGATTGCCTTTTTGCGTCGGCGCAGCTCCGCCGCGGTCTGCTTTTTGGCCCGCTTGGCCTTCCAGGTACACTTGGCGTAGTTGCACAACCCCGAGTCCGGATAGCTCCGACACATCGCCGGCCGGATCTCGTAAATCGTGCAATCCCGCGTTTTGGGGTTGAAGTGCTTACACGTGTAGTAATGTTGTTTGGTTTTTGGCTTGCCTAGTAGCCTGTTATCGGACGGATTGATCTGCGGTGGGTGATCGTAGGTGAACCCGAGATACCGCACCATGGGCGCAATCAGATGTATATCGCGGTATATTGGTGGAGTCCTAGTCCCGTTCATTTCGAGCGGCTCGGCGTCTCGATTGAGCCAATGCCGATAGCTCGCCGCGAGCTCCTCGGGGGATAGGCGGAGGGTGAATTTTTCGCAGCAATGTCCGGTGCAGCGATCGTGTTTTCTAGGCATCTATTTACCCCGCCCGCCCCGCAGGGGTGGGCTTGCTCAGGTGATCGATACCCATAAACCGCTCGATCTCGGCCACCGGGGTACCGTGCGGACAAGCACAATATTTGTAACACTGGGGGAGCATATTCGAGATCATGCTCTTTTCGTGGTTGTCTAGGACCAACAAGATAGGCTGATCGTTGGAGTCATAAACCGTGTTTCCGATCTTCACTTTCATTATCCGTGCTCCCACCAAAACCAACAACCCGCGATCGTCAAGAGCATGAGCCCCACCGGCGGATTGATAAACGAGGTCACGAGGCCCACGACCGTGAGCAAACCCATGGCTAAACCTTTCATTGTGGTGGATCCTTTGGGCCCGCTCCGTGGGGTGGATTTGGGATTGAGGTTTTCATTGGGTCACCCCCACGGTGTCAAAAATCACAGGTATACGCTGACGAAACTCGGCGAGCATCGGCCGCGCGATCTCCCTCATCTGAGGGTGTGCGGCCTTGGCCGTCCGCAGCCTGAAAAAGTGGCGCCATTCGCGGAGGTTTGCGGTCATCACAATCTCGGTGGCAAGGGCGTTAGGCAACACCGACCGAGCGATCTCCGGTGGTGTCCCGAGGGCCAACAACTCCAAATATTGCCCCTCGCACATTTTGACGGCCTGGACCCAATGCGCCCGCGCTAGCTCCCCGAGTCCAGGGGGCTCAATCACCGAGATCTCCTGACCAAATTTGGCGCTTGCGTAGTTGCAATAGCGAGTCGACTCTTGGGAGTAAGACGCTAGGCGATGGCGTACGATCTCGTGAGACACCCCTCGGTCACAAGTGATCCGCACCGAAACGGATTCGTGCTCGATCACCGATTCGTGGCCCCGCTCGAGGATCATTTGGACAAACCTCTGGGAGGACGTGGGTGTGATCTTTTCTTGCGATTTGTAACACGTACGCCCCGCGGCCTCGATTGCCGCTAGGATCCGTTCCCCTTTGATCGGGGTCAATATCGTGTAGGTCGGTCCGATGATTCTCATGGGGTCACCCCTACGGCTTTAGGTGGTTGGGTTGTGAGGTGGCGCATGGCGCCCGGGGTACCCTCAACCCATAGATGCCCGGCCCGCTCCACCTTGTGATACTGGTGCAAGGTCTCGATAGCTGTCGTGATATGGCGCACACCCCACACCGGGTGATAATCTTCGAATCCCTCGAGGAGCTCGGCCGCCTCCTCGGTGGGTTCCATGTACAAAAACCACCGCTCGAGCTGTTCTAACGGTGTCCGCTCGTGAACATGGGCCAACATGATCTCGGGGGTGTTGGTGGCGACCACGAAACGCCGCCGGGGGTAGGCATCTAGGGTTATGGGGTCGATAGTGCTCAGGGCCTTGGGATCGTCTCGGTAGACCAGGATAGGGGTGTCATTATTGGGCATACTGCGCCAGCCGTTCCAAATTTCCCGCAACCCCGCCACAAACGCCAAAAACAGACCCTTGCTCGTTTTCGGTGGGCCCGCAAAAATCAGGCCACATAAAGGCGTGTCCAGATTGGGGGCACAAGCCAACCAATCGAGGAGTTTTTGGTGATTGTCGTCATTGCCCGCCAATAGGCGAAGCCATTGGTTTATGGATTGATTCATTCGATCCGCCCCGTAGGGACGGGCCCCGTTGTTTGCGTTGTCATTGCTGTGGCTGATCCTTTCCTTTGTTCCGGTGCTCGTTCAGATTGACGATCTTGGGCCGCTCGGTGATTCCTTGGTGGATTGCGAGCTCGATCTCGGGTGCTCCGCAGATCCCCTTCTCATCCGCCCACGCCACGAGGTGGTTTAGGTCAATGTCAAAGTAGCGGTGCCGCGTCCCGCCGGGGGTGCGAACTTGGACGGCCTTGGGTTGCAGGGAGATCGAGCGGAGGGCCGTGGCGATCTTGCGCGGGTCGGGGGGGATATTGGGATAGTTGGTGTATATGGGCCAACCATCTGCGACTGCACTGATATTGACAAAGAGGTGGCCCTCCTGGACTATCACCCGGCCCACCGTGTCTTGGTTTTGCTCCGCCTTGCGATAGCCGTCTAGCAGCCCCTTGACGATCCACTCGCAAACCCAACTATTCCAATCCGATGAGGTCACGAGTAGGCGGTGCATTTTTTCGAGATCGCCGGTGACCCAAAAACGGCCCGCGGGGGTCACCGCTCGGTTTTGTTGGAGCCAAAGGGCGTGAGCCGCGATTTGGTGTATACGCCAGCCGTCCTTTGTCTCGTGGTCCAGGGTGAGCAAGTACTGTTCGGCCTCGGCCCCGGTCTCGAGGTAGAGAAATCGCACCGCCACCGCGTTGAGATCCGCCGCGGTGCTGATGTTGCTGGCGAGAATCATCGGGTTGTTGGTCGCCAGGATAAAACGGAGGCTCCCTTGTAGGGTTAAGGGGGCGTAATACTTGCGGTTGAGGGTGCGCACCAAGGAGGCAATCTCGGCCCGTAGCTTGGTTGTCACCGACTCCCACCGGTAGGTTTTCGGCAGGGTCTCATCGGCGAATACGAGGGGGCATCGGGTTAGGTCCTCGTTAAAGTTACCGAGGATCACCTCGGGGCTCGCCGCCGCTCCACCCTCGGCCCATAGGCTGGCCATGCCTTGGGCAAACAAGGTTTTACCGGTGCCAGGAGCTCCCGCCAAGGTGAGGGCGCAAAGTAACTTGTTAAGATCGGGGCAACAGGCCATCCAATCGAGGAGCTTCTCGTAATTGGCAGGCGTGCCCGCGAATAGGCGCAACCAATGGTCTATTTTTGGGTTGTGAACCGGCTCGAAGGTGCGGCGAGGGCAAACGGCCTCATGGATCGTGCGGTGCTCGCGATCGTAATAGGTCCGTTGGGTTGCGAGGTTTGCGACCACTTGTTGAGCTACCCTGCCATATCGGCGTATCAGCTCAAAAAATGGCCTTGGTTTATAGTTGCCTGAGTTGGTGACCTCGTAAAGCTCCACCGGGGATCGCCCCAAAGCTTGAATGATTTCAATAAACGCGTCCTTTTCAGTGAACGGACCGCAAAAATAGGTGTCCGGTTGTAGGATGTAGTGCGCCCGGTCTCGCACCACAACAAACGCGAGTTGCTCGACGGTGGATTCTTGAGCCTCGGCGCACCGCTCGAGGGTTTCTTTGGGCCACTCGGGTGACTCCGGGCCGGCGTAATGACTTTGGGCCTCCTTACGCTCGGCCTCCTTGATCTCAATCGCCTTGGCGATTGCGGTTTCGTAGGCTGCGGTGGCGGCGTCGATGGTCACCGATGCCATGTCATGAGGTCGATCAAGACGCATTGCGTCAATCGACCGTTGGAACAAGGCCTCGATTACGCTTGGGTGCAGAGGTTTGTTCTCGGTTTTGAACGCGATCCAACCCGTCAACCGGATAATCGTATCGTGGCGACCATCACCGAAGTCCAGGGGCTCGCCGTTGATCAAGGCATTGGCCGCCGCCTTGAGGGGGTGCGAGCGTATCATTTTGGCGAGCTTGCGGATAATTGTCTCGACCCGGCCCAAAACCTCGACGGTGGGGAGCTCGGTGGAGGTCTCGGCGGGGGTGTCCGAGAGCTGCAAGAGGTTGTCAGGGTCGAGCCACCGGCCGGTTTTGTTGTGGTGGGCCAGGGTCGGGGCCCCGACCCTGGCGCTCGGTAAATAGTACCCTTGGTTGAGAGCCTTGATTGCCTTGTCGATTGGGTGCTTGGCCAACTGCTGGATCACCGGCCAAACCCCCTCATATTCTTTGGCACTTACTCGACGGGCTAGGGGTAGCAACACCCGCAGCTTGGTTTGTGTCGGCTCACCGGGGGCCGGTGGGGTGTCCTTGGTACCGAGCTGATATCGAGCATGGCTAAAGCTCGTATAGGCCACGTATTCATACGGGGCAAAGGCCTCGAGGATCTCGCCGATCTCCTCGGTGGTACCCTTATCGATATCAAGGCACACCGTGTCGGTGGCCTCGACGTGGATTTGCAAACGGGGTTTACCTTTGGGGATGTGACCGCAGACAACGCACGGACCCCCTTTGGTTGACCTGCGTACGTGGGTGGATAGCACGCTAACCCAGTCAACCCAAGGTGCAGTCACCAGGTTACCTTGGTTGGGATCACCCGATTTGATGTCACCCCACACGAGCAGGGTTAGGTCCCTTGGCACTCAATCACCCCCGAGGTTTTGAGCTGCAAGGACACTAGGCCAACTGTTGGGAATAACGCAATACGGATCCACAGGACCAAAACACGCGTGACACCGCGTGACAGCCTGTTTTATTTTACGTTTTGAATAAATGTTGTGTCACACCTGGCACGCGTGGCCTATTGTTCTATACTTTTACTTATAACAGATATATGCACCGGTGAAGCTCATGTGGTTGACTTACCAACTGTAGGTTCACCGGTGCATATATATGTTGTTCCATAAAGGAGTAGATCGTGTGACAGCGTGCCACCCTTGACTTGGTCTCCAGAAATGAGCTAATTACTTGATATGATTATGAGATTGACAGACCAGCAATTTAAAACCTTGGCACAATGGGGGCACGCGCACGGTATCGAGAGCTGTGACGACGCGTGCCACCTGCTTTTATCAATGATTTTAGAGTGTTGCGGTGACCCCAAAACAGCCGATGCGGTGTCCAAACCGTCCGACCCGCGGGCCAAGACTTGGAACGGCGTTCGGGTGTACTCAAAATATGTAAGGATTCCAACGTTTAAGGCCTCACCTCGGACGCGGGCCCTTTGGTTGTGGGGAGCTCGGCGAGGTGAACCTAACATCGCCGCATCCCTCCGAGCCTTGGTGGACCTGCTCGGGCATACTTGGCAGCCGTCCAACACCACCGAGGCCAACCTTGCCGCGTTTGTGGACGCGGTGGGCCTCGAGCAGTCGGCCGCCTGACACTAGGTTTACCGCTGCACCTTGTTTTTGCCCCCCTTGGCGACCTCCCTTCAAAAGTTGTTGTTTTTGCCCGCCCCACGATCGTCCGGTGAGGTTGACTAGGCGGCGGTGGCGGCGGTGGTGTGCCAGGCGACCAGGTGGTGTGCCAGGCGACCAGGTGGTGTGCCAGGTGACCAGGTGGTGTGCCAGGCGACCAGGTGGTGTGCCAGGTGACCAGGTGGTGTGCCAGGCGACCAGGTGGTGTGCCAGGTGACCAGGTGGTGGCCCTATGGTGTGTACACTAAGTATACATAAGTGGGGGTGGGTTTTGGTCGCGTTTTGTGGGTGGGGGAGCCAGTACCTCGGAAAAAACTATTTTCGCAGTTTTTTTGCCAGTGGGGGGTGTGGGACAAAAGATCCCCCGCGCTTACCTCCCCAGAGCTCGCCGAGCTCAGCTCCCGCGCCAGAGCTCGAGGAAAGTGGCTGTTGACGTCCTGTGATCGGCCCGCAGCTCTCGCCGCAACCCCTGGAGATCCCTCGAGCCCCTCCGAGGCCAACGGCCACTTTTGTGCAGTCTCGGCCGTTGGGGTTTGGCTGGCCTAAAAGAAACCAGGCATACGCCCGGGGGCCAACGAGAGCTCGATAAAGAATTCACGCGATGAAAGCCGCGCAACTTCTTGGCCCGAGCGTTTGCCCACGATATCGGCCGTGGCATCAGTGTTCGCCCAAAAAACAACACATGTGCTAGGGACGTCCTCGGACTCGTATTCAACCGTGACGAGCTCGGCGAGTCCCAACCCGTTGAGCCGATCGAGCTCCTTGAGCAGCTTAACCAACCGGCGGAGGTGACAAAAACGTCGTCCAAGCTCGGGGCCTGCACCTTGGAAGTTAATCGCGGCCATCTCAGCCTTGGCAAACTTGATCTCGGTGGTGATTGCGTTCATTGTCTCGTTTCCTCTCGTTGTGCTCATGCATACTTAGTATGCAACCCTGATGCCAATACCGTGGCGAGGAGCTCTCAACACAATATCAAGCACTTAGGCCAATCACCTTGATAACGCAGAGCATCATAGCTATGACATAGATGCCATAGTAAATCGGTCTAACCTAGGATTCTTTCGCTATTACGTGCAGTTAGCCCAATCCTCAACTATGACATGATTGCCATAGTAGTCTAGTACCAATTGGCATTTTCGCCCTCATTACGAGTAGTTAGCCCCTAATCTCAACTATGACACCTAAGTCATAGAGGTATTGGCCCTACACGCTAAACACGGCCCTCGGGGAGCTCGGCGGGGAGCTCTCGGCCCGTAACCCCTTGATATTGTGTCGCCCTCCTCGAGTTGCACCCGCCGTGCCACCCCCGAGCTCTGGCACGGTTGTTGTATACTAAGTATGCATGACACGCAACAAGACAATCAAGGCAGTTATCGCGGTGGTCGCGATTGTGGTCTTGGTTGTCGGTGGCGAGGGCACCCGCCGCCCCAAGCTCGCCGCCCGCAACGAGGCCGCCGCCGCGGTGGTGCTCTGAGGATCGAGACCATGACCAAGACTATTACCACCGCCGCCGCCCTCGCCACCGTCGTCGAGAACACCCAGGCCGCCTACCGGGCCGCCGCGGGCACCGACCGTAGCGCCGAGCTTATCTATCGTGCCGAGCTCGCCAAGGCCATCGCCGAGGCCGCGGCCGAGGTTGAGGAGGCGGCCGAGCGTAAGCGAGCTATCGCAGACGCCACCGGGGGCGTTGGTAGCTTGTGGGCCATGTTCATGGGCGGCGAGACTAACGCCGAGCTCAACGACGCGGCCACCAAGTTTGAGGTTGCCAAACGCGTCCATGCCGAGCTGCGGATCGCCCTCGACCGCCGTGTGTACGGTGTTGGCCCTCGTTAGGTCGCACGGCTCGCCGAGCTCGAGCTCCCATAGGGACGAACCACTGGGAACCGAGATCGAGGCCGGGGAGCTCTTCGAGAGCTGCACAGGACGGGGCTTAGGGGCGGAGCGGTGCGGAGGTGCGGGCGGGGCCTACACCGCAGCACCAGGCCCGGCCCGAGGCCGGTCGCGTCCACCCCGCCGCGGGCCGCCCACAAACAACCCCCAACCCCCCAAAACCCATAAGTAAACCGCCCAAAAACACTACCCACCTATAACAAAACCTTATACCCTCAACCTCACCAACCTGTAACTGCTCCAAAATGGTGCACATTTCACCCCACCTGCTCCAAAATGGTGCACACCCCTCACCAACTGCTCCAAAATGGTGCACATCTCCCGCCGTGCCCACCAACCGAAACACCTCCCCACCACCCTACACCACCACGTGACAAGCCCCCTAAGGCCCCAAAAACCGCCGCAAACCCACCCCCTAACTCAATCCCTCACCCCACCCCCTCAAAACCCCCAAAACCCCCCTGGCGAAATTTCGCCACCCCTGTCCACAAATCAAGACACTCGGAACCGCAACACTGTCCACAAATCGAGACACCCAATCACCCCCCACGCCCTCCCATACCAATACCGCAACGATTACACCGACTTACACCGCCACCTGTCACAACTCGACACATCCCACCACTTCCATAACCACTTACATAAGTAGCTAACTACCTGTAATCGTTACGCCTCGAAAAACGTTGACAAGTCACGTCAAGCCCCCCTTGTAAACCCCTACAAACACACCACTTTTTCAATCAACCAAATCGACAACAACCCACCTAAATAACCCCAAACCGCCAACCCCACCTCAATGACGCACCACATCATCCAAACAGCCTGACAAAGCCCGCCATACCCTCCACCTAACCCCCCAATAACCCAGAACATTATTTTTTGGCATCGTGTATGCATACACAACAACCTGACACATCGTGACGTCACACCATGCCAGTAAACCTCCACCCGAGCCCGTGATAAGCTGCCCCCAATCAACCCCTCGAGGTGCAGTATGCCGAGCCCCGTCAACACCACGATCGGATCCTATTTCACGGCCCCTACGTGCCACCGGTGCCACCTCGTGACCACCAAGATCCGTTGCCCGGTATGCCAGTGCAAAACGAGGCCCCACACCCTCGAGAAAGTAACCCCAGACCTCGCCGAGTCCGACACGGGCCAGGCCTACTCGATTTGGCCATTTGAACGCATGAATACCGGCCGCTACAGTGGCCCAAGGCGCCCGGGCATACGAGACCACCTCCCACCGCTCGAAACCCCGCCCGAAAACGAGACCGGACCACTCCTGGCCCGGATACGGAACAAATCGAGACCAAACGACCGCGACCGCGACCGCGACCTAGACCGAGACCGCGACCGCAACCAACAGGATTAACCGGGCTCCGCGCCAAACTAGACCGCCCACATTATTTAAGCCCAAACCCCCACCAGCACCCCCAAATGGCGTTACCTCTTGGAATCATTGGACTTTTTCATTTAAGCGCAAGGCCAACCCCGAGGAGGCAACGGCCCCGCCGGCCGGCTCGAGAGCTCGAGCAAACGCCGTCGTAGGCCCGAGACCACGAGATCGATCAACGCCCACCTCACCGACCCTTGCGCCGTCCTCACTAGTTGCTGCGAAATGTCCACCGAGACCCGCTCCACCGCGTGGATATAATCCACCTCGCGGCGGAGCTCCGCCCCGCGGAGCTCCCCAGCCACCACCCGCAGCAGTAGCCCCGTATCCCAGCCGATATGGGGCTCAGGAATCCGTATGAATTGCTGATCGTCTATCGACATAGCGCGCCACACTACACCGAAATCAATGGACTTTCACAAGAGAAAATGCCTGACCTATTTGGTGGCCCCCACACCCCGATCAACGTTCGTTGGCAATGGCTTAGGCTACCGCGGGCGGTTGATCACCATGAATTGAGACGCGGGGGCCGGCTCCACCCTAGCATAGGCGCCCCCGGCCTGCTAGAGCCGGGGGCTTTGCGCGAAAACCGAAAATCCGGAGTAGGCCCGAGCCTACACAAGCCCGCCCACGATTACAACACCCACGTTGCCGCCCTCGAGGTCCGCCCCCTCGATACCGAGCGCCACGCACCGCCGCTGCAAATGCCGGTGCGTCACCCCGAGGGCCTCGGCCGCGTGGGTCTTGTTTCCGCGATGCTTGGCTATGTATTGGATAATAATGGCCTTTTCCGCGTCACGGACTAACCGTCCAAGTAAATGGCCATTTCGGGTGGTTTTGGATACCTTTTTCGTCATATCCGATCTCCTTGCAATCCGCGGGCCAAGGCCACTCAATGAAACTCGCCACCGGGCGGGCCCTCGCCGTGCGTCGGCTCCTCGGCCTCCGGGCGGGCCCTCGCCGTGCGTCGGCTCCTCGGCCACCGGGCGGGCCCTCGCCGTGCGTCGGCTCCTCGGCCTCCGCCTCGGCCTCCCAATCGGATCGCACTAGGTGCGCGAGCTGCTCGAGCTCCCCCTCGAGCTCGATATCGAGCCCCACAGCAGTAGTTGAGCGCCACTAGGATCGCCTCCTTGCGCCGCGGGAGTCGCATTCGCCACACCCAGGTCTCGGTGGCGGTGCTATCGCGGAGCTGCACCGTTAGCGCCAAGGCCTCCTGTGAGGTTTTCAGATACATGCGGTGCAAGGTCTCGCAACCGCACCCGCAGCGCCACCCAACAACGAACATGGTCAACATGGTTGCACCCAAATATAGACGGCCCGGCCGGCGTGCTCCACATTGGATTTGAGACAACAACCGGACGCGGGCACAATCTCGAGGCAGTTGCCCTTGGCCTTGACGATCATCCGATCGCCCGCGGCGTTGGCATGTTCGAAGGTCGCAAACCCTGATTCGTCTAGGTATGCCCGCGTTTTGGATCCGTTGTCGGTGTTGAGATCGACCTCCTCAACCTCGAGAGCTCGGAGCACCCCCCGCCCGCCGGTGGCCGCGGAGGCCTCCGCCTCCGACCCGTACCCCGCCGCCCGGCAGCACGCCTCGATCGCCTCCTCGGAGCTCTCGGCCTTGTAATGGCCTAGACTGTGCCCCGAGCTCGGGTTGTAGACTTCCCACATTGTGGTTTTGGTGGTCATGGTGAACCCTCCTCAGACTTGCACCACCCCGTACCGGTGGCGTAAAGGTTGTCGGTCTCGATCAAGGCCTCGAGGTGGCTAACGAACCGCGTTCGGTGCTTCCACCCACCCGCCACCGCCGGAAACAGCCAAGGCTGATTGTTGGCGTCGGTGGCAACCCAGTGTGTTGGGAGGCCGCGGCAAAGGTAAAGTTGATTGGGTTTCGTTAACCCCATGGCGATGCGGGCCCAATAGATCCACTCAACCGAGGTCAAATCGTATTCGGCCGCTAGGGCCTCAATACGAGTGTTGATCCGAGTGTTACCATCGGGCCGCCCGCGGTCACCTTCGTTGCACTCCCACATGGCCTTGATAGCTCTCACGAGCTCGGCCCCGCGGGAGTAGGTCTCAAACTTGCGCTCGGTGCGTACGTTGGTGGTCATGGTGTTGGCTCCTTGGTTAGATGTAATAACTTTCCTCGGCGTTGCGGCGGGCCACGGTCTCAAGGTCAAAGTGGCGGTTGCGCCACGAGAACTGCTCGAGCTTCAATCGCCGCCGCTCACCCATCTTGGTGTCAATCGTCACGGTCTTGGCGCCGATGGCCACGATCCGGCCGATAAATGAGGTGTTATAGCTGTCGTATTCGGCCGAGTCGCCGATCTCGAAGGTCCGATCGTAGGCCACCGGGCCGTTGCGGCGGTTGCGGTCCAAGCCGTGCAGACGAATCGACTTGCGGGGGATCACGTCAACGTGGTGGCCCTCCTCGACCTCAACCAAGTGCACGGGGTTGCGAGGGCCCTTGACTGCAGTCTTGGCCAGAAACTCGGCCTTGGCCTTGGCGTCCTCAACCACCGCCGCCGCACCCGCCCGGCGGGCCGCCGCCTTTTCACGCTCGAGCACGCTCTCGGGCTCGGGCCGCGAAAACTTCACGATATCGCTAGGCGCGCTATCCGCCCGCGCCTTGGCGAGCTCGACACGAGCAACCAACTGATCGCAGATCTCGAGGGTGTCGGAGGGCAACAAGGTGAGCTGCTCGAGCTCCCCGCGGAGGGTGGCGACTAGTTGCCGGGCGCTCTCGTAGGTGGCGGTGGTTTTGTTCGTGTTGGTCATGCATACTTAGTATGCAACACCGGTGCCAACTTGCCAGGCCCGCAAACACCCGATAAACTAGGCTCGAAGCCAACGGCCCAATAACCAACCCTGACATTTATGTCATAGCAAACCACCGAAAACGCCCTTTGCTCAACAAAAACAACCAAGTAGCCTATGACTTTAATGTCATAGTAAATACGTAAAATCACCGGTTTCCCTAGTAATATCAACCAAGTACAACTATGACACCTAAGTCATAGAGGTATTGCACCCACACACCTCCGAGCTCTCCCGCCGGCCGCAAGTGCTTGATTTTAGGCGTGGTATCATACCGGTATCACCCCAATACGGCCCCAATACCTCAGAAAACCTGGCACCGGTGTTGCATACTAAGTATGCATGACCACAACGAACACAGACACCAACTTTGCTCAACTTCCCCTCTTTACCGCCTCGGCCACGTTCAACGCGAGGGGCCAAGAATATCGCGTTGTTGAGGCCTTTGACGGGCACATTTATGTGCACACCACCGGCGCCCTCGTGTTGCGGATCTCCGATCGGGGCCAGCGGTATCGCGAGGCCGGATCGGTCAACAACTATTATCACCTAGGATCCCAATTGCGTAGGCTCGCAACTCGGGCCATCAATAAGGCCCGCGGCCTACCCTACCGCTAGGGCCCGGCGGGCCCCCGGCCCCCGGTGGGGGGCTCGGGGCGCTCTCGGATGGTGTGCACATTGTGGAGGTAGGTCGAATAGAGCTTAGCGGTCCTCACGGGCACGTCCTCGAGGGGTACGCCGGCGGCGATCACCCGCTCGGATAGAATCGCCATGGTGATCACGGCGAGGTCCTCACGGATCCCAAGGAGGTGGCGATAGATGGCCGCGAGATCGGGGTTTAGGCGGCGTTGTTCCTCGAGCAGGGCCACCGAGGGGGCTTTAGGATCTGGCATAGGGCCGCTCCTTGAGCATTTGGTGGATCTCGAACGCCCGATCGGCGAGGTCTTTTGACCCAAGGCCACCCGCGCCGTTGGAATACTCCACCACCGCCCGCAAGATCTCGATCTGGTTTCGAAACTCGAGGGCCTTGACCCGACGCAGCTCGATTTCGTTGCGCTTCTCGAGGGCCCGGCTCACGGCCCACACCGAACTATCAAGGGTCGACATTGTTCGTTTGCTCCGTTTGCTCCCCTTGGTTGAACGCCAGCGCTAGCGTGATCTTGTTGACGGTGTTGGCCAACAGTTTAGGAGCCTCGACAAAACTCGGGTTGGCTTGGATCAACGCCGCCGCGACCTGAGCCCGGGCCACCAGCTCGAGGGTGCCTAGTACGGATTCCAACGCGTCCTCGAGGTCGAGATTTGTAGGTGTCGAATCGTAGGTTTCCTTGGCGGTTATCAACTTTTCCAGGTCGCTCATACCACCCCCTACCCTAGCGCCCTCAAGGTGTCAACGTGGTAAACATGATCCCAAGGTAGGCAAGCCCCGCAAGGAACAAAAAACAGGACCGAGCCCCGCTGCGCCTCGTGGCACCCCCGCCGCCCGGCCCCGAGGTGGGGCCGAGCAACCCGCGGTGCCTAGTACAGGGGTAGCGTGTAGCCTTCGAGGCCACAGTAACGCCCCGGCCGGTCCGAGAGGTAGATCGCGAAGTGGTCGCCGCCCGCATGGATTACGGTCTGCTTTGAAAACTTCCCGACTCCGTTGGCCGCAAAGTAGGTGCCCCGAAACCGAATCACGGTTTGCGGCACGTCCTCGCTCTCATATTCCACCTCGCAAAGCACGGCGTTGTTAGCGAGGTCGATCTCCTTGAGTACTCGATAGGCTCGCCGCAAACGCCGAAACAACGCAGGATCCGAGGCTCGACAGCCGTCCAACAGGGTGAACAAGTAGGCGACTTCGGCTTTTCGGGTGATGGTAGCAGTCAACATGGTGGTGTCCTTTGGGTTTGGGTTGGTTGTCTCAGTCCGGCCCCGCTCTCGGCCCGTGTCGGTTGCCAACGCCGTCCCATGTGCTGCTCGACTGCGTTAACTGCATACTTAGTATGCAACACCAATGCCAACTTGCCGCCGCCGCAAACCCGCGATAAAATAAGGTTATAGCCTGCGGGTGGTCCGTGGACTATGACTCGGTTGTCATAGCGTATCGACAAATATCCTCGTTCACAAACAAAAACAAACCCTTACGCTATGACAGCCATGTCATAGTAAATACGTAAAATCAGCGGTTTCCTAAGCAATATCAGGCAAGTACAACTATGACAGCTAAGTCATAGAGGTATTGGGCCTACACGCCTCCGAGCTCGCCGCCGGGCTCTAACCTATTGATATCAGGTTGATACTATACCGGTATGATACCGGCATGACCTCAAAACTAAGCATCGGTGTTGCATACTAAGTATGCATAACACGCAACAAGGAGCAAACAATGCGCCGAGTAAGCACCCCGACATACCGCCTTGAAGCCACAAACGAGGTGGTTTGTTAGGTTCGTTTCTGGGTGTGAGCTGCTCAAGAGCCCCCTAGGGGCCCATAGGGCCCCCAAAACGCCCCTCGTTGATTGTCGCCCTAGTATGCACCCCAACCCCAACCCCGCAGCGCCATAAACGGGCCCTATGGCTTTCGACGATGGATCACCGGTGGTATGGCCTTGGTTGAGGGTTTGGACTTGTGGAGCTCGGTGGCACGTTTGACGTGATCGAGGTAGCGGTTGGCTACTCGTTTGTGTAGATCCTGAGCCACCACCCCCTCGTGTGCGGCGTCGCGGGTGAGCATGGCGATCGTGTGGGCCGCGAGCTCCTCGCGGATAGCCTCGAGCCGCGAGATCAGCATTGCTAGGCCCATTTGCAGGTCAGGCTCCACCGCAATTTCCTTTGTTGCCCGGTGGGTGTATGCGGGGGTAGGAGGAAGCATGCGATACAGTGATCAAGCAATGGTGATCAAACACACCCCGTACCACCGCGTCAAAAATGACGTCCTTGGCCTGATCCCATTGCGGGAGCTGTGACCATGGCACAAGGTTGGGGTGTGTCTTATCCTCGAGGGATTTGCGAGGGCCCCACGTCCACCCTTGAGCAAATTTGTAGTCAACCCACCGCTGGTGTAGCACCTCGGGGGATAATCCCTCGAGAGCTGCTCGCACCCCCGCCTTTACCGAATCACGGATCTCGGTGGGCGTGCCCTCCCAAGGTAGATGCGAATGATCGCCGAGGGCCGCGCAATAGATGGTGTGGATCTCGTGAGCAGCCTTGGCCGCCCGCTCGATTGCTTGATCACTGTATTGCATGCTTCCCCCTACCCCCGCATACACCCACCGGGCAACAAAAAACCGGACCGAGCCCCGCCGCCGCCCGGCCCCGAAGTGGGGCCGAGCTCCGCGGTGGTTGAGGCTAGGCTACCTCGGCCCTGAGGTCGAAATAACCAAACGCTCCGACCACACCACCGCCGCGGCTGATGTCACAGACCTTGATCCGGTCTTCGACTCTAACCACGGCCCACGCCTCGGGATAGTGGCCGCAAACCACTATCGCGTCACCACCCTCAAACCGCCATTTTTGGCTAGCTCCTAGCCATCGGGCTGTCCTTGGGTCGCTCCAACGCGTCTCGACCGTCCGAGAATCGAGCTCGGCCTCGGTGGCAACGTGAAGGGCTACGGTGTTGGTGTTGTTGTTGGTCATGTTGGTGTCCTTGGGTTGGGGTTGGTTTTGCGTCTCGATCCGGCCCCGCTCTCGGCCCGTGTCGGTTGTTGGTGCGTCCTCGTGTGCTCCCCGGCCGCCGCAACTGTATACTTAGTATGCACCCACCGTGCCAACCTTGCACCGCCCGCAAACCCGCGATAGAACGGGCCCGAGCCCCAAACCCCCAACCGGTACCTATGACATCTAAGTCATAGCAAACCACTCAAAACGGCCTTTGCTCAACAAAAACAAGCAAGTAGCCTATGACATATCTGTCATAGTAAATACGCAAAATCAGCGGTTTCTCTAGCAATATCAACCAAGTACAACTATGACAGCTAAGTCATAGAGGTATTGGGCCCACACTCCACCAAGGCCGCCGGCCGCGTCTAACCCCTTGTTTTCTCGTGGCGAGAGCTCCCCGCCCGCCCCAAACGACCCCAAAAACTTGGCACCCAACGTGCATACTTAGTATGCAGTCAACGCAGCCAGGCAGCACACGGGGCGGCGAGGGCAAACCACACGGGCCGAGAGGGTGGCCGGATCGAGAACAAAAACCCCAACCCACAGGACACCAACATGATCACTGCTATCACTGCCATCGTAGCGTTTTTGTTTGCCGGCCGCGCAAAATTCACCCTGGTGAGCACGGCCACGGGCACCCGGTACACCTACCAGGTAACCAAGGCACGCGGGAACAAAACAACGGCCCCTTGGTTCGTTTCGGTGCTGACGGGCTCCGACAATGAACACGACTATAGCTATATGGGTTGCATCTTTCCGGACAAGCCGCACACCCTCAGGCACACCGCCAAGAGCCGCGTCACCGCCGAGGCCCCGAGCGCCAAGGCCTTCGCGTGGTACCTGGCCAAGCTCGCCGAGGCCTCCGAGCAGGCCCACCGCGTCGAGTTTTGGCATGCTGGCGAGTGTGGCCGCTGTGGCCGCGAGCTCACCGATCCCAACTCAATCGAGTCCGGGCTCGGGCCGGTCTGTGCTGGCAAGGTGGCCGCGTGACCCACCGCCGAGCGGCTCGGGCCCTACGGGGCCCGGCCGCGGTGGGGCTCGGTCCGCTTTTTTTGTTCCTTGGAGGTGGCCTCGAAACGATCGGATTTGACCACGTCTCGGCGCACCTCGAGAGCTCCCACCGTCACCCTGAGGCAAAGATCCGCTATTCGATCCATCACCGCCCGGGGTGGTGTCCGCTTGGACCGCTCGAGCCTAGCCACGTCTCCCCGGATCCCCGCGAGGCCCACCTCGATCTTGTCTAGCTTGTCTCGGAGCTCGGCGATCCGTTGGCTCGCGTGGTCACTCATGGTCGTCACCCGCCTTCTTTTCAAGCACCACCCGTTGGAGGGCCAAGGCCTCGTGAAACCGATCGGTGACCTCGGCGATCTGTACTCCTAGGATCTGGTACGCCTGTTGGAGCTCGGCGATCTCGGTGATTAGGTTTTTGTACGTCTGTAGGAGCTCGGCCTCGGTTGACATCCCACCGCCCTACCCCGCCGCCGGTCCACTGTCAATAGACATGTTCACTTAGTAGGCACGCAACTTGCAACCTTATTATATGTGTCTTGTGTGGATAATGCGACGCGTTGAGAGGCAGGCGGGATTCGAACCCGCTCGGCGCGGTTGCGAAACCGCCGGCCCCCACGGGCCCCCGCCTCATGGGGTCACCCTACTCGGTGCCCGCCCATTGGGCAAGGGCCTCCTCGACCTCGGCGAGCCTCTCGAGCAACCGGGCCCGCTCGGCCGTGAGCAACCGAAAATCGGTTGACGCCGTGGCATCGCCGAGGAGCTCCACCTCGCCACCGAGATCGGCCTCGCGTTTGGCGCCCGCGGGCACGTCTCGCACCTCGATCACGGTACCGGCTCGCACGGTCAAGGTTGGGTTCTTGCGGCTGCCACCGGACCCAAACCCACCCTCGAGCACCACCACGCCCTCGCCAAGCACCGCCCCGCCATCCCGACCCCAGGATCGGGCCACTTGGCGCCCGGCCACGTAGCAGGTCCGATCGTAGGTGTCCGCAGTCTCGGCGAACACCACCCGCAGCGTCACGAGCTCGCCCTCGCCCTCGGTGCCATCGGTGCCAAAAATATCCCGGCAGAGCTCCCGCACCCGCTCGAGGTCTCGAGGGTCAAAAGACCAGAGCTTGCGGGCATCGTCCCAACTCCCGCCGAGCTTGCGAGCTCGGGCCGGAAAGTCTGGGTGATACGGGCTCGATACGGTGATCAGAACGCCCTCGGTGTTGATTGTAACTGTTGCCATGATCGGGCCTCCTAACGCCAAAGGCCCGCACTAGGCGGGCCCCTGGCCCCCTCTCGGGGGCCGAGCTTGGCGAGCTCGTGGCTTAGCTCACGGTCAACCCGTAAACGCTAACGATCAACTCAATGTGGGGCTTGCCTGAGCCGATCCCGCCCTGGCTCACCAACTGGCCGCTGGTGGTCCAACAACGAACCTTGTGGCCAGCCTTGCGCAAGCGGCGGGCCTCGGTGTCACGAGCTGCCCGAGCTGCCTTGTGGGCCGAGGTATGATCAAAATCATACCAACCGTCCGAGGTCCAATTGAATCCGAAGTGCAAGGGATTGAAACGTTGTTGTGACATGGCCTCAGCCTCTCGTGTTTGGGTTATGCATACTTAGTATGCAACACCAATGCCAGGTTTTTAGACCCCGCCGCAACCAAAGATCAAGGGGTTAGCTCTCAACTGTAGGGGTCAAACCCGAAAAACACCGATTACCTATGACATTTGTGTCATAGTTCTAAGCGTCTGCAATCGTTAGCAAAACCTGTGATTTGATGTATTTAATATGACATCAATGTCATAGCGTAAGTGCTTGGTTTGCTTAGGTTCAAGTGCTTTTTACCAGTTTGCTATGACATTGATGTCATAATTTAAACCCGAGCCATCGCTCGGATCCCTAGTCTAACGCGGTTTTGCGGTGGGGGCAAGCTGGCATCGGTGTTGCATACTAAGTATGCATGACCACGAACAAGGACAAAGACATGACACGCGACGAAATCAACGCCCGGCTCGAGGAGCTTTTTGAAGAGTGGGACCGCCTACCCCGTACGCCCTTGTGTGGCCCTGGTAACCCCCGCAAGTCCGAGATTTGGGCCGAGATCAACGAGCTCAACCGAAAACTACACAAGTTTTGTTCTGCTACTTTGAGGATCTTGTCTCGTGTCATGCCTACTACGTATTCAATCTCGAGGCCGAGCTCGAATTGCCCCCGCTCGGGTAAGGACAACGCCATGATCACCACCAAGACCAACGACCCTCAGATCGCCCAAACCATCATTGCGCAGCTCGGCAAGGGCGCCTTGTTTATGCTCGGGGCCAAGGACCTCTTGGACCTCGGCAACGGCTTGCAGTTTCGGATCCGAGGCTCGGCCAAAGCCAACACCATCATGATCGAGCTCGATCAAGGCGCGGACCTGTACAATCTGCGGATCCTCAAAATCGGCCGAGCCCCGGGCTACCGGATCACCGAGGTCGCCGATCACAAGGGGATCTATTGGGATCAGCTCCGCCCACTGATCGAGGAGGCCACGGGCTTGTATACGTCCATGTGATAGGTTAGAGCCCCGCCATGAGGCTCAATAGAATGGTCGCGTGGCTCCGCCGCTATTGGTGGCACCTTCGAGCGCCTAGGGCACCGGTGCGGCGAGCCGCTTTTTACCTTGCCCGCGGCGAGCTCCCGCCCCCGGCCCACCCCGCCGAAGGCTGCCCCCTTGTATTGGTTAGACCAATTTTAGGCGCAGATCCCCCCCTTCTCCTCGGGGGCGCCCCCCTAGCTGCCGTGCTTTGTTTGTGTGTTGGCCTCCTCTTGATTATATTATAACCATGCCCACTTAGTAGTCAACCCCCTTTTTCGCTCCACCCGATCTTTTTTGAGACCTCGGAGGTCATCCCTCCAAGCTCGGCGAATCGCTCCGCCATGAGGTTGATCGCCGCCACCTCCTCGGAGTCTCGCGGGCTCGGTAGGAACCGAGACCACCGCGCAAGGGTAACGTGGTCGGCTTTCGCCACGTCTTTGACTGTTGGGAATTGATCACGCATTCTAACCTCTTAGTGTTGTCTACTCAGTAGGCACGTAACTTGCAACCTTATTATATAGGCGCTCGCGCGCCTTTGCGCAACTCCCGCAACACGTGCTCGATATCGTGGCCAAGGGTCTGAGCCGCGGCGAGACCTCGGGCCACGGTGTTGAACACCTCGGCCGTTGATTTGCTCTCGCTCCCCGGTTTGCGCTTGCGTTTGGCGGGGCTGCGAAACTGCAAAACATCCCCGTGGCACGCCAACACCTCGCCCGCGAGCCTTGCGATCCGGATCCGGGTATCCTCGGGGAGCCGCTCGAGCTCGGCCACGTGTAGCGGGATCGCCGCTTCGAGCGCCAGGGCTAGGAGATCCTCAGTCCTAAACAATTGCGTACCCTCCGCCGAGCCAACCGCAACCGCCGGGCCGCATCCCTCGAGGGAGCTCTCGAAACGCGAGCAAGTTTTGTTGTGGAAGTGGCCCCGGCGTTGCCGTCGGTGCTCCGCCGAGGCCACCAAAACCCCATTCGGTGAAGTTTCACGCACCCCCTACCGCAACAACTAGATCCCGTCAACCCTTGCGTACACCGTGGTGGCATGTCTATAGGGTGTACATGTTGGTTAGGGTAACCACCCAATGCGCCATGAGTTGCAGCCATTGCCTGGCCCGCAGCTCCCCCCAAGGCGCCCATATCACCCTTGAGACCTACCGCCGAGCTCTTGACGTCTCAACCGAGCTTGGTGATTCGGTGGTCATGATCTCCGGTGGCGAACCCACCGAGCACCCGTTGATCCTCGAGCTAATCGCCGAGGCCTGCGATCGGTCCCCGTTGGTGTTGGTGTTGTCTAACGGAATGTTTTTGCATGACCCCGCCCGCACCGCCGAGCTCCTCACCGCTCCCGCCATGTGGCAGATCACCAATGACCCCCGGTTTTATCCCCGCCGGATCCCCGAGGTGGAGCTCGAAGATCTCAAGGTCGCCTACGTTTACAAGATCCCTACCCTGGTCCGCCTCGGCCGGTGGCAAGGTGAGAGCAACCGCATAGGCCCCGCGTGCTACAACCTCCGCTCGGCCGTCCACTGGTATGGCTCGTTTGTGCTTGGGGTCGAGTTTTTGCGATCGTTGCGCAAGCTCTGCACCCCCTCGATTGACATTGACGGGACGATCCGAGCGGGTGAATCCCCCGATTGTTTTGCCCTTGGTACCATGTGGAGCACCGATCGCGAGCTCACCGAGGCCACCCTATCACATGATTGCGACCGGTGCGGGCTGCACGACCGGTTACCCCCCCAACTTTTAAAAACGAGGTGGGCTTTAGCCTCGCGGAGGGCTTTTTAGAGGCTCGAGGCTAGTCGCCGTCTAGGCACAATACCCCGCACTTGTGTCATTTCCACGCCCCAATCATTACCTTCGGTGTGAGCGTCACAAAGGGCTATGTATACCGTGTGTTGCCCTACAGGCGTAATTGCCTCAGGGGTACCTGGCGCATCCCACAACCTAAATATGTCCCCGTGTTGAAGCTCACAAAAAAGGTGTTTGACCCAATATCCGGTCACCCGGGTGTGATTCGGTGGTGGATCTTGCGCCTCGCCATCGATAATCAGCCGCTCACAGATCCGAGACATAAGTCCCCCTTCGTTTGCGTCGTTTGATCTCGAGCCGCAACGCTCGGCGCCACAATAGGAACCGCTTGACGTCTAGCGCGATCTCGGTCCAATGGGGCCGCGGCCAACCGTGCTCGGTCATGCCATAGGCCGTATCAAGTCGAAACCGGATAAACCGCCGCGTGGTCAAGGGGAGGAACGGCCACCGCCGCCACCACCCCCGCCGCACAATGCAGCAATAGAACCGCACGCCCTCGAGCAGGGCCAAGATCCATTTTTTCACGCCGAAAACCCCCGCACGGGCATGGCTCGCAACCCCCCAGGTTCGGAGGACTCCGCATCGGTGAGGGCCACCGCGGTATGGTGCACCCCGTCAATCACACAATCGGGGCTGCCATCGTGCTCATATACTCGAAAGATATCCCCCTTTTTGATGTCCTCGAGGGCCACCGGCTCCCAAACCCCGGTGACCCGCCGGTGGGTGAAACCCGGCGTACGGGCCGCCACCCCATCAACCACGAGCCGCACGCACCACCGCGAGCCGCTCACAACCCCGCCCCCTTGTGGAGCGGCTCGATCTCCTTGGCCTCGTAGGTCTGCCGATCAAAATCAAACGCCGCGATCGGCTTGGAGTCCTCGCCCCGCTCAATTATGACCGGGCCGCGAAAAAGCCCATACGCCGCCCAATCGCACCCCGGCTCCTCAAGGTATCGACCCACACATTCGCCCCACGGCTGCCACCCCACCCCCTCGAGCTCGGGCCATCTTTTCTTAGCGATCGCAATTGACTGCACGTTGCCACACATCGGGCATTGAAACTGCCAGTTTTGTTTGTCCTCGCCGTAGAGCTCCCGGCCCATGGCCTCCCATTGCTCGCTCGTGACCTTTGGCATACAATTGACCTGTCCAAGTTCTGCGTTCGTAGTAAGGTGCGTGGGGCCTCCCTTCCCCCACGCACCGCCCCAACAACAAAACAAAAGGCACCCACCGCGGACCGGCCATGTCCGGTCCCATGCGTATCCTTCGGAGATCCGCGGGGGTGCCCGTCTATAACCCTACCCGCCGCCGCAGCTCTGGCACAAGGATCCGTTTGGCGACCTTTTGCATACTGAGGTCCTCGTTTTCGCTGGCGAGGTGGCGGAGTATCGCGAGGTCATGGTCGTTTAGCCTGAGGTTAAACACATTGTGGCCTCGCTCGTTTGGGTCGAGCTCGGCCCACGGCATGCGCACCGCCGAGAGCTCCACCACCGGGGCCTCGGCCTCCGCCAAAAAATCCTCGGCCGATGTTGGCCTTCTACTGTAAGCCACGGGCCACCTCCTCGCCAAACGCCTCGAGCTCGGCCGCGGCCTTGGTGTTATTGAGCTCGAGCACCCCCCGGCCGGTGGCGGTGGCCTCCCGGTAGGCCTTGCGCTCACAGATCGTGGCAGACATCAGCCGCACGTTGCCAAACTCGGCCAAGAGCTCGCGGGCCTCCGCGGTCTCTCGGATCTGCGGGTTGGTTGGCGCCATCGATACCACCGCCCACGCCTCGAGCTCGGGGTTGAATCCGCGGGCATCGTTCACCATTTGATCAACCTGGTCCATTGTCCACAGGTCGAATTGCGAGGCCTTGAGGGGCACGTATAGAGCGTTGGCCACGAGCATTGCCGATCGGAGCTCGCGGGAGTCACGCCCACCCGCATCGATCACGATCTCATCGTAGCGGCCAACGAGGTCTCGCACCGCCCCGGCCACGTCCGCAAATTTTTGTACACAGTGGACCCGGGGTAGCTCGGCCTCGGCCCCCCGCATCGCCGCCCACCCGTCAGCCGAGCCTTGTTTGTCTGTGTCCACGAGTAGGACGTCCCGCCCCGCCCGGGCCAAATAAACCGCGTAGTTGGTGGCGAGGGTCGATTTGCCCGTCCCACCCTTGTATCCGCCGAATAGTATTGTAGCCATAGTGGCTGTGTATTAGTGCGACATGGCTATAAAGTCAACACCGTATCTCCACCATACCGGTGGAGCTCCAACACCACCCCAACACCACCCCGGCATGATATCGCCGCCATACCGGTGGGGCGTCAACACCACCCCGGCATGATACCGCCACCATACCGGTGGGGCGTCAACACCACCCCGGCATGATACCGCGGCCACCTCGCCGCCATACCGGTGGGGCGTCAACACCACCCCAACACTACCCCGGCATGATACCGCGGCCACCTCGCCGCCATACCGGTATGGTAATGGTATGATACCGGTGGCACCTCCACACCTGCATCGCCCCACAGCCATACCGGTATCATACCACTATGATAGTAACACAATATCGGTAGGGTGGTGGGGTAGTATGATCAGAGGTGTGCGGGTAGGTAGGCAAGGGCCATAAAAAAAAAAGGGCCCGGCCAAAAACAAAATTTTTGGACCGGGCACCTCGGGGGTGTATATCAGTGTGCGTATTCGTCCAATAATCCTCCTGCTACTATATCGAACCCCGTTGGCCCCCGAGGGCTCCTCGGGGTAACGTTTCGCCCCCGAAGGCCAACGGATCACACAACCACCACTTTGGTCCGGAGACGCACGCCATTACACGCCCGGTCCGCCGCGGTAGCCTAAGCCATACCCAGCCTATAGCAGCGGTGTCAGATCGTGACAACTATTGATTGCATACGGTGGGATCATTGAATACGTAGTAGGCATGACACGAGACAAGATCCTCAAAGTAGCAGAACAAAAAAAGAATCTGGCCCGCGAGATGCTCCGCGAGGGCAAAACGGGCACCGAGATCACCAACGCGGTCACGAAAAAATTTAAAAGTGGGATAGGGCACAACGTTATGGTGCAGCTCCGCCAAGAGCTCACCGAGCAGAGCAGCTCCGAGGTGGTAATGATGCACCCGGTGGCCGAGCCCCAAGGCGAGCTCGAGACCCGCCTTGACTCGATTTTTGGTTGGATGGGTGAGGAGGGGATCAACCGGATCCGCCTCGACCTTGAGTCCCGTGAGGTCCGCCTCGAGAGGACCGAGGTCATCCGCTGCTAAATAGCCCAAGTTGGTGCGTCGGTGGGCCCTTGCGCCTCCGCCGTCGCTTGGGTGGTGGTTTGATTCGTTGACTCGGTGGCTTGGCCCAATGCTCGGCGATCCGCCGGTGGGCCGTGGCATAGTGCTCGGCGTCAAGCTCGATCCCGATAAAGGTACGGCCGGTGTTGATTGCAGCAATCCCGGTGGTGCCGCTCCCCATGCAGAAATCGAGCACCACGGCCCCCGGTCCCTCGGTGTAGGTCCGGATCATGTATTGCATTAGGGCCACGGGCTTTTGGGTGGGGTGGTGGCCAACCTGACAAACGAACCGTTGCACGGTGGAGGGGTGGCGGAGCCGCTCGAGCGGGGGGTCCTTGTCCTTGCGTCGCAACTTCATTACCTCGGAGGTCACCCGCCGCCGGTTTTGAGCTCGGCCGATACAGGTAGGCCCGTCCCCTCGACGGGCCTCCTTGATCGGCTTGTAGGTCACCGCCTTGCGGCCAAACACGATCACCTCCTCGTGTTCCCTCATCGGCCCATAGCGCACCCCGCCGATATTCGAACCGCGATTTTTGCTCCAAATCCACTCGTGGCGATACCGCTTGATCTGCGATTGAACGAGGACCGAGCTAAACGGCTGCGCCGCGGTCATCACCACCGCCGCCCGTGGTTTGGTCACCCGCCAGAGCTCTGGCCAAAGCCGCTCGAGGTCGAGAACCGAATCCCACCGGCATTGTGTGATCCCGTAGGGGGGATCGGCGAGCACCAGATCCACGGATTCGGCCGGGATCTGTGGCAACACGTCAAAGCAATTGGCGTGGTAAAGTAAGCAATCGCCCACCCGGTCCGACACGGCCCGCAACCTAGCAGACCCCGGAAACCGCCGCAAAAAAGATCCTTTTAGGGGTTGCGCACTGAGTGTACATGGTTACAATATAACCATGTGCCAAACGCACCACCAAAGGTCACGCCGCAAGCTCCGCCCCGTTGGCATCCGTCACCAACCGGTGGAGCTGCTCGCGAATCCTCTCGAGGGTCCGGAGCTCGGCCTCGGTGAGCTCGCCCGCGTCGAGCTGCTCGGCCAAGTACCGGTCAAAATCCCACAGGACCAGGGCCGCCGCACGGTCCCCGTCAATGTCGATACAACTACACATGGGCTTAGTATAGCGCAAGGAACTCTGACTCCAAAACCGTTGATCGAGGTGTGGACATGGCTATATTAGAGACATCAGCAGCGACGCAAGAGGAGGCCAACATGGCAATCAAGCGCAAGAAAGCAAAGGCCAGGCGCAAAAAGGGGGTCTCGCCCAACCACCAAGGCACCCGGCCCGCCGAAAAGGGTGTCCTGGACCAAAAGCTCGAGGATCTCGAGGCCAAGCTGATCACGGCCTCGCTCAAACGTCACGACGGATCGATCCGGGCCGCCGCCTTCGAGCTCGGCTGCAACCGCGGGGGGTTGTACAAACGAATGTTGCGCCTAGGGATCGAATACGACGATTATCGGGCGGCCTGAATTGATTCGGCCCCCTTGCGGGGGCCGGTGGTCATGGTGAATGGGGGGGAGGGATACCAAAAATTGACCACGTGCCGAGCTTACCCGATCCGTGGGGCCGGCATCAAATCACCCTAGGCCTTGAGCCTATCGGGATAGATGGCCACCGCCCGCCAAGGCCAACGAAAACTCTCAAACACCCAAAACAGGATCTCACCGTCGCCGTATCGGTCGGCCACCTGCTCGGGGGCCTTGTTGGGATCCGAGATTGAATAGATCCGATAGTCGAGGTGGTACCACGCCCCAAAGTGGCAATAGACCACGGTGGCATGGCCACCGCCCTTGTACCCGGTGAGCAACAGGTGGATATGGCTGACCCCCTGGATCTTGGCCAAGGCCTCGGCCGCCCAATAATGGTAATCGTCGCAATCCCCGTGCCGCTGCACGCTCGATAGCTCGAGCCTCGCTTGGAACACCTCGGGCTCGGTGACCCAATCGAGCGGGAACACCCACCCGCCGATCCGGCCCTCATCTTTGCGGTAGACAAACCTCGCCTTGGCGTAGTCAACGAGGTGTTGCGGCGTCTCGAAGGTCATCACCTCCCGCCGCGGTGCTTTGGTTTCGCCCTTGATCCACCGCTGCAACATTGTTGCAGGGCCGCGTAGGTGTAGCCAATACGTCACCCGCAGCCAAAACCGATACCACCGTTGCTTTGAAGTCATGATTTGGACATGGTAACATGCCACCCACACTCACCACCAAACTCGCAAGTCTCAGGGTCACAGGGCACCTTGTAACCGGGCTGGCACCCCCCCAGGTATTCGTTAGGTTCACACGGCATGAGGTCGCCCGCGACGCAAGAGCACTCCCCCTCGGGGCAACATAGGCCGTCAAATCCCCAATGATCAAGATAGTTAGCCACGATCTGCTTAACGGTCATGCCATCACCACCTCATGGATCTGGCTCGCCACGTCATCCACCGAGCCCCGGCCGTCAACGATCGGCCATTTGTTGCGGATCCAGAGCTGCCGATACCGTAGGCACACCTCCCGCATAAACTCGGCGTCGGCCTCGTAGCGGTCTCGACCCTCGGGCCGCCGCTCCATTGAGGTCTCGACGTCGATATCGATCAAGATCCAGTGGGTTGGTTGCGGTAGATACCGGTGGAGCCGCTCGAGGTATTCGAAGGCGATCCCGTCCGCCGACCCGTAAACGAGGCCGCTGGCGTAGTATCGATCCGCCACCACCGGGCATCCCTCGGCCAAGTGGGTGGCGATCTTGTGGGCCCACTCCAACCGGTTGGCCGATTGCAGGGCTTGGAAAATCAAGGCCTCATCGTGGTATTTAACGTTGGAATCGTCGCCGCAATCCAACCTATGGGCCGCCCACTCCCGCCGCAAGTGGGCACCGACTAGGCCCCCGATCGGGGTGTTGTAATCAGGAAACGAAAACCGCACCCCGCGGAGGTCCTCGGCGAGCCTCCTCGACTGCACGCCCTTGCCACACCCGTCAATCCCCTCGAGCGCGATAAACGGGGGTTGAGGGTAGACCTTTGGAGCCCCGCAACTCGGGCACCAATACGCCGCCGGGGAATCACTCGCCCACCGGTGCTGGCAGTGTGTACACGTCCACCTATTCACGTTGTTTGGCCTCCTCGAGCTCTTGACGTATCTCGGCCGCTTGGGCGCACCCGTCCCAATTGTCCACCCCCGCCGCCTCGAGACATTGCAGCCAATTGGCCGCCGCCTCCAACCGGTCAAACGTGTCTTTGGAGATCAGGACGTGGGCCGCCGCCCCGGTGAGCTGCGCACGGACAAAGCAATCTTTGGCCTCGAGCAGCCGCCGCAACCCCTCGCGCCGCTCGGGGTTGGCTGGCAACATGCCCGCCATATAGAGCGCCACCCCTCGGATTGACTCCAATATCCTCTTGAGGTCCTTAGGCAAGTGGTCGTTTGCAAAGTATTGTAAGATATCATCGTCTGACAAGGTCATTTCGGCACCGCTACAGTCAAAAGTTTTGGGTTTATGTCGAGGGCCTCGGCGAGCTCCTCGGCCTCGGCCTTGGTTGGGGGTGCAGTTTCCTCGTTGCGCTCGAGAGCGTAAATCCTAGTTACAGGCCACCCCACGAGCTCGGCGAGCTCCCACGGTGTGAGCTGTCGTTTGACCAGAAAAATTCCGAGCACCTCCCCAAACGAGAGCCGTCGCACGTTGACTCGGTCACGTCTCATGTCTTGATCTCAATCGGGTGCGTCGGTGGGTCGAGCCACCCCGAATCGCTCCAACCGTCCTCGGGGCTTACCTCGAAGCAAACCTGCAGGTCTTCCCAAAGCTCCCCCCACGTCCAGCCGCAAGCGAAACAGTCATCCCGGATTGATGCGCATATCATACAGGTATGATATTGATACCAGCTGCCTGAGATTAGCGCGGTCTCGTAGCGATACGGCGCACCCCGAGGGATCACCCGCCGGCATTCGCAACACTCATGAGCCTTGCGAGCCCGCTTGATATCCCGCCGGCTCGCCTTGACCGCCCGCACGGCCCACATGGATCGGCTGCAACACGAGCTCACCACCTCGGCCTCCAATTGCGCACCCCGGTGGAGCTCCGCCGCCGGGTTGGGGTCCGCCGGTGGTAACACCGCCGAGGCCCCTCGCACCGGGCCGGGCCCGCCGGCCAAGGCGGCCACGGCCACGGTGGGATCACCACCGGGTCCTCAGGCTCGGGATCCGAAAGCACGACCTCGTTTGAGCTCGTAAAGGTCACCGAATCGATCACGAGGATAGGCTCGATCCACCCCGCCGGACACGTGGCCGAGATCGTGGCATCAATAGGGGCGTATGTGATCACCAACCTATCGGATCCGATCCTGTATACTTGACGATACACCACCTTTGTGGATTGGGTACCGCCGTCCTCGCTAATCATCGGGCAGATTGGGGTTGCCTTTGAACGTTTGCGGCGGAGCTCCCACCAACGATTTGACCTCGAGCTCCTCGAGGTCCGGGGGGTGCTCGCCGCCCTCTTGAACTGCTAGCACTTGAGCTTGCGCCCGTGCTGCCCCGACCGATGGCCCTACCCCGGTATAAGCCTTTTGGGTGGTGGGGTTGACTAGGGTGGCTTGATAGAAATGGCGCTTGTGCTCTGGTAACGGTTTGCCCATGTTACATACCTCCCATCAATGACCGAACCGAGATCTCGGCCTCGGTCCGGTCAATCTGGTGATCGGCCACAACACGATCGACTATTTCACGGAGCACTAGCTCGCGGTTAGGTATGGCCATTGATAGCTCGGTGACGTTGACCTTGGTTTCGCGTCCCTTGTTGCAACGAAAAATCGCCTCGCCCGAGATTCCGTCCCGCGATATGGCCAAAGTGGTACACCCGCATCGCTCGGCGTTGCTTAGGGCCGCCTGCAAATCAACCGCGATCTGCTCGATTTGTTTCGCCATGTCGAGCAAAAACTCCCGCAACTTTTGAGGATCCATCAAATCACCCCCTTTTTGTCCGGGGGTCGAGCGGTGGCAAAAACTTGCCGCCCGTGCGAATCCTCTTTGCGCTCGAGCCGCCCCAACCGGATCAAGAGCTCGATAGCATCCACGTTGGCCGATAACGCCATGGAATCGATCTCGCCGTCCTCGGTTTGGCAGTGTTGCCAGACCATATCCTCGAGGGCCTCGGTTACCTCGGTTAGCAACGCCCTAATGTCTCGTGTCTCGTTTTGGCACATTGTTTAAACCTTGTTCTTGACTAACGCGATCCGGGTCAAGGCGAATTGGTCGATCACCTGCACACCGTCAACCGGATCCGTTGTTGGAAAATAGCCCCCCGCCACCGCCTCCAACCCCTCCGCCTCCACAAGGGCTTTGGCATCATTATCAAGCTCGACCCAAACCGTTACCCCGTCAAAATGCATGCCAACCACCCGCCCCACCGCCTTGGGGGTTGGTGAGAAGTCCCGCGCCACGGTGGTGATCGCTCGCTTTGCGTGCCAATGGTCTACCATTTTTTGGCACGCCTCAACGGTGAACATGTGGCCGTTAGCGTCCACCGTGTTGGCCCGCAGTAGGGGTAACGTGATCAATACAACCACCGCCTTTCGATAGGGATACCGAGCTTGGTGACGAAGTCGATCGCCCGTTGCATCCCGCTCGATATCCCGAGATCCTCATACACCACCACCCGCTCGGACCTCCGCACGTAGGCCAAATGGGACAGGATCCCGAGCTCCCGCTCGGTTGGTTTCAGATCGGCCAAGACTTGAGTATAAAGCAGGTGACCAGCAAACGGGGCCTCCCCGCGGGTTAACGAGTCGAGCAGGCATTCCCGAGCAAACCGGGTGTTGGCCTCGACGTCCCCGGCGTAGGGGCTTTCAATCGCCACCACCGGCGGGCCCTCGGGGCCAAAGACCCGCTCGAGCGCGGCCACGAGATCGGGCAAGGTATCGGTAAGATCGTCAACCGTCTGATCGTCGCCTCGTTCAACCGCCCGGCTCAACCGTCGCAAATCGTCAAACGCGTCACGTGCCATCATTGGTCACCGCCCTTCCTTGGCTATCCGACAAAATGTCCTCAGGATTTGGTGCTCTCACGGCAAACTCGGTCATGGTAGGACAACGCCCGAGGTCCTTCTCGAGGCTGTGGATCTCGCACACCTTGGCCCAATACTTCTGTTTAAAATCGGCCATCTGCCCCTCGAATAGCTCGATCACCTTGGCCAGTTGCGCCGCCTCTATTGCAAGTTGGTGTTTGCGATCACTCATGATTGCTCGCCCTCCGCTCGCTCGGCCATCTGAATCAAAGACCTCGCCAGATTTCGAGCATCGTTTGGACTCATGGCGAGCCAAGCCACAGGGGTGCCAAACTCCACCCTAACCAACCCCTCCACCGTCCCGATGGCAAGTTGTAGCTCGCCCTCATCAGTTGACCTTAGTTTGCCATTGGGGAATTCACCCGTTGGCCCCAAAACAATCACGCTCATGTTGTTGCCCTTTTATCGTTGTCGGCCCATTCATTGGCTCGCAAGATCGCGGAGACCGCGTCCGGTGCGTCGTACGGGGCTCGACAGTAGTTAGAATTTTTTCCTCTGTCCTGTCTGTATAATCGAAACGAATACAGGGGGCCCCGCCGGCCCATAGCCTTGTTGACCTCGACAAGGACCGAGTTGACCTTGACCGTTTCAACGGTTTGCCAAACAAGCGTTGCCCCCACGGTCACCTCCTAGACAGCATTTGAATTGAGCCAAACGAGCTGCACCCACTCGATCTCATCTGATTTGTCCCCGTCTAGGATCAACCCCTTGGGCCATTTGACCTCGTGGCCTGAGATCTTGGCAGTGTGCCACGTCACTTGAGTGACACGCCCTTGACGGATAGACCCCGCCTTGGTTTCGAGCTGTGCCTCGGACCCTACGATTTTTTCGGCGATCGCTCTCGCCTCCCACGTTTCCATGTAACACCCCTTTGAGCAGTAAAGTTTGCCCTTGATCACCTCGCCGCCGCATCGGAGGCAAACCCCGGTGCGAAAAAACGAGATCGCCCCCGACTCTCGCCGCAACCTAAAAAACTCGGCCTCGGGCTTGGTCATGTATTTCAGATCCCATTTCCATGGATCACTAGCTGTTGGCATGTACCCGCCCCAATCCCCGACGCCAAAACCGCCGGCTCTCTTTTTCGCCCACCACCCGCTCGAGCTCCCGCTTGTGCACTAAGGTGACACCTGCGAATCCGAGAGGAGCCTCGAGGCCTCTAATATCGTAGGTCCCGCGATAGTCAATCAACCGCCGGCCCACCACGATCACAAAATCTTTTGGACTCCCCTTGACACCCTTGGCGTGCATGAGCTCGGCGATCATGCGCCCGTTGTCGGTGTAACGCCGCCGCACCGGGCAATTGACCGTATGGGACATGATCGGGATCGTAGGCTTTTTGATCGGGTGGCATTGGCACGCCGTATCGGTCTTGGCCGCCCGTTTGGGCTTGGGCTTACGTTTTACTTTGGCCATTTTGCACCACACCCCGAGCACTGCCAAAACTCGCGATACCCGCTGGCCTTGAGCTTGACCTCCTCGCCCACAAGCTCGCCCTTATCGTTGTGCACATCCACCAAGTCCCCCTCGAGCTGCACCGCTCCCACGAGCTGCATTGGCTCGAGGCATTGTGGGCACCGCTTCACCCGCTTGCCCCCTGTCGCACCTCTTTGGGTACCGATGGCAACCACTCAAAGAGGGTGGCCTCGTTTTTGGGCTTAGCCCAGCATATAAAGCAATACTCGCAAAAATCCCCGCCCGCGTCCTCGTATTCCTCTTGGAACTCGGGCGGCACATCGAAGTTAGGCCGGTTGGCCAAGTTGAAAATGTGGGAAGGCCTATGATCTCGCCAAAACTTGGCCCGCCTGGCTGCACTGAGGATCCCGTAGCGTGCGAGGAAAACCACCGCCTTGGACATGGTCAAGGCGTGCTCGCAAAAGTCCTTGGTGAAACTGAACGGGGGGTTACCAATCGTCAGGTCAAACTTGACCCGCGGATCCGGACGAAAGTCGAGGTAGTCCTCGGTCAAGCTCTCATCGGCCTCAGGCCACGGCCCCACCTCGGGATCGTTGTCAATGGCCACGATATGCGCCTCGGGGTATCGCTTGCGAAGTGGCCCCAAAAACCGCCCGGTCCCCGCCGAGGGTTCGAGGATCAACTTGGGGGCCCGCAAGCAAATCACGGGCAACACCATCTCAAGGCATACGTCAACAACCCACTCGGGAGTGTAATATCGATCCCCTGGGATCTTGGACCGCTTGCCCCTACCTTTGGCGGTCATAGGTAGCCCCCCACCTTGCGCAAGACCTCCACCACGCCGCGGGCATCCCAAAGGGCATCATGCGGGCACGGATTGCCCTCGTTGAGCTCGGCGAGCCCCGACACCTTGTCATGTTGCCACCGGAATGGTTGACCACCGAGCGCCACCGATCCGGCCTCAATCGCCCGGTGGTGAAACTCTCGCCGCCAGTCTCGGCCCAAGAATTGGAGATCAAACCCCGCTACATTTTTGCCTGCCGCCACATAAGGCCCCGCATGGTCGTGGCAATTGGCAAGCCAGATCTTGGCCTCATCCAAGACGCTCTCGAGGTCCCCGAAAACAGGCACCACCCGCCCCCGCAGCTCCGCGGTGGCCTCGGTGGGTTTAAAATCGGCGAACGCCTCGAGGATCTCGTGGTTCATGTTGAGCGCAAAGGCAGCGCCCTCGATCCGCTCGTGATAGATCAACGCCTCGAAATAGGGGAGCTCGTTGACCTCCCACGCCTCCGCCCGCGCCGTATCCTCGTGGACTAGGGCGATGTGTAAAACTTGATCCCACCCTGGCTCAAGTCCGGTGGTCTCGGTATCGATAGCCACGTATTGCATAATTGGTGGTCTCCTCCACAGTAGCCAAACATCGCTTGCACCTCCTCAGATTGATATTTGTGCGCCTATCGAATTGCGGATCTATCTCGACACCACAAAGCGCATTTGTTGGACCCTCGGGCCACCGCTCGCGGGTGTAATGGACCACTCCTCGCCGGTTGCGCCACTTGGTATAATCACTCATCGCCCCACGTCTCCCACACAGCCTTTAAGATCAGGACGTTCGCCGCCGCCCGTGCCAGGCCTTGCTGGTAGGTGAGGTAGTTGGGCTCGGACTCTATTAGTTGCCTAACGCGCCACTCGGGCACCTCCTTTTTCGCCCTAGTCACGATCTCGAGACCAAGGCGAGCTCGCCAGGCTCGATAGTGGGCCTCGGCGTCCATTTGTTCGCGGGTGGCCTCGGCGAGCAGTAAGCCCACGTGCTCTTGGGTCCGGATCCGGCTCAGTACCACCCGCCGCCCGTTGACCTGCACCTCGGCCGCGGCCAAGCTACGCTCGAGCTCGGCCTCACCCTCCTCAAATGCTTTGAGCCGCTCGGAGATCTCACCCGCCTGTAACGCAAACTCGAGCTCGGTTGGGGGCCGCCCGAGGTCTGCCTTTTTGGCTGCCTCCACCGTGGCCTCGGGCCGTGGCTTGGCCACCGGCCGGTCTTTTTTAGGTCGACGTGAGCCCAAGATCCCGATCCCCTTGGAGTCAACCACGGATCACCTCCTTGGCTCGGGGAGAGGCGCGAAACCGGATCACCACATAATCACCAACGTCTTTACCGATCCCTCGCCCCACCCGCCGAGCTGCCCTAAAAGTCCCAAACCGTCGAATTGTCACGGCCTCACCCTTGCGAACCCGCTCGAGGATAGTACGAAACAACAGATCGATCGCGTCGAGAGTGTGCACCCGCCGGCCACAATGTGGGCAAAGCACGGGGTCGAGCCCCACCGCCCGGGCAAGCTCGGGGAGCGCGGCCACTAGTGGATCTCCTCGCTTGATTGGGGGCCGGTGTCTGCCACTTGCACCTTGGTGACGAGCTTGCGGCATACCGCACACACGAGAGCCAAGGCCCCCTCATGGGCCGAATAGCCAACAAACACCGGCGCCCCTGTATGACACACAGGAGCGATCGAAATCACGTCCACGCCATCGCCGAGCACGTCGAGGTCAGCTCGATTCAGGGCCTCAGGCCCGCGGTGCAACGCGACTTTTGGTGTCATTTAACCCCCGCCGGTGGCAATTTGATCGCCCCCGTTTTAGCCAACGCTAAGATCCGAGCGCCTACCCCCTCGAGGGTCTCGAGACCGAGATCCGCCCGGGCCCGAAACTGGCCCGATTTGATCGCCACCGCGTCCACCCCGAGAGCTCGGGCCGCCTCGGTGGCCTCAACAGGCAATCGGAGCTCGACCACTCCCGCCCGTGGCTTGTACCTCAGCCGCACCACCGGCCGATCGTGTCCTTGGTGCGCCCGGGCATAAATTGCCACGTATCGGGCTTGCGCCATTCGATCCACGAGGTAGAGCTCCCCGGGGAGCGCTAGGCGGTCTCTGGCAAACTGTCGGCCGATTTGGTGGGTGTTGCTCGAAAGGTAGTCCACCACCTGCTCGAAGGCCTGGCGCAGGTCCCCAGCCAATGTGGGAGGCGTCTCGTTTTTGGGTAACCCGTTTTCGATCTCGTAGGCCTCGATCCATTGGTCGCACCACCGCCGGATCTCCCACCCCTCGAGCTCGAGCCACCGAGCTGCCCTTTGTTTAGAGCGCCGTAAATACGTTTTAAAGGCCCCACAGCGATCTCGCCACGTGCAAGGCAAGGGATCGGCCTCGGAGCCGCTACACTCGCCGTCTGTCGGCTCGAAAAGGCCTAGGCACGGTGGGGGGTCAATTGCCAAGGATATCCCCCCAATTTTTGCACCACTCGCTTGTTTTGTTTTGGTAGGCCTCCGCGCATTGGGGGCAAGGGGTCACGTTCTTGTCTTTGATTAGCTTGTCTAGATCGGGCCACTCCCACGGCGCCAGCCATTTATCAGCCTTGGGGGTATTGGACCACCACAAGCCGCACGCCGTAGATCCCTGGTACAGGATATGGACCATCGCCCCCGAGGTCATGGCAATTTTGTAGTTTAGACCGGATCGGGGGTCAATGGTAAAACCTACAAAAAATCACCCTAGTAGGGGGCTGTATGTCGTTTTTTTCTCGTTGACGGGCCGGTGATCAATGTCTACTATGTAATCATGTCGCCAAAGGAGTCAACGTCATGACCCATTACGCCCGCCGAGGTCTCCCGCCGAAAACGCTATCCGAGGCCGAGCAGGTGGCCCTGCTCGACGTCACCGGTCAACACGCCAAAGGCTACCGGGATCACATGGTTTTTAGCTTGGCCCTCGGTACGGGCTTGCGTGAGTCCGAGATCGCCGCCCTCGACGTGGGAGACGTCACCAACGGCAACGGCAACGCCCGCCGCCGGGTAGAGCTCCGCGTGTTCAAAACGTGCACCGACAACCCCGCCCGCCAAGAGGTTGTTTTAAATAGCACACTGCGTCATAAGATCAACCGGTATCTGGTTTGGAAAAAAGATCGCGGCGAGAGCCTCGAGAGCTCGGCTCCCTTGTTTGTCAGCCGCAACCACCGCCGGTTATCCACCCGCCGCATGCGGGCCATGTTTCGGGATTGGCAAGCCAAGGCGGGCTTCGAACGGCTGTATAATTTCCACGCGTTGCGGCACACCGCTTGCACCAACCTGTACCGTAAGGATCGATGTATCAAGGCCGTACAGCGGTTTGCACGTCACAACAACGTGGTTACGACGTCGATCTACACCGAGCTATCGGACGAAGATCTAGTCCGCCGAGTCGAGGGGCTCCCCTGTTAAACCCGTCACCTCCTCGGCGAAGGTCTTGGCGTGCTTCGTGGCCTCCCGAAACCCATTTTTGAGCCCCTCGAGCCGTCGCCTCATCTTGCGCCGCTCAAACACCAAGAGCTCCTCGGTGGGGATTTTTTGACCTCGAGCTTGGCGTTGTTCGATCAGTATTTCGTCCCGTTGTTCTTCAGATAGCAATCCGATCTCGATCATGATCTGACCTAGCTTAGGTATCTTTGCGCGCTGTACCTCGAGAGCTTGCTCGAGGTCCTTTTGGGTCACCCACCCCCGCGAGATCGCCAAGTTGCCAAACGAGCTCGGGTCCGCCGAGGCCTTCGAAAATGGATCGGTGGGAGTGTTCCTAAATTTGAGTTGCCGCATCAGATACCCCGTGTCTGGAGCATGAGCTCGATCGCGTGCTTTAGGGCCTCGTTGGAGGCGCGAAAAGCCTCCACCGCGTGGGTTGCCTCATGTAGAGCGCTGGTCATGGCCTCAGTATCTGCCCTCGCCTCGGTGAGCCGTTGCTCGGCCACCTGGGTGTTTGTCCGCCTTTCTTGCCAATATGCCCACAAAGCTAGGCCTAGCAAGATCGTCAGCACCAAAACGAGCCCCGGGGTTGAGCTGGTCTTGGCGATCTCCGCTGCTAGCTCAATCAACGAATCCATGCGCCTAGTGTAGCACAGATCAAGGGTGAGCCGCTTGGAGCTCCACCACGGCCCACACCGACACACCTGCGATCGCACCTCCGACCACGATCCCGAGCCACCGGTTGAAGGACGGCGAGTCGTACCACGGTACGGTGACCGCGTCTTGATAGACTTGCTCGATCGCCGAGCTGGTATGCTCAGCCACCCGCAGCCGCACCAAGAGCTCCTCGGCCCGCTGCTCGGCCTCCAAGAGCTGCACAAACCGCGCCTCGGGCACCAAGAGCCCCGCAAACGGGGCCGGCTCGTGTTGCTCCACAGGTACCACCATCGGATCCGGTGGGTCAGCCGTCACGAGGGCCAACACCATGACATACCAAATCATCGCTTACGCCTCCGATTAGCAAAATCGGCGAGAGCTCGGAGCCGCTCGGCGTCGTTTTTGATGCCTTTGATACCCTCGAGGTCTTGGCGCTCAACCTCGAGGCTCTCGAGCTCCACCGCGAGAGCCGCCTCGGCCGCCGTCCGCACGTCACGAGCTCGAGCCTCCGCATCTTTGGCGAGGTTTTGCCGTTTGCCGCCGCCAAACAAATGCATGGCCGCATAGGCACCAAGCGCCAAGATCACGATCGCCACAGGAATCCAAACGATATCCATGGCTAGGCGAGGGGTGTGGTGGGTTTGCGAGTTTGCTTGCGCAAGTTATCCACGAGCTCGTGAAACCCAACCGAACCAAGGCCCGCGAGCATCCCCGCCACCACCGAGTTGAGTATCCCCGCCCCGGTAGAAAATACTGAAACCCCACCGAGCGTTGCCCCGAGCACGGTGGCGATCAGTGGTTTAAGCCACTTCCAATCAAGCCTCTCGAGCGCCATATCGATCGGTTTGAATCGCAACAGGTTGAGCAACAGGTTGATCAACGCGATCACCCCCGCGAGCCACCCCACGTTTTTCCAATCGTCGATCACCTTGCCTACCGAGGTCACGAGCTCCACCGCGTCAACGGGTTCCGTCTCGGCCTTGGCCTCGGTCTCGGCCGCCGGCTCCGCCGCAAGTAGTGCGGGGGCCCCCTCGGTGGTTGGGGTTGGTGTCGGCGTTGGCTGTCCCTCGACAGTGGTAGGAAGCAATAAGCAAATCGATAATACTAGAGGTCTCATGGTCTGCCCCTTGGCTAGTAGTTTCTGCAATACTGAAAATGCATATCATCCCTAGTTTTCCACCTCCCTCCCCAGCGAAACCCCCGAGCCTCAAACTCTGCAACGATCCGCGGGTCCATTGCGCCCGCCCGGCCCACAGGGTTCTCGGCCCAATTGATATCACATGCGATTGCCCACGAGTGGCTCGAGAGTCCCCGGTTGGGATTGTGCATTTTGTGGCGTGTCGACCACACCCCAAATTGCCGGATTTGATCCCCTACACGTTGGGTATCTAGGTCGCCCAAGACGTCACGAAACACCCCCGCCAAGAGCTTATGGACCTGCACCTTGCCTACGATTGGCAAACGGGTGGTGATTATGTGCTCCTTGGCCCAATCGTTGGTTACCACCACAAACCCACCCTCGGCCTCCTCGTATTCGATTTGGCCAAAGGTTGTTTCGATCTCGTGTAGGCCGCTTGGCACAACCACCACCATTTTTTGCCGCACCCTTTCTGCGATGGCCGCTTGAATGAGTTTGGCGCGGGTGTGGGCGTCCACGGTCCCCGTCACGAGGTGGTGTTCTTGGAACGAGACCACCGCCTGCCGGGTTTTGAAACCGAACAAACCATCGATCGGGCCGGGGTCTAGTCCGAGCACCTCGAGGTTTTGTTGGATCTCGGTGACCGGTTCCCCCCGATCACCCACGCCAAACCCTGAGGTCATGATCGGGCGGCCTCAACCCTCCGCGAGTCCTCGGCCAAAACAAGCAGATTGACATAGGCCTCGCTTTGCCCTTGGAGCCTCGCCATCTGCGTTTTGAGAGCCTCCACCTGGCTTTGTGCTCGGGTCAATTGTCTTTCGATGTTGCCTTGGTCTTGGCTGATCCCTCGAAATTGAGCCAACGCCCCGAGCTCGATCGGGGGCATATCGGCCGGCGGTTGTTGCACCTCGAGCAAGGTCTCCATGTAGGCGTTGACATCTTTCTCGGACATGACTTGGAGGCCATTGGGCCGCTGTTGTTGGCCATTGCCTCCGCCGCCGGGAACCATTGCTTGGCCCTCGGGGCCCTCAGGTTCTTTAATTTCTTTGATCGTGCCCGCCGCGGGCTTCTTGGTTGCCATAACTGTCTCCTTGAGCCGATCGTTGTCGGCCAATCGGTTTGGTTTGGGTTGGTTTACGATATCTCCTCGGCCGTTTCTACCGTGCCGACAGCAGAGGCCCAGATCGCCGAGCTGGTCGAATCAAAATTCGGCGAATCCATTTCGGCCCGCTTGCCCTTGTCTTCCATGTCCCCGTCCACGACCGAATATTCCACCGCCAAGGCGGTGGGCCCGGTATCGGGGCCGGTGAAAACCAAGCGGGTGCGGTTGGTGTCTAGTGCCTTTGCCATGTCTAGCTGATCCCTTCATTGGTTTTGATCTGGGTTACCGCCGCATCCCAGATCGTGTTGGGTGAATCCGTCCACGAGGGCCCATCGATGAGATAGGTTTGATGATCCTTGCGCATCGTGCCATCCACCACGGCGTACGACATAAACGCGTTTGTGGGACTCCCCTCGCTTGGGTCGCCGTTGTAGAACATTGCCAAATTAGCCAGAGCTTTCGCCATTTGGTTCCTCCTGAGGTTGTTTGCCTGGTTTCTTGATCTTGCCTGTACGCCAGTTTTTTCGGGCGAACAACGGCGCGTTGATCTTACCTTGGGCGTTTAGGATACCGGACGATTTGAAGATCCGCCGGATACCTGGAGACATCCGGTCATAATACTCCTGCACCTCCCCTTCAAAGCTGGCAAGGTTGCCCTCGCCTGGTATGTAGTCAACGTTGTCAATAATGATCTCTTTTTCCTCATAACCTCGCCGAGCACCCGTCACCACGTAGTCAAACTCGTAGTTACCTATACCGTCAGCTAGCTCCACCACCTCAAACTCGGCGTTGTTGCTGCTGACCACCGCAAGCCCCTTTGAATCTGCTGATCGGGGTGTCACTATGACGTGGACCGGCTCCTCGGGCAAGTCCGATAGGGTCATTGCGTAATGTTCTGGGAAAACCACGGTCACCCGGCCGTTGACTAGCTGTGCTCGGCCGCGAAGTAACGCGGTGTCTCGATCGGCCTCAACCGTGGAATAGACGATCGCCTTAGTGGGGTCCGTCGGGTGTGGGTTGACCCATGTTTTGGTGCCAGTGGGCACATATAGCCCGTAGTTACTCCCTGACCCGCCGCTGCCTGAGCCGAATAGCCCATACGTGCTTCCGCCGTTTTGAGCGATGCCATAGACACCATAATTGACCGTCGCCTCATGAGCATACGCGTATATGCCGTACGCTTCAGCAGCGTCAGTGCCATCCGCTTCCGACCGTATGCCATAGATGTCAACGCCTGTCCCACCAGTACCTAGGTTTTTAGCGTAAAAATAGCCTGCATACAGATTATCGTCATTTTCGTCGAGATCCCGAAAAACGCTCGATCTGACACCGTAAACAATAGAACTCAGTGACGTATGTCCGCAGCCGTAAAGCACGGATTCAATGCCGGTTAGATATCTCGTTTTTTGCGGAAAGGAGGACGTGCCACCGGTAACGTATAATACCTCTAGTGCACCATCAACCGCGGCAGGAGAATACGGTACTTGGAATTTCACCAACTCGCCTGTGCTGATCGTATCTTTGAACACATACACCGTGTCAAAAAACTGGGTATGGTCATAAAGACCGATCCAATCATCCCAGTAAAACTTCATACGCGCTGTGAGGGATGTACCATCATGGCTCCACAAGGTGAAGTCGTACTGATCGTCGGCGCCGTCCCTAGACCAAACCCACTGCCCTACCTGGGTCGCAGCCGCATAATAGCTGAGATAACCGCCGAAACCGGCGGCCTGAGTCCCGCCGCTGCAATCAATTCGGAAGTCACCGACCTTGAGCAAAGCATCGTCGGTGGTATCGCCGTCGTGTGAAAACTTGAACGCCAATGACGAAGCGGCCGTGGATGTCATGAGAGTGTTAACCAACGTGCCGTAAATGTACCGCCAGCGTCCCGTGGTACCGTTGCCTAGGTCGTGGGTGCTGCCGGTATCATCAATCACATTGACGGCAAACTCGGCGTTGGTGGCATCTAGGCTAAAGATCGTGTCATCACTATCGATACGCCAGTAGAACCTGTTACCGCTACGGCTGTACCAAAATGCGTCGTTCGCGTCTAGGGCCAAAAATGGGTTGCCTCCGTTGATCTGGAGATACAACGCACTATCACCGATGTAGGCGGTGCCATCTATGTACGCATTTTGCCACCAGTAACTTGAGCTGCCGAGGTCGTATGAGTTGGTGACCATAGGCAAAATGGTGCGAGTATCGATCCCACCGTCATACTTGACTCTAAGCTGGGTGGTGTAGACGTCGCCGGTATCCCGCAAGGCCCACCAAAGATCGCACTGATCATTGGCGTCTCGCCTACCCCACACCAAATCGGCCACTATCACGTTATTGATGTTGTAATATATTTTACCTCCAAACCCGTCGGCGAGGGTTTGAGTTGACCGAACGTCATACTCCGCCACCAAAAACCGCGTGTTGGTCCCCGTCGTGGTCCACCGGTCAACCACCGCCCAAGCGTCTTCTGTGTCGTTATTGGTGTAAGTCGAAAAGATTCGATTTGCGTACAGAATGCTCCAATAATAACTACTGTTGCCTAGGGTATAGGTCGCATTGGATGCTGGCGATAAGTGGTTGTCAACTCCCTCGCCAGCTATATTTGATACCCTAATCGTATCAAAATCAGCCGTGCCATCGATGTAGAGATTGCGCCACTGCGAACCAGAGCTGCCAAGATCGTAGGCGTCGTCACTCAACGGTATGTGGTTTCGAGTCCCAAAATCGCCGCTGTAGTATTGGACCGTACTCGTGATAAATCCGCTGCCGTTGTCGATGTACCAAATCAGGTTGGCCGTATCGTCGGCGTCTTGCCTGGACCACTTGAAAAACGCAACATGGTTGCCCGAGTTGTAAAATCGGAGGATCCCACCAAACCCGTCCGCTGGCGTGCCGTCGGTGTTGGCCAAGAACGAGCCAACTAGGAGGCCACTTGCGGTCACGGTGGGGGCGTAGTGCTGGAATGTGAATACCGCCGCGTCAACGGTATCGATGTACCGGTAGCCATTGAAGTACTGCGTTGCCACGCTACCCCACCGGTAGCTCGGGGTGCCTAGGGCGTAGGTGATATCTGCCCACGGCTCGACATCATTTTGGAATTTAGTTGTGTTCGCATCGAACCAGAATCGTGTTGTGTTGGCAACTCTAAAGACGTACGCGTCAAGCGTCCGATCATACCACATTGCATCATTATCGCCCGCATCGAAATCGATTCGGGGGTTGCTTGCATTACCAACCCTAAAATCGGTGTCACCTATGTAGAGCGCGCCACCATCCGCTAGGTAGGCGTCCTGCCACCAATAGCTGGCGCTGCCGAGGTCATAAGTGGCGGTGGCCCAAGGGTAGACCGTGCGAGTCGAAATACCTCCGTTGTACCAGAGCGCAAGTTGGTCAACGAACGCGCTACCACTCCACAACCGCCAGTACATGTGCGCGGTGGTGTCGGCGTCAGATCGCTCCACAACCATCTTTGCTACTGTGTTGTACTGCACGTTAAAATCAACATACCAACCGAGCCCGTCCGCTGGCGTGCCGTCTGTAGCAGCCTCATACGTGCCGAGCTTCAGGAGCTGGTTTGTAACCGTGGGTGCGTAGTGCGACCACCAAAAGACCTGCGCCGTTGTGGTGTCGGTGTACGTATACGAGTCTACATATTCGCAATATATATCATTCCAACGATAGGGACCGCTACCTAGGTTGTAGGTAATACCTGTTGTCGGAATCAGACTCGTCCCAACCCCCTCGCCTCCCGTGGTGGATACCGATAGGACGTCAACGAACGCGGTACCATCGAGGTACAGGTTACGCCATTGACGCGTTGAGCTGCCAAGGTTGTATAGATCATCCGTGGTTGGTTTGACCGTTGAATCGATCCCTCGATCGTCGGATGCGTCCAGAGATAGGGTGTCAATGTACGCCACACCATCAATGTACAGGTCTTTCCATTGGTAGGTAGCATTGCCTAGATCTCTGGTGTCATCAAGATATGGCACCAGATGGTTGCTGACACCGTGCCCAGCCGTGGATGCCACACTGAGGCTTTGGGTATACACTGTTCGCCAAACATAGCTGCCACTGCCAAGGTCATAGGTGTTGGTGGCAATAGGTACAATAGCCGTGGCGCATCCTTCTCCCGCAGCATTAGATAAATAGATCGTGTCGATGGTAGCAAAACCATCGATGTGCAGGTTGCGCCATTCTTTGCTGCTAGACCCGAGGTCGTAGGCGTCGTCAGTAATTGGGTAGGTATGGTGCCCAATCATCAAAGCGTTCAACGTCCGATTAGCCCTCCACCAAGTATCCTGTGTGCTAAAGTCCCCCCCGGCTGCCGTGTTCTCTTGCAGACGAATATCACCACTCGATCCAAGTAGGCGCCACAAACCACCCGCGTCAACGGCCACATCAGACTCACGAAACCAGACATCGGGGGCCGTGCTCCAAACGTAATGTCTTAGAGCATAAACATCGGCCCATCGATTTGTACTACTACCAAGGTTGTAAGCAGCATCCCCTGTTGGTAGCACATGCCGGCCGAGGGAGATCAATTCGGTTGATGTGTCGATATTCATCCACGTTTTGGTCGACGAAAAATCGCCACCCGCTGCAAGGTTTTCTTGCAAGTACCAAATCCCGCCGTCAAGTCCGATTGGAGTAGTCCACCGTCATCA